>Ga0316209_1000211_pt1 | contig 118477 bp, 113 predicted proteins | sample 6monopyrite_MG_FD_204945 | JGI IMG/M metagenome (GOLD analysis project Ga0316209, IMG submission 204945) | Microbial mat bacterial communities from mineral coupon in-situ incubated in ocean water Damariscotta River, Maine, United States -... | ecosystem: Environmental > Aquatic > Marine >... | reverse complement strand
AATGACAACCATAGAATTCTGATTGTAATCATGAGGAATAAAATTTGGCATTTATATATGACTCCTTTTATGTTGAGTCATTATAACAAATATTTTATTTTTATAGGGTTTTTCTACAGCCTCAACGAACAGGCTAAATGGCATAACAGCCTTATAATCCCATAAATAAAGCGCTCAATTGTAGTGCATGCACCAGATAAAAGCACCCATGAACAGCAGCAGAATTACGCCAAAATATTAGGCTTATCTAATATGCTGACAAAATAACTTTGTAGAAGACTGGTTTGAATTTTAACGAAGGAGACTATTACTAAATTTTCTTAAATAGGATCCACGCATATACGAGATTTCACCGCTTTGCTCCATCTTTTTCAATATAGGCGTGATAACAGGAATAAGATGAATATTTTTTTTATGCACGAAGTGATACTGCTTCATTTTTTTTAACGCAGGCCCCACCTCTTTTATATCTTTATATTTATTTTTATAAATCTGGCTCAGACCTGACAGCTTAGGCATAACAATAATTTCTGTTTCATCGTTAACCAGCTGTTTTAGCGCATCATCAATAGTATCAACCAGTTCTCTTTTTATTATATCTTTCGTACCTGTTTCTATAAATTTGGCACCTTTAATAATGGTTATTTTATGCCCCTTTAAGTCACTCCATTTTTTTATATTCAATGAAGTGTTTTTGCTAAAAGCAGCCGCTTCAACATATATAATTGATACCGGAACTTTTCTTAAATTGGGGTAGATTTTTGTTATTTCACTTATTCGAGAAAGTTCTCCATCCGTTTCCCCACTATTAGAACGTTTCAATGAATCGGCCAGAGTAATAAAAAGTGGGGTCACTTCTATTCCTGCACGAGCGTAGGCTTTTATTAGAATTTGAGATGCAATAATATGAACTGTATTGTCTTTCCCACCAGAAAAGGTATAACTCTCTGCATGAAGAATTAATGGAAAAAACAATAATATCAATATTTTTTTCATATGGAAAATATAGCATTTTTTAAAATCTTAGCAAGATCAGAAAACGTTTTTTTAAAATCTGATTAATAACTCAATCGCACATTAACTTTGCTTACGTGTAAAACGCACAATCTGCCGACGATCTTTTTTACCAGGGCGTTTTTCAGAAAATGGCATTTGTGCATTTAGAATTTTTATTTCACTCATACGTTGCTGTCTGGTTTCGATACTTTCTGTGGATTCTTCGTATAAAAGAACCGCTTCTTTAGCGGGACGTCGTTTTGAGTTTAGTGCCTTTACCACCAGCTCATATTCAAAATGACCTTTGGTGATATGCAACTGATCGCCTTCTTTCACGCCTCGACCTGGTTTTACACGCGTACCATTTAAATGAACTTTGCCACCAGTTACTGCCTCTGATGCCAGCGCACGAGTCTTAAAAAATCGCGCCGCCCATAACCACTTATCCAGTCGCTGCTGATTTTTCTGCTCATATCCATTTTTTTCGTTCACCGCTTAATCACGATCAAGCTGCTGCAATAACAATAAGAGCCAGCAGCCACCACCATGAAATACCATCATCAGTTTCAGCTTCACTGGCTTTATCGAATACACCGTCTGAAACTTTTATCGACTGCGGCATCTGATCGTCACCCGTAACATGGGCTGCATCGCCTTCGTTTAAACTAACTGAGCCGGTTTTATTTTTTAAATCAATGGCACCCGAATTTACTTTCACAAACAGGCCTTTGCTATTAACATCGATACTGCCATCGCAGCCAAACGTCTGCGATACTCTTAGTGCATAATCTGTTCCACGCACACCTACTGTTGACATAGGCGTCTTCATTTCGTAAACATCTTCAGCGAATTTACCAATACTGCCAGTGATTTTTCTCAGGCTGCCTTTAATTAAATAAATAATACTACGGTTACCTGCACGCATTAATTTATAATCTTCTATCACCACTTCACTATTACAACGCAAATCAATCTTTGCATCATCGATCATACTTAAGCGTAAAAAACCATCAACACCTGTGTAGATACGATCACCGACATAAATTTCCCCACCAATATCAAGGTCACGTTTTCTGTTTTTTGCTGAGATGGCAAAGCGTTTACCACGAGCCTGAATAATCTGGCCCACCGCTTCTTCACCTTTAAATAATACAGTGGATGCGACTGGCTTTATTTTTGAAGACAATGCAGGCAACTCTATACGTTCCCCAATAATGATCTGGCTTGCATCTTTGCTTTTAAATGCATGCGGGTTCTTTTTAATGATCTGTTTAATTATATTCGACCATTCATTTTTTTTATCAGGATACAGAACTTTAACGATACTAAACACAGTCTGGCCTGGCTGAATATATAGAAACCGTTTTTTAACTTTAAAGGTGGTAGATGTTGCCGCCGCCTGAACTGAATTAAGTGTAAAGGTTACACTCATACTTAAAACCATGAACGCATATAGAAAAATTTGTGTTGTGCGCTTAATTCTCATTGCTGCTCCAGCCAGACATTTCAGGCTAATGTGATGTGGTTTGTGCTATTAATCGATATTAGAGAGTATAGCTATAAATGGCCGTTTTGATCTGCAAAAATAAAAAATCCTGATTAAATCTTCCGGTAGGCGCGAGTCTTTAGCTCGCGATTTTAGTAACCTGCAAGCAATCGCGAGCTAAAGACTCGCGCCTACAAAAAAGGGCATACTATAGAAGTATGCCCTTTGTGTTTTTAACAACAGCTCTCAGATTTAAGCTTATGCCAGCATACTGTTCATCCGCTTAACAAAAGCAGCCGGATCATCAAGCTGGCCGCCTTCTGCTAAAAGAGCCTGATCAAACAACAGATGAGACCAGTCTTCAATCACCTGTTTGTCGCTCATATCTTTCAATTGCGCTACCAGATGATGCTCTGGATTTAACTCCAGTACAGGCTGACTGACAGGCACAGACTGACCCGCGGCCTGCATGATCTGCTGCATTTGCATGCCCATATCATTTTGATCCAGCACCAGACAGGATGGAGAGTCTGTCAGGCGATGAGTAATACGCACTTCTTTAGCTTTATCACTCAGGCATTCAGTGATCTTTTCTATCACTTCCTTAAAATCACCTTCGGCTTTTTTCTGTGCTTTTTTATCTTCTTCGTCTTCTATTTCACCCAGATCTAAATCACCGCGGGCAATGGACTGCAGTTTTTTACCATCGAAATCACGCAGGTGTTCAACCAGCCATTCATCAACTCGATCAGACATCAGCAATACTTCAATACCCTTGCGCCTAAATACTTCCAGATGCGGGCTATTTTTAGCCGCCGCAAAACTTTCTGCGGTAATAAAGTAAATGGTTTCCTGACCTTCTTTCATTCTGGAAATATAGTCTTCCAGTGATACATCCTGCACTTCAGAGTCTGTTTGCGTAGAACTAAAGCGCAGCAATTTAGATATCTGTTCTTTGTTAGCAAAATCTTCAATCGGCCCTTCTTTCATTAGCTGGCCAAATGCACTCCAGAATTTTGCATATTGTTCTTTATCTTTCTTCGCCATTTTCTCCAGCATGCCCAGCACTTTTTTCACTGAAGCCGAGCGAATTTTATCGATCACACGATTGTTCTGTAAAATTTCTCTGGACACATTCAATGGCAAATCATCTGAATCTACAATGCCGCGAACAAAACGCATATAAGTCGGCATCATGTGTTCAGTTTCATCCATAACAAACACACGTTTTATATATAATTTGATCCCCTGCTTACGATCACGTTCATACAAATCCATCGGCGGATTAGTTGGAATGTATAGCAAAGAGGTATAAGACAAATTGCCTTCTATCTGATTATGAGACCAGAGCATGGGCACTTCAAAATCGTGGGCAACATGTTTGTAAAATTCCTGATACTCTTCTTCAGTAATATCTTTTTTAGATCGAACCCATAATGCCGATGCTTTATTAACTGTTTCATCGCCCTGCACTTCTTCTTTCTGATCCTCATCCTGACTGGCTTCACCCGTTGCTTCTTTAGGCATAAGAATAGGCAGTGAAATATGATCAGAATATGTGTGAATAATATTACGCAGACGCCAGCCATTAATGAACTCTTCTTCGCCTTCGCGGATATGAAGAATAATCTGGGTGCCCCGTTTTTCTATTTCTGCAGTTTCAAGGGTATAACCATTTTCGCCGGTGGATTCCCAGACCACACCCTGATCAGCATGCAGTCCCGCACGACGAGATTTAACTGTCACCTTATCGGCAACTATAAATGAGGAGTAGAAACCGACGCCAAACTGACCGATAAGATGAGAATCTTTCGCCTGATCACCCGACAGTGAATCGAGGAATTTTTTGGTGCCCGAATTTGCAATGGTACCTATATTTTCCACCAGCTCATCACGGGACATGCCAATACCATTATCGGTAATAGTGACGGTCTTATTTTCTTTATCAAAATCCACATGAATATTGAGTTCAGAATCACCCTCATATAAATCATCATTACCCAGACCTTCAAAGCGTAGTTTGTCACAGGCATCCGATGCATTGGATATTAGCTCGCGAAGGAAAATTTCCTTATTTGAATACAAAGAATGAATCATTAATTTAAGCAGCTGATTAACTTCAGCCTGGAATTCCAGCGTTTCTTTATACGCTTCTACAGTCATGTGATTACTCCTGAATAAGTTTGAACTTTATATGAGGGGATTTCAGCCAATTTCAACCCCTTCGTGTGCCAATAATCGACGTTTTATTTTAAGATGTTCGCCCTCAGTCGCCCCCGAAAAACCACCTATACCTGTTTTTGAGACCACCCGATGACAGGGGACAATCACTGGAGTCGGATTTTTTCGACAGGCATTGCCAACCGCTCTGGGGGATGAGTTTAATTTCTGAGCTATTTCACCATAAGTTCGCACCTGACCGGCGGGGATTTTACCCAGCTCAGCCCATACTCTTTGCTGAAAATCAGTACCCTGAATGACAACAGGTAAATCAAATCGATGGTTTGAGGACTGAGTGTATGCCTTTAATTGTTGAGCGACCTGCTTAAGCAAGTCATGAGAAAGTGACTTTGTGGGAGGCTCATTTTTTATAAATTCTACTGACACTATTCTATCGTCCTGGCAGTGGATTTTCAGGTCGCAGAAAGGGGTGGATATAATGCAGTTTGTCGCCATGTTTTTAGCTCTATTAACTTTTGTTACTGGGCGTAACCAGAAAATATTATCTGCTCTGGCAGCAAGATCTTCGGCTACGCTCGGAATGACAAAATAAAGTAATTCATTTTATTTTGTCATTTTTTAACAACCTCAATTGCTGCAGGCGTTGTTTAATAACAGATTTACGGGCTGTGTTTTTAGTGACACGCAATAGTTTTATATACTGCCGCCTGGCATCATCAATCAATAACGCCTGCGCCAGAGATTCCGCCGCTTTAAAACTGGCGGTATAAAACCAGGGGTCAAATTTCTCATCCAGTGGTTTTGCTGATTTTAAGAACAGATACGCTGCCTGTTCATAATTACCCAGCGCCTGATTAGATTCGGCTCTCCAGAAAGTAATTTCCCGTTGCAGTTTTTTAGTTAAAGGATAATTATCCAGTTTCTCAAACATCTGTAAAGCAAGAGCATGCTGATCAATCGCCTGTAAATCAAACAGCACCTGCATGGTTTGATCAACTTCTGCTTCCAGTATTTCTTTTTTGTTCGTCAGCAGCTGATCCAGTACATTTGCACCCTGTTGATATTGACCACCCATAAGCAGAATGCGGGCGCGGCGTAAATTCCAGCCAAATGCATCTTTACCTGCCGGAGACTGCTGTAGTTTTTCCATTAGTTTTGCTGCGGATTTCAGGTCTGCTCGCAATAAAGCATAATCCACCAGTCGATACCGCACCTGAGCGGGCACTTTTTCAATGTCTAAAATTTTTGAGGTTTTAATAAATAGTGCATTGATAATTTTAATGCCCGATTTCTGCTTATCCAGCAGTTCAGCCAGCTGTGTAAATGCCAGCGCACGATGCTGTTCTTTCTGTGCATGAAAGGCCAGCACTGCATACATAGCTTTAGCCTGCACTGGCTTTTCTGCAAATAGATTGCTGGCTTTTAAATACCAGGCTTCGTCATCGCCGCGCAATAATTTATAGCGATTGGCAGCCTTATAGCCTAATGATTCATAAGCCGCCCATAAACTGTCGGCAGATAAAATACTTTGTGCATCAAAAAATACATTTTCAATTTCACTGGTTTTATCTGCAGCGATAAACTTTTCAATAAGTTGAACCTGTAATTTTAAATCTTTATCCGCCAGTGCCGCCTTCAACAAAACAAAGTCAAAGATGCCTGCATTAATCTGTTTATCTTCAGTGGGTATGTGTTTTTTCAGCTGTTGCTTTAACTGTTGAGGAGGCTGTAAATTAGCTTCAAGCTTCGCCATCAATAGCATGGCTTTCTTTGCATCTGGCTCTTCATTCGATTCTGCATCAGACAAAGACCGAATAACTTCTTTATAACGATGAGTTCGCATTAATAACTGTGTCTGCAATATCGTCCATTGCAATCCATCTTCATTTTCCAGATTGCCATAATCCTGTTGATAACGTCGCATCGCTCTTTGCGCGTCTTCAATTTTATTCATCTGAAGATAGGTTCGAATAATAAGGCGACGCCACATGGCAATGCTATCTGATTCAATATATTCATCAGTATTCCACAGTAGTTTTTGCAACAGTGATAATGCCGCCGGGTTCTTTGCCAGTTTCAGATAAGCTTTTACCTGCTGAGTCTGAAACCAGGCTATATCATCCTGATTAGCTTTGACCAGTTGATCAACCCGTTCCACAATCAAAGACCAGCGCTGCAGTTTTTGCATTAACTGTATGCGCTTCTTTTCCCACATTAGCCAGAGCTGTGTATTTTCGCTCGATAAGTCCGGCTGTCTTTTTTCCAGTATCCGCAATGCCAGACCCGGCGCACCCAGAATTAATAGTTCATCTATTTCTTTGAATGATTGTTCAGGATTTTGAGTTTGAGCATGCGTAGATAACGCCGTGAAAAAACATGTCAGCATTATGGATAAAAGAAATATTTTTTTTATAATACAGCTCATAAACCAGCCATCTCATCCCGAGCGTAGCCGAGGGATGACAAAAAAACCAAATCAAATGAATGGCATTTGCGTTCATTTGCGTTAGTCTTTTGATTTTCTAAGTAGGCTCTCAAAAACACAACTTTAAAGAAAGCATAAAAAAAGGATGCATAAAGCACCCTTTTTAAAACATAATTTAAAGAAATGCAATTATAGCTTTTCTTTAATGCGTGCTGCCTTACCAGTCAGACCACGTAGATAGTACAGTTTTGCGCGACGCACTTTACCGCGACGCTTAACATCAATTTTTGCAATCAGTGGGCTGTGTGTCTGGAAGATACGTTCAACACCTTCACCGTTCGAAATTTTACGAACTGTGAAAGCCGAATTTAAACCACGATTACGAATCGCAATAACCACACCTTCAAATGCCTGTGTACGTTCACGATCACCTTCTTTAACACGTACCTGAACGATAACGGTGTCACCTGCTGAAAAGACAGGGATGTCTTTGTTCAGCTGTTCAGCTTCTAGCTCTGCGATAATGTTGTTCATTGTCTTAACTCCAATATTTAATCTGTATTGCTGTCATTGCTGTGTTCCTGTTGAAACGCCTGCAATAACTGCTGCTGCTCATCTGACAGCGTTAATTCATTTAATAACTCAGGTCGTCTTAACCAGGTTCGACCCAATGCCTGTTTCATTCGCCATTGCTCTATGGCTTTGTGATTGCCGCCCAGTAAAACTGCTGGAACACTCTGACCATCAATTTCTTCTGGCCGGGTGTAATGCGGGCAATCCAGTAATCCCTGCATGAATGAATCCTGATTAGCGGAATCTTCATCTCCGAGTACGCCCGGAATCATTCTCGCTATGGCATCGATCATTGTCAGTGCCGGCAGTTCACCGCCACTCAACACATAATCACCAATCGACCACTCTTCATCGACTTCCGTTTCGATGATGCGTTCATCTACGCCTTCATAGCGACCGGCAATAAGTATCAGTACCGATTGCTTTGATAAATCTTTAACCGCCTGCTGGGTTAATGTTTTACCCTGCGGGCTCAGGTAAATAACCTTCGCCTGTTCGCCTGCTGATCGACGTGCATCCTGTATCGCTGCTCGCAATGGCTCAACTTTCATTAACATGCCGGGGCCGCCGCCATAGGGTCGGTCATCAACTGTTCGGTGTTTGTCCTGCGTGTAATCCCGGGGATTCCAGCAGCTAAGCTGAATCAGCTCATTTTTAATGGCTCGACCCAGAACACCCACTTCCGCAACACTTTCCACCATCTCAGGAAATAATGTTACGACATCAAATTTCATATTTAATCCAGATGGCTAAAAGTCCGCGTCCCAGTCAACGGTAATTACTCCCGCATCCTGATCGACTTTCTGTACCGTGTGATTAACTGTAAAAGGAATCAGTCTTTCTCTGTCACCCTCAACCACAACCATCACATCATTGGCACCGGTTTCCATCATCTGACTGACTTTACCTAAATCAACACCTTCGGTATTGATTACCCGGAGTCCTTCCAGATCTCGCCAGTAATATTCGTTTTCATCCAGATCATCTAACTGATCGGTACGAATCGCGATTTTTGCGCCCATTAACAGCATGGCCTCATCGCGGTCATCAATGCCCTTAATCTTGGCAATGACGGTTTTTGCCTGACGGGAGCCGCCTTCCAGCTCAATCTCACGCCACTTCCCCTGCTGCAATATCTGCCAGCTGGGGTAATCCACAATGCCTTCCCGTGGATCGGTAAAAGAATGAACCTTAATCCAGCCCTTTACCCCAAATACTCCGGAAATTTTCCCGAGTTCGACCAGATCATCTCCAGCCGTATTAGCAGATAGCTCTTTAGAGTCGGCCATAAAGCCTGAACTACCTGACAACAGTAATTAAGCGTTAGCTGCTAAACGAGCTTGCTTAATTAATGTATTAACGCGAGTAGATGTACCTGCACCCTGAGCAACCCAGTGATCAACACGATCCAGACTCAACTCAAGTTTCTTTTCTGCGCCGCGTGCTACAGGGTTAAAAAAGCCAATACGCTCAATGTAGCCGCTGTCACGACGCTTGCGTGAATCAGTTACAACAACATGATAGAAAGGCTTCTTCTTAGCACCGCCACGTGATAAACGAATGGTTACCATTAGTTTCAATCTCTTAATAATGAATTAATTACACCCATAGGCCGGCCATCCGGAATACGGGAAACGCGGGATTTTAACGATTTGGGGTGGCTGTGGCAAGTAGATTTGTGATGTATTTATATGGAAATCGGGCCTGACTCGCTATCTGCCGCTGCAATAGTTTGCATCTTATTGATTTGACTGTGAATATGTGTGTTTTATAACTTGCTGTTTAAATTCATCCTCTGACAGTTCACTGAGCTTAATCACCTCGGCATAAAAAGCTCGAAGGTCATTATCTTGCTGGCTGAGCATCGTTTTAAACATAGGCAGTAGATCAAAATAGGTTTGCACCAGCACAAAATGTGCATTATTCAATGGCTGAGACATCCACTGATCATAGCCAGAATAGCCGTGCCACTGCTGTCTGAGGTTTTTATAATCTTCTTTAATCTGTTTTAGATAATGACTTTTCTGCTGCCGCTTTTCAGTATCACTCAGATCCTGTGAATAAAGTAACTTCAGCTGATTTTTAGTTTGCACCAGCATTTTATGAAACTGCCTGCTTCTGACTTTATCTTCTTTATACTGCTCCAGCAATACCGGCTCGTTACGCGATTCAAACCAGCGTCGCAAGCCTTCTTCTTCAACCAGCATGGCAAACGATTCATTAAAAGTGGTGCTGTTTTTTCGATACATGAGCTGATGAGCCAGTTCATGAAAAATAATCCCCACCCTCCGTGCTTCATCAGCATAAAGCATGCTGCTCACAATCGGATCATCGAACCAGCCCAGAGTTGAATAGGCACTGACACCGGAGACATAAACATCCAGCCCCTGTTTTTTTAATTCTTCAGCATAGGCCTCAACCTTATCTTTTTCAAAGTAGCCTCGATAGGCCAGGCAGCCAACGAATAGAAAACACCATTTTTCAGGCTCAATAGAAAACTCACTGGTCGCCACCACATTCCACACAACAAAATCGCGACCCAGCTCAGAAAAACTTCGATAGCTGTCATTGTCGGGGAGCAATAAATTCTGGCTGGCAAAGTTTCTTGCCTGTTGAAAAGTAATGAGTTGCTGGCGAAATTTTTTGTCGAGATCAGCCTGTTGCAAAATTTCATTAATGGGTTGTGCTTTTTCCAGCAATTCAAAATTGCCATTTGCGGCATCGATGTAATAACTCAGGTTTGAACAGGCGGGAAGAAGCAGGATAGAAATAGAAATTAAAAAAGAGCGAAAAAAACATGGCATTTTAATATTTTTTCTGTCATCCCGAGCGCAGTCGAGGGATCTTGCTACCCGGGTAATAAGATCCCTCGACTGCGCTCGGGATGACAGAAAGGTTGCTGCATTCATTAACTAAAATCCCATAGGCCCGCCACCACCCATTGGCATTTTACCTTTCATCATCTTCATCATTTTTGCCATGCCACCCTTGGCCATTTTTTTCATCATTTTGCTCATCTGCTTCTGCTGCTTGCACAGGCGATTCACATCCTGCACCTGCACACCCGCACCACCTGCAATACGGCGTTTACGTGAACCTTTAATCAAATCAGGAAACGCTCGCTCTTTTGGGGTCATCGACTGAATAATCGCCACCATGCGTTTTACATCTTTATCATTTACTTTGCCTTTCATTTTGGCGGACATATCCCCCATGCCGGGCAACTTATCCATCAAACTTCCCAGCCCGCCCATATTCATCATCTGTTCCATCTGATCTTTTAAATCATTAAAGTCAAAGCCTTTGCCTTTTTTGACTTTGTTTGCCAGCTGTTCGGCTTTTTTGTGATCAACACTGCGCTCAGCATCTTCTACCAGACTGAGAATATCTCCCATACCTAAAATACGCGAAGCTAATCGATCGGGATGAAACGGCTCCAGCGCTTCTACTTTTTCACCGGCACCGAGAAACTTGATTGGCTTGCCGGTGATGTGGCGAATGGATAAGGCCGCACCGCCTCTGGCATCACCATCGGTTTTGGTGAGCACCACACCGGTTAGCTCAAGGCTTTCATTAAACGCTTTGGCGGTATTTGCCGCATCCTGACCGGTCATGCTATCAACAACAAATAAGGTTTCAACCGGATTAATAGCCGAATGTATTTGCTGAATTTCGCCCATCATTTCAGCATCAATATGCAGACGACCTGCGGTATCCACTAACAGCACATCCTGAAACTGTTTTTTGGCGGCATCTAAAGCAGCTTTGGCAATGGCCACTGGGTTCTGTTCTTTTTCACTGGGGAAAAATTCAGCACCAACCTGAGTAGCCAGGGTTTCCAGCTGTTTAATTGCAGCCGGGCGATACACATCACAACTGACCACCATCACTTTTTTGCCGTGACGATCTTTTAATAATTTGGCCAGCTTGGCCACGGTGGTGGTTTTACCTGCCCCCTGCAGGCCGGCCATCAATACAACGGCGGGAGGCTGTGCGCTGAGGTTGAGCTTTGCATTCGACTCGCCCATGGTGACCACAAGCTCATCGTTGACTATTTTAATCAGCGCCTGCCCGGGAGACAGGCTGGTCATCACTTCCTGACCAATCGCTCGCTGCTTCACCCGATCAACAAAATCACGCACCACCGGCAGGGCAACATCCGCCTCTAGCAGTGCCATACGTACATCACGCATGGTGTCTTTAATATTGTCTTCGGTTATGCGACCCTGGCCGCGGAGGTTTTTAATCGTCTTTGACAGGCGATCACTTAAGCTATCGAACATGGGTTTATCTTAAATAGAATTAAATTAGACGGGATTATATCTGAAAACTGTCGTCACTGGACATCTGACAAATTTTGCGCTGATCATTTAATGCATCACGGCATTCTTTCATAATGGTTTTTTCTTCACCGGGCTTAAGATGAGAGATGCCTATTTTGGGCTGATGCTTAAGTTTTTTGAGATCATCCACCAGCAAGCTCGGGCAGTAGTGGTGAGCTATTTTAGCCAATTCAAGATCATGATTGGCAAACGCACATTCCACAATCATAAAATCAAGCTGGCTGTAGGCATTGAGCACATTCCATAAATTATCGTTGGTGGTGGTGTCACCACTGTAAACCAGCACTGTGCTCGCTGTTTTTATGGCATAAGCGGCAGCAGGCACACTGTGATTAACATCGATCATTTCAATCGACCGACCATTAAAATCAAATACATCTCCCGGCTCCATTACTTTAAATTCCACCACCGGTGATTCTTTAGAAGGCAGCTCGGTAAAGTCAGGCCAGATTTCCCAGTTGAGTATATGCAGCCTGATCGCATCGATGGTTTCCTGCCGCCCATGCACGATTAATGGCTGCTTAAGATCTGAGAACAGAGTGTCGAGCAGCAGAGGAATGCTGACGATATGATCCATATGACTGTGAGTAATAAAGATATGCTTCAATTTACGCATTTCATCCATGGTCAGATCACCCACGCCGGTGCCTGCATCGAATAGAATATCGTCATCAATCAAATATGAAGATGTTCTTAAATGCTTTCCTATGCCACCACTGCAACCTAAAATACGTAAATTCATTGGTCTGGTTTAATCATTTTCCTTAAGTGATCGTTATTTGTTATTTAGCATAAATACAGCACTAGCGGATAAAAACATAGCAAATTATTGAAAACACTAATATTTTTAACTAGATTTCGTGATCATTTTCACACAGTATAGTCAATAAGCAGAAAATAACTCAATAAAAAAATCGTCACAGGCATGGTGATTTAAAGCAATTTTCTTTACTCTATATAAACAAATATAACGCCATAAATAAAAATTCTTAGCAACCACACACACATATGAACACCTTAAGCGGTTTTATTGCCATATTTTTATACCTGAGCTGTACGCTTGGCCTCGTGTCACGCATGCAGGGTAAAGCCTCGCCCTTTTCTATATTGTCATCAAGATCCCTGGTGCAGATTATGTCACTGGGCTTTATAGCGGTTCTACTCCACTCATACAGCCTGTACAACAATGTTGTTACCGACCTCGGATTTCAGTTTGGATTCTTTAATGTCGCATCCATCGTGGGCATGGTTAACAGCCTGCTTATTTTAGTCATGTCGCTTAAACGACAGACTGAGCTGCTGGCTGCTATTGTCTTACCCATTAGCGCCCTGGCTTTATTACTTGAAATCATCTATCCCAGCTCACATTTGCTACCGCCAGGAAGTCCCATGGGACTACAGATTCATGTGCTGATTTCAATTATTGCCTACAGCCTGCTCGGTCTGGCTGCGCTGATAGCCATAGTGCTTGCCATGCAAAACCGTCTGCTGCACCGTCACCATACTGGCGGCATACTGCATCACCTGCCGGCGCTACAGGTGATGGAAAAACTATTATTTGATTACATCACAGCAGGTTTCATTGGCTTAAGTATTGCGTTAGCAACCGGCTTTATTTTTCTGGAAAACATTTTCGCCCAGCATCTGGTACATAAAACTGCGCTCTCACTGATCGCGTGGCTGGTATTTGGCACACTGCTCGTTGGGCGCACTTTAATGGGCTGGCGAGGCCGCATCGCGATTCGCTGGACACTCAGTGGCTTTGCCACTTTAATGCTGGCTTATTTCGGCAGTAAATTTGTATTAGAATTTATCATTGCTTCATAACACAACTCCCATCAATTACATGGACATCCTCAATTGAACCACATAAGCACGGGTAGCCTTTTTACCCTGTTATTTATCTTAATTATTCTGTCTGCCTTTTTCTCCAGTTCTGAAACAGGCCTGATGTCGCTCAATCGTTATCGATTAAAGCATCTGGCAAATAAAAATATTCGCGGTGCCAGACTTGCTCTGGAATTATTAAAACGCCCTGACCGTTTACTGGGGCTGATTTTACTGGGTAATAATTTTGTCAATATTCTGGCCTCCGCCATTGCCACCATTATTGCCCTGCGCCTGTTTGGCGAGTCGGGTATTGCTATTGCCACCGGCATGCTGACTCTGGTTATTTTAATTTTCGCAGAAGTTGCACCTAAAACCATGGCCGCTTTACATCCCGAACGCATTGCTTTTATCGCCGCCTATATTTACACACCCCTGCTAACTTTTTTTTATCCGCTAATTTTATTAATCAACGCCATAGCCAATACGTTATTAAAAATATTTGGCATTGACGCAAATAAAATTAATGATGCCGGTGTAAGCACCGATGAACTGCGTGAAGTTGTTAATGAAACCAGCTCGCTTATTTCAAAAAAACATCAAGACATGCTGCTCGGCATTCTCAATCTGGAAACCGCCAGCATTGATGACATTATGGTGCCACGAAATGAAATTACGGCTCTGGATCTTGATGAAGACTGGGACGACATTATAAATGTTTTAACCACCTGCCAGCGAACCCGGCTGCCGGTTTATCGTGGTGACATCAATAATATTCTCGGCATTATTCATATGCGACGAGTGATTAATTTATTAACTCACAATGAACTCACTCCAGAAAATTTACAGAAACAGATTCGCGATGCCTATTTTATTCCTGAAGGCACCAGCCTTTATCAACAACTAAATAATTTTCAGCTAAATAAACGGCGAACCGCACTGGCAGTAGATGAATACGGCGACATACAGGGTCTGGTAACACTGGAAGATATTTTAGAAGAAGTGATCGGTGAATTTACTACCGCATCACCAATCAACACTCAAAACATTCATCCCCAGGAAGACGGCAGCTATCTGGTCAGTGGCGGCACCCATGTCCGCGAAATCAACAGAAGTCTGGATATGAGACTGCCCACTGATGGCCCCAAAACATTGAATGGATTAATTCTTGAATATCTGGAAATGATTCCAGAACCCGGCACCAGTTTAATGATTGCCCACTACCCTATCGAAATAACTAAAACGCAAAACAATGCTGTGCAGATGACACGCATTATGCCAGCCATTATTAAATCAACGGATGAAACAAAACCACAGGAAGATAACAATGGCGAAATCTAAACTTCAATACCAATGCACAGAATGCGGATCACTGCATCACAAATGGTCTGGCCAGTGCGGTGACTGCAATGCATGGAACAGTTTGATTGAAAGTATTTCAGTAGCCGAAAATAATAATACCAGCCCACGCTTTACCGGTTATGCCGGAGCCTCCAGCATTAAAAGCATGAAAGAAATAGAGCTGGCCGCCGAACCTCGATGCGCCACCGGCATTGGTGAATTAGATCGAGTGCTGGGCGGCGGCATGGTTTATGGTTCGGTTATTTTAATTGGCGGTGACCCGGGCATAGGCAAATCCACTTTGCTCACTCAAACGCTTGCCACCCTGGGCAATAATCTGAAAGCCCTGTATGTCACCGGTGAAGAATCTTTACAGCAGGTCACACTCAGAGCAAAGCGACTGAATTTAGGCGACGATAAATTTAATCTGCTCACAGAAACCTGCGTTGAACGTATTTTAAAACTCGCCAAACAGGAACAGCCACAGGTGATGGTGGTCGATTCCATTCAAACCGTGTACACCGAAATGCTGCAATCGGCTCCCGGTGCAGTGGCACAGGTTCGAGAAAGTGCTGCTCAACTTGTGCGCTTTGCAAAACAGACTAACACCGCTTTATTTCTAGTTGGCCACGTTACCAAAGAAGGCACACTGGCCGGCCCTCGTGTGCTGGAACATATGGTCGATACGGTTTTATATTTTGAAGGTGATCCGGGTGAACGTTACCGCATGATTCGCGCAGTTAAAAATCGTTTTGGCGCAGTTAATGAACTGGGTTTATTCGCCATGACCGAAGAAGGTTTGAAAGCGGTGAGCAACCCTTCTGCTATTTTTCTTTCTCGCCACGATGAGCCTGTACCCGGCACTATCGTAACCGTAACTCGCGAAGGCAATCGCCCACTGCTGGTTGAAGTGCAGGCACTGGTGGATGAAAGTCATCTGGGTAATCCACGCCGCGTAACTCTGGGGCTGGATCAAAATAGATTATCCATGTTACTCGCTGTGCTGCATCGTCACGGTGGCATTGCCATGTATGATCAGGATGTGTTTATTAATATTGTCGGCGGCGTGCGCGTAACCGAAACCGCAGCAGACACCTCGATGCTGTTAGCTATTTTATCCAGCTTTCGCAGCAAGCCTTTGCCGGAAAAATTATTTACCTTTGGTGAAATTGGATTAGCCGGAGAAATACGCCCCGTGCCTAATGGTCAGGAGCGATTAAAAGAAGCAGCCAAACACGGCTTTACCCATGCGGTTATTCCTAAAGATAATATGCCGAAGAAAAATGATATTCCTGAAGGCATGACTATTACACCTGTGCATCGGGTGAGTGAACTGCTGGATATTTAAGGTACCTCTTAGCTGCTTTTATCCTTTAGTTTTTTGTAGGAGCGAGTCTTTAGCTCGCGATTTTATCAGGCTGATAAAATCGCGAGCTAAAGACTCGCTCCTACAAAAGAAATCTTTGCGTCAAAATTATTGTACGTTTAAGGCTTAATTCGGCGCATAATGCCCATGTTATTCTTAATGCGTTAAATTCCTTATATACATCAACTGGATATGGTGTTTATGGACAATCTCAATAAGACAGATACAGAATCAGAGCATGAAATGCTCAAATCCATTGTTCTGATTGGCAATCACCTGCCCAGAAGATGTGGGCTTGCCACTTTTACGACCCACCTTCTTGAATCCATTGCGTTGAATGCGCCCGATATAGACTGCTGGGCGGTTGCCATGAACGACCAGCCTGAAGGTTACGCCTATCCCCCCCAGGTGCGGCTCGAAATAAATCAGGATCAGCTAAAAGAATACAGCCTGACCGCCGATCAACTTAACTTCAATCATGTGAGTGTGGTTTGTGTTCAGCATGAATACGGCATATTCGGTGGCCCACGGGGCAGTTTTATCATTGAGATGCTGAGTGATCTCAAAATGCCGATTGTAACGACATTGCACACCCTGATGAAAGATCCAACCGATAGAGAACGACACATCATTATGCAGCTCGCTGAAATTTCTGACCGGTTAGTGGTAATGAGTGAGCGCTCAGTCGAGTTTTTGCGTGATATTTACCGGGTGGATGAAGAAAAAATTGTACTGATTCATCATGGCATACCCGACGTTCCCCTGATTGAATCTTCAAGCTATAAAGGCAAGTTTGGCGTTGCCGAGAAAAAAGTCCTGCTCACATTTGGTCTGCTTTCACCGGGAAAAGGTATAGAGACGGTAATCGAAGCTCTGCCAGAAATAGTAAAAACTCACCCGGATGTCGTTTATATGGTTGTCGGTGCCACTCACCCGCACCTGATGGCCGAACAGGGGGAGGATTACAGAATTAATCTTCACCTGCGAGCAAAAAAGCTCGGTGTTGAAAACCATGTGGTTTTTCATGATCACTTTGTGGCAGACGAGGATCTGCTGGCGTTTATCGGTGCCGCTGATATTTATGTCACACCTTATCTGAATGAGGCACAGATTATTTCCGGCACTCTCGCTTATGCACTGGGTATGGGTAAAGCAGTGGTATCCACGCCTTACTGGCATGCCCAGGAACTGCTGGCTAATGGTCGCGGCAGATTATTTCCATTCCGTGATCATGCCCAACTCGCCAGTGAAATCATCAACCTGCTGGATCACCCTGATGAACTTCACGCTATACAACGCAAGGCATACGATTATGGTCGTCAGATGACCTGGCAACATGTAGCTGGACGTTACATAGAAACTTTCGAGCAGGCGCGGCAGCATCGTTTGCGTAAGTGTGTACCCGTGTGCAGGCTAAGCCTTCCCGGCCTGCGCCAGCAGCCACTGCCAGAAATCAAACTCGACCACCTGCTCCGTATGACAGATGGCGTGGGCATGCTGCAACATTCCAGATATACCGTACCGGATCGGGAACATGGCTACTGCGTGGACGATAATGCACGGGCACTGATTGTTACTACCACCGCTCAATACCTTAAACCACGAGACACTTCACTGAATGAACTTGCTTCTGTGTATCTGAGTTTTATCGACCATGCATTTAATTACGACACCGGCCTGTTTCGCAACTTTATGTCCTATGAGCGTGTCTGGCTGGAAGAAAAAGGCTCGGAAGATTCTCATGGGCGAGCACTGTGGGGATTGGGCGTCGCATCAGCTATGGGAAGAAAGGAAGGACAGTCAAATCATGCAGCCGATTTATTCCACCTCGCCTTGCCTGCTGTCGAATATTTTACCTCACCACGAGCCGTTGCTTTCGCCGTCATAGGCATTCATGCCTTCCTGTCTCAAAATCAGGAAAACAGTCAGATTAAAACCCTGCTCAGGCTGCTTGCAGACAAATTGATGCAATGGTTTAGAAATACCATTAGCGAAGACTGGCCCTGGTGTGAACAGACACTGACCTACGACAATGCACGTTTACCCCAGTCATTGCTGATGTCAGGGCAATACCTGAATAACGACGAAATGATACAGACTGCCCTGCGTGCCCTTAGCTGGTTGAAAGATATCCAGCACGATGAATCAGGTTGTTTTTTTGCCGCCATTGGTAACCATGGCTGGTTTACCAGGGGGGGAGAAAAAGCACAGTTTGATCAACAGCCTATTGAAGCTGCCGCAATGGTTGATGCCTGTATTGAAGCATTCAATGTCACCAGAGATGAAGAATGGATCGCCTTCGCCTACCGCTGTCTTAACTGGTATCAGGGTGATAACGAACTGCGTATTTCACTTTATGACCATGCTACTGGAGGTTGCCGGGATGGACTGCAGGCACAGAGCGCGAATGAAAACCAGGGAGCAGAATCTACTCTATGCTGGCTTATGGCCTTACTCGCCATATACAGACAACAGGGTCAGGGAGAGAGCCAACAGAATGATAAAAACAAATGAAAACGTACTAAATTTTATACCTCCTGTAGGGTGGATCAAGCGCAGCGGATCCACCCTGCTTTTGTTTAAACAGCTCTGCCCTTATTTTATCTAAGACCTTTGCATGAAAGAAAAACCCGTCATCCCAGCGTGCTTTTAGCTGGGATGACGAGTTCTGATTTATTTTCTGGCTTATCTGTTTTCGTGTAAGGTCTCTATCTACATAGTGGCTAAAGCCCTGCACTAAAGTGCATGGTTTTTACCATTTAGCATTTTGTTATAACGCAGTCTCGCCATTAATTTTGACAGATCCAGTGTCGCAATACCGCAGCGCTGATCAGCCGAGGCATAAGGTATAATTAATTCATTCTGAAAGATCATCGCACCACAGCTGTAAACAACATTTGGCACATAACCTTCACGGTCATGATCGTTTGGCACCAGAATCGGTTCATCAATGCGACTGATGACCTGAGTCGGGTCATTCAGATCAAGCAATTCAATACCCAGACTATAGGTTCGCACCGGGCCAACTCCATGGGTGATAACCAGCCAGCCTTCATCTGTCTCAATAGGCGAGCCACCATTACCAATCTGAAAAAACTCATGGGGAAACCTGGGCACCTGTAACGTATAAGCCTGCTCCCAGAAATACAGATTATCTGAAAACATAATGGCATTATTTTCTCCATCCTGTCTCGACAGCATGACGTATTGCCTATTAATCTTTCTGGGGAACAGAGCCATGCCTTTACCATGAGCCTGCTTACCATTCAGGGTACTGATCTTAAACGAGATGAAATCCGTAGTCTCGATAAGTTGAGGCAAAATGGTTTCACCGTTATACGCAGTATAGGTGGCGTAGTAAATTACCGTGCCATCATCATCTGCAAAACGTACGAAGCGGGCGTCCTCTATACCTCCCCTCTCAGACTCCGATACAGGAAAGATAACTCGCTCAGAAATCTGGTGACCCGGGCGAAACAAAATTTCGTAATTGGAACGCGCCAGCCACATCGCTTTTTTAATGGCTTCTTCTCTATCGCTGGCACGAACTTTAGTGCCGGTATAGTGTTCATCAATTTTTTTCAGTAACTCATTGAAAGTGAATCTGTCTGGCAAATCACTAAGCAACCATTGCGATACTTTATTACTTGCCCCCATGTCGCTAAGTTTTAATAAGAACAGTTCCCTATCATAGATTGTATCGGTATGGATTCTGGGAGTACGCACATAGTTACTTTGAGGATCAAAGTAGATATCATTATTATTATCAATAATCCCACTACGAAATTCGATAGATGAAATATGACCTTCTCCAATAGCACGGAAGCTCATAATAAATCGGCAGGATCCTTCGGGATCCGTCTCCTGACTCGAAACCTGAACCATAGAGGGATTGAACAGCGCCGCGGCTTCCACGGAATATTCAGCGGTAAAATAACTGCCGATCAGAAGCCGTCGTTGCTCGGATAGTATATTGTCATCTGGTATATGATTAGCCACCCGATTGAAATTTCGCACCAGTGCCTCTCTGAAATAGCGGTGGCGATGAGAAAAATCATGCAGAACGGTTTCCAGCAACCTGTTTGCCTGATCCTCATCGAGGCTCAACACTCTATTGATAATATTACGAATACGCTCTTCGGTGGGTGGAATATAGGGGCGCATAATAACGCGGCCAATATTCGCTTCTAACACGATAGATTTGCGCCGTGCCTGCGGTACTGGAGGGATAGAACTGGTTTCTGCCATAGCTATATTCAAATGTGTTGCAGACTTTAAAGACTACACTACAACAATAGCTCAATTACTCACAAGATAAACACTTTTCTTCTATAAAAATGACTTTGTTTGATGTGATTCATCTGGTAATCGCATTATTTTGGAGTAGAGTTTAATTCCTGATTAGCCGCAACAACGCATATCAATACAGGCAGGTGCTTGATGAAAATTGCAATGTTAAGTCCGATATCCTGGCGCACCCCTCCACGCCATTACGGGCCCTGGGAAAATGTGGTCAGTCTACTCACCGAACAACTTGTGTCGATGGGCATAGAAGTAACACTGTTTGCCAGTGGAGATTCCTTCACCAAAGGCGAGCTTGTCTCCGTCTGCGAACACCCCTATTCAGAAGATCCCAGCATCGATCCAAAAGTATGGGAATGTCTGCATATCGCAGAATTATTCAAACGCGCCGATGAATTCGATGTAATTCACAATCACTACGATTTTCTGCCCCTCAGTTACAGTGGATACACGCATACTCCGATTGTCACCACCATCCACGGGTTTTCTTCGCCCTCAATACTGCCGGTGTACAAAGCCTACAACGACAGCACTTATTATGTGGCCATCAGTGAGTCGGATAAGTGCGCGGAACTCGATTACATTGCGACTGTTCATCACGGTATTGACCTTGAACAGTTCCCGTTTCAAGCACAGGGCGGAGACTACCTGCTATTTTTTGGACGCATCCACCCGGATAAAGGTGTCCATGAAGCTATTGAGGTGGCGCGTAAAACCGGTAAACGCCTGCTTATTGCCGGCATAGTGCAGGACGAGGTTTATTTCAGAGAACAGGTCGAGCCCCATATTGATGGATCAAAAGTGGTATACCTGGGCTCCGTCGGCCCTGAACAGAGGCAGGAGATACTGGGGGGCGCCTTGGCCATGTTGCACCTGATTCATTTCGATGAACCCTTTGGGCTAAGCGTGGTTGAGTCCATGGCCACAGGTACACCGGTGATTGCCTTTGAACGAGGCTCAATGCCAGAACTCATTGCCCATGGCAGAACTGGATTTATAGTTGAGGATGTAGACGCAGCCACACAGGCGGTAGGCAAAATTGATTCCATTAACCGGCAAGACTGCCGCAATGAGGTAGAGCAACGCTTCACCTGCCAACGCATGGCTCACGAATACGTGAGTGTGTATCACCAGATTATCGAGAATCGTGAAAACTACCGCCCATGGGGACATTACGAAAATTTACTCGAACGCAAGGATCACAAGATTAAAGAACTCGTCGTCAACCCGGGAGAGCGCCTGAGCCTGCAAAAGCACCAGCGTCGTGCCGAGCACTGGACGGTGGTCAGTGGCGAAGCACTGGTTACGGTGGGAGACAGGGAAACCCTGCTCACACCGGGGCAGTCGGTGGATGTTCCAAGGGGTGCAATACATAGAATCATGAACCCCGGCGAAATCCCGGCGGTTCTGGTAGAAGTGCAGATGGGCGATTATTTCGGCGAAGACGATATCATTCGGCTAGCAGATGATTATGACCGCTGCACATCATAAACCTGTTATACAGCGCTATCCGGCAAACCCAATTCTTACTCGGGACGATATCCCTTATCCTGTAGAGACCGTACATAATGCTGGCATCACCCGCTATGATGGCCGCACTATTATGCTGTTCCGCTCCCACCTGCGCAGCGGGCGCTCAATTATTGGTATGGCCGAAAGCGAGAATGGATTCAAATTCACCGTTGCCCCGAAACCTTTTATGACTCCCGCTACAGAGGGAATCTTTGCTGAATACGAGACCTTTGGTGTGGAGGATCCCAGGATCTGCTGCATAGATGACGAATACCTGATCACCTACAGCGCCTATTCACGCCACGGTGTGCGTATTGGGCTGGCGAAAACCCGAGATTTTCGATCAATAGAACGGGTTTCCCTTATCTCCCAGGCAGACATGCGTAATGTGGTGCTTTTCCCCGCACGATTCAATGGTCGATATGCCCGTCTGGACCGGCCGCATTCAGAAATTAGCCCCTGGTCGATATGGTTATCATGGTCACCAGATCTGATACACTGGGGAGACTCCGAAGAAGTGATCAAACCCGTGCCATATCACTGGGATGAAAGCAAGATCGGCCCGGGAGCGACCCCGATACGCACTGATCGTGGCTGGCTTAATATCTACCACGGAGTATTCGAAACCATGGACGGAGCGGTTTATCGCCTCGGCGTAGCCCTGCATGATCTTGATAACCCGGCCAGAGTTATTGGTGTTTCAGATGAATGGGTGCTGGCTCCGCAGGATCCCTGGGAAATAACCGGCTATGTGCACAATGTGGTTTTTAGCTGCGGTGCCGTAGAGGACGATGAAGGGGGCGTAAAAATTTACTGGGGTGGAGCGGATACAGTGATGTGTGCAGGTACTGCGCGACTCGATGATCTAGTTGATCTGTGTATCAACCATAGTCGTCCAGCTTTTCCCGAATAAAACTTTAGGAAAAAATCATGTTAGAAAATATCGACATTCAGCAAATGTTTGAAACATATATGATTCCATGGTCAATCAATATTGCCATGGCTCTGGCAATATTTTTCATTGGTAAAATAGCTGTTAATATTCTGACTCAAATAGCTAAAAAAATAATGACCAGAAGCAAGATTGATGCCTTGCTGGTGAATTTTGCTGGCTCAATAATTAAAACTGTACTGCTATTATTTGTGGTGGTCGCTGCACTCAATCAACTGGGTGTAGACACCACATCACTGATTGCTTTAATTGGTGCGGCAGGTTTGGCCATTGGTCTGGCACTACAGGGTACTCTGCAAAATTTTGCATCTGGCGTTATGTTAATAATTTTTCGCCCCTTTAAAGACGGCGACCTGATAGAAGCGGCAGGCATAACTGGCGTGGTTGAATCCATTGATATTTTTACCACCACCATGCGCTCAGGCGACAACCGTGAAATCATCGTGCCTAACAATGAAATATATGGCGGCACTATAACGAATTTATCTAAACGTGAAACCCGTCGTGTCGATATGGTATTTGGTATTGGTTACGATGATGACATTAAAAAAGCAAAAAATATTATTCAGAGTATTCTTGATGCAGATGAGCGCGTACTTAAAGACCCTGCACCATTAATTGCAGTGGGCGAACTGGCCGACAGCAGCGTTAATTTTAATGTGCGCCCATGGTGTAAAGCTGAAGATTACTGGGGCATTTACTTTGACACCCACGAAAACATTAAGTTAACATTTGATGAACAGGGCATCTCAATTCCTTATCCGCAAATGGATGTTCATCAACACGTAGCTTAAATATCAGGGAACCAAATGAAAAGCATTAAAATCGTTATTGCAGCAACACTGGCTGCAAGCACTTTTATAGCCAGCAGTATGGCAATGGCAGCAGAAGAAAAAGAAAAGGAAAAAAAATCCCCCTGGACAAGCACAGCAGAACTGGGCTATGTAGTTACATCGGGTAACAGTGAAACATCAACCATTAATGCAAAAATTGATGCTACCCACGAAAAAGAAAGCTGGCGTCACAATGTTCATGCTGAATCGTTTGCTTCATCCACAACTGACAAAACAACCAATATTGAAACTCGATCAGCAGAGCGTTATCAGTTATCCGGCAAGTCTGATTACAAATTTAATGAAACAGATTATGCCTTTGCACTACTAAATTACGACAAAGACCGTTTTAGTGGTTATCAATATCAGGCCAGTGTTTCACTGGGCTATGGTCGCCGCTTACTAAATGAAAAAGATATGACATTCGATGCTGAAGTCGGCCCAGGTATGCGTACCATTAAAGTGGATGGCGCACAGGATTCTGAAAGCGAAGGCCTTTTACGGCTGGCCATAAAATACGTCTGGAAAGTATCCGATAATTCTACCTTCACTGAAGACCTGTCATCCGATTTTGCAAGCGACTTAACGGTGACTAAATCAATTACTGCATTAACCGCAAATATTAACTCCAGCCTGGCAATGAAATTATCATTAACCACCAAAAATAATTCAGTGGTTCCTGCTGGTAGTAAAAAGACAGACACAGAAACCGCAGTTACACTGGTGTATTCATTTCAGTAACATCTTCTGCTAAACATTAACGCTGCCACGCTGCACAGCACTGCTTTTCTCTGTGCTGTGTAGCAAATATTCAGCACATATAAACTTGCTAAAAACGCTCTAAACCAGTAACTTACGCTGTCTGTAGATAGCATCCAGATACATACTCATATGGCTCGAAAAGCACCCATCAATTTTGAAAAATCTCTCACCGACCTGGAACAGCTGGTGGAAGATATGGAAGACGGCGATTTATCCCTGGAAGACGCGCTGAAAAACTTCGAAAAAGGCATAGCTCTGGCCTCAAACTGCCAGCAGGCATTGCTCAAAGCCGAGCAGAAAGTTGAGCAACTGGTAGAGAAAAACGGCGAACTTCTTGAACAATCATTCGATCTCGACGAATAAATCATGTCTGATAGTGCTTCATTTAAACAAACACTGGATGTGTTTCGTCAGCGGGTCGATTCTGCATTAGATCGCTGGCTGCCTCAGCCAGCCGGCCCCGAATCCCATCTTCAACAGGCCATGCGCTATTCCGTTATTGGCGGTGGCGGCAAACGGGTGCGCCCGGTACTGGTTTATGCGGCGGGTCAGGCGCTCAAAATTGATCTGGATAAACTGGATGCCTGCGCCTGCTCTGTAGAAATCATTCATGCCTATTCACTCATTCACGATGATCTGCCAGCGATGGACGACGATGATTTGCGCCGTGGCCGCCCAACCTGCCATAAAGCTTTCGACGATGCCACAGCTATTCTGGCCGGTGATGCCCTGCAGGCGCTGGCATTTGAAGTGCTGGCAAAAGATAAGCAGATGGACTGCAGCGCCGATTCACGCTTAAGCATGATCAGCCTGTTAGCCGAAGCCAGTGGCTCGACTGGCATGGCCGGCGGGCAGGCGATTGATCTGGATGCGGTGGGTAAATCGCTGAGCCTTGAGCAACTGGAAAATATGCACGTGCTAAAAACCGGCGCGCTGATTAAAGCCAGTGTTTTGCTCGGCGCCATGTGCAGCACCGATGTCAGCCAGCAGATGCTCAATCAGCTGGAAACCTATGCTCACTGCGTAGGCCTGGCATTTCAGATTCACGACGATATTCTGGATGTAATCGCAGACACCGAAACCCTCGGCAAACCCCAGGGCTCGGATGAACAACAGAACAAACCCACCTACCCGGCTCTGCTCGGGCTGGATGGCGCAAAACAACGAGCGATGGATCTGCATTATCAGGCACTGGCCGCAGTGGAAGATTTTGATGAATCTGCCGACACGCTAAGGCAGTTATCGGCTTACATTGTTGAAAGGCCTCACTAAATCATCATGCCCGATTCAAACCATACAGCTTACCCCCTGTTAGAGTCCATTGACTCCCCTGCCGATTTACGCAAACTGTCGGTTAATAATTTACCTGCTGTGGCAGATGAGCTGCGCGAATTTATTATTCAGTCGGTGGCTAAAACCGGTGGCCATTTATCCGCCGGGCTGGGCACAGTCGAGCTCACTGTGGCGCTGCATTATGTTTACAACACGCCGGATGACAAACTGGTATGGGATGTGGGTCATCAGTCTTATCCCCATAAAATACTCACCGGACGCCGTGATCAAATGCACAGCATCCGGCAGAAAGATGGGCTGGCGGGTTTTCCCAAACGGGATGAAAGCCCTTACGACACCTTTGGCGTCGGCCACTCCAGCACCTCTATTTCAGCCGCATTAGGCATGAGCATCGCCGCCAGACAGGCCGGTAAAAAACAGAAAACCGTGGCTATTATTGGCGATGGCGCAATGACTGCCGGCATCGCATTCGAAGCCCTGAATCATGCCGGCGACACCGATGCCGATATGCTGGTGATACTGAATGACAATGAAATGTCGATTTCACCCAATGTGGGCGCACTGTCAAAACATCTGGCCAAAATATTGTCGGGCAAGGTGTATTCAACAGTTCGCAGCGGCAGTAAACGGGTGATGAAAAAACTCCCCAATATGTGGGAGCTGGCCAAACGCACCGAAGAACATGTAAAAGGCATGGTGGTACCGGGCACTTTATTTGAAGAGCTGGGCATTCATTATTACGGCCCGGTGGATGGTCACGACATTCCCACTCTGATTACCATGCTGCAAAACATGAAACATCAGACCGGCCCTCGGTTGCTGCATATCGTCACTAAAAAAGGTAAGGGCTTCAAACCTGCGGAAGACAATCCCTGCCTGTATCACGGGCTGGGCAGTTTTGATCCTGAAACCGGCGACAAGCTGGATCAGTCATCCGGCAAGCCCACTTATACTCAGGTATTTTCTGACTGGGTCTGCGATATGGCCGAGCAGGATAATCAGCTGGTTGCCATCACTCCAGCGATGCGAGAAGGTTCAGGATTAGTCGAATTTTCTGAACGTTTTCCCCAACGTTATCACGATGTGGGCATTGCCGAGCAGCATGCGGTCACCCTGGCAGCGGGCATGGCCTGCGAAGGCATTAAGCCGGTCGTCGCCATCTACTCCACCTTTTTACAACGTGCCTACGATCAGCTAATACACGATGTGGCGCTGCAAAATTTACCCGTGCTGTTCGCCATAGATCGCGCCGGGCTGGTGGGTGCAGATGGCCCCACTCATGCCGGCAGTTTTGATTTCAGCTATATGCGCTGCATTCCGAATCTGATGATTATGGCACCTGCCAATGAAAATGAATGTCGGCAGATGCTCACCACCGGCTTTCAATATGATGGCCCAGCGGCTGTGCGTTACCCACGAGGTCAGGGCACAGGTGTTGAAATCCAGAGTGAATTGTCTGCCCTGCCCATTGGCAAGGCAGAGCTGGTTAAACAGGGCAAAGATATTGCCATTCTGGCTTTTGGTAGCATGCTAATCCCGGCACTGGAAGCCGCCGAACAGTTACAGGCCACGGTGGTCAATATGCGTTTTGTGAAGCCTCTGGATACAGACATGCTGCAACGCATAGCCAGCGAACACTCGCTACTGCTCACCATTGAAGAAAATGCCTTAATGGGCGGAGCAGGCAGTGGCATCAATGAATATCTACAGAGCCAGAATATTCAAACTGAAACTATTAATCTGGGATTACCCGATCACTTTGTTGAACATGGCAGCTCTGCTCAGTTGCTGGCCGATTGCGGGCTGGATGCCAATGGCATCGTCAGAGCAGTGAAACAACGTAAGTAATTGCTAATAAAGGCAGAACCCGATAAAATCTTACGGTTTTACCCCGTTATTATTAGTATATAATTCGCCATGCCTGCAAAATACACGCTAAAAATAGTGACTGACTTCGCTTCAGCTCACACCCTGAGAGATTATCCCGGGGCCTGCAGCCGTATGCATGGCCATAACTGGAAAGTAGAGCTTGAACTTGAAGCCAGCCAGTTAAATGAAATCGGTATTGCGATTGATTTCAAGCAAATGAAAAAGACAACCAACGACGTCTGTGATCAACTTGACCATCGTTACCTGAATGAAATTGAACCATTTACTGAAATTAATCCGACCGCAGAGAATATTGCAGCCTATCTGTACGGTGAAATTTCCCGACAGTTAAATAGCGAAACAGTAAAAGTAAGTGCTCTGACCCTGTGGGAAACAGAAAGAGCCTGCGTGCGCTACCAGGAAAATTAAACGGAAAACTAAAGATGATAGATGCCAAAACCATGCCCGATGTGCAAAACAGCGAAGACCAGCGTCAAATCGCTATTAACAAGGTAGGCATAAAAGATATTCGCCACCCTGTTCAGGTTAAAGATCGTTTGGGTAATGTGCAACACACTGTCGCTAATTTTAATATGTATGTGGATTTGCCTCACCACTTTAAAGGCACTCATATGTCACGTTTTGTTGAGATTCTCAACAGCCATGAGCGTGAAATCACAGTGGAATCTTTTCGCGAAATGCTGGCTGAAATGACAGAGCGTCTGGATGCTGAATGCGGTCATATCGAAATGAGCTTCACTTATTTTGTAAATAAAAAAGCACCTGAAACCGGCGTTGAAAGTTTACTCGATTATCAGGTTACTTTTATTGGCGCCCGCGATCACGGTGAAAGCTGTGTGGCAATTAAAGTCGTTGTGCCGGTTACCAGCCTGTGTCCATGCTCGAAGAAAATCTCGGACTATGGCGCACACAATCAACGCTCTCATGTCACGGTTAATGTTCGCACTAATGGCTTTGTCTGGATTGAAGATATTATTGATATAGTTGAGAAAGAAGCATCCTGTGAACTGTATGGTTTACTGAAGCGCCCGGATGAAAAAATAGTCACCGAACGTGCTTATGATAACCCCAAGTTTGTTGAAGACATGGTGCGAGATGTTGCCACTCAGCTAAATAAAGATGAACGCATTACCGCCTACACCCTGGAATCAGAAAACTTTGAGTCCATCCACAATCATTCTGCTTATGCGATGATTTATAACGATAAAACCAGCCAGGATTAACTGTACAGATAATCCTCCAGCCAAATAACCGCTCATCGCTCAGTGGCACTTATAAATCCAGCCACAAAATATGCATGCATACCTCTAAAATTAAATCCTCTATGACGCTGTAAACCCGCTCTTTTACAGCGGGCTGCTCTGCTCTTGTCTATACTCATATTACACGCTGTTTAAAACAATACAGGCATTACACGGATATCAGGTGCCGACAAGTGATGAGACATGCCAGGCACCGAAAAACAACTGAGAAAACTCTATGAGCTAAGCTTACTGCTTTCAGGTGAGCCAGATGAGATCATCTATCAAATAGCGGGCATGATTGCAGAGTTTTATGATGTTCGCGTTGTTGTGCTTACTGAAATAAAAAATAAAGAACTGTATTTTTTATGCGCTCATGTCGATGGCGAATTAAAAACAGATCTGGGACATGTACCGCTGGAGTTCACTCCCTGTGCACTGGTTAAAGAAGGCAAGCAGGGACGGTTCTTTGACCAGGTTGCTGATATTTTTCCACAGGTTGATTTTCTTAAACAGCAAAAAGCATTTTTCTATTATGGCGTCCCCGCCATGGACAGCACAGGCAATGTCATTTCAACCACCTGTCTGCTGGATGAAAAGCACCATGAAATCAGTGAACAAAACGCAGAGCTGCTGCGTATTTTTGGCCAGCGCATTGCGATGGAGCTTGAACGCAAATCATCTCTGGCAAAACAGGTCTTAACAGAAGAGGCTCTGCACCATAGCCAGAGCCAGCTCTATAACCTGACAAATATCTCTCCCGTTGGCATATTCCGTCTCGATGCTGATGGCCAGTGCATTTATGCTAATGATCTATGGTGCCAGTTTTCATGCATGACAATGGAGCAGGCAGCAGGCGATGGCTGGTTCAAAGCCATTCACCCTGAAGATCGCCAGTATGTTGAGAAAGCATGGAACAACTTCATAAATAATAATCATGAACTCGAACTGGAATTTCGTTTTTTATGCCCACAGAAAAACATCACCTGGGTTATGGGCAGAGCCTCTGCAGAAAAAAATATTGCAGGTGAAACCGCAGGCTATATTGGTGTTTTAACTGATATTACAGATAGAAAAAAACAGGAGCAGGACAGCGACAATGTTCGCATGAAACTAATAGAAGCTCAGAACATTGCACATCTGGGCTTTTTTGAGCACGATATTGAGACAAACAACACCTACTGGTCAGAAGAAACTTATCGAATACTTGGCACCAGCCCACAACAGACCAGACCCGGCTTTGAGTCATTCATCAGTTTTGTACATCCGGAAGATGTCGCAATGGTTATGGATGCCAGAGAACAACTTCTGCAGGGCGCTCTTTATGATATCGACTATCGCATTATCAAACCTGATGGCAATGAAAGCATTTTACATGGTGAAGCAAAAATATATACCGATGAAAAAAATCAGCACCACAAAGTAGTCGGCACCATACAGGATATATCAGAACGCAAGCATGTAGAAAATGCATTAAATGCACTAGCCGGACATTCTGATATTAATGACATGTCTTCGTTTTATAAAAGCATGGTGTATAACCTGGCGCGCGCCTATAACACCCAATATGCTTTTTTAGGTCTGTTTGCTGAAGGCTGCACAGATAAAGTTATAGTGCAGGCAATATGGACGGGAGATGACTTCGGAGAAAATTTTGAATACTTATTACAGGGTACTCCCTGTGCCGATGTACTTAATCACCAGATGGAAATGGTGCCAGAAAATGTAGCTGCACTCTATCCTGAAGATGCGATTCTGGCTGAGATGGGTATAGAAAGTTATTATGGTGCGCCTCTGATTACACCATCTGGAGAAAAAATTGGCCTGATTACTGTTATGAACACAAAGCCCATGCAGGTAGGGCGCTGGACAAAATCTATATTAAGTCTATTTGCCCAACAACTCGCTTCACATATTGAACGCAATCAGATTGAAAAAGAAATTACAGCCTCGCAGAAAAAACTGTCATCCATACTGGAAAATATGCAGGATGTTTATTACCGCACAGATAGAGGCGGTTTGTTAACCATGATTTCACCGTCAGGCCTGGCGGTTCTCGGTTATGAAATAGATGATGTATTAGGCACACCACTGGCTAATTTATACCTTAATCCTGAAGCTCGTAATGAATTATTACAAACTCTAAATGATAATGATGGCCGCGCACATAACTTTACCGCGGCACTCCGGCACAAAGATGGTCATACGATATGGATGTCGGCAAATGCTCAATACTATTATGATGACCAGGGAAAAGTGCTTGGTGTAGAAGGTGTTTCCCGTGATGTAACCCAGCAGTATATTGACAGTTTACAAATGCGAAAGATGTCCAGCGCACTGGAACAAACTGCAGACATGGTACTAATAACCAACAGGGAAGGCATTATCGAATATGTAAATCCCATGTTTAAAAAAACCACTGGCTATAGTAAAGACAAACTTATCGGCAAAAAAACTAATGTCCTGAAATCAGGCCGACAGGATAATGCATTTTATAAAAACCTGTGGCAAACCATACTCAAAGGTGAGGTTTTTACCGAAGTCCTGATTAATAAAAAACAGGATGGCAGTATTTTTTACCAGGATGAAACCATTACCCCATTAAAAAATGAAGGCGGTGAGATCACTCACTTCATTGCCACTGGCCGCGATATTACCCCGCGCATGGAAAATGAAAAACACCTGCAATACATTGCCCATCACGACGCTCTGACTAATCTGCCCAATCGGGTATTGTTTATGGACAGAATAAAACGCTCGCTCACTCACGCCAAACGCAACAGCGGGCATGCGGCTGTTTTATTTTTTGATCTGGATCGTTTTAAAAATATAAATGACACTCTGGGGCATATTATCGGTGACAAGTTGCTGATTGAAATAGCAGACCGATTAAAAAATGCAATCCGTGAAGACGACAGTATTGCACGTCTTGGCGGTGATGAATTTGCTGTGCTGGTATATAACACCAGCTCGGAAAGTGATATCGCACAAATCGCCCAGAAGATTCTTGACTGCCTTGAAGAGTCCGCCATTATTGATGGTCATAGCCTTTATACAACAGCCAGTATTGGTATCAGTCTTTTTCCTGATGATGGTGAAGATGCCGACACCCTGTTAAAAAATGCCGACATTGCCATGTATCGAGCTAAAGATCTGGGCAAAAATAATTACCAGTTTTACTCAAAAGATATGAGCGCACGTGCTGTGCAACGTTTAACAATGGAAAATAGTTTACGCATGGCGCTGAAGAAAAATGAATTCGTTCTTTATTACCAGCCCCAGGTCAATGCACAAAACCATACGATAACCGGCGCTGAAGCATTAATTCGTTGGCAACATCCTGAGCTTGGCCTGGTTCCTCCTATTGACTTTATTCCACTACTTGAGGAAACCGGTCTGATTGTTGATGTTGGCGACTGGGTACTGAAAACAGCCTGCCAGCAATTACAAAACTGGCGACAGGCAGGTCATACAGACCTGACCTTATCCATCAATGTATCTGGACGACAGTTTCATGGCCAGACTTTTTACAACCGAATTGTAGAACTAACAGAAAAATACAATGTGCCAGCCGAAAAAATTGAACTGGAAATAACAGAAAACATTTTGATGGATAAACAGAAAAAAACCATTGAGAATATAAACAAGCTGGACAACTATGGCTTTAGAATGGCCATAGATGACTTTGGCACCGGTTACTCATCTTTAAGCTATCTGCAACGTTTTAGAATAGACACCTTAAAAATAGATCGTTCATTTATAAAAGATATTGAAATAAATCCTGATGACGCAGCCATTACATCAGCCATTATTGCTATGGCTCATAGTCTTAAACTGAATATTGTCGCAGAAGGTGTTGAAACCAGAGAACAACTGCATTTTCTACAACAGCAAAATTGTCAGCTCATACAGGGATATTTCTTCAGCCGACCGTTAACAGAAAGAGATATGATGCAACTATTACAAAACGGTATCTCACAACAGAAAACATCAGCTGTGTAGGCACAGCCTGCTATTCAAACTCAGCTTTTTCTACTTCCAGCACTGCAAGACTAATATGCTTACCCAGTTGTTCTTCAAATCCACCCCATGACTGAAATTTTTTCAGCGCTTTTACAATCATGGGTTTCATTTCAAAATCTTCCAGACCTTCTTCGTAATACTTCGCCACCATTTTATATAAGGTAGATAAATATTCTTTCTGCAATTTAATAATGCTGACATCACCTGTGCTGCCGTGACCTGGCACATAATGTTTCAATTGCAAACCAATGGCTCTGTCACAGGCAGCGATCATATCTCTAAAACTGCCGTCATCCATTCTTAGAATGCGCTTATAACCTACATTATCACCGGTGAACATCAGCGAATCTTCAACCAGCTCTATCATAATATCGCTGTCGCTATGACCGATACCAACCGAGTGAATATTAAAATTCAAACCGGCCAGCAATAATTGGTCAGAATCTTTTGTGCTTTTGCCCGGGTAAGCTATTTTAGTGCCCGCGGTAGCACCCTTAGTTAATTTTTTTAACAGGTCGCGCCACTGCTCTGCTTCACCATTTCTGGCTTTTTTTATCATTCGTGGATCAGCATAAATAATCGCTTCAGGATATGCGCTTTTAATTGCGTCATTACCCAACCAGTGATCACCGTGTATATGAGTATTAAATATATGAGATACAGGTTTATCTGTAATTTTTTTAATCTCCCTCATCAGCATAATAGCTGTATCCTGACTGGAGCCGGGGTCAACAATAATGACACTTTTATCCGCCACAATAAAAGCAGGATTATTCATGAAACCTTTATTCTCAGGATTAGGTTGCTGCAGGGGGCCATGAATTACATAGACATGTTGAGAAATTTTTGTCGCAGAGAATTTTTCAAAAAAATTACTCGCGTGGGAGTAAAAAGAAAAAGAAAGTAAAAATAAAGCCGTAATAAAATGAATCACAGGCATCTCCTGTTGTAATAAGTTATTGTATTTGCCGTTATTACTTTCCGTTGAAAATCACTGCCTGTAAAAACAGGCCTGTATTATTATTTAAGCAGGCCTACCAGTACCGTTCTAAATTCTTCCGCAAGACCGTCTGTAATATTTTTATTATTTTTTAATGACAGCTGCATATATGTTGAACCATTCAACTCTTTTAGACTAACAAAAACAGTAATGCGGCTGGTTTTATCTTTTTCGACCTTTTTATCTGACTCAGTCGTTTCTTCTTTTTCTTCTTTAACTTCTTCGTCAATAATCTGATCTTCATCATCTGCAAACAGCTCTGTTAACCAGCCTGGATCAGGTGCTTTTTCTGTTTCTTCTATTAATTCTTTCGCGACTTCCCCAACCAGCACTTCTAAACTACCGTTCGCTTTATTTTTATTTTTTATATCTGCACCCATGCGATCCATCGCCTGTATCACTCGATTCCACACTACGTCTTTGCCGCCCGTGATTGCATATTTTGATGACTGGCTTTCACCGACATGACGAATTCTTGCCTGATAGGGTTTGTATTCAGCAAAAACATCCTGCGCGTTTTCTTCTGTTAAACCCGCAAACAGGACCATGCGATATAGCAGTTCTTTTTCCAGCATCTGATTCGCGGCTGTCTGTTGCCAGCTACTGCCATCTTCAGCAACCATAACTTCCATGCCACGATGACTAATAAACAATCGAGTCTGTTTTTCGCCTGCTACACGTTCCAGCCGCAAGCGGAATTTATCCAGCTTGTCTGATGAAAGCGCATTAAATATTTTTTTAAGAAACCCTGCGTCACGATTAGCTTCATATTCTTTAACCCATTCGGTTTCAATAAAACCTAACAGGGGTTCATCTCGATAAATTTTAATGCCTTCATTAGCCAGAAACTCACGCAGGGTCACCCACAAATCATCCGCATCTTTGTCAATTAACAGCCAGTACATGCTGCCATTAGACTGTAGCTTGATGCCTTTAAATGCTGGAGCCACACTGCCTTCAACTCCATCATGACTTTTTAGTGTTGCCAGGGCTTTGGCCGAAGGTTCTGGAATTTGTAATTCTTCATTGCTATTGGGTCGCGTTAATTCTGGTGGGATTTCCAGTTTCTCAACAGAGTAACTATCCAGATATTCTGGTCGCTCTTCACCATCAGAACTGCATGAAGAAATCAGCGCCACTGCACTGAATAAAATAATCAAACTTAATAAATTCATTTTAAAGAATACCTGCTTCACTCAGAGCGCCACGAATTTCATCGTGATACTGCTCAGACAATACTGTCATTGGCAAACGAATGCCTGCTTCTGCCAAACCCATTTCCATCACCGCCCATTTAACCGGGATGGGATTGGCTTCTAAAAATAATTTGTCATGTAGACTTTGCAAAGGGCGATTGAGTTCCATTGCTTTTTCGCGATCACCGGCCAGAGCCGCTTCACACATCTGCGCCATGGCTTTGGGTGCTACATTAGTGGTCACAGAAATTACTCCGTGCCCACCCTGCAACATAAATTCTGTACCCGTTGCATCATCGCCACTGTAGCAGTCAAAGTTATCACCACACAGGCGCTGAATTTCAGTCAGACGGCTCAAATCACCGGTCGCCTCTTTAACGCCAATAATATTGGAGATTTCAGCCAGCCTTGCCACAGTTTCAGGCAGCATATCGCAGGCGGTACGCCCCGGCACGTTATAGAGTATCTGCGGAATCGGCACCGCTTCGGCTATCGCCTTATGGTGAAGATACAGGCCTTCCTGCGTTGGCTTATTATAATAGGGCGTCACCAGCAAACAGGCGTCCGCTCCCGCCTGCATGGCGCAACGGGTTAGAGTGATGGCTTCGGTTGTGGAATTGGCACCGGTGCCGGCAATAACGGGGATGCGCTCATTAACCATCTCAACCGTGCGGCGAATAACTTCACAGTGCTCTTTTTCATCCAGCGTCGCAGATTCACCTGTGGTACCCATAGATATAATGGCAGAGGTGCCATTTTCTACGTGGAAATCCACCAGTTTTTTCAGACTGACAAAGTCAACCGAACCATCTGTATGCATGGGCGTAATCAGAGCCACCATACTGCCACGAAACATGAGCTTTCTCTCCAAAAATCAAGCGAGTCATGGTACTTTGCAAGTCCTCTGTTTACAAGGCTCTGTCATGAGTTAAACTCACATTAATGCTCACAAAAAAGACTAAATTATGAATGATTTCCTGGTAATGACGGCCATCGGCGAAGATCGCCCTGGTATCGTTGATGAACTGTCCAGCGTTCTGCTGGATGCTGATCTTAATATTGAAGACAGCCGCATGAGTGTGCTGGGAGGAGAGTTCGCTATTATTCTGCTCATTTCCGGCTCACCCGATGCACTGAATAATATCCAGCAGCAACAGGCCAGGCTGGAACAGACGCTGGACCTCGGCCTGTTATTAAAAACGACTCAACAACGCCCCAGTGAAAGTAATCAGGTGCCCTACAGCATTAAGGTCGTCGGCATGGATAACCCGGGGATAGTACACAGGCTGACGCGCTTTCTGTCTGAACATAAAATCAATATCGAAGACCTTGAAACCGAAAGCTACCCTGCCCCACATACAGGCACGCCTATGTTTGCAGTTTACATGACGGTGGATATTCCTAATGAGCTGGCTACCAGCAAGTTAAGAGATGAATTTATTGAACTATGCGATGAACAAAATCTGGATACCCATTTTGCTCCGGTAGAATAACAGGGCATATAAAACCGGGAGTGCTTTAATCTATCCCGGTTTTATTCTTGCCATAATATTAAATAATCACATTGCTGTCCCGTTAACTTAAGGTACCCGTCATTCCCGACACAAGCATTCGGAGATGACGATTTTGTAGTTTGCTATTTTCATGTCTCATTTAATAGACGTACGTTCATAGTCTGCTGTATCAATCCTGCAGATAATATCCAAAAAGGTTAACGGGACAGCAGTGATTTTTTCTATTTTTATTACCTATAATAATAGAAAAGCAGGTGTTTAATTATGGCTATTGATAAAACATTATATGATCGCCTTGGAGGCAAGCCGATCTTCATCAAAGTACACAAAAATTTTTATGATAAAGTCTACGCTCATAGCTGGCTAAGAAAATTCTTTACCGACAAGCCGCAGCAGCTACTTGAAGATCAGCAAACTGATTTTATGACACAACTGATGGGCGGCCCAAAAGTATATGGAGGCAAGAGCCCTAAATCTGCACACCAGCATATGCTGATTACTGAAGAGTTATTTGCATTACGCGCTCAGCTACTTTCTGACTCTATCAAAGAAGCTGGTATAGCAGATGATTTAAGAAAAGAATGGATAAGTGCAGATGTCGCTTTAAAAAAAGCGCTGGTAAAATCATCCATCGATGAATGTTCTGTATCTTACCCTACCCAGTCTGTGCTGAATTTTCCTAAATAACCCTACTATATCCTGCCATATACATTCGCTTGCAGACTAACTTCTACCTGGTATACAGTAATCGATTAATTTATACATCAGGAGTATTACATGGCTAAAGTCAAACTCGGAAATAAAGTAACCAATTTCGAACTACCCGCAACGGGCGATCAGGACATTAGTTTAAAAGACCTTGCCGGAAAAAATGTTATTATTTATTTTTATCCAAAAGACAACACTCCGGGTTGCACTCAGGAAGGCCAGGACTTCAGAGATCAGTATACAAAATTTAAACGTGCTAAAACTATTGTACTGGGTGTTTCACGGGACTCAGTTAAAACCCACACTAACTTCAAGGCAAAACACAACTTCCCATTTGAACTGCTTGCTGATACCGATGAAAAACTATGCAAGCAGTTTGATGTTATTAAATTAAAGAAAAATTATGGCAAGGAATATATGGGCATAGAGCGCAGCACTTTTTTAATTGATAGCAAAGGTATCTTAAAAGAGGAATGGAGAGGCGTTAAAGTTAAGGGACATATTGATGAAGTACTGGCTGCCGCAAAAAAATATACACCTGAAGCATGATTTTTCATAAATAGATTTAATCATTCGCCGCCTAGTGACCCCTAGATTTATTTATATGCCAGGCGCCATTAAAGAAAAGATATATTTTATACTGAGAAATTATCAATACCTTACCTTTCTTTTTAATATACGCTGCCGGCCGCGCATGCAATTTTGACATGCTTTTTGAAATACTTATGGGCTTAGCACCCGATTTTAAAATCGATTTTTTTCGTGAATTTGTAATAACGCTATAAAATGAAGTATCAATCAGAAGTATTTTTGAAGGACCCATATTTATAAGCTGTGAAGAATTTCCTTTACCGCAATTCATCGAAACTTTCTGCAATGCTATATTTAGAGCAGGATCATACCAGCTGTTATTCTTAGCCTTATTACATTTCTTTATATTCATATATGCCGGTGTTAATGGTATATGTTGAGGCAGTCTCTTTATTTTTTTGTAATAATACTTTGCATCTTTTATGATATTTTTAACTGCAACACGGGCAAATTTAGAATCAGGGTACATCAGGAGAAACATTTCAAATGCCTCAATAGTATTCTTGTCTTTTGCTGATTTCCATTCCCTCTTTTCTCGCCAGGGTTTTAATTTTTGCTGCACCTTAGCTGCATATCTGGAGTTGTGATATTTATGTAAAAACTCCTGATATCCACTTACAGTGTTTTTGGCGACAGCTTTTTTCCAGGCCTCTTCAGCTCGCAGATTTTCTAACCGACTCTTCGCCAGTGCCGATTCTTCTATATGACTATAATCCTGAACATATTTTTCATACGCAGCGATTGTTCCCTGACGTTCCGCTTCCTGCCAGTCTGCACTTATTGTGGTACAGCTGCAGAGCACGAATACAAAGCCTGCAGTAAACAGATATTTCAATATTATATTTATCGCTGTGCCCATGCATAGTTCCTTTAAAATTTATACGACAGTATATAACAGCTCAGACAATCTATGATCAAGTCTGGTTAATGGAAGACTTCCAATCAATAATTCTTAATTAAATACCGGCAGATATATGCTTTTACTATAATGCCCAGTAATCTAAAGCGAAGAAACCTGTTGATTTTAGTTGCATTTTTGCCGGAGAAACTTACAATTACTTATCTATATGAGAATCATTTGCATTTGCATTTGCATTTAAACCTGTATATAATTCCTCCACTTAATATTTTTACCAGGAATTAATTAACGTGGAGACATCATGAAATTTAGCCGCACCCTATTAAACTCTGCAGCAGCAAGCATGCTGGCGCTGACCTCAGCAAGCGCGATAGCAGCTGATACTGACAGCCTGCAACAACAAATCGAGAGCCTTAAAGCTCAAAATAAAATCATTATGGAACGTCTGGAAACCACTGCGGATATGATTGAATCCGGTAGCAGCCAGAGTGCAGGTCACAACGATGATCATGGGGCAACTGACAGCCTGCGTGACAAAACTTTTGGTCACCACGGTAATAGTGGCACAACGACCATCGGCGGCTATGGTGAGCTGCATTATAATAATACTGACAGCACCAACGCAGTCTCAATGCATCGTTTTATCCTGTTTATGGGTCATGAATTTAGTGATCGCATCCGTTTCTGGTCAGAACTGGAAGTGGAAAACTCTCAGGCAGGAGACGGTATGGATGGCGGCGAAGTAGCGATGGAGCAAGCATTTCTGGAATTTGATCTGAACGATAATCATGCTGTTCGCGCTGGTATTCTGCTGGTTCCTGTCGGCTTAATTAACGAAACCCATGAGCCACCTACTTTCTACGGTGTGGAACGCAATAATGTGGAAAAATATATTATCCCAACCACATGGCGTGAAGGCGGCATCAGTCTGACCGGTCGTTTTGGTGAAGCTTTCAGTTATGACCTGGCCGCGCATACGGGGCTGAAACTGGCAACAGATGATACACCAGCAACTGTCTACACTGTCCGTGATGCTCGCAAATCAGCTCGTAAGGCACCGGCGCAGGATCCCGCTTACACCGCACGCATTATATGGAGAGGCATTGCTGGCCTGGAACTGGGTGGAGCCATTCAGTACCAGCGTGATGTATCTCAGGGTGAAATTGCTCAGAACGCAGGCTCAGCTACTCTGATGGAAGCTCATGCAGTATGGCAAGCAGGAGCCGCAACCGTACGCGCACTGTATGCTGGCTGGAATATAAATGGTACTGGCCCTGCCACAGCTGGCTCGGACAAACAATCTGGCTGGTATGTTGAGCCCTCATATAAACTCTCTTCCAAATTAGGCCTGTTTGCCCGCCAAAGTGGTTGGGACAATGCACCAAACAGCGGCACTAATACAGAAAACACTCAAACCGATTTTGGCCTTAATTACTGGCCCCATGAAAATGTAGTGGTAAAAGTTGACTATCAAATACGTGACAAAGCAGGCACGAATGATGACGGCTTTAACCTGGGTGTTGGCTACCAATTCTAATGCAAGACTCCCGCATGATTCTTACTGCTGGTCACAGATGAGAATACATAGAACTGGTAATTCGCGGAACGCTGTGTATACAGCGTTCCGTTTCTTTGTTTCTAGTGAACCAAACAACTGATAGAATTCGCGCCCATGTTACGTATTATATTTATCATCACCGCTTTCTCTCTGTTGCTGCCACTAGCAGAAGCTAAAGGCGTGTTTCAGCAACCCAGTGAATTTATCAGCGAAAGTTTTGCTGGCCAGCCGCCTGAGCCTCAGATTATCTGGCTCAGCAAGGCGATGAGAAAACAGATCGAAGAGATTCTGCAACACAAATATCGTGGACTCAGAATTCGTTACTATCTAAAGGATGGACGCAGCGTCTGGGTGCTGGATGAAACTGGCAAGGAAAAACCCATTACCACAGGGTTCGTTATCAACAACAGTAAAATCGAACAGGTCAAAGTGCTGGTATTTCGTGAGTCGCGAGGCTGGGAAGTTCGTTACCCGTTTTTCACCAAACAGTTTATAGACTCGACAATCACTGAAAAAAATGAATTGAGTAAGCCCATAGATGGAATATCCGGTGCTACTTTATCTGTGCGTGCATTAACTAAACTGGCGCGTGTGGCTCTATTACTTAATCAGCACATAACAAAACAGAAATGACTCGTAGCAATAGAAAAAAAGGCTTCCCATTTTTTCTCTGGCATCGTCGCCTGGGACTGATCGCCCTGTTATTTATGGTGGCACTTGCAGTAACTGGAATAATGCTCAATCACACAGAATCTCTAAAAATGAATAGAGTTAGTGTTGAATCAGATCTGTTATTAAACTGGTATGGACTAAACCCCAAAGGTAAACCTGTTGGATATAAAGCCGATAATAATTTTATCTCGCAATGGGATCACCAGATTTTTTTTAATTCAATGGCTTTAATCAATAATAAATCAATACTGCTTGGTGCTGTGGCCACTGGCGATATAATCGCACTGTCTCTGAACAAAAGTATTTTATTATTAAATGCGGCGGGCGAAATTATTGAACACATCGATATGTCATTTAAATTCGAACCCATTAAAAAAATAGGTTTAATAAACCAGTCTATTGCCATACAAACGCAGAGCAATAAAATTTATATTGCTGACAAAGACATACTTAACTGGCAACCAGCCAACCGTGCTGAAATAAACTGGTCAACACCTGTCGAGCTAAGCAGCTCACAACAGCAGTCACTTAAAAAAACATTTCGTGGTAATGGACTGAGCCTTGAGCGCGTTATACTGGACCTTCACAGTGGTCGTTTATTTAGTGCTAACTGGGGGATTTATATAATGGACGCCAGTGCCATTATGATAATTTTATTAAGCCTGAGTGGCTTCTGGATCTGGTGGTCACGTACACAAAAATTAAAAACTAAAAAACATTATCAGAAGCATCACAAGTAATTACTGAGTTACTGTAGAACGACCTTAAGGGCACCTCTATTAATTGATTGTACCCTCTGGCTTTGCACCCTGTTCAGAATCAAGGCTTGTTTTCGAAGGCATGCCCACATTTATATACATGAGCCTGGTGAGAAAATATAACGCAGAGTCTGGACAGGATGCAAAACCCCGTAGGGCGTGATCAATTAATAGAGGTACCCTTAAGTATTAGTCATCCGCTCTTCTGCCTCTATTGACTTTACCGCCAACAGGCCAGGCATTAATTACTGCCTGTATCAAAGTTGCCAGAGGTATCGCAAAGAACACACCCCACACACCCCATAAGCCACCGAATACAAGAACAGCAATAATGATTGCCGTAGGATGCATACTCACTACTTCTGAAAATAATAGTGGCACTAAAATATTACCATCAAGAAACTGTACTATGCCGTAAGCCAGTAATAGATAAAGTAGTTGTGAAGTCGCACCAAATTGAAAATAGGCAATAATAACAACAGGTATAGTAACGGCGACCGCGCCCACATAGGGAATAATAACGGACAGGCCAACAAATAAACTTAATAACGCCGCATATTGCAGCCCCATAACTTTTAATGGGACGTAAGTTGCAATGCCAACAATCACAACCTCTAATAATTTACCCCGAATATATTTGCCAATTTTTCTATCGACTTCATACCAGACTTCAGATGCCAGACCATCGCGGCGCGGTAAAAAACGCATAAACCATTTAATAACTTCGGTTTTATCTTTTAGAAAAAAAAACACCAGCAGTGGCACAACCACTATGTACACCAGCAAGGTAAATAAATCCACAACCGAAGACAATGAAACTGACACCACTTTCTGCCCCAGTGCAGCCAGTTCAGTTTGCACACTGCTGACCAGTTCCTGAATTTGAAGCTCAGATATAAATGGATATTTTTCTGGCAGCGTCATTAGTGTCTGCTGACCACGAGCCAGCATATTGGGAAGCTCAATAAAAAACTGACTAAGCTGTTTGGATATAAGGGGAACCAGACCAAGAAAAACAATGAGCAATAACAGCACAAACAGAGTAACGACCAGCGACACTGCCAGAAAATGTGGCACTTTCAATGCCTGCAATTTTTTTACCAGGCCTTCCAGCACGTACGCAATCACTATTGCTGCAATTATGGGTGTGAGCACTTCCCCCATAATTAATATAACGCTGAAACCTACAAGTAAAATTATGGCCAGAATAACAGCCTGTGGATCAGAAAAATGCCGATCGTACCAGCTACGCAGCACTGCTATCATTCAAAGTCCTCAAGCATTTGCTGAAGCTTGCGCTCATATATAGCTTCCATTTCATCTATCACCTCAGTCGCCAAACGGCCTGTCATTGTGTGCTGCATCATTAAATCTGATGTTTCACTAAACATAGATGTGCGTTCAATCATGGGATAAGTTTCAGTTAGCCGTTTAATGGCAGCAATAACAGATTCTGCATCAGGGCGAGGAATCTCCAGCGGCTCAGAAATAGCCGCTTTAATTTCAGGTGCACGAGATTTTAGAAACTCGGCGAAATCCAGTAATGTTTTCTGTTCCTGTTCAGGCAGATATTCATAAATATCAGCCAGTTCTTTTGCCAATGGATTCATAATTTAATTTTGTTGGTGACTTTCACAGTAGCTCTTGGCAAACGCAAGTAATTCTTCCATCGCCCTTACCTTGAATTTATGTCGTTGATGCACAAATGAGAATGGACGCTCAAGTGCAGGAGACAGTGGAATCGCCGCCAGTGAATTTAATTTAAGCTCTTTAACAACAGTTGAATGAGACATAACAGAAATCCCCATGCCTGCTTCTACCGCACCTTTTATCGCTTCAGGGCTACCCAGCTCCAGGCAAACTTTCATATTGTTTTCAGAACTCACGTGCTCTTTTAGATAACCAGCAATCACTTCACGAGTACCCGAACCTTCTTCACGACAGATAAAGGGAAATGGAATCAGCTGATCTGCTGTCAGTGTTTTATGGGTCGCCAGCGGATGATTCGGTGCCATAATGGCAACCAGTTGATCAACCCGGCATACGTCAACCTGTAAATTTTTATTATTAACTGATGCCTCGACAATACCCAGGTCAATCACATTATTCTCGACCATTGAAACTATGCCTTCGGTATTGGAAACTTTAAGCCGAATATTAACCTCAGGATTTTTATTTTTAAAATCCCCCAGTAAGAATGGCAGCATATATTCAGCAATGGTCGTGCTGGCTCCCAGGGTGACCACACCGCTGACATCACCTGTCAGTTCACGAATAGTATTTTCCATCTCATCGTACAGTTCAAAAATTCGATCTGCGTAGCCATAAACACACTGCCCGGCTTCCGTCAAACTGACGCGATTATGGGTTCGATCAAATAAGCGGGTGTTGAAATACTCTTCAAGCTGGCGAATCTGAAAAGTCACCGCAGGTTGAGTCATGTGAAGAGAGTCTGCTGCTTTGGTAAAATTAAGCAGCCTGGCTACACTATGGAATACTTTTAAGCGTCGATCTGCCATAACATTTACTTATGTAGCCCTGGAAAAGGTTAATAGTATCAAGACTGGAGCCGATATGAAAACTCTCTAATGGGATATTAAGAGATTTTTAGTGAAATCAGCGGTTCGGGGCATCGGCCTGCAATCAATTCAGGGATCAATTCCCCATTCTGCTCCCTCTAAACTACCATATTGCTTAAAATGTTATATGCTTAGTGCAACCCAACCAGTCAAGATTTGATCATGAAGCTAAAAATTCGTTTAATCAGCCTGTTATTGATTTCTACACCCTTTGTTGCTCACGGTGTCACCTATTACAAGTCAGTGGATAAAAATGGCAATATCCAGTACACCCAGACAAAGCCCAGAGAGGCAGAAGCTGAACGCATTAAAGTGAATGCTCACGCACCGGATAACAGCTCAACCTATAAACGCCCTTCCCTGGGTTCAGCGAAAAAAGAAAGCAGCAAAAAACCAGATAAAGCTGAAGAAGAAAAAACACCCGAGAAAAAGCTATCTAAAGAAGAAATAAAGAAAGGCTGTGCGGCTGCTCGTGCAAAGCTGGCTACTCTGAATGCAACAGCCCGGTCACGCCAACGTAATGAAAAAGGTGAAGTCAGTTACATGAGCGATGCTCAAAAGAAAGCAAGTGTTAAAAAGGTGCAGGCTTTAATTAAAAAACACTGTAAATAAACATTATGCCTCTGCTGACTATTAAAACGAATACTGAAATTAATGATACTCCAGGTCTGGCACTGGTGGCTTCAAAAACAGTCGCTGAAATTTTAGCCAAGCCTGAAAGTTATGTCATGATCAATATAATACCAGAACAAACTTTAATCTTTGCTGGCACTAATGAGCCTGCCGCACTTCTGGAATTAAAAAGTTTAGGTTTGCCAGAATCCAGTACGGCTGAATTTTCAAATACTTTAGCCGAATTAATTAATCAGCAACTTGGTATCAATAAGAGCCGTATCTATATTGAGTTCAGTAACCCTGAGCGTCACATGTGGGGCTGGAACGGCGCTACTTTTTAACCTTTAATTATGTAGGAGCGAGTCTTTAGCTCGCGATGCTTTCAGACCACTAAAATCGCGAGCTAATGGTCGTTCCTAAAAAATTCAGACCTGATTAAAAATACATTAAATAGTTTATTTGGGCATCCTGCTCTCGTAACCGCATATTATTTAATCCTGATTTTGAAATAGAAAACTTAAACCGTAGCCCGTTATTTTTATTAATATCATATTGATAAATCCATTCATGTTTTTCTTTATCTCGCTGCTCGCCTGCCACATCATATAAAAATCGAGACCTGAATTGCATTCTGCTATTTTCAAATAACATTAATGCACCCACTTCTGCGCCTAAAGAAAAAATATAATTATGTTCATATTTTTTTGTATAGGATAACTGCGAATCCATCAGGCTATAAAACAGGCTGTCATTCCATTCAAATGAATAACCCAGTGCGGTATCAATATTAAATACTTTAGCATCCACCTGGGCATTGATTGCTTCTTGCTGAACAAACAGATTTAATCGCCCGGATAATGGTTTTCCCCAGGGTTTGATGGGAGACAGTGACGTCATACTAAAAAAACTTAAATACTCCAGCTGTAGCCTCTGTTGAACTTCATACCAGCGGACACGAGTATCCAGCACTGTAATAGCAGAGCCTTTAACAAAGCCCTGATCTCTATCTAATAAGTCATGAAATGCAGGACGTAAACCCATTTCTATGTACTGGTTATTTTCTTTTTCTCCATAAGCTATATTCCAGCGTGCGGAATCATGGCCATCGTCCGGGCGCTGTGCTTTATATGCGAATAGATTTTCACTGGCTTCCAGCTTAATCTGACTGCGAAGGGATAATATTTTTTCAGATAAATCATCCTGCGCTTCATCTAACTGAGTTATTTCATGAGCTGTTTCCAGAATTTTAGCCTGCTCATTATCTGAAAACTCACTCAAATCAAAATCAGCACTTTCATATAAAATATTCAGTGTCTTTTGCTGAGAAGATTGACTCATCTGTGCAAACATCTGTTCTATTCTTGCGCCACGTGCCGGGCGATAAATTTCATCTTTTATAAGCGATGCCATTCTGCTGCTGCGAACGGTATCCACCGGGATCGCGTATAGTAAATGATGGTCTCGAGTTATATTTAAACCCGGTCGTGCTACATCGAGTAGCGACAGTAGCCGATAAGAACAGTTTTCACGAAAAAAATAATAATCATATTTGAGACTGCTTACTTCCCAGATATGTCGTACCAGCTGATCCACTTCCTGCTGATTTAAATTCAGCGAATATTCCCATATATCTCGCTGCTCAATATCACCATATGACTGCACGGTTTCATAATAGGGCTGCACTGAAAACACACCGGTATAGCCGCCACTGATGCCTTTATAAACATAAGTGAGCATAGAGTCTTCTGGATCATGAGCGGCTGCATAACTTAAAGTGTAATTTAATAAATCTGAATTCCCCTTTTTGTTTAAACGCAAAAATGTATGGCCAAACATCGATCCTGGATTATGTAAATACATGCTGGGAAACAACATAGTGATGGATTCAACATCCACTTTTTTCTTCCAGCTATCAAATTTAGGGCAGCTCACTGCAGGTAAAGCATCAGCAAAATCCAGCTGCTCATTCAACCAGTGTAAACGCGCCGGAAAAAGGCATTGGGCATGTTGTTCTTTTTTAAATAAAAACAGGGCTTTAATCGTCGCACTCAGCTCTGCACTCGCATCATGCTTGCCTTGCTTCGACAGAAAAAAAGCATCATCATCAACCTGGCTATGAAAACCGGTAAAGGTGTGATGCTTATAGTGCAATAAATCGTACCAGGCTGAATGCTCGGCCAGCTTCATTTGCTCGGCTCTGGCAATAAACTCGTCAACAACAGACTCGTTTACTCTGGCATTGGCTATCGATATGCCCGAATGCATCAAAAACAGTAAAATTATTGTTATTAATCTCTGTTTTATGTTCACTGCGCTGCGTATGTTTTGTAAAATGCGGCTCAATTCATTTATCACTGTTTGTTACTAAAATTATGCGACTATCAAAATATCCTCTTTCGACCATAAAAGAAACACCTGCCGATGCAGAAATTATCAGTCATAAGCTGATGCTCAGAGCCGGTCTGGTCAGGCGTCTGGCTTCCGGCATGTATACCTGGCTACCTCTGGGTTACAAAGTATTACGCAAGGTTGAAAATATTATTCGCCAGGAAATGGAAGCAACGGATGCGCTGGAAATTTTAATGCCCGGTGTACAGCCCGCAGAATTATGGCAGGAATCTGGCCGCTGGGATCAATATGGCCCGGAGTTGCTGCGTTTAACTGATCGACATAATCGTGAATTTTGCCTTGGCCCCACCCACGAAGAAATTATCACCGACATGGCGCGTCGAGAATTAAGCAGTTATAAACAGCTGCCCATTACCTGGTATCAGATTCAGGCCAAGTTTCGTGATGAGATTCGCCCTCGCTTTGGCATTATGCGCTCACGTGAATTTCTGATGAAAGACGCTTACTCTTTTCATATTGACCAGAGCTCATTGCAGCAAACCTATGACGCCATGTTTCAGGCCTACAGCAATATCTTCACCACACTGGGGCTGAACTTTCGCCCGGTGATGGCTGATAGTGGCTCTATTGGCGGCAGTGGCTCCCATGAATTTCATGTACTGGCCGACTCTGGCGAAGATGCCATCGCCTTTTCTTCAGACAGCGACTACGCCGCCAATATAGAAAAAGCAGAGACCATTGCTCCCAGCACAGACCGCCCCGAAGCAACAACCGAACTACAGACACTCGACACTCCAGATCAACACAGCATTGAGGAAGTCAGCCAGTTTCTAAAAGTAGATGCCAGCCAGTGCCTTAAAACATTGCTGGTCGAAGGCGATGAGGAAGATTCAGTTGTCGCACTCGTGCTGCGTGGCGACCACGAACTAAATGAAATAAAAGCAGAGCAGTTGCCCCAGGTTAAAGCACCATTGCAGTTTGCATCTGAACAACAGGTGAAAACTGCCGCAGGTTGTGAACCCGGTTCGATTGGCCCGGTTGGTTTAAACATAACCGTAATTGCAGATCACAGTGCTGCCCACAGTGCTGATTTTATCTGCGGCGCTAATGAAAACGGTAAACATTTATCAGGGGTAAACTGGGGTCGCGATTTAGCCGAACCTGTTTGCGCCGATTTACGCAATGTGGTTGAAGGCGATACCAGCCCCGATGGCAAAGGCACACTATCGATTGTTCGCGGCATAGAGGTGGGGCATATTTTTCAGCTGGGCGATAAATACAGCAAAGCACTTAATGCTACCGTGCTGGATGAAAATGGCAAAAGCCGGGTAATGACGATGGGTTGTTACGGCATTGGCGTATCACGGGTAGTGGCCGCTGCAATTGAACAGAACCATGACGACAAAGGTATTATCTGGCCAGCATCTATCGCACCGTTTGATATTGCGCTGGCACCGATTAATATGCAGAAATCTCCCGAATTACAACAGGCCACTGAAAAACTTTATAGTGAGTTAACAGCAGCAGGTTTCGATGTTCTGCTGTTCGATAAAAAAGATCGACTGGGCTCTATGCTGGCAAATATCGAACTCATTGGTATTCCACATCGTCTGGTATTAGGTGAACGTGGATTGCAGGCGGGTAATATTGAATACAAAGGCCGTTGTGATGAGAAATCCCAGGATCTTCCACTGGATAACATAATTGATTTTTTAAAAAATAATTAACTATAATCAGTTAATGAAATCAGTTTTTCAATCCATCACTATTATTCTGCTTGCATTGCTAAGCGCTCAAGGTGCATTCGCCAGTGCAAGTCATGACCCTGAGCTAAGAAAAAAACTCATTCAGGCCATTGAACAATCCAGTAGCTTTAAAGATCGTTTTACCGCTGAAGTCTGGCTACTGGATATGTCGACTCGACTAACAAAACAACTACCCGACACAAAAATACGGCTTAAAATTTTACGCAGTGTTCACCGAGAAGCCACTCGGGTAGAGTTGCCGCCTGAACTCATACTTGCGGTTATAGATATAGAAAGTCGCTTTGATCGCTTTGCTATTTCCCGCTCTGGTGCTCAGGGGTTAATGCAGATTATGCCTTTCTGGCTAGATGAAATTGGCCACCCGGATGATAACCTGGTGGTTGCCGATACTAATCTTCGCATGGGCTGCACCATTCTTAAGCATTATATTGAAAAGGAAAAAGGCAACTTAAAAAGGGGGCTGGCTCGTTACAATGGCAGCCTGGGTAAATTTGTTTACCCGAATAAAGTATTAAAAGTTCTGCGTGAAAAATGGTTTAGAAGTTAAGCTCTAAACATTACTAGCCAGGTTTTCTTCAAGAAAACGCTGATAGTCTTCAGAACTAACAAAGTGAGTGCCGTCACAGTTAAACTGCATTCTTATCGCATCCTGAATCATACTGATGCTAAAATTTCTCAAATAAAAATCTTTAATGCTTCTTAATTTTGTTAACTGTGTCATTACAGCGGTGATCTCATTAGACTCAACAGGCTGCCAGTCACCCTGAGATTTTATAAACGTATTTTTTAAGTGTGAAGGCAGCTTATCAAAAAGCTCATCGTTAGAAATAAACTCAAACAATCGTTTTATATAGGCTGATTTCATATCATATGAAACCAGTGGAAAATGGCGATCAATATAGGCTTTGTTAATTAATTTATCTGCGGTATGCACTTCTTCATTAAATGGATCGAATACGGAACTTGTTCTAATTTCGCCGCTATTAAAATTCACAAATACTCTATAAACACATCGATTAAGCAAAAGATCTTCCAGCTTTGGTTCTAGCTGAGGCAACAGTTTATCAACAATGCTTTCGTATCGTTCTCTATAAAAAGCTGACTCCCTTAATGATGGATCGCCCTTAATACTAATATGTAGTTTCTTTCCATTAATACCTGTTTTACCTATCAGGTTCTCTCTCAATAAAAGCTCTTCATTTCGTTTAGCCAGAACCGCATTAATTTTTTCTGCCAATACTGGATGTGATTTAACAAAGGATAAAAACTGGTCTTTATCAATGCTCAGTAGAACTGTATCTTTATAAGCCAGTGCCGATGCGGTACGTTTATCTTTAGTAAAAATAGCCATCTCACCAAAGTAATCATCTTTAGCCAGCATGCAGATAAGCTCTTCCTTGCCACACTTATCAACATATATTGACACCTGACCTGATTCAATAATATAAAATGAATCAACTGCATCTCCTTCGGAAAACACGAGTTCATTCTTTTTATAAATTCTAGTTAACGAGTGTGATTTTATTTCAGCTATATCTGCATCTGACAAATCTTCGAAAAATGAATGAGACCCTGCCATTTACCTGTCCTTACTATAAATTAATGGCGACTACTATAACCTTAAATAGCAACAGATATATGTAGAACTTCACATAAATCCCACTATATAGTTCACGAGCATTCATATTATTGATGCATTTACTACTTACTAATCCATCTGATAAACCAGTACACGATAAAACTTATTAAACACCATGTGTGTTTCAGTCAGCCGAATATTCTTTTTCAGTTTATTGGCCTCTTGCTGCAACATAGCGCTAATATCTTCCCGCCAGAAATCCTGCAGAAAAGGTTCCCAGTAAGTTAATTGCTGACGCAATGGCCAGAGCCGATAAATCCAGTGATTGGCTGGCTCTTCTCCATATTCTGTAATCACCAGCCGACCACCAGGCCGCATTACCCGCATAGCTTCTGCAATTGTATTCTGCCGCGCAATGGCTGGCATTTCATGCATAAGAAAAAATATTAGAATGGTTGCAAAGCAATTATCCTGAAATGCCAGTGACTCTACATTCATTCGTGCAGATAAAAGTTGCGAGCTCTTTTCAGATTTAAGTTTACGGCAACTGGCCTTAAGTTGTGCTGCAGCAACATCGACCAGATATAATGGCTGATTTTTCAGATTATCTAATAACGATGGCGTCAGCTTGCCATAAACACAGGTAAGCTGAAGGAAACGTCCGGCAGGGCCATCTTGCAAACATTGCACTGTTTTGGTTAATAGACGCTGATACTGGCCAAATAAAATAAGGTTAATAACTGGCTGGTGATCAAAAAACCAGATTGCTGGCCGCCAGAGATAAGCCCACCAGTAATGCCGTGCCAGATATTCTGGCACGCTACAATGAAATTTTTTCCAGAATGAAGTTTTAAATAAAGATATTTTTCTATACCACACTATTGCATGACAGATTAAAGGCCTTCTAATAATTCAGCTACTTTTTCCAGTATGCCTCTTGAACTTACAGGCTTTCTAAGCATAGATTCTGATAAAATTTTATCGTTCTGTGTTGACTGTCGATTATCAGTGTAACCACTCATTAACTGAATTTTAATATGTGGGTATTGTTGACGAACATGTTTTGCCAACTGATAACCATCCATGCCCGGCATCAATATATCACTAATTAACAGGTCAATGGGGTGCTCTGATAAATGAGCAAGCGCTTCTTCTCCACTATTTGCCTGCAATACATCATAGCCATGACCACTCAATACTTCGCTAACAAAAAAACATAGCGATGGTTCATCATCCACTACGAGTATTCGAGCTGATCCATGCTGATCAATATTTTTATATTCAGTATCATTTAATACCTCAGCTCTCCGACCACTATAGCGGGGAAAATATAATGAAATGGTCGTACCCTGATGTAAACTGGATTCCATATGGATGCCACCACTGGAATGTTTTACAAAAGTATGCACCTGGCTTAAGCCAAGACCTGTCCCTTTTTCTCCCTTGGTTGTGAAAAAGGGATCAAATATCTGACTCAATGTATCCTCATCCATGCCACAACCCGTATCAGTCATAGATAATTTAACAAAATCTCCCGCAGGCAAGTTAATAACTAAAGACTGCGTCGCTGATAAATGAACATTTTCAGTAACTATATCCAGTGCGCCACCTTCAGGCATAGAGTGCATGGCATTAACTGCCAGATTAAGTAATGTGTTTTCCAGCTCGTCCTGATTAATCCACACCGGCCATATTTCATCCTGCAAACGCATTGTGGTCTGCACTCGCACTGTGAGTGTTTTTTCCAGAACCTCATTTAAATTTTTCAAAATAAGATTGATATTTACCTGCGTAGATTCTTCAGGATGCAATCTTGAGAAAGCCAGTAATTTTTTTGTAAGCTGTGTACCTCGCCTGCCCGCTTTAATAATTTGCCATGCATAACCTGTTAGTTTTTCATTATCTTTAACCTTTAGTTCTATCAATTCAGCAAAACCAATCATAGCACCGAGTAGATTATTATAGTCATGGGCGATGCCTCCAGTTAACTTGCCCAGTGCATCCATTTTCTGTGAGCGACGAATCTGTTCATTCATCTGCTTCTGATGAGTCATATCAAAACAGGAGATAATAAACTGTTTTTCATTAGCCACTGGTAATTCAGAAAGCATAAATAGTAATGGAAATTCGTGACCATCTTTATGCTGTGCTGCAACTTCTATTGGTATCGACAACATATTACTAAAGTTTTTTCTAATACTCTCATCATGCTGCTGATGATACTGTTCTGGCATTAGCATTTTTATATTCTGCTCTATAACTTCTGCCTGTGAATAACCAAATATGCTGTGTGCAGAATTGTTATAGCTTAGTATTTTTCCTGTTGAGTCAATAGAGATCACACCATTTTGCATGCTATCCAGCATAATTTTCATGGTGCTTTGTGATGAACGTTTTAGCTCATCATACATTTTTTGCATTTCAGTGGATGAAACTTCAAGCGAGCGCTCCAGTAAATAACGATCTTCGTCGTGCGCCTTATAGGATTTATCGACCGTATCAATAAATTTCTGCCAGGACTCTGCATCGGGGCGAGATTTATTATTAAGCCCTAGCCGAGACAATTGTCTGAGCAGGGCTTTATGAGTCACATTGTTCACTTATTAAAGTAATAGTCATGGTTTGATTATGTAAATCACAGGTACCGGATGATAGCGGCGAGAATTCACCATAGGAATAAAAGCCTGTTATTTTTATATCACCCGATAAAACATCACGCACGGCTTCTACTTCTTCTTCCGTTCGATCTTTTAATACTTTACGCCGCCCAAAACAGCTAATAGCCAGAGCGAGGGTTTGATCATTGTTGCAGCAGCAGTCAAATTTAATTTCACCGGCAGCTTCACTGGCACCAGTGACAAGGTGATCAAAATTGGCATGCATTAGTTTGGTGCTGGCTCCCTGTGCAATATCACCAGCCAGAGTCAATGAACCATCATCTTCATTGACACCAATAATAGTTCGCACCAAATCCTGCTGTTGTTCACTAAAGACCAGCAAAGGAAACATCATGCCGGTCGCTGGTAGCCCTTCAGCCAGCTCACCCAGATAATCTTTATACAAAGATAATGCTGGTTTACCATCCAGCTCATAAAGTACATTATTCTCAGAGCGGGTAACTTTGCGTTCGGGGCCAAAGATATCCCAGCCGCCTTTTGAACCATATTGAAAACAGAGTGCATCGCCGTACATTCCCAGCATCGCAATATGATTTTCTTTAAGCTTGCCATTGCACAGCACCCAGGTATGCTCAAACATTTCACCATCACCGGCCATGCCGCCTGTCACTGGAACTTTCTGATCAAAAACACCATGCAGCCCACGTATCAGGGCACTGCCATTAATATGCAAACCATCGTTGAATAGCAGCACAGCGGCCAGGTTGTCAGCGGCCAGATCTGTGGCCAGCTTATGGGCAACAGCCTCAGTCTGACTATCATCTACAACATGACTGCAGACAAATTTCACCCTCGTCTGCTGAAAGTGCAATACCGCAACACTTAATGAATCATCATAAATTTTGCCGTCAAAAATTTCACCCGCAGTGGAACAGCCAATGGCATAAGAAGAGGGATAATGCTGAAGTAAATTTTGAATGACGGCGTCATCCTGTAGAAATGAGTGGCCGCCAAAAACCAGCAGCAATGTCTGCTCTGAATCTACAGCGGGAAACTCATCTACCGACCAGCCAGAATCCTGAGTATATTGAAAAGTAAATAAATCCATAAATACTGTCTCCGTAAATACGTCCTGAATGGAGCAAGCTAATCATTATTTTATAAAGCTTTTTGTAAAACTGAATTCTTTGCTAAAAAATAGACTGGGATAATATCATTATGTTTTTACAAAATTCTTTATATTATTTAGTACAGTATGCGCCTGATTGCACAGTCACATTATATTTTCCGTGATTTAAATCATTTACGAGTCGAGTATTTATTCAGAGTTCCCTGAAAACAGAAAAACTATTAGCGATAACCACTTATACTTTAAAAAAGACGTTCTTTAAGTGTTAATAGGTGGTGGAGCGACTCGCAGAACTTCTTCTACCGTAGTAGTACCATTAGCAACTTTCTGTGCACCATTTAAGCGCAGAGAATACATGCCTTCTTTTATCGCCTGTTTTCTTAATGCAGAAATATCGCAGTGTTCGGTAATAATTTTTTTAACCGCGGCAGAAAATGTAAACATTTCATAAATGCCAATACGCCCCATATAACCTGTATTTCTGCATTCAAGACAGCCAACCGGTTGAAAAATTTTCTCTGGTTTTTTAGATTTCCAGGGCTTAACCAGATCATCCCAGGCTTCATCACTGATATCTGTTTCCTGTTTGCAGTGTGGGCACAAGGTACGCACTAATCTCTGAGCCATAACGCCTAAAACTGTAGATTGAATAAGATAAGATGGCACGCCAATATCCATTAATCGTGTCACTGCCGAAGGTGCATCATTAGTGTGCAAAGTGGATATGACCAGATGCCCGGTTAAAGCCGCCTGAATTGCAATGTCGGCTGTTTCCATATCACGGATCTCACCAATCATAATAATATCCGGATCCTGACGCATTAGCGTACGCACACCGGTAGCAAAATCCAGATCAATATTGGGCTGTACCTGCATCTGATTAAATTTTGGTTCTACCAGTTCGATAGGGTCTTCTACTGTGCACACATTAACTTCTGGTTTAGCCAGTTGTTTTAAGGTGGAATACAGTGTGGTGGTTTTGCCCGAACCAGTAGGGCCAGTAACAAGAATAATGCCATTAGGCTGGGCAATCATTTTCTGCCAGTTGTCTTCATCGGATTTACCGAAACCCAGTTCACGATAATTTCTTACCAGCACATCTGGATCAAAAATACGCATCACCATTTTTTCACCGAAGGCTGTGGGCATAGTTGATAAACGTAACTCAACTTCATTGCCATCGGGTGTGCGAGTTTTTAGTCGGCCATCCTGGGGACGACGTTTTTCTGCCACATTCATCCGACCTAAAATTTTAATCCGACTGGCTATAGCCGCCATAACCGTAGCAGGCACCTGATAAACTTCATGCATCACACCATCAATACGAAAACGAACATTGCCGTGCTCTCGTCTTGGTTCAAGATGTATATCACTGGCTCGCTGATCAAAAGCGTATTGCAATAGCCAGTCAACAATATTAACAACGTGCTGGTCATTTGCATCAAGCTTGCCTGCTCGACCTAACTCCATCAGGGATTCAAGGTTGCCTATATTACTGACGCCTTCAGCCGACTGATTCTGTGCGCCTACAACCGATTTTGAAACGGTATAAAATTCCAGTAAATAACGTGCAATGTCATCGGGATTACTGATAACCCGTTTAAATTTTTTATTATTGATGCGACTGAGTTCCTGCTCCCATTCTTTTTCATAGGGCTCAGTGGTCGCGACAGTAATGCAGTCGACTTCAACTTTGATGGGTAAAATATTATAACGAGCAGCGTAAGCATAGGAGACCACACTGGTTACTGTCGTTACATCTATTTTTAAGGGATCGATTCGAAAATAAGGCAGCTCTATTTTTTCAGCCAGCCATAAAGTAAGTAGTTCTAAAGACAGTGCGGTATGGCTGTCACGCTCATCAATCCATGAACGTTCTGCTATCACGACAAAAGGATGCTTGTCTGTGTATTCCTTGCTTATGGCCACTGTACGCAACATGTGTGCGTTTTCGTTGCTCACCAGACCATCCTGCTCCAGCCAGGATAAAACTTCGTGAAGATCAAGTTTGCGTTCTTTATTGTCCACTACTGCATTCATAATATAATGTGCCTCTAAAAATAGAGTGTAGCTTCTACTTTAGAATATTGTAATTAGTATCGTACTTCAAAGCCTGTTGAGTCAGGCATATTTATTATGCTTTCTACTTCTACCTGCTGAACTTTTGCCATAGGCGAACCTTCTTTGAGCCATGTTTTAAGTTTAGTAAGTTGTTTGGTGCTTCCACAAGCAACCACTTCGACTCTGCCATCAGGTAAATTTTTTACCCAGCCTGTTAAATATAAAGCCTGTGCAACCTCAAGGGTGCTGGCGCGATAAAACACCCCCTGTACTCTACCGCTAATGTAATAATGTTCACAGATCATTATTATAACTTAAAACTCCACACTCACCTTTTTCCCTGCCAGATAGATCGTTTTTTCATTATATTTAAATTTCACATTTACAATATAGTGATCTATTTGTTGCTTCGAAGAAGTCACTATTCCCTTATATTTATCACCATTAATTTTCAGCGATGCTTCCTGCCCAGGATAAATTTCTGTAGCCTGATCCACAGTCACGATTACCTTGGCCAGCATTTCTCCCAGTCGAGCCAGTATTATTTTTTTTGCCGACATGTTTTCTTCTGAAATCACCAGTCCTGGAATTAGATCCACCTGCACCACTCGTGCATTTTGGGATGCTTTTAACTGTGCATCCTGATATTTTATTTTTGCTATTTTTAAATCTGCCAATGCAACAGCCTGTTGAGCTTTAAACCTTTTTAAACTGCCCTGTTTTTTCTGCAAATCAACTTCTGATAAAACCGTTCGTTCATATAATTCTTCTGCATTGTTAAACTCAACCTGTGCATCAAAAATTAAAGGTTCCAGTTGTTGAACTCTTGCTTTATGTTTCTCAATAACAGCACTTAACGAACGCCGATCTAACTGCGCCAGTAGCTGATCTTTTTTTATCTGCTCACCTGAATTCACAAACACTGACTTCACCGTGCCCTGCATATAAAAAGATTTAACACTTAACACAGACCAGTCAAGCACCCCCGTCACTTCAAATGCTTTGCTGTTGAAACTTATTAATAACATTACAACAATGAAATAATTACGTGATTTCAATTTAAAGCCTCACTCGTGGTTAAGGGCATTTCTAATAAATCTTTTTTAGTTAGGTCTTCATTCAGCAGCACTAATATCTCCATCCATGTTAATGCCAGATTAAAATCAGCCACAGCCTGTTTATAACGTACTTCAGATGTCGCGACCATAGCATCGCCGAGATCTGTTTTTACTTCCATCTCATACAGGGCTCGACTTCGATCCAGATTAAGCTCACGATAATCCATACTGCGTTTTAACTGTTTCCGTTGAGATTTCAATAGCTGGAAATTTTGCCATAACTGATATAAGCGCTGACGCAGTTTTGATTGTGTAGTTAAGAGCATAGCACGTTGTTTAAGCCAGTTACTTCGTTGTCTAGACACTTCTGCTTTTATACCATCGTGTTCTAACAATGGAATAGACAGGTTTAAAGCAGCTCTCCAGTTTTCATTAGCAATCGAGTTCCGCGAATATTCAGATACTTTTACCTGAGCACTAAGTTTTGGCCGCGTTTGATAACGTGCAGCCTGCAATCTTTTATGCGCTGCCTCAGTACGTGCCTCTGCTAATTTGATTAATGAGTTTTTCTTCATCATGCGATTAAGCAGAATATTGTATTCCGGTAATGTTTTTTTATAATATTTAAAATGTGGCATTTTTAAATTAGATGACAACGACCCGGGCACATTCAAAACTTCCGCCAGCATCGCACGAGTAATACGTTGCTGAGATTCAGTCGCCGCTCGTTGCTGAAATATTGCCTGCTGTTCATGACTGGATTTGAGCAATTCCACATCTGATGTTTCACCCAGTGCATAACGGTCTTTTACTGCATCATTAGAAACAAAAGCAGTAGCGGCTGCTTCGGTTTCCCATGAATATTTAAGATCTGATAAAATCACTGCAAAGAATTTACCTGCAATTTCAAGACGGCGGCGATTATACACATAATCCATAGTATTTTTTGTGGCTTTAAATTCCGCTGCCGCTGCCTGCTGCTCATTATCAGTTACACCAAAATCATACAATGGCTTGCTGACTTTTAATACCGCAGTGTGATCGTCTCTATTCTGATTAAATGCCAGAGACGATGGATCAATCACCGCCGCTTCAAGCTCAAAATCTATCTGTAAACTCAAATTTGAATCCGCCTGACTTATTTCAGACCGTGCCAGTTCTTTTGCAGAGAGCGCAGTAATAATATCCGGATGGCTTTTGTCTGTTGCAAGGCTTAATGCATAATCCAGACTCAAAGGGTCGGGCAGCAGTGGCTGGGTTGACTCGGAAAAACCATCTTGAACTAACACACAGTATAATATAATAGCCTGTATTATTTTCATTCGGCTTTTTTACGCCTGGCTCTTTTATAACGAATGAAATTAGTTTTTTTATATTCTTCATTAACCACAAACTGACCCAGCCACATGAATTCTTCAACACCGGAAGTTGGCCCCGTGTATCGAGCCACCCGCTTACCGGTTAAATCAAAGAATGCAAATACCGGCGTTGCGCGAACTCGATTCTGTTTAAATGCAAAATCTTTTTCCAGTACCTCTTTACCCTGAAAATCGACCAGCTCCACACTGCCTTCAATATCAACAGGAAAAATCAGGAAATGTTTTTTAAAATACTTAATGACTTCAGGCTGATTCAACACAGTATTTTTCATTCGATGACAAAATGGACATTCATCCATTTCAAAAAAAACCAGAATGCCTTTTTTATTTTCATCACGGGCATTTTCCAGTTCCTCTGAAAAGTCACCCAGATGCTGGTCAAAAAAACCAGCTCCAGCCCAGCCTGTCTGACTGAACATTAGTAGAAATATTAATAATAATTTATTTAGCATTTTATCCAACATTTTTTTAGTGTGAGCTAACACTTCTGGAAATAATACCTGATATTAACACGCAATAAAAAAGGCCCGCAAAACGGACCTTTTTTGTTCAAAATCAGGCAGATTTACTTAGCTCAAATTACTCAGCCAGGTAAGCCTCATCAGAAGCCTCCGTCACACCGACTGACCATGCACCACGAGATTTGGCATGCGAAATAGCCGCATCCATATCAGCTGATGAAGCATCTCGATCTATATCCAGCACCTGACCTGAATAAATCAGATCTGCATCCTTAATCTTGTCACGGTTCGCTTTATAGATAAGCGGCCATTGATAAGGATCAGCGTAGATATCGTCTTTACCCGAAATGCTCCACAGGTTGTCACCACTGCTCACTTCATACTGGTTTGCACCTGCAGCAACGCCCGCTTCCCTTGAAGCACTCTCGTCTTCAGAGGCTGAAACAGCGGCACCACTGATAGCGCCACTCTTTTCCAGTCTGGCCTGTTCTTCTTTAGCCTGTTTCATCGCGTTCTCAGCCTGACGTTTGGCCTTATTCGCCAGCTTAACTGCTTTTGCGTCATCACCTGCGGCTAATGCCTCTTCAGCAGACTTGATTACCTTGCCCGTATCACGCCATTCTGCACCCATGGCTTTCGCCTGTGCATTGGCTGATTTTGCGTCCGCAATAGCCTGTTCAGCGTTTTGCCCTTCTATACCTGATTCCTCAGGAGTCGATGCACAGCCTGCTGCCAACCCCAGTACCAGCATCATGATAAACAGAGGTCTGACAAAATTATTCATATTCATAACATAGTTCTCCAGGAACACTTTATTCATAGCGGTCTTCGGAAAGTAGCAACGCACCCTCTAAGTGTCAAGTTAGATAGGATATTCTTAATAAATATATCTTCTGATGTGACCCAAATCATCTTTTTTGTATCACAGGCCAATGCGTTATGGCTGCTTAACACAGAATAATGATGTATTCTTTTCCCCCACCTAAATACACAGGATCAGTCATGCCAGACACAACCAGAATATATTACAACCCCAGTTGCTCAAAATGTCGTCTGACAAAGGAATTACTGGCTGAAAAAGGCATTGAGCCAGAGGTAGTGGAATATCTCAACACCCCTCCCAGCAAGGCTGAATTAACTGAAATACTGGCTATGCTCAAGCTTAAGCCCCGTGAACTGATGCGTACTCACGAGGCAGAATATAAAGATAATAATCTGAATGATGACGGGCTTACTGATGATCAGCTAATCGATGCCATGATCAAATATCCAAAACTCATCGAGCGCCCCATCGTTATTAATAATGGCAAAGCCGCCATTGGCCGCCCCCCCGAAAAAATACTGGATATCCTATAAATGAGTGAAATCCTGATCCTTTATTATAGCCTGGGAGGCACCACCGCCGAAATGGCCAGAGCCATTGCCCACGGCGTTGAAGAAGTCAGCGACATGCAGGCACGACTGAGGTGTGTACCTGAAGTTTCCAGCGTATGCGAAACCGTTGCCGAAGCCGTGCCTGATAACGGCGCACCCTATGCCACTCTGGATGATTTAAAAGAATGCAGCGGTCTCATTCTGGGTAGCCCGACTCATTTTGGTAATATGGCCGCACCGTTAAAATATTTTATCGATGGCACTTCCAGCCTTTGGATGAGTGGCGAGCTGGTTAACAAACCCGCCGCAGTATTCACCGCCACCGCCAGCATGCACGGCGGCCAGGAATCCACCTTATTAAGTATGATGCTGCCACTATTACATCACGGCATGGTGCTGATTGGCCTGCCCTACAGTGAACAGAATCTGCTGGAAACTCAAACCGGGGGCACACCCTACGGTGCCAGCCGACTTACCAGCGAAGAAGACAATCGCCCATTAAGCGATGATGAACATATTTTATGCAAAGCACTGGGGCATCGAGTTGCCGTAACCGCTAAAAAACTGGAAAACAATTGATGAACAAAGTGACACTTTTTCGCTGGCTCACTCTACTGGGTTATTTTGGTCTGCTAACACTTATTTTTGTCTGGAACCTGTGGATCGAGCCGCGCCCACCGGAGCAGATATCAGTAACACTCATCCTGCAAATGGGGCCATTAATGTTTGCGCTGCGCGGCATACTACATGGCAGGGTCTACACCCATGCCTGGTCCATGTACCTGGCCTTATTATATTTTATTATTGGCGTCTGGTTTGCCGGTGACGAAAGCACTCGTGCCTATGGCATATTATTCAGTGTTTTAAGTCTGGACTTTTTTATTGGCACTGTTTTTTATACTCGCTTTCAGGGTAAAGCAGAAAAGCTTGAGCAGGAATAAATTAAAGCCCCATTAACTCATGACATTTGAAATCGCCAGCATCGTCGCCTCTCCCTGGTTAATTATTAGCTGGGGCATTTTGATCGGCCTGGTATTTTCAACCGTCGGTGCTGCCGGTGGCATTCTCGCTTCATTTGGTCTGATTACTTTATTCGGTGTGCAGAATCCTAATCTGGTTAAGCCGACTGCACAGGCATTAACTCTGCTCACACCGCTTATTGCTCTGCCCGTTTATTTTAAACAATGTCGACTGGTTATTAGCCTCGCATTATTACTCGGCGCCGGCGGTATAGTTGGTGCAGTTATTGGCAGCAGTCTCTCTATTAGATATCTTTCCAATATGGATACATTTAAACCTGCGTTTGGTGCACTGGTGATTTTAATCGCCATACAGATCAGCTGGCGGGTGCTGCATCACAGCAGAAAAAAATCATCTGCTGCTGATCGTGCTTCACATAATTTTGAAGAGTCTATTCATTTAGGAAAAATGCCCTGTGATCTCGGGGTAAAAAAACAGAGCTGCTCAGTTAAATATTTTAGTTTTGAATTCGGCGCAGAAAATTTTTCTTTTAACCCTCTGCTGCCTTTTTTCACCGGGCTAGGGATTGCCATTGTTTCATCCGCACTGGGTGTCGGCGGTGGCTTTTTGCTGGTGCCCTTTATGAGCAGTATTATGCGCCTGCCCATGTTTATTATTGCCGCAACCGCCGCCATGGCCATTGCCATGAGCTCGGTTACATCAATAGCCAACTACCTTCGGCTGGGCGTAGAAATGGACTGGCCACTGCTGGCTTATTTATCTGTTGGTGTGATTGCAGGTTCATTTGCTGGCCCTGTTGTTAGCCAGTATTTTCGTGAAAGCTGGTTGCGCGCAATTCTCGGCGCTATTCTTTTCTTTATCGGTCTGCGCTATGTTTCATTACTATAGGGCACCTCTATAATCAGTGCGTATCCTGTGGCTCATTTTCATGCTGATCACTCTGTGCGTTTTTATTTGCCGTTAAATTTTTATATTCGCTGGCAGACATGCCTTTTAACTTGCCAATAAACGCAACCAGTCGCCATATTTCTTTATCATTATGAGAGCCGCCCCACGCTGGCATACCGGTTAACTTAATACCATTTTTTATCACCCAGAAAACTTCTCTATTTTCATGGTCATCAAAATCTTCATCAGACTTATTAAAAATCGGTGGTTGTGGGTACAGACCCTGATACCATTCTGATGTTTCCATACCGGGAGCCAGATGACACATAGCACACATTTCATCATAATTAACCGCCGCTGAAGCAATACGATCAGGGTCATCCAGATTCGGCACAATAATATTTTCTATGCGCGCTTCTATTGATCGTTCCCGAACCAGTTCCAGCAATAGATTAGTGACAGCCCAGTGCTTCTCTGTTGCGGCAATATTGTAAACTCCCGTCCAGACAAAGAATGAGCCTCCTGTTAATATCAGAAGAAAAACACCAAGTATCAATTTTTTCATACATCACCCTGTAAATTTAATTTAAACGCACTACTCAAAAACAGTTTTAACAAAAGGCACTGTCAAACGTCTCTGTTGTTGCAGAGAAGCCTGATCAAGCTGCTCCAGTTTTTCAAACAGCGCGGCCATATCTCTGGAATAATTTTTTAACATATACGCCGCTACCTGCTGCGGTAAATCAAAGCCTTTCATACTTGCACGCAACTGTAAGGCCTGCTGTTTTTCAGCATCATCAAGATATTCAATCTGCAATACTGGCCCCCAGTTTAAACGGGAGCGTAAATCTTCCAGCTGTAAATTTAATTCATTTGGCGGCAAATCAGCAGCAAATAATAATCTATTGCCTGTTGCTCGCACTCTATTAATTAAATGAAAACATTTTTCCTGCCACTCGGGATGCTCTGCTATTTTCTGAACGTCATCAATACAGACCAGCTCAATAGATTCAAGTTCATCAAAGACATCAGGCGAATAATGAATAAGCTGTTTAAGCGGAAGGTAGGTCGATGTAAATTTATGCTGATTCGCTAACTGACAAACCGCCTGCAACAAATGACTTTTACCGCAACAGTCGCCACCCCAGAGCAATAACTGCTGTTCACCCTGTAACCGGGATATTTGTTTGAGCAGCTCAAACGGCAGAGCATTTTTACCCACAACAAAATTCTCAAATGTATACGATTCCCTTAACTGAAGATCAAGGGCAAGCTGAGTTCCCATAATATTTACGCCGTTCCATCATCAAAAATGGCGCTGGCCTTATATTGTTCATGGGCATGTCGAATCATTACCGCCAGTACCGCAGCAACGGGAAGTGCCAGCAATATACCAACAAAACCAAATAGCTGACCACCCGCCAGCACTGCAAAAATAACTGCAACAGGGTGCAGGCCAATTCGATCACCCACCAGCATTGGTGTTAACAGCATACCTTCTAACATCTGACCAATACCAAAAACAATAAACACCGGCCACAACTGTACGACTTCATGAGTTTGCAATAACATGGCTATCGATGCAGCAATAATCCCCAGAATAAATCCAAGGTAAGGTACAAAGCTCACCAGCCCTGCCATAATGCCAATCAATAGCGCCAGCTCTAAACCCACAAACCATAAACCTGTTGCATACACTATACCCAGTACCAGCATAACCAGAATTTGCCCGCGCATAAATGACGCCAGCACTGCATCAGATTCTGTTGCCAGTCGGGCAATAGTCGGCTGATATTTTCTCGGTAATAACTCATTTATTCTGTCAATTAAAATATCCCAGTCGCGTAATAAATAAAATGTTACCACGGGAATTAATACCAGATTTGCCAGCCCCGCCATTAAGGCCATGCCAGATTGTGTGATGGATGAAAAGATGGTTACCGCCAGCCCGCCGGTTTTTTCAAAATTCTTTTGTAGAATATTTTTTAATGAATCAAAATTCAGCGCGCTGGGTTCAATGCCTAATTTTTCTGCCAGACCGGGCAACCATTTTGTCTGTAAAATTTCGATATAACCTGGCACGCTTTTAAATAAATAAGTTATTTGATGTTCCAGCATGGGCAGCAATAGCAGCAGCACTAATATTAAAACTAAAAACAGACCGACAAAAACAATTGCCACTGAAAGTGTTCGAGATAATTTTCGCAACTCTAAACGATCAACTAATGGATCGCCCAGATAAGCAAGTAAAGCGGCAACAAAGAAAGGAGTTAATACAGGTGCTAACAGATACAGCAGTACGCTTAACAGAAACAGGCCTGCCAGCAATAACCATTTTTGTGAATCGCTTAATATCGTTTTCATTACACTTATTAAACCAGAAATAACGCTTACATAATATATTATTGCAAATCCGATTCTGTCATTCTGAGCGTAGCAGAGGGATGACAAAAAACACTGATGCAGTTATTTGCGTTCATTTGCGTTAGTCTTTTGACTTTTATAATCAGTAGTACCCTAGTTAAACCGATAAGTAAGAATATTTTCTACTGGCAAAGTCAGTATGTTTTCTATCGATGCAGCATCATTACTCGGTGTTACAATTTCCACAGGTTTAACTGTGGTATCCGGCACCAGTGTTTTACCCAATGCAATAAGACGCTGCAGGTCATCCTGATCACCGGTCATATCTATATTAAAACGCACACTGTTGCCTTCAACCTGAGTCGCAAATACATTTTTTACCGGCGCTAAAGATGATAAGTAACGACTCGCTCGGGCATAACCGCGAATATTATCAATACCATTAACCTGCACAATTAACTGCCCTGCATTATCACTGTTTTCCAGCACAGAAAAACGCCGGGAAATATTATTGGTGGCTCGGTCTATGCCACTGGCCATTAACAGTTGCAGATTTTTGCCCCGCAACTGCCAGCTTTGTGAATTACTGGACAGCTCCATCGACCAGTCCACCTGCCAGTTACCTTTGATCCAGTTCATCCGACCCAGCAAAATAGCATCCACGCTATAACGCTCACTGGCACTGGAAATTGGTTCCCAGAAACTGCCCCATAAATCGGCAAACAGCACATTATTACGGTCTTCTGCATCATACTTTGGCCAGACTAGAGGAATACCTCTGCGCTTTGCTTCTTTTTCAACCGCGTCTTTTATAGCCGACTGATCTCGGTCTCGTAACACATAGCGATTGCGACCATCGCGCACCGCCATCCACACCAATAAACTGGGCCGTTGCTGACCCCATACCGGCAGGGCATTTTCTCGTAGTAGTTTTTGAATCAGCCCCTGATTAAACTGAACCCACAAAAGATGTTTGGGTTGTGACATTGCCAGCATCACCGGAACCGCTGATTTCTCGTCTTCGGGAACAGGCAAATAACGGTATTGCTGAACATACTTCGAAGCTGATTTAATATCCAGCTCAGCCACCACTTCACTGTTGCCCGAAACCCGCACCAGTACCTCGATAAAAGCCTGCTCAAAAGCCGCACGGCGCATCTTCTTATCCTGACTGAGCACCGGCAGATTAACTTCATACATGCGCTTGACAAGAGTGGCCTGTGATATTGATGGCAGCAGGATCAGCGACAGTAAAGTCAGGCTGATTATTCTAAAAATTGTTCTTTTCAATGTAATTTCATTCGTGGCTTATGCAGTGAGCGTGTACAATACCACATCCTTTAATCTTCATCTGTTATCAGGTTCAAAATGCCAGGTTCTGAAAGTAAATCATTAAGTTACCGCGATGCCGGAGTCGACATCGATGCCGGTAATCAGCTCATTGAAAAGATCAAACCCCATGTTGCCAAAACCCGGCGCCCGGAAGTACTCGGTGGTCTCGGTGGTTTCGGTGCTCTGTTTGAAATCCCGCTGGATCGTTACCAGCAACCGGTGCTGGTCTCCGGCACTGACGGTGTGGGCACCAAACTAAAACTGGCTCTGGATATGAACAAACACGACACCATCGGCATTGATCTGGTGGCCATGTGTGTGAATGATATTCTGGTGCTGGGCGCTGAGCCGCTGTATTTTCTCGACTACTACGCCACCGGCCAGCTGGATAGCGATGTTGCCGTAGATGTGATCAAGGGCATAGCTGAAGGCTGTTTGCAGTCGGGTTGTGCGCTCACCGGTGGCGAAACCGCTGAAATGCCCGGCATGTACAGTAAGGGCGATTATGATCTGGCGGGATTCTGTGTCGGCATAGTCGAAAAGAAAGCCATTATCGATGGCTCCAAAGTCGAAGCCGGCAATGTGCTGATTGCACTGGCCTCCTCCGGCCCCCATTCCAATGGCTATTCTCTGGTGCGTAAAGTGCTGGAAGTCAGCCAGGCTGATCTTAATGAAGATTGCGGCGGGCGACCTCTGGGTGAAGCTCTGCTCCAACCCACCCATATTTACGTTAAATCTGTACGCAAACTGCTGGATGAAATCGAAGTTAACGCCATGTCTCATATCACCGGCGGCGGCCTGCTGGAAAATCTACCAAGAGTGATGGTTGAAAATACCCGAGCACAGATCGATGTCAGCAGCTGGGATCTACCTCAAGTATTTAAATGGCTGCAACAACAGGGCAATATCGAAGATCAGGAAATGTATCGCACCTTTAACTGCGGTGTGGGCATGGTGCTGGTGATTGATGCAGACGATGCAGACCGCACGCTGGAAATATTAAACAACGCCGGTGAAACCGCCTGGCGCCTGGGTGAAGTCGTCAGCAAAGCAGGTGAGCCTGACGTTATTATTGAATAATGTCTGCTGCTTTAGATATTGTCGTACTGATCTCTGGCAATGGCAGTAATCTGCAGGCCATTATTGATGAGATTAAAGCTCACCGTATGCATGCCAACATCACCGCCGTTATCAGTAATCGTGCCGACGTAAAAGGTCTGCAACGCGCTCGAGATGCAGGCATCAATGCTGAAGTGCTCAACCATAAAGATTACGACAGCCGTGAAGACTTTGATCTGGCGCTGCAACAGCTCATCGACAGCTACCATCCGGGGCTGGTGGTGCTGGCCGGTTTTATGCGAATACTCAGCGATGCTTTTGTAAATCACTACGCTGGTCGCCTGTTTAATATTCACCCCTCACTACTGCCCGAATTCAAAGGCCTGAACACCCATCAACGCGTACTGGATGCAAATTGCGCCGAACACGGTGCCAGCGTGCATTTTGTGAACAGCGAACTGGACAGTGGCGCACTGGTCTTACAGGCGGTAATTGAAGTAAACTCAGATGATAATGCAGACACACTGGCGCAACGCATTCATCAACAGGAGCATATTATTTACCCGATGGCGATCAACTGGTTTGCCGAAGGCCGGCTCACTTATAAAAATGGCCAGGCACTGCTGGATAACAAATTAATTTCATCGCCACCACAGTGGAAAAATAAAACGCTGCATCTCAATATATGAAAAAACTAGCTACCATTATCCTGTTATTATTTTGCCAGAGTTTGCAGGCGGTGCAATTACCGAATGATTTCGATGCGATTTACTCAATAGAAAAACTCGGTACAACTATTGCCGAAATGAAACTGACTTTACGTAACTCAAATAACAACATCACTTATAAATCGCACACTGAAGCCAGAGGTATGCTGGCCCTATTCAATGATGAGCGTGTTGATGAAATCAGCCAGCTGCAATGGAATGAAAAACTTGAACATGCCTGCCTGCAAAATTATCAGTTTATTCGCAAAAATAAAGGCAAAAAAAATCAGCAGTTTTCACTCAGCTGGGATGATACAAATAATATCAGCGTAAAAGGTGTGTACGCAGGTCAGGCATTTAATTTAAATGAGTCCGCCATGGTCTGGGATCGATTATCTGTACAACTGGCGCTTACTGCTGATCTTAAATCAGGTAATAAAATCCAGCCTGAATACAGCTATAACATTATTGATAAAGGCAAAGTCTCTCAGTACCATTTTGAATACATTGCTGATGAAGTCATGCGTATAAACGGCAAACAGTATGATGTAATAAAAATAAAACGCCCCCATACTTCTGGCTCACGCACCACCTATTTATGGCTTGCCAGAGAACTGGATTTTTTACCAGTAAAAATTGACCAGTACCGAAAAGGTGAACTACACCTGAGCATGAACCTGGATAAATTTACCCTGAAACAGAATTGATTATGAACGATAATATCCCCGAAGACGAAGAGGAATGGATCAGCAAAACCCAGCGCAAACATGATTGCGATAATATGCAAAAGCTGGGGGAAGCACTGATCACACTTAAAAAATCTGAACTGAGCGAGCTCAATTTACCAGATATTCTGCATAATGCCCTGGAAGATGCTCAAAAGATCCATCAGCGTGGTGCATTAAAAAGACATAAGCAGTACATTGGTAAAATAATGCGTGATGTTGATGTGGAAGACATACAGAAACAATATGATAATTTTCGTCATAAAGATGATCTGAATAATGCACATTTCAAGCGTCTTGAAAAATGGCGTGACCGTATACTGAGCGATGGCGATAAAGCACTAAATGATTTAATTAATGAGTTTCCTCAGATTGATCGTCAGCATATCCGTCAACTGATTCGAAAAGCTCATAAAGAACAGGAAATCAATAAACCCCCTGTAGCCTACAGGCAAATATTTAAATATCTTCGAGATTTATCTGAAAGTTAGAGATATTTTCCTATACTCATCTTTACATAAAAATATTCAGAGGCATCAATATGGACGCTACCAGCATACACAACTATTACGAACATCTGGTTATTGACTATATGCAATCCGATGTTATTCCAAACACTGAAGATAAAGGCAGTGACTTCTTTCTCGATGTTGCCTGTTATGCCTTAAGCAAACTACCTGCACGTTATATGCGCCATGAAATCGATATGGCTTTTTATCTTGAATCTGCCGAGCGTGGAAAAATGATGGATCAGGTAAAAAAAGAAGTGGATAAAGCGGTGAAATATATTGGTAAAAATTTCAATAAAAACAATCGCTACAATATGGATGAATAACAAAACACTGTGTTTAATTACCTTTGCTTATTCGCATAAGAAAATATTTAAAACATTAACCTGGCATTACACACATTAAAATACAGACTGACATCATTTAACATATCAGGAGAACAATATGAAACAGACTATTGCTATTTTCTTTACTTTATTATTCTGCTTAGGCGGAATAAATAATGCTATGGCTGATAATGCACCGCCATCGCAAGACGAAATAGGCCATCTAGTGATTAACTATTATAACAATCAGGGGGAATGGGCAGGTGTATTTCGCATTGGCACTATTGAAAGAATAAAAATTGAACAACGCAATCCGGTTCAGATGATTGCTCATGTTAGATACGACTACATCCCCATTCCCGGAAATTACAAAGGTCGTACTGATACAGGTCATGATCAGCGAGCTTTTTTTCTAATACGCAACGACCATCGCTGGCAAGTTGTTAGAATGGGCAAATATATGTCTGCACAATTTTAGTAATAAGACCTGGCATTATTTCTCATAGCCTGACTAACACTGAGAAATAATGTCTGCACTTACTACGACTGAAACACACAGGAGTCTCAATTTAGAACTTAAATCAGTAAAGTTTCAAACACATCCCATTCTGAATCTTCCTGCATAGTAAATTTAATATCATGATGCATCCATGTTTCATTGAGCACGCCAAGTATTTTTTCACATTGCACCGGCGCATAGGTGTACATCATAAACTCTCTGCTGCCATTTTCAGTTACTACTGCTGCAAGCACACACAGCATATTATCGACTAACTGCTCTGCCAGTAAAGCTTCCAGTTCAGCGAGTATATTTTTTTCTTCATCAGCTGGCATTCCAGTTATTGATGTTTTTTTAAATGCAATAGAAATACCCAGAAAAGAACTGTATTTAGGATGACAGACATAATCGTGAATATCTTCATTCAATCGAAGACTACTAAGTGAACCATCCCTTTCACTAACATGCACTGACCACTCACAATTCACTGGATGATTAACTATGCAGGCAATTAATTTATTTTGCAGTTCATGCGTCGGTGTTCAAGCACAGGGAAATTTTTACGTGTGTTGGTAAGAAATTCAGCATCCATTTCTGCAACCACCACGCCTGAACCACTGGGTAGACGATCCAGTATATTTCCCCAGGGGTCAACAATCATACTGTCGCCATAGGTTTCACGACCATTAATATGGAAGCCGCCCTGGTCAGCTGCCACCATATAACATTGATTTTCAATGGCACGGGCACGCACCAGCGGCTCCCAGTGATATTTCCCAGTCATCGCAGTAAATGCAGAAGGCATAACACAAAGCTCCATACCCTGATCGCTCAGGGAGCGGAACATTTCGGGAAAACGAAGATCGTAACAAACCGCCAGACCCATACGACCGAATGGTGTGTCTACCACTACCGTTTCATCGCCGGCATCTGTGGTTTCTGATTCAGTGTAACTTTCATCGCTGTCCTGAATTAAAACATCAAACATATGAATCTTATCGTAGCGAGCCACCTGCTCACCCTGATCATTAAATACAAAACACGCAGCTCGAGCTTTAGCATTCACATTTGATTTAATCGGTACTGTTCCGCCCACTAACCAGATACTGTTTTTCTGTGCCTGTGCAGATAAAAAATCCTGCATCGCGCCTTTGCCTTCATCTTCTGCAAAGTCTACTCGCTCTGCTTCTGTCATTGACATAAGTGCAAAGTTTTCGGGCAACACAACAAGACTCGCGCCCTGAGCAACGGCATCATCAATTAGCTTGGCGGCTTCATCCAGGTTTGCCTGAATATTTGGCCCCGAAGCCATTTGAATTGCTGCAATCTTACTCATCTATTCTGTTCCTCTTAACCTGTTTAATCAGCGGTTTCCCAGTATCTAATACTAATTTAATTATGTCCTCACCACCACTGCCCGGACTATGACGAACAGCATCAGCAGGCACTCCCAGAGCAACTAACCAGTCCATTAGCTCCTGCACCCAAAACTCGCCTGCTTCACCACCGGGGTAGCTAATCTCAATGATACTGCCTGGCTGGGATAACCACAGACGTACTATTTTACCTAATTCCGGCTGTTTAATCAGGGCTTCGCCATGCCTTGGCATATCCCACTGTTCAGAGTGGAGTGTGACATTAAAAGGCTCTGCCAGGCTTTGATTAAACACAAATACCTGGGCTAAACATAGAATTCTAAATATTGAGCTAAAACGCGTCATCATCTTCACTTATGGTTTCATTCGCCGTGGGCTTATCTACTTCGGTAATAACAGGATTATCCCATGAACCGGTTACCGTAGATCGAGACCCCGCGGCCTTATCTATACCAAAGAGTTTCTGAAACAGGTGCACACCTATGCCAAGTACAGGGCCGCCGGTTGCAACGCCAATCGCGGTGAAAGCATTGCTTACTTTGGGAGTAACCTCTACTTCCAGATTATAATCTTTATCTGCCAGCCCTATACGACCCTGCATTTTTATATCAGCGACTTTGCTTTCTATTTCGATATCTTTGCTAAATGCATGTCCATTAGAAAATTTAAAGCCCGCTTTCATATCATCAAATGAAAATCCATCCGCCACCTGCTTTCTGAAATCAAGAGAGAAAATAGTTTCAAAATTCAGTACACCAAGCAACCTTCCCGCACCAGCATCTATATCAGTAAAGCTACCATCTTCCAGTTTAAAAGAAGCGTCGCCCTGCAATATATTCCAGTCAAACTTATAAGGCTCTGCATGCCATTGCCATTTAAATACAGCTTCGCCTTTAGCATTTTTAATGCTCTCAGAAATATTTAATTTATTAAGCCCCAGACCCAAATTACTGATTTCAAGTTTGAAATCCAGCTCGGTTGTATTTTTATATACCCAACTACTACTCCATAAACCACTGCCCATAACACTAATGCCTGGCGCATGCAGCTCCAGATGTTTAATTTTCATTCCTGCTTTTATTCGTTGGGTTTGCATATTTACATCGGTAAAAGTTTTATCTTTCCAGTCCAGTTTTCTACTAAAAAATTCTATTGGTGGGATATCATTACCCTGAAGACTGGACTCTGGCGCATCATCTTCTGCTTTGAATTTTGAAATATTAATATAATCAAGATTTATATTCGCCACTTTATCAATAGAGAGATCACCCATAAAAGTAGCTTCCCCTTTAAGACTGGGTGCATCAATACTGGCAGTCCATTGCCCCGCTTTTAAATTTGCAGATAATTTAAAATCTTCACCATATTTTGTATAGGTTTTTAACTCATCAGAATAAATCCCCAGATGCAATTTAAATGGTGCCTGATCATCTGCCTTCATAGCAAAAGGCCCGGGCATGGTTGATCGAATGCCTTTTAAATTTGAATGCACAAAAATATCAATGGGCATTTCTTTTTCATCTGATGATTCAGGTATGTATATATTTATATTCCAGTTGGTTTTTCCCGACAGATAAGGCTTAAAAATTTCTACTGGAGATAATAAACTTTTTACCGAAAGATAACCCTGCGCTGAAAGATGAGTTGTCGATTTTTTATTTTTATTAATAGTCGATACACTCATATCAAGCGGGAATCCATCCAGCTTTGCTGATAATTTTTTTGCCCAGGCTCCCTTCTCAGTAAATTTTAACTGCCCATTAAATTCTTTAAAGTAATAATTTTCTTCTGGTAGATAAACACTGTTATCTTTAAAAAAAAGCAGGCCTGCAACCTGAGTGGGATCATCAGTGGAAATAGGGATTTCTAAATTCAGCTTCATATCTGTATCACCCTCCACCCCAAAGCTCGTAATATAGGAACCTAAAACATCTTTCAATGGGCTCTGTTCAACAAACTTCAATACATCGAATAAGGGGCCATGCAAATCACCATTAACAGAAACATGTGCTTTATCAAAATTATCAATATTTATTTCTGTGTCATGAAAGCTGGCGCCAAACACTGTACCAGCTGATTGATTAATACTCATGCCCTGATTATGAAATCGTACTTTGGCCTGCATATTTTTCAGTGCTGGCCAGTCCTGCATATATTTTAATGTGGCATTTTCAACATCAAACAGAACTTCAAAAACACCTTCATCATTTACAAATGGAAAATCCTGAAAATAGCCATGATAAACAACACCGCCTGAAGGTATATCCATATCCACCAGCGCATTATCCAGCCAGTTAACAAGTTCATCAGACATTATTTTTACCGGCAAATACAATCCTGTATAAGCACCCTCGCCTTTTTCAAAATGACTGACTAAATCCATATAGGCAGGCTCATTCACTGGCAGCTTAATTTTAAAATAATTTAAACTGCTTATGTGCGGTGAATTAACCGTAAGAAAATCAGACTGCACCAGCCAGCCTGATCGATCATTATAAATACCCACATCACCTTTTATTAAATCAAAAAACAGTTCGTTACGAAATAGATCATTAAAATTAAGGGAAACATTCCGGCTATCTAATCTCACTACCGTGCCTTTGCCGTCGTAAATTAACTGACCATCCAGCCCATTAACCGAAGGCGCGGAAGTTAGAGACTTATAAGAAAGATCAACAAAACGAGCATTAACTTTTGTTTGCTCCGGCAAGTTCAGTGGCGCGCTAACGTTTAAATCATAGATATCACCACGGGGATGATAGGGCGCTACTTTAGTATTCCAGTCAAATTCACTTTGCGGAATAAAACGCACACCCAGCCCGGCCAGATGAACCAGATCTTCTATGCGTAAAAAATTAGATTTAATACTGATATTATTTTTACTTTGATCCATTTTAACGGCAACAGATGAATCAACTGGCCATGCACGTTTATCATTGGCGATTGCCAGCTCTCTTACATCCAGCTTCCAGCCATTATTTTGCTGCCTCCATCTAGCCTTGCCTTCTATGCCATCCAGCTCCCATAAACGCACATCATCATCCAGATAATGCAAAGCCAGTTTGTTTGCATTTAATTCTGCATTCACTTCTGTTAACTGTTTATTATTCCACTCGACCCATGCGTTAACATCAAGCTCACCAGAACCTGTAAAATCAATGTATTGCCAGTAATCATCAAACCATTTTTCAAGCTTTAAATTTTTTGCACCAAAAAACATAGACCCATCCCATGACAGCGGATCCATTAATGAGCCTTTAATATCTAAAATAAATTCAGTTTTCCCTCCATATTCACGAGGCAATAGCATATTGACTGAAAGCTTATGGCCGGGCGCATCATTAATTAGCGCCAGGTTAATTTCATTAAAAACTATTTTCTGATTATTATTTAACTGGTCAGACCAGTTAACAACACTATCAATAAGATAAATAGATGAGTTATCAATAATTTCTTTTAATTCATCAGCAATAGAAAATGAGTCTAAACTGACGCCATTACTTTCAACTTCAAACCCCTGAATAATATAATTATTTTTATTATCTCGCTCTATGTTTAGATTCAGACCAACCAGAGAAATAGAGCCCAGCTCCAGCTTAAGATTCTGCAATGTTTTAAGCCATCCAATGCTTAAATTAATTTCTTCAAAATGAAAAAAAAGCCGATTGGCTTTAGTCTCATATAAATTAACATCGAGTAATTTTAAACGCGGAACTAACCAGGCAATATCGGCATTTACCATGCCTATTTCTACCGTCATACCCAGTTGACGAGTAAGCTCGGCTTCAATGTCTTCACCATAATTAGTAATGTGTGGAATTGCGACACGAAACAAACTAAAAAGCACGGCAAAAATAATAACCATAACTGCAAGCGTGGTAATTAATGTCGATCTGAGTTTGTGTTGTTTGATAGCCATTTGAAATAATTAGTTGTAAATACAGCCTGTAACTTAAACTTTATTGATTACATAATAACAACGTCATATTGCTCCTGAGTATAGAGAGCCTCTACCTGAAGCCGAATGGGCACATCGATAAAATCTTCCAGCTCAGCCAGACTGTTTGATTCTTCATCAACCAGCAGGTCGATGACATCCTGCGCTGCCAGCACCAGTAATTGTTTGGCATCAAACTGCCTCGCTTCACGTAGTATTTCGCGAAATATTTCATAGCATACTGTTTCAGCTGTTTTAATTGAGCCACGACCTGAACAGGTAGGGCATACTTCACACAATATATGTTCCAGGCTTTCTCGTGTGCGCTTACGTGTCATTTCCACCAGACCAAGACTCGATACTTCACACACGGATGTTCTTGCGTGATCTTTTTCCAGTGCTTTTTCCAGCGCTCTTAATACCTGGCGACGATGTTCTTCTTCGACCATGTCAATAAAATCAAGAATAATAATGCCGCCCAGATTACGTAAGCGTAACTGTCTGGCTATGGCGTGTGTCGCTTCTAAATTGGTTTTAAAAATAGTTTCTTCAAGGTTTCTATGACCCACAAATGCACCGGTATTAACATCGATGGTGGTCATCGCTTCTGTTTGATCAATAATTAAATAGCCACCAGATTTTAAATGTACTTTTCGATCAAGGCTTTTTTGAATTTCATCTTCTACGCCGTACAGATCAAAAACCGGACGCTCGCCCGGATAGTGCTCAATAACGATATTACTTTCAGTAACATAACGCTCTGCAAAATTCTGCATGCGTCGCCAGGTTTCTCGTGAATCTACTCGAATTTTTTCCAGGTCATCATCGATCATGTCTCGTAATACGCGCAGTGATAATGGCAGATCTTCATGTACTACACTGCCGGCTTTGGTCTTCTTGGTATTTTCACCAATGGATTCCCACAGCTTATTGAGAAACATAATGTCCTGAGCCATGGACTCATGAGTGGCTGATTCAGCGGCGGTGCGAATAATAAAACCTGAGTCGCCCATTAAGTCTTCATGTTTCATTAACATGTCACGCAGGCGAGTACGTTCTTCTTCGTCTTCTATGCGAGTGGAAACACCGACATTATTTGAGTTGGGCATAAAAACAAGATAGCGAGAAGGGATGGTTATGTGCGCGGTAAGTCGTGCGCCTTTGGTGCCCATAGGATCTTTGATAACCTGCACCAGTATGTCTTCACCCTCGTGTAACAAACTGGAAATAGAAGCACGTTCATTTGCATCTTTACTGGAAGCAAAAGGCACAATATCTGAAACATGCAAAAAAGCGGCGCGCTCCATACCTACTTCAACAAAGGCAGCTTCCATACCGGGCAGAACTCTACACACTCTGCCTTTATATATATTGCCAACCAGACCTTTATTGCGGCTGCGTTCTATATAAAGTTCGAGTAGAACCCCGTTTTCTAAAATCGCCACCCGGGTTTCCTGTGGCGTAACATTAATTAATATTTCTTTGCTCATAAAATGATTATCGTTTCTTATTATTAATATTCTATCGTGGCTGATTGCTCAGCAATGGAATGCCAAATCTTTCTAATAACTGCGCGGTTTCAAACAGGGGCAAACCCATCACACCGGAATAACTGCCATCCAGCCGCTGGATAAATTGCGCTGCCAGCCCCTGAATACCATAACCGCCTGCCTTGTCAGCGGGTTCGCCTGTGTTCCAGTAAACCTCAATTTCATTCTGACTTAAAGCCCTAAAACAGACCCGGCTGATATTTAATAAACAGCGCTGCTGTTCGCTACTCACCATCGCCACCGCAGTCATCACCTGATGCTCATTTGCCGATAGAGCCGACAGCATCGCCAGCCCGTCGGCTTTATTTTTGGGTTTACCTAAAATCTGCTGCTTCAGTACTACTATAGTATCTGAACCCAGTGCCGGCTGCTCAGTTCCCTGCCGGTTAAAACCTGCCCGGGCTTTTTCAAGCGCCAGTCGCTGCACATAAGCCTCATCACTCTCGCCCGGCTGATGTGATTCATCTATATCCACCGGCAGTACATCGTATTTCACGCCGATTTGATCCAGTAATTCACGCCGCCGGGGCGAGGCTGAAGCCAGGGTGATTTTCATCTCAGGCTCGATGATAAGGATGATTGCGTAATACCGACCAGGCTCGATACAGCTGTTCAGCCAGAATGACCCGCACCAGAGGATGGGGAAAAGTTAGCGCAGATAATGACCAGTATTCATCGGCCATTTTACTGACCTCGGCGGACAGACCTTCGGGGCCACCCACTAGCAGGGAAACATCCTGACCCGACTGCATCCAGCACTCCATGCGCTGCGCCAGTTGCTCGGTGCTCCAGGCTTTGCCCTTCACATCCAGCACCACAATTCGATTATTTTTGGGAATGGCCGCCTGAATACGCTGACCTTCATCCTGAATAATGCGTTTGATATCCGCATTTTTACCTCGCTTACCCGGTGCAATTTCCTTTAATTCCAGCTTTGCCTCAAGCGGCATGCGCTGCGCGTATTCCCTGTAGCCCTGCTCAACCCAGGCCGGCATTTTCTGCCCGACGGCGAGTAGATTTATTTTCATTTACAGAGGACTGCCTCCGAGCTATCACCACAAATATTCTCTAACAGCAAAAAGCATTTTTTCCGCAAATGAACGCAAATACACGCAAATAACAGCAAAAGCATTAACAGGGTGTGATGCGCCGTAGGCGCACAAACAAAACATTTGCGTATATTTGCGTTCATTTGCGGTAAATGCTTTATCTTTTTAATCTTAAGCAGTTTTATGAGAACAACTCAAGCCGAAGCTTCATCCTCTGTTTCATCAAAGTTCCACAGCTTTTCGAGGTCATAAAATTCTCTGACATGGGGCTGCATAACGTGTACTACGATATCGCCCAAATCCACCAGCACCCATTCAGCCTGTGTTTCACCTTCGACACCCAGGGGTTGATGACCTGCTTTTTTGGAATCCATGACGACACTGTTAGCGATGGATTTAACGTGGCGATTTGAAGTGCCACTAACAATAATCATAATATCGGTGACGCTGGTTTTGCCTGATACATCCAGCTCTACAATATTTTCACCTTTCAGGTCTTCGATTGCTGTAATAACCAGCTGTTTTAATTCATTGGTTTGCATAGTGCTGTTCTAAATACTCTCTCACGTTTTCGGGTAGTAAATTCTGGATGCTTTTGCCGCTGTTTAGCGATGCTCGAATCTGACTCGCAGAAATATCCAGTAAGGTTGTAGATTGTAACAGGATTTGCCCGTGCTGGCGCTGTTGCAGAGCATTAACATCGCTCGTAATTCTATCTTGCAGCATAGTGTGGTGCTCGCCAAAGTCGCTATCAAGCATGGTAAACCCGGGGCGAGTGGTGATAATCAAATGACACAAACCAGGTATAGACTGCCATTGATGCCACTGGGTGAATCCGGCAAAGGCATCCATGCCCATAATCAGACATAAGGTATCATCGGCAAATTCGGCTTTGAGTTCTGTCAGTGTGTCCACCATATAGGATGGGCCTTCGCGATTTAGCTCGCGATCATCCAGCACAAACTGAGGGATATCTGCAATCGCCATTGCCACCAGCCGCCGCCTAACATCACTGCTCAACCAGGGTGGATCACGATGGGGCGGGGTTTTATTGGGTAGAAAACGAATCTGATGCAGAACCACATTTTGCAGCACATCCTCGGCTGGCTTTAAATGACCATAATGAATGGGGTCAAATGTGCCACCCAGAATGCCGATTAATTTTGGCATCGATTTTACAAATCAAAAGACTAACGCGAATGAACGCGAATAGCGCAAAGGCACGCAAATTAAAGCGCTGCTACAGAATTCATTCACGGATCTGACCATCTCCCAGCACAATGTATTTCTGCGAGGTCAGACCCTCTAAGCCCACTGGACCACGGGCATGAATTTTATCGGTGCTGATACCAATTTCTGCACCCAGACCATATTCAAAACCATCGGCAAATCGAGTGGATGCATTGACCATCACTGAGCTTGAATCCACTTCTCTTAAAAAACGTCGAGCCTGAGTGTAATTCTCAGTGATAATGGAATCGGTGTGCTGTGAGCCATGGGTATTAATATGCGCGATGGCTTCATCTATGGAGTTCACAATACGAATGGATAACACGGGCGCAAGGTACTCTGTATCCCAGTCTTCATCGGTGGCTGCAATCAGCCCCTGCACTAAATCACGGGTGGCATTACAGCCTCGCAGCTCTACGCCTTTTTCTGCATACTGTTTTACCAGCTCAGGTAAAACTTCCGCCGCGACAGACTGATTTACCAGCAGGGTTTCCAGTGCATTACACACGCCATAGCGATGGGTTTTGGCATTCACCGCCACGCTCACCGCTTTCTGTAAATCGGCCTGCTCATCGATATACACATGACAGATACCATCAAGATGCTTGATCACCGGCACCCGCGCATCATTACTGATGCGTTCAATCAGGCCTTTGCCGCCCCGAGGGATAATCACATCAATGTAATCTCTGGCGGTAATCATTTCACCCACCGCTGCTCGATCCGTGGTTTCCAGTACCTGCACTGCCTGAGCTGGCAGACCTGCTTTCACCAGACCTTGCTGGATGCATTTCGCTACTGCCTGATTAGAATGAATGGCTTCTGAACCACCGCGTAAAATGCACGCATTGCCAGATTTAAGGCACAAGCCCGCAGCATCCGCCGTCACATTTGGCCGCGACTCATAAATAATACCAATCACTCCTAATGGCACCCGCATTTTTCCAATTTGCAGCCCACTTGGGCGATAGGCCATATCGGTAATTTCGCCCACAGGATCAGGCAGAGCTGCAACCTGACGTAAACCCTCAGACATGCCGGCTATACGTGCATCATTTAATTGCAGACGATCCAGCATCGCATCATCCAGACCACTGGCTTTTCCCGCCCGCAGATCTTTGGCATTTTCTGTTTTCAGTGTTGCAGCCGAGGCATCAATGGCATCGGCAATGGCATTCAGCGCTGCATTTTTTGCACCGGCATCCGCACGGGACATGGCCGTAGATGCTGCTCGAGCCTGCTGTCCCAGTTGCTGCATGTATTGAGTTATATCCTGTGTCATATTGATTCTGTGTTAATAATTGATGGGGTATTTTGCCATAGAAATGACCTGCTTGCGCGATTGCAATGAAAGCGAAAGATCAAAAGAAAAAGCTTTTACCGCAAATGAACGCAAATAAAATTAAAAGCTTAATTTAGATGTTGTTGCCGCAGGCGCCAAACCAAAAAATGAACCATGCCGATTAGAAATTGGAAACCTGCACTGAATCGGTTTATTATTGAATTTGAAGAACGACTAACTGACTACATTTAACAATGGCAGTTACACAGAATAATTTACAGTCTCAAATAGCCGGGAGCTTCTAAACTCCCGGCCACTCTTAGAAGCAACCATACATTGAAGTACTATTTTCTTAGTATTTTAAACTCCACTCTTCTGTTACTAGCACGGCCTGCAGCAGTTGCATTATCTGTAACTGGATTTTCCTCTCCATAGCCTTCAGCAACTAGTCTGGATCCTGATATTTCTTTAGCTATTAAGTAATCAACTACGCTTTGCGCTCTTTTCTTAGACAGTTCAAGGTTTTTAGCTTTAAGGCCAACACTATCTGTATGCGCCTGAACCTCAACTTTTAATAATGGATAAGATCCAAATATTTCAGCAACTTTATCCAGCGCCTGTTTTGCCGCATCAGTCAACAAATCAGAGCCTATTTCAAATTGAATAGACTCAATCTGACCACTAAATATTGAACAGCCATCCTCATTAACTACAGCCTCTTTTTTAGAATCTGGACATTTGTCTTTAGCATCTATAACACCGTCAGAGTCCGCATCTAAAACTAACACAACAGCCGCTTCTTTAGATTCCTGTATTTCCTGAACTGGTTCTTCTTTTACGGGTTCTTTCTGAACCGGTTCTTCTTTTACGGGTTCTTTCTGAACCGGTTCTTCTTCAATTATTTTTGCTTTACTTACTTTTGATCTACCACCAAAATATTTTACGATATTGATTGACACTAATGATGCATCTTCATCATAGGTTTCCAGTTCTGCCCTAAGAACAATATTTTCTGATACTGGATAATCAATACCCGCACCATAAAATAACTGGGTTGAATTTATATTATTAAAAGGAATATTAGATTTATTATCAAGAAAAGCCACGCCTGCTTTTGCAAAAAATACTAATTTTTTTCCGGCAAATTCATAATCAAAGAAATTATACCTACCACCCAGACCTATTAATGAGTAATCAATTTCACCAAAAGACACCATTTTGGTTGTGCCAAGATCGTTATAACCTAACTCAACAAACCAGTCTTTTTTAACTTCAAGTCCCGCAAAAACCCTAAAGCCAATATCCTTATCATCATCAACTGTAAATATTGTATTGCTTGTATCTGGATCCATTCTTGAAAGACCCATACCCGCACCGGCATACCAGCCCAAATCTTTTTTTGCTTCATCTGCATTTACTGGAACAACTACCGAAACAAAAAAAAAGGTTGATACTGCAATTACCGCATATTTAAAGTTACGTAACAATCTGAGCAATAGAATTGCGAACAACACTAAAGGGTTAAATGATCCTGCACCTTTCAGGCCTGTATCCACTTTAGCCAGATTGCTACTCACAACAGCGGTATCTGCATCTGCATAATCTGGAATACCATCACCATCTGAGTCCGCACATGGAAAGCTGCTGCATTCCACGCTATCAGGCACACCATCGTTATCACTATCGCCACCTAAAGCAGTGCCTGGTGTACTACCATCATCCTTATCAAGGAAGTCTGGAATACCATCACTGTCTGCATCAGTGAACACTGGGTTATCATCAAAACCATCAGCATTCGCATCCGTGCCTCCGGTTTGATCAACATCGAACGCATCATCAATGCCATCACCGTCTGTGTCTGTTCCCGACGCACCTATTTCCACACCATCTAATACACCATCTCCATCGCTGTCTGCATCTAACGAGTCAACTGTACCGTCTCCATCTGAATCCGCTGAAGGACTTTCAAATACATCAGGTACACCATCCGAATCTGCATCAGCGATGGCTGTAACATTAACTGTAATATTCTGCACCACTGACGTAGTACCATCAGTCACTGTTACCTGTATTAAGTAACTGTTATTCGTGTCATCGTCTATTGGATTATTGATATCTACTGAAGAATTAAAGCTCAGCACACCTGCGCTGGTAATAAACAAATCACCACTATCAACACCACCGGTTATTGTGTAAGTCAAACTATCAACAGGATCCGTTGCCACCACTGTACCAACAGCTGTATCTCCATCTCTTACCGAAAAGGTGGCTGAACTTGTGAACACAGGCGCCACATCCTGTAAGACGGTAATGGTCAGAGTTTGCGTATCCTGCACACCACTTACATCTGCCGTTACTTCAACAATATAAGTATTATTACCATCATCATCATCTGGCGAACTGAAATCTGGCAAGCTGGCAAAACTTAAAACACCTGTATTAGCATCTATAGTGAAATCACCCTGATCCACTCCACCGGTTATGCTGTATACAACAGAAGATGAAATATCATCCGTTGCTACAATAGTAGTCGCCGTGCTGGTATTTTCATTGACACTGACATTAGCCGTTGCACCGCCACCGCCACTGGTGATCGCTACAACATTATCGTTTACATCGGTCACCGTCACGCTCAGAGTTTGTATATCATTCACCTGACCATCGGTAATTCTTACATCCACCACATAAATATTGTTTGCATCAGCATCTATAGCCGCTTCTGCATCAGGAGTTGTTATAAAACTCAATACCCCAGTTGTTGGATGTATGTTGAATAATGTTCGATCATCACCACTAATAATTGAGAAAGCAGTTGGTGTTGTGACCGTTGTCGATGTGACTGTGGTTGCTACGCTTTGATTTTCTGGCACACTGACCGCATCCGTTGACGTCACACTGTAGAAGATAGTTGCAGCTACAGGAGTTGTAGCTGGATCGGTACCATCATTTGCAGAAATACTGTAGGTAGGCAATGTGTTAGTGGTGGTATGCACAAACTGCACCTGCCCATCATCCACCTGCTTCTGGGTGAAACTGGTGATAGCTACACCCGTATTAGTTATCAGCTCAAACCGACCATTAGTAATGGATGATGCGGTCAAAGTAATGCCGGCGGACGGAGTACCATCGGGGTCTACATAACTTAATTGACTGGTCGTAATGGGCACAGTACCAAGATCACGAAGGGTAATTCTGTTACTTGCCTGCAGTGGACTACCGGTTGTAGGCGCACTAGGGTGACTCTGTACATCAACGTTCACTCTGTAAGAGTTACTGTTTGCATTCGCATCCGTAATAGCTAAAGTCAAACCACGCACACTGACATCTCTTAATAAGAACGTATCGGTGTAATTTAAACTACGAATTAAAGCCTGAACCGCAGCAATAGTCGCATCATTTGATGTAAATTCAATTTGCAATGATGTACCTGCGCCATTTTCAATACTATTAATGTCACCTATTTTATTACCTTCATAAAAAACCTCAGAACCTGTAACACTAATTTGTCCTGATCCAGTCCCAACAGAAGTAATGCCTAGCACTTCCCATTCACTGTCTTCAAATATAACCTGCAGTTTTAATGAGCCTCCATTCAAGGTACTGCTGTCTGCATCAGTAAGCACGGCATCGACTGAAGCATCAATCAATATTTGTGTTGTTGTGGAATAAACCGATGTATCACCTTCAATATTCGCTATTGTGGGTGCATTAGGATTAGCTACAATAAAGGTAAGCGCAAGATAACTGTTAGTTGTTAATCCACCTGTATCAATAATTTCAATTGTGACAGGATATGTACCCGGCTCAAGCCCTACACCAGTAGCACCAGGTGTGAATACATAATTATTTTCAGTAGGCTCAGTTAATGTACCACTTAAATCACCCAGACTGGCTGAAGTAATAGTCGATGTACCGCTTGTCACACCAAAACTAAATACAGAACCTTTATTGACGACAATTGTTTTAGATGCTGGTATGCCACCAGTAGTTGAAAACTGAACGCCTGCTAAATTTTGTAAATCGAGAATAAAATCTGCGCCACTTTTTGATTTAATCGCGCCAGTAGAATCTATATCTTCAACAATCACTCCGGCACTGTATAAACCAGAAGCTAAAGCACCTGACCCCGCCCAGGTCACAATCCCCGTATTAGCATTAATTGCAAAGCCTGTAGGATTAGCCCCTCCTCCCATTTCTGTCGTGTTTGCTAGCCGATAACGAAGAGAATCTGCATTAGGATCCGCTGTATTTACTTTGAAAGTATAATCATCAAGAGATGTTGAACCGTCTGATTGAAGTTGTGGCACATCAAATAATATTGGCAAATCAATTTTAGGAGCAAGATTGTCATCTCTTAAAAAAATTTCTGCCTGTATATCCCAATTACCACTACTATTGTTGACTAATGCACCGATTCTGCAACAACCCGCATAATTGATAAGGTATTTCGTATTTAAATCCAGATTTTGAACCTGAAACACATCTGTTCTTAAAGAGTAATCAGTACCTATATTGATTTTCGATCCACTCACTGTCGTAACACTCACGCTCGGCGTTAAGCTAATACTTGGCGTATTATCCCCATCCAGTCTCCATGCCGTCACAACCGTAATGGTCGCATCATTTTTAAGATTATCTGCACCCAGCTCTACAGCCTGCCATGAAATTGATCCACCTCGAAAATGGGACGCATTGGCTGATAAAGAATAAAAGAAAAGAAAAGAGAGAAGTAGAGGTACAGAACTAAAACGCGATAAAGAAACGGCCATTTAATACTCCAGTTTGTTATTAATACTAATGAATTGCATTTAGACACCAACACTGCCGATTTCCTGCATGAATAATATGGTGATTTTGAGTATAGTTAACAAAAATCGATATTCAACGTATTATCTAGAATAATTTTATATTAGTAACTAATTGCTCAAAAGAAAGCATTTTTCAGGTTCGTCATACCGGAATCCAGTGGCCTTAGCCCTGACACTCGCGTGTATTTTCGGTAAATCTTTGTAATTATTTTTTAATTGAATCCAGAGCTGAATTCAAAGCATGGTCAAACACAGAATGCTGCATAATGATGCCAGACAAATCTTTTTCAAGCTCGTCGGCAAACACTTCAGCATCTTTTTCAATTACTACATTACCTAAATGATCTACAAATACCAGAGTTGCATCCTGCACTAATATCACAGCCAGTTTCAAACGACGCACTGGTTTATCTTCACCATTATAAACAATATACCAGGCGCCTGGCTGCACATCATCCGGTAAATCTTCAAGTTTTCTTTTCACTATTTGTTTCGCAGTTTCTTCTGCCGCCGCTTCTGCTTCCACTTCCGCTTTCGCTTCTGCTTCTGCTGCTGCTTTCGCTTCTGCCTCGGCTTTTGCTGCTGCTTCCGCCTCAGCCTCTGCTGCCGCTTTCGCTTCTACCGCAGCTTTTGCTTCTGCTTCTGCCACAGCTTTTATCTTTGCTGCCTGCTTCGCATCCGACTCAGCTTTTGCTTTTGTCTCTGTTTCTGCTTCTTCTGCCTCTGCCGCCGCTCTTGCTTTTACTTCTAACTCTGTGGCAGCTCGTGCTTTTGCCTCTGCCTCTTCTACTACCTTTGTCGCTAACTCCGCACCCTCTTTTGCTTTTTCTTCTGCCTGCTCAAGAGCATCCCGAGCAGCCAGTAAATTATCGTGTGTTGCTTTCAGATCATTCATCGCCTGGTCGATAATTTTACCTGACTTATGACACTTCTTTAATTTTTCACGCGCCGCATTAACAAGATCATCATTGGTAAACCCTAGTTCTTCCAGTTCTGCAAGAGAATTAATGGGCTGCACGCTATCAATAATTCTATCCAGCATCATCAACATCTCAACCCATTCATCATTGGCTTTGCCATTATTGAGATAGTGATTAAACATCAGGCTCGGCCACACTTTTAAAACCAGTGTGCGAATTTTTTCTGGTAACTCTTTACCTATGGTTACCTTACGAATTTCCTGTAACACAATTGTTCGAGCACGCCTTTGCTGAATTTCTTTTTGTGAAACCTTTTCCTGATCGCGAGCTTTTCGATAAATTTCTTCGGTTAATTCTGTTAGTGCAATAAGCGCATCTTCAAATGCCGATATATCTTCTTTATATTCAGTAAGCAGTGTTTTAACAATTTTTTCTACATCAATATAAACCGGGTCTTTTTGATCAACAACACCAACGCCTGCCTCTGCCAGTTTATCCAGTAACTGTCTTGCTGGATGCTGATCATCAACAAAAAAGTCTGAATCGATCATTGCTGCTTTGATAACAGGAATCTGCAAACTTAATAGCAATGTTTTTATAGTATCTGAAATGCCTTTATCGTCGATAATGGCATCAAAAATCAGTTTGATAAAATCAATGGTTTTCTCAGAAACCTGATTAACTCGTTTATCAACCACACCACCTTTGCTATCGCCAATAGCAGTAAGTAATGCTTTTTTAATTGCCTTGGCGTCAAAACCTAAATTGGTATCGGGTAATAATCCACTATCGGTCTGAATATTAGATAAAGCACCAACAACATCGCCATGAGAATAATAGCCACCGCCGCCGCCTGAGGGTATGGCGCTATCACTGTCTGCTGGAGCACCACCCACAAAACCCTGAATGCTTTGATTGATTTGAGCCGCTGGACGACCGGCAGACATTCTGCCACCACCTGCGGATGTCTGACCTGCTGAGCCTGTACCACCTGATGCTGATCCACCGGCATAATCACCCTGCTGGCCTCCGCCACCTGATCCACCGGCCTGACCACCCTGTTGACCTCCGCCACCTGAGCCACCGGCCTGACCGCCCTGCTGACCTCCGCCACCTGATCCACCAGCATAACCACCCTGTTGACCTCCGCCACCTGATCCGCCAGCGTAACCACCCTGCTGACCACCACCGCCCGAACCCTGTCTTTGCGGAGCATTCCCTGGCAAACCTGCACTATCTTCAGGGGTTGCATCTTCATGGCCATGACCAGGAGCGTCACGGTCTTCTGATTTATTAATTTTTCCAGTTAGTTCGATTTGCGGCAATATACCTTCATAAATCATTAACTGATTTACTTCATCATAAAGTGATTTCAACTGGCTAATAAAATATTTACCATACATTTTAAACAGAGCGAGTTTGTTTTCATTTGGTAAATCAGAAAAGGTCATGGCTTCCTGAAAAGCATCGCAAAAATATTGTGCCTTCAGAGCTTTAGCCAGAAAAATATTTTTATTTTTAAGCGCCAGATATTCAAACCGCGCATCTAAATGAGACAGCTCTTCCTGCAGGTTCATTTCAGACTTACTGCTGATGGTTTTCAATGTCACCATCTCATCCATTTCATCCTGCTCAATCAGACCCAGCTGATTGCTCTGGTTATGATGTTTTTTCTTCGGTAAGTCTTTTGCTTTAGAAACAGGTCTTATGTATAAATTATATTCCCTGATGAAACTTTCCTGAATACCTTCTTTTTGTGCCCGCAGGGTATTCATGAATTCGAAGTTACTATTTTGAACGTCAATACTGGTGGCTGATTCGGCTGACTTAAATAAAATCTCATCCGCTTCTTTGAATAAATTTTCCATATTACTGGAAATAAAAAATTCCAGTTTATCCAGAATTTTTTCTATCAGCTCTTGATGTTGTTCTTTATCAGTATTTGACATGGTTTGTTTTTATTTATTTCCTGACTTGCTGTATTTAGTATTCATCTATTTACAATTTTAAATATGTGCCCTTGGTGATTTGCTTAAATCTAGTCATCGTCCATTGCAAAGTTCATATCTATAAATGACAGACCTATTCCTGCTGATTCCTGTCTGACGACTACTGCATCTGAACTGGGCAATACTTCGATGTTTTGTGAATTATCAAACAACTCAACCGTGACTAACTCGCCTATTGAGGGCTTATCCAGTTTATCCAGAATCAGAAAAAGCCCGCCATCGCTTATATCGCGGGTGCTTACAGTCTGTGACTCACCGGATGGATAGGTGATTTTGATACTTAATGTGACGTTTTTGCGTGGGAATTTACGTTTATCCATATGCATTCATTTTTTATGTGATACAACGACATCCAGCCCTGATCCATAAAATGTCGCGGGCGGTACCTGATTTCTTATTACTAGATAATAGACCTTATTCGGGAAATTCCCATCACCCATACGAATTAAATGAAAAAATAAGCTGTTAAAATAATAACTTGCGATTTTCTGGCATCCTTATGCTAAAAATAACCAGATTCCTGAGCCTATTTGGATGTTCGCCTGTTTTTATATACAACCGCAGTCAGATTGGCCATCGCCATATAGATAGTATTTTTACCATTTTTCTTACAATAGCTATCCAGCCAGACCATTGCGCCATGAAAATCCGTATTACCCAATAAATTGTAAGTGTCATCTGTTGAACGATTACTGGATGTCAGATAGCCACTAACCCAGTTCTTATATGATATTTCAGAAAACCCTCCGGTTTTTCTTGCCTCCAGATAAGTCTGGCAGGTCTGCCTGCCTACTCCATAAATCCAGTAACGACCGTGTCCATCCGATGCATTAGCTGCAACGGAATAACAGAACGATATGCTAATCAACATAGTGGAGATTATTACTTTACTCATTTCTTTTACCCTGGAGCTCCTGATCAACCTAAAACAAGCGATAATATTTCTTTGTGTTCTGCTGCACTTAATCTTGGCCCAAACTGGCTCACTATTCTGGCTGAAGCCAGGCTGGCAATATTACCGGCTTCGTAAAACGAATGGCCATGGGTAATGCCGTAAAGAAATGCGCCCGCAAACATATCGCCTGCACCGTTACTATCTACTGCTTTCACTTCATGGGGGGAAATTTCAATCTGATTTTTACCATCATACACCAATGCACCTTTGCTACCCAAAGTGACCGCATAGGTGGAGGCTATATTTTTAATCGCTTCCAGCGCCTGTTGCAGGTCATCGGTTCCAGCCCAGCTTCTTGCTTCTGCTTCATTGCAGAATAACAGATCAACTTTATCACCAATCATTTCTGCCAGACCATCTTTAAAAAATTCAACCATAGCTGGATCAGAAAAAGTCAGTGCCGTTTTTACTCCGGCTTCTTCAGCCATTTTACGCGCTTCAATAGCTGCATGACGTCCAGTTGCTGAAGTGACCAGATAACCTTCGATATAGAGATACTCTGAATTACATAAGGCATCCTGATGCAATTCATCTACAGAAAATGTTTCGGTAATGCCGAGGTAGGTATTCATTGTGCGTTCTGCATCGGGAGTAACCAGAACCAGACATTTTCCTGTAATGCCATCTTTGCGGCCATCGCCCACATTGGAATCAACACCGGCCTCTTTCATATCATGAACATAAAAATCACCCAGCTCATCATTCGATACCTTGCAGGAATAAAAACTTGAGCCACCGAAGTAACTGCTTGCAATAATGGTATTGGCAGCAGAACCACCACTGGCTTTTTTGCCGTCGAATGCATCCAGGTGAGCGATTAACTCATACTGGCGCTCTTCATCAACCAGAGTCATCACGCCTTTTTCAATTCCATTTTGTTCGAAGAAACTGTCTTCTACTTCAAATTCCATATCGACTAATGCATTACCGACGCCATATACATGATATTTTTTCATTATTAAAAATCCTGAATATTAAAATTTTAAATTCGCTGCTAAACTACGCTCTACGACTCAAAGCTATCTGTGATGTTAATGCCAGTAACTCATCCCATGCTCGCCCTGGCTCAATACCTTTTATAACCCGGTCTATTTTGCTACAACGTTTTAGAAACGCTTTCCATCGTGTCACAGAATGACGTGATAGTGCTTTCTTCATCAGCGCTTTGCGATTATCCCATACTCGCGCCTTAGTCATGGCAGCATCTGCAGACATATTTGCTTCTGCGATGCCGGTTAAAATTCGAACCTCTCTGGTCATCGCCCACAGCGCCAGCACCGGTTCTACACCTTCGCTTTTCAGGCCACCGACAATTCGGGTTGTTCTAAGCAGATCACCGCTCAGTGCACTATCCACAAGATCATAAATACTATAACGGGCACTGTCGGCAACCGCTGAGGTGACCTGCTCCAGTGTTATTTCTGCTTTCCCGAACAGCAAAAAGAGTTTATCAATTTCCTGCGCCGCTGCCAGCAGGTTTCCTTCTATTCGCTCTGCCAGTAAAGCGACGGCATCTTGCGTCGGCGTTAAACCTTTAGCGCGCATGCGTTGATCAATCCAGCGCGGTAACTCGCGGGGTGACACTGGCCAGCTTTGCACTACTACACCTGCCTGATCCAGGGTTTTAAACCATTTGGTATTTTTTGCGCTGCCTTCAAGCTTGCCGCTGCTAATAATTAATACCGCATCATCTGCAGGACGTTGGGCATATTCCAGCAAAGCCTGTGAGCCCGGCTTACCCGGTTTTCCTGTGGGCATGCGTAATTCTAAAATTCTCTGTTCGGCAAACAGCGACATACTGTTGCCTGCATCGCGCAACTGACTCCAGTCGAAGTGGCTGTCCACATCCATTACTTCACGTTCAGTAAAACCATTTTCACGAGCAGCCAGTCGAATTGCATCTACGGATTCAACCACCTGCAATGGCTCATCACCACTAACAAAATAAATAGTTTGCAGGCCTTTTTGTAAATGCTGTTTAAGCTGATCTGGGCGAACTTTCATATTAGTAATTTATTTTCCCGCTGCTGCCTGCAGGCGCGACATAATAAGCCGCACCATATCCTGTTGCATATCTTTAAGCAGGGTTTCCTGTTCGCGACTTTTAGCCAGCACATCTTCTGCATCAAACAAATAATCCCGTTGCAGATTTATTGTCTGTTCAGCAATTAAAAAACTGTTTTCATCTGTGCCAACACTAAAACTAATCTGGTAATTAATTTCATATTCGCGAGCACGCCCCTGTGTGTCTACTGATAATATTCTTCTTTCCTGTTTTTCATTGCTGATATTTAACACCGCCTGAGCCTGTTGTTGTGTATCAACAATTTTAATATTGCTGGTTTTTAATGCGCGTTTTAATACTCGTACCAGCTCAGTATTTTTATCCACAGCTTTTATATAAGTCGTTTCCATTTGAGCGGGCAATTTAAAATCACCCCGCAAATGAAAACCACAACTGATTAAACCAGAGATAAAAAGTACGACAGAAACTCGTATTATAAGCTTATTCATTTTTTAACCGCGCTAAACTTCCATCAATACGTAGGGTGGATCAAGCGCAGCGGATCCACCAGAATTAACCAGACGAAATGGTGGATCCGCTGCGCTTGATCCACCCTACTTTTAAATAATACTTACAGGGCAGGTATTTTTTATATTATAGCAATGCTCATCCCACAACAATATTAACTAGCCGACCCGGCACTACAATCACTTTACGAATAGTTTTACCATCGGTGTGTGCTTTTACTTTGTCGCTGTCCTGTGCCATTTTTTCAATGCTGTCTTTATCTGCATTAACCGGTACCTGAATTTTATCGCGCAACTTACCATTTACCTGCACCACCAGTTCAATGCTGTCTTTAATCAGTGCGGTTTCATCGCACACGGGCCAGCCTGCATTAATGGTCGCTGCGTCATGCCCAAGATGTTGCCATAAAGCATGAGACACATGGGGCGTAATCGGTGACAGCATTAACACTACAGCTTCCAGTGCTTCCTGCATTACCGCAGTGCCCTGCTCACTGTTATCATTGAACTTCGCCAGCTCATTCATTAATTCCATTACGGCAGCAATGGCGGTATTAAATGTATGTCGACGTTCAATATCATCGGTAACTTTTTTAATGGTTTCATGCAGTTTTAAACGGATGGCTTTTTGTTCATCGTTTAAAGCATCTATATTTAAATCACTGGCTTTGCCTGCTGAGACATGAGTATAAACCTGCTTCCACACTCGTTTAATAAAACGCGATGCACCGTCCACACCCGAGTCTGCCCATTCCAGAGATTGATCTGGTGGTGCCGCAAACATGGTAAACAGTCGCACGGTATCCGCACCGTATTGATCAATTAATCCCTGGGGATCAACTGTGTTACCTTTTGACTTGGACATTTTGGTGCCATCTTTTAACACCATGCCCTGGGTTAATAAATTTTTAAACGGCTCGTCGCTGCTAACCAGCCCGGCATCGCGCATTAATTTATGAAAGAAACGGGCATAGAGTAAATGCAGTACCGCGTGTTCGATGCCACCAATATATTGATCCACCGATAGCCAGTAATCTGCGCGCTCATCTAACATACTGTCTGCATCGGGACAGGCAAAACGTGCGTAGTACCATGAGGATTCAAAAAAAGTATCGAAGGTATCGGTTTCGCGCTCGGCCTTGCCACCACAGCTCGGGCAACTCGTCTGATAAAACTCGGGCATTTTTTTAATCGGCGAACCCACATCATCACCAAAGCTAATATCTTCGGGTAATACAACTGGCAGCTGATCTTCGGGCACGGCCACCGAGCCACAGGTTTCACAGTTAATAATGGGAATCGGTGTACCCCAGTAACGCTGACGGGAAACACCCCAGTCGCGCAGGCGAAAGTTAACCTGTTTTTCACCTTTGTTCTGCGCCGCTAAAAATTCAGCAATGGCATCAAATGCCTGGGCTGAAGTTTTGCCATCGAACTGAGCTGAATTTTTCAGCACACCTTTTTCGGTAAAGGCGGCTTTTTCTAAATCAAACTCTTCATTATTGGCCGGATAAATAACCTGCTTAATTTCCAGCCCGTATTTTTTAGCGAATTCATAATCACGCTGGTCATGGGCAGGCACTGACATCACCGCACCCGAACCGTAATCCGCCAGTACAAAATTTGCGGTCCAGACTGGCACTTCATCACCACTGACGGGATGCACCGCTTTTAGCCCGGTGTCCATGCCCAGTTTTTCCATGGTGGCTAAATCGGCTTCGGCCACTTTGGTGGTTTTACAGCTTTCGATAAACTGTTTTAGCTCTGCATTGGTCTGTGCGGCTTTTTGTGCCAGCGGATGTTCTGTGGCCACCGCAACATAAGTCACGCCCATTAAAGTATCCGGGCGGGTGGTGTAAACCATTAGTGGGGCTTCAGCGTCCACAGCAAACTGCAGCTCCACGCCCTCAGAACGACCAATCCAGTTACGCTGCATAGTGCGTACCTGCTCCGGCCAGCCTTCAAGAGTATCGATATCATCCAGCAGCTGTTGAGCGTAATCGGTGATTTTCATAAACCACTGAGAAATCTCTCTGCGTTCCACCAGTGCATCAGAGCGCCAGCCTCGACCATCAATGACCTGTTCATTAGCAAGCACGGTCTGATCGACGGGATCCCAGTTCACCATGGCATTCTTTTTATATACCAGACCTTTTTCATAGAGTCGGGTAAACAGCCATTGCTCCCAGCGATAATACTCCGGACGACAGGTGGCTAATTCTCTATCCCAGTCATAGGCAAAACCCAGTCGTTGCAGCTGGGCTCGCATGTAATCGATGTTTTCATAGGTCCATTTAGCGGGCGCGACTTTGTTTTTTATCGCTGCATTTTCAGCCGGCAGACCAAACGCATCCCAGCCCATGGGCTGTAATACATTCTTACCCTGCATGCGCTGATAGCGTGAAATCACATCGCCAATGGAGTAATTGCGTACATGCCCCATATGCAGCTTGCCGCTGGGATAGGGGAACATTGCGAGGCAGTAAAACTTCTCTCTGCTGTTATCTTCAGACGCTTTAAATGACTGATTTTTCTGCCAGTATTGCTGGACCCGTTGTTCTATTTTTTGTGGTTCGTAAGTTTCTTGCATTTCCTGCACATCAGTTGATACAGATTATCTAAATCTGGGCTATAACAAAGTAAAGCAGCGATGAATCAGCCTGAACTGACCAGTCGCTAGCCTGAAACGGCAAGGATACATGAGTAGAAAGAGCAAGGAAACTCAAGAGAGCATTGAGAGGTAACATAATGCCCATTCCAGATAAGCACGATAAGCATTCTTCGATTGAAGCATACAATCAGATGATGGCACGAATTAAAAATGTTATTGAAAATGCAGAAGATAAAGCCGTGCCCTCACTGCAGAAAGCCATCGATATGGCTAAAAAACAGGCGATCCACCTGGGTGAAACTTCTATGGAAGAAGCGGAAGAAATTGGCAACTTCATTAAGCGAGACATTAACGATGCCGCTGAGTATCTGATGGAAACCAGCCATGAATTCAGTGAATGGCTATTACTCGATATTGATATAATTGAGCAAAAAGTACTGGAGCTTTTTCTGTCGGTAGCCGATAAAACCCGGCTGGAACTGGAGCAACTGTCCCACCCGGCCTGCGAACTGTCCACTTACAATACAGGTGATGTAACCGGCCCGGGTACACTGCTGTGTATTGCCTGCGAACATATGATTCACTTTAATACCACCGATCATATTCCCGCCTGCCCCAAATGCCATAACACCAGCTTTAAGCGGGCAGACAAATAGAGGTGCCCTTATTACTGGTGATTGTTTTTTCTTAACTTCAGCCAGTAAATAAACAGCACCAGTAAAGATAAGCTAACGAGAAAATAATTCTGCCACAGAACATAAGGTGTCGCGCCCCGGTAGGCCATCACATCACGGGTTAGCACAAAGCGTTCAAACTGTGGCGCTATGGCCAGCACTTTACCTTTGGCATTAATAATTGAGGTCAGCCCGGTATTGGTTGACCGCAGCATATACCGACCTGTCTCTACTGCACGCATACGAGCAATCTGATGATGTTGTGCCGCTTCAATTGAAGTTTCAAACCAGGCATCATTACTCACATTAACCAGAATGCTGGCAGCAGGTAAATCTCTTAATACATCCCGATCAAACGCATCTTCGAAACAGATGCTGATACCCAGCTTCTGCCCGGCGGCCATTAATGCAGGCTGTTGCTCTGGACCTGAATCCACATCAGACATAGGAATATTAATCCACTGGGCAAAGAAACCCAGCAAACCTCTAAAGGGGAAATACTCACCTAATGGCACAAGATGCCGTTTTTTATACACGCCACCCTGTAAATTTATCACACTGTTGTAATAACGCCCTGTTACAGGATTACTAATAAAAAGACCCAGCAAAACATCTGTATTATTCTGTTTTGCCTGCTTTGCTATACCATCCAAATAAGGTTTTACACGGCGTTCAAAATCTGGCACCGCGGTTTCGGGCCAGATAATTAAATTGCTATCCCAGTTTTTTTCAGTCAGATCGCGATACATATTTAAGGTGGGGCGATACATATACTTTCGCCATTTATCTTTCTGTGGAATATTCCCCTGAATTAAACTGACTTTAATTTTTTCTCCTGTTGGCTCAGTCCAGTTTATTTGCATTAATGCAAAGCCTGCGCCCCAGATAATTAATATAAAAACAGGAGAGATAACTAATGGTGAATATTTTCCATCCTGTTTAAAAAACATCAGCACCAGAAAACCGCAGACAAATGCAATCATGGCACTCACACCCAGGCCACCTGTTAACGGCGCATATCCCACCAGCCAGCTATCTATTTGCGAATAACCGATTTGCACCCATGAAAACCCTGTTAAAAAATAACCTCGAAGCCATTCGGCCAGAGTAAACATCAACGGAAAAACAAGCAGCAATTGCCTGGAAACTGAAACAGAAAATAATTTACGTGAAGCATAAAAGGCCAGTCCCGGAAACAGAGCCAGATACATAGATAACAGAGCGATAATTAAATACGCCAGAACCGAGGGCGCAGCACCATGAACATGCAGACTGAAATAAATCCAGCTTACCCCATGAACAAACCAGCCAAAACCAAATAACCAGGCTCGTTTAAATGCAATGGCGGGTGTTTGATCTACGCAAATAAAAAACAACCAGCCTAGTAATGGGAACATTATCAATAACTGGTTATAGGGAGCAAAAGAGAAGGGTAATAATAATCCGGCAATCAGAGCACTTAAATGGATGATTAAAATATTATTTTTTTCTTTTGTGTATAAAAAACTGGTGAGCATTTTTATGCTATTTCTTTTTCTGCAGCTGGCAACAATACAAGCTGCACATGTTTTATACGACGGCTATCTGCACTCATTATTTTAAACAGGAATCGATCTATCATTATAGATTCACCGCGCTTGGGTAAATGCCCAAGTGATTTCATTAGCATGCCACCCAGAGTATCCACATCATCTTCATCAAAATTGCTTTCAAAAAACTCATTGATTTCTTCTATAGGCGTGAGTGCCTTCAAAGAAAAACGATTAACACCCAAACGTCGAATATTACCCACATCTTCTATGTCGTGCTCGTCGTCAATGTCACCCACAATCTGTTCAAGTACATCTTCGATGGTTACCAGCCCTGCCACTCCGCCATATTCATCGACCACTATCGCCATATGACTTCGACTGGAACGAAAATCTTTTAGCAGAACATTCAGACGCTTACTTTCAGGCACAAATGATGGCGCGCGAATAACATCTTTTATATCAAATTCCTTTCGACTCTCTTTATTACAATAACGCAATAAATCTTTTGCCAGCAGTATGCCCGTTATATTGTCACGATTATCACCGGTAACAGGAAAACGTGAGTGACCAGAATTTATAACTACCGGCAGCATTTCTTCATAATTATTCTCTTCTTCTAGAATAACCATATGCGAACGGGGAATCATAATATCCCGCACCTGAATTTCAGCAAATTCAAACACGCCTTCAATCATGGTCAGCGCATCCATGTCGAACAATTCCCGTTTTTGTGCCGCCTTTAGCACAGCAGATAATTCTTCACGAGTTTGCGGCACTTCAAGAAAAACTCGACTGATTTTTTCTATCAAACTTAAGCGTGCATTTTTTGCCTGGTCGTTCATGTTACGTTGTTTCCAGATAAGGATTGTTAATATTTATTTTCTGCAATAACTTTATTTCAAGGCTTTCCATTGCTTCTGCATCGGATGCTGAAATATGATCATAGCCCTGCAAATGCAACATGCCGTGAATAACCATATGTGCCCAGTGAGATTTCAAATCTTTGCCCTGCTGTCTGGCTTCATTTTCTACAACAGGTAAACAGATCACCAGATCGCCAAGCATGAGCATGTCTAGCTCTTTGCTTACGTCTTCAGGTAATTCCATAGGAAAAGATAAAATATTGGTGGGTCTGTCTTTGCCACGATATTGGTGATTAAGAGACTGACTTTCCGCCTCATCCACAATACGAATACTGACCTGCGCTGGTTTGTCTTTAATAAGAGCCAGATCTACCCATTGCTGAAATTCGTCTCTCGACGGAGGTTCCTCAGACTTTTCTGCATACTGCAGATCCAGATCAACTTTACCTGATTTAACCATCGGTTTTTTTCTCAAGTTTTTCATAGGCAGTAACAATGCGTTGAACCAGAGGGTGGCGCACAACATCTCTGGCGGTAAAAAATGTTGCCGCCACACCATCTACATCTTTTAAAACTTTTATCGCATGACGCAAGCCTGAGCTGACACCATTGGGTAAATCTATCTGAGTTATGTCACCGGTTACCACAGCGGTGGAACCAAAACCGATTCGGGTTAAAAACATTTTCATCTGTTCACGAGTCGTATTCTGCGCTTCATCAAGAATAATAAAGGCATCATTTAAAGTACGACCCCGCATATAAGCCAGCGGTGCGACTTCAATAATATGACGTTCGATAAGTTTTGCCACCCGCTCGAAACCCAGCATTTCATATAAAGCATCGTACATCGGTTTTAAATAAGGATCTATTTTTTGCGTCAGATCCCCGGGCAAAAACCCAAGTCGCTCACCGGCTTCCACTGCGGGCCGCACCAGCACCAGACGACGCACTTTTTCTGTTTCCAGCGCTTCGACTGCACAGGCTACCGCCAGATATGTTTTGCCTGTTCCTGCCGGGCCAACTCCCAGATTTAAATCATGAGTTTGAATGTTACGTAAATACTCTGTCTGATTTGGGCCACGACCTTTTACCGTCATTTTGCGTAACTGAAGACTCCACTGATCCAGATCCTGTTGATCTGATTTTTCAGCTTCTGTTATCGTATTCTGTTTAGCCAGCTGCTTAACACCTGACTCCTGTAAAAATAAATTAACCGCTGAAGGTGACAATAAATCTTTTTCTGCTTCGACATACAGACCCTGCAGAATTTTTTCTACCAGCGGTAATTTATTTTTTTCACCGCTCAACTGAAAGTGATGATTGCGATTATTAATTTCCACACCCAGACGATTCTCAATCATGTCTAAATGTTTATTAAATGGGCCACATAAATTGGCCAGACGTTCATTGTCTTCGGGGATTAAATCAATTTCCAGGCTTTGAGTCATAGTTGAGTTTAATTATAAAAAAGAATCAGGCAGTTAAGCGTTGTGCATCGATATCAGACAGAGCAACAAATTCGCCCTGCAATGAATTAGGCAAAGCTTTGGTAATATGCACATCAACAAAATGACCAATCAGTCGTTCATTGCCATCAAAATTAACCGTGCGATTATTTTCGGTTTTACCCATTAACTGTGAGCTTTTTGTAGAGGGACGCTCAACCAGTACGCGTTGCACTGTGTCCAGCATATTTTGAGAAATTTCAGCTGACATTTCATTAATACGTTTTTGCAAACGCGCCAGTCTCTGTTTTTTAATATTAATATCTACGTCATCATCTAAAGAAGCCGCCGGTGTGCCAGGACGCGCACTGTAAATAAAACTGTATGAGTGATCGAAACCTATTTCTTCGATTAGCTGCATAGTCTGCTCAAAGTCTGCATCGGTTTCACCGGGGAAGCCAATAATAAAATCAGATGAAACCGTAATATCTGGGCGCGCTTCACGCAGGCGACGAATTTTAGATTTATATTCTATCACCATATGGCCACGCTTCATGGCTGCCAGCACACGATCCGATCCACTTTGTACCGGCAGATGCACAAAGCTCACCAGCTCTGGCACTTCGGCGTAGGCCTGAATCAGTGAATCAGAAAATTCCACCGGATGTGAAGTGGTGAAGCGAATCCGATCCACTCCCTCCACTGCGGCAACATAGTGAATTAACAACGCAAGGTCTGCGGTTTCGCCGTCATCCATTTCACCACGATAAGCATTTACATTCTGGCCTAATAAATGAATTTCACGCACACCCTGCTCTGCCAGTTTATTCACTTCGGCCAGCACATCATCGAAGGGGCGGGAAATTTCTTCACCCCGGGTATAGGGCACTACGCAAAAAGTGCAGTATTTACTGCAACCTTCCATAATCGAAACATAGGCCATCACGCCATCAGCTTTGGGCTCGGGTAGATTGTCGAATTTTTCAATTTCAGGAAAAGAAATATCGATAACAGGCTTGTGATTCTGATCTATAGATTTAATAAACTCGGGCAAACGATGCAGAGTTTGCGGGCCGAATACCATATCAACATAAGGCGCACGCTGGCGAATCACATCGCCTTCCTGAGATGCAACACAGCCACCCACGCCAATTATTAGGTTCGGTTTATTCTGCTTCCAGTTTTTCCAGGTGCCGAGCAGAGAAAATACTTTTTCCTGAGCTTTTTCACGAATGGAGCAGGTATTGAGCAGCAGAATATCGGCTTCTTCGGCGGTTTCGACCTGAATAATATCTTCGGATTCAGCCAGCACATCGTGCATTTTGGCGGAATCGTATTCATTCATCTGACAACCGAAAGTTTTAATGTAGAGCTTGCGCGGCATATGGCCTGATATTTTCTGTGAAGGAACCTGTGATTTTAACATGTTAATGTCGGGAATTCACCACTACCCAAATCTGACATTAAATAGCTGAAATCCTGTAACACAGGAATTCGAAGTCAAAAACTTTTTTCCGCAAATGAACGCAAATACACGGTAATAAAAAACAAATACAGAAGTGGGTATTGAGCCACATCCTGTCATCCCGAGCGCAGCCGAGGGATCTTAACGACCCGGGTAGCAAGATCCCTCGGCTGCGCTCGGGATGACAGAAATATGGGGCAATTTCTGTGTTATGTTTTATTTGCGTGTATTTGCGTTCATTTGCAGAAAAAAGCTTTTTCTTTTGACCTTCTACATCTAGGGAACCTCTGATTAAGTCTGGTTGATGAGATTGCTGTTCAAACATTTTAGATACAAGGCGAAGATTGCAGCTAATAGTGAGCTATTAGCAAGATTTTCAACGCAGTAGCTGAAAGGTTTGAGCAGTAAGATCACAATCATGACTTGATCAGAGGTTCCCTAGCTAACTGCAGACAATAAATTCTCAACAATACCCTTCAAATCTGCAGGGTTAGTCTGCATACGGTTATAGACTCTCAACCCCAGAATACCGGTCATTAATAATTGCGCTAATGCGGCAGGATTTTTATCCGCAGCCAATGTCCCCTCATCCTGCGCCTGCTGTAGCACCCGACAAAATTCCTTTTCTATTTGCTGCAACATACCTGCTACACGCTGATTGATTTCAATATCATCCGGTGGAATTTCCAGTAGTGTATTCACCAGCATGCAGCCTTTCATATCACAGTCATCCTGTGTCTGTTGCAGCAGATGATCAAAGAAACCCCGGATGCGATCTAATGGCGGGGCACTCGAACCCAGCAATGCTGTAATACCGATTTGCAGTTCATCGAAATAATGATCCAGCGCCTGCAGAAAAAGCTGGCGTTTGTTTTTAAACGCAGCATAAAGGCTGCCCGGCTGTAACTGAGTCACTTCGGTGAGCGACTTGATAGAGGTGCTGGCGTAACCCTGACGCCAGAATAACTGCATGGCATCGGCTAATACCTGCTGCGAATCAAATGCCTGGGGTCTGGCCATAACTGAATTCCTGCTGACTGATTATTTATTGTAACCATACTTGAATGATTGCTCAATAATGAATATGATATTTGAACGTTCATTCAATAACTATGGAGCCACTTATGCCAACTTTCCCCGTACACTCTCTGGATACCGCCCCGGATGCCGCTAAACCTTTACTTGAAATGACTCAGCAGGCCTTTGGCTTTGTTCCCAATCTAATCGGCGTTATGGCCAGCTCCCCCCCGCTGGCAGAAGCCTATTTAACCATCTCGGGTATTTTCGATAAAACTGGCCTGACTCCCACAGAGCGCCAGATAGTTTTACTTACCGTTAGCCATTTTCACTCCTGTGGTTACTGCGTGGCCGCCCACAGCGTGATTGCCGGTATGCAGGATGTGTCTGCGGATATTGTCGAAGCTATTCGCAACAATCAGCCCATCGCCGATAATAAATTAGAGGCATTGCGCCAGTTTACCTACCTGCTGCTGGACAAACGAGGCTGGGTCACAGAAGACGATATGAAGCCATTTTTAGCTGCGGGTTATCAGCCTTCCCATGCAATGGATATACTGGTGGGCATTGCACAGAAAACCCTGAGTAATTTCACTAACCATATTGCTCACACGCCACTGGATGATGCTTTTGCAGCGCAGTCATGGAAACCAGAAGCATAAACAGGCTCACCCCTGCAGAGCAGAATACAGGGGTGAGCTTCAATCAGAGGCGCCCTGGCAAAAAAATTAAATAAAAGTGTAAGGATTTTTGAGCTTCGACGACTAACTGTATAAACACATACTTTAGCGGGATAAATGTTCAATATGTCACACTCCCTGTCAATTTCAGGACTTTTATATTTAATCTATGCGGGTTATCTTCAATCTATTCTCGCGCATCAAAAGAAAAAGGCCATGAGCGACAGAACCGCCGCCGAACAAATTGCAGCGCTACGTAATGATCTGCTGCGCTTCGCACATTTACAGCTACGCGACACTGCACTGGCTGAAGATGCGGTACATGAAGCTATCAATGCGGCACTGGCATCAAATCAATATAAAAACAAAGGCAGCCTGAAAAACTGGGTATTCGCCATACTGCGTAATAAAATTATTGATGTCATCCGTGACCGTAGTAACCACTCAAGCCACAGCTACACCGAAGACGACACAGCAGAACTCGATGACCAGTTTGACGCTAAAGGTCACTGGAAAAAAAATAAACAGCCGGCCAACTGGCAACACCCGGAAAACACACTGGCTAATAATCAGTTCTGGGAAATCTTTGAGCTATGTCTAAATCATTTACCCCAGAACACCGCCCGAGTATTTATGCTGCGAGAGCACCTGGGTTTAAACATTAGCGAAATCTGCGCCACTCTTTCAATTAGCGAAAACAATTGCTGGGTCATTATGCATCGAGCACGGTCGCAGTTACGTTTATGCCTTGAAAAAGGTTTCAACGAAAAATATTTTCTGCAGACGGAATAAAAAATGCTCCATTGCAAACAGGCAACCGAATTAATGTCGCGCTCACAGGATCAGGCATTGCCTTTACTCAAACGACTGAATTTAAAATTACATTTAATTATGTGTCGTGGCTGCAATAATTATAACAAGCAACTGTTGTTTATACGCAAAACAATGAAACACTACAGCAAAAATGAAAGTTGAAATATTTTGATTGATTATCTGCTAAGTCTGTCCACTCAACCAGCATGGCTTTTTGTCGCTATTATTCTGTCGTCCTATATTCTCGAAGATCTGGCTATTATTGCCGCAGCGATACTGGCCGCGGATCAGCTAATTTCTGTACCTCTGGCAGCCAGTGCAATTATGCTGGGCATTATCAGTGGCGATATAGGGCTTTACATCATGGGTTACTGGGCTCGCAGCCATAAACGCTTAAAAGAAAGACTGCTTAAAAAAGGACGCCATCAATATTTTTCTAAAATGCTCAATGGTCAGTTATTAAAAAATATTTTATTAATTCGTTTTGTTCCCGGTCTACGTTTTATCTGTTACACCTCCTGCGGCCTGTTTAAAGTTCACCCAGGGCGTTATGTTCTGGGCATTTCGCTGGCAACGTTTTTATGGGTGCTGATTGTGTTCAGCATAATTTATCAACTCGGCTCTACCGCGTGGCTGGAACACAATCAGTGGAAGTGGTCACTGGTGCCGCTGGCCATGCTGATGCTTTATTTTTTTAATCGCCACACCATGAAAAACATGGAACAGACCTGAAAATTATTATGGCTACTCAACTAATAACAAAACCCGCCAACCACATACACCAGGGCATGCCGGCACTTAAACCAAATGAAACCAGAGCCACTTCTTTTTTTGAATTCTGGCCCAGCCAGCTTATTTATCTGCCCGTTATACTGCAATGGCTATGGCTGGCACTGCGTTATCGCAGTCTGTCACTGCCATTAATTGCTAATCCTTCAATCCCTCTTTCCGGCATGGTGGGCGAATCAAAATCTTCCGTACTTGAACTGGCTGGCAAACAGGCCCGACCTTATATCGCACCCTTTATCAGTTTCCAGAACGATCATTTCCAGCCCATTAACGTTCGCATGTGTGAAGCACTGGATAAAACATGTAGAGCTGGAATAAATTTTCCGATGATTGCAAAACCTGATATGGGTTGTCGTGGTGCAGGAGTAAAAATAATTCATGATGATAACGACTTACAGAATTATATAAAAAAATTCCCTGACCATAGCCGGCTTTTATTACAGCATAAAATCCCTCATGAAGCTGAAGCTGGAATTTTTTATATTCGATATCCTGGCCAGTCGAAAGGTGAAATTTTTTCAGTCACACTGAAATATATGCCCTACGTTATTGGTGATGGCAAACGTAGCCTGCGTCAACTTATTCAGGACGACGCTCGCGCCAGTAAAATTTATAAAGTTTATTTCAATCGCCATAAAAGCAAACTGAATCAGATTGTCCCTGAACAACAGGCGTTTCGTCTGGCCTTTGCGGGCAGCCACTGCAAGGGCAGTATTTTTCGTAATGGCAATAACTACATAACCGATGATCTGGTAAAAACATTCGATCATATTACTGCAGACATTAAAGGCTTTTATTATGGCCGCTTTGATGTGCGTTTTGAAAGCATTGAAAAACTAATGCGCGGTGAAGCTTTTTCTATTATTGAAATCAATGGTGCCAGTTCTGAAGCCACACATATATGGGATTGCAATACCAATATTAGTGAAGTGTATAAAACATTATTTCATCAATATAAAACTCTGTTTCAGATCGGCAATATAAATCGCAAACAAGGGCATCTAACACCTGCTATCTGGCAATTATTTAAAGCCTGGCGTGAAGAAAGTAAACTGGTTAAACAATACCCTGAGACAGATTAAATCATGCAGACAAACATATCTCCATTTCAAATACCTGCTGCTCCGCACTTGCGCTGGCTGGCTCAGGCTGGCGAATGTTTACTGGGTTTAAATCAGCTGGATAATTATTACCGCCAGCGACAGAGTGACATGAGCAGTCGCGATTTTCTGCGCTATACACTGAACAGACTCGGCGTAGATTATTACATCACCAGCGGTAGCTGTGATGAAATTCCACAACAGGGAGCCACTATCGTAGTTGCTAATCATCCCTTTGGTGCCATCGAAGGTGTGGTGCTGGCTGAATTATTATTACAACACCGACAGGATGTAAAAGTTCTTGCCAATGAATATCTGCATCGTATTGATGAACTTGCAGAACTGTTTATCGGCGTTGATGTATTTGAAACTGCTTCATCTGCACAGTCTAATATTCACGGCATTAAACAGGCTCTACGGCATTTAAACAATGGCGGTCTGTTGCTGGTGTTTCCAGCGGGTGAAGTTTCATCTATACAAATCAAACAAAGACAGATTACCGATAAAAAATGGAATCGTATTATTGCTATGATGGCGCGCAAAACAAAAGCCTCTACCACACCCATTTATATAGAAGGTAATAACAGTAAACTATTTCATCTGGCAGGCTTATTAAACCCTCGGCTACGCACTCTTATGCTGGTGCGAGAAATGCTGAATAAACGTCAACAGAAAATCAAGCTTCATATCGGCCAGAATATTCCTTATACAGAATTAAAAGCACTGTCATCTGATGAAGCTATAACTCATTACCTTCGCATGAACACTTATCTGCTTGCAGGCCAGATAAAAAACAAAATCGGTATAGAAAAAAACAACCTGCAATCCATGCAAACTATCGCCCCACCTGTTGATAAACAGAAATTACAACAAGACATAAACAAGCTGACGATAGACTGCCTGCTGGTAGAAAAAAACAATTTACTGGTTTATTGTGCCAGCGCAGAAAAACTCCCTAATGTATTACAGGAAATTGGGCGGCTGCGCGAAATTACTTTCAGACAGGTAGCCGAGGGCACAGGTTTGGCCAGCGACACAGATGAATATGATAAAGATTATTTACATATGTTTATCTGGAATAAAACCGAACAGGAAATTGCAGGCGCTTACCGACTGGGGCTGGTTGATCAGTTAATTAAAAAACAGGGCATTAAAACTTTATACAGCCGCAGCCTGTTTCACTACGATGAACGTTTTATTAAAAATATGGGCCGCTGCATTGAAATGGGACGTTCATTTATTCGCATTGAATATCAACGCAGTTTAAATACTTTATTACTACTATGGAAAGGCATAGCAGGCTTTGCTTCCCGCCATCCACAATACACCACATTATTTGGCCCGGTCAGTATCAGCAGCGACTATTCTGAATTATCCCGCAGTTTAATGGCTGGTTTTTTACAACTACATCACTATGATCACAAACGTGCAGAAATGGTGAAGGCAAAAAACCCACATAGAAAAACACCCGGAACTTTCTGGTCAAAAAATATGCTGAAAAATATAAATGATAACCAGCTTATTTCCAGATTAATCTATCGCATGGAGGGCGATAAAGGCCTGCCAGTTTTACTCAGACAATATCTGGGACTTAACGGAAAACTGGTATGTTTTAATGTAGATAAAGATTTCAACAACTCTCTGGATGGCATGATTATTGTCGATTTACTGGATGTACCCGAAAGAGTGTTAGGCAAATACATGGGCAAAGAAGAAGCAAAAAGTTTTTTAAACAGGCAATGATATGAACAAAATAATAAACAGCTGTATTGAAGTTTTACAACAGGGAGAAAGATTCCTTAAAACAGTTTCTCCTGCTTCATATCAGGAAATAACCAGACCTTATTTCATCAGCTCTCCTGGCGAACACATGCGACATATTCTAGATCATTTTATTGCCATACAAAAAGGTCTGGCATTATCAGAAATTGATTATGATCTACGCCAACGAGGCAGCAATATTGAAACTGATAAAAACCTGGCATTGATACAGCTTAAAGAAATAAGACAATGGCTGCTGACTCTGAATAAAGATGATTTAAATAAAACTCTAAAAATAAAAACAGAAGTATCGGTTATAGAAACCAGTAAAGCTCAGGCATTATCTAGCCTTGAGCGCGAGCTGATTTTTGCAGCCAGCCATGCGGCGCATCACTTTTCAATTATATCCATTGCCATGCAAATGCAGGATTTAAAACTGGATCATAATTTTGGCATTGCCCCTGCCACTGCCACTTATTTACGCACAGAAAATTCATGTGCACCCTGAGCTGGCTACTTAACCATCAGGGTTATGAAGTATTTTTCAATCGAGATGAACAACGTGCTCGATCTGAAGCTATTCCCCCAGCTCTGATTAAACAATACAAAGCTATTATGCCTGTTGATCCTCAGGGTCAGGGCACATGGATTGCGACCAGTGTTAATGGCATGACATTATGTCTGCTGAATAATTACCAACAACAGACACCTGTAGAAAACTACAGAACTTACACCAGCCGAGGGCAGTTAATTCTACAGCTGATTAAAATTCAGCAAGCAGATAAGCTACGTACACAAATTGAAACTCTGGATTTAAGTAATTACCAGCCTTTTTTTATATATCTTTTCCCCGCTGATTTAAATAAACGAAATACTTCTATTTATGCTTATCAATGGAATGGCAAACAGTTATTGCCACAGGTTGCGGAACAACCTTTTATTTCATCCGCTGTATTACTGCAACAGGCACAGCAATCAAGAAAGCAGATATTCAAAGATATAATAACTGTTAAAGCCAGTGCCAGACTCTACCTTGCATATCATTCATCTCATTTACCAGAGAAGGGAGCACTATCTGTATGCATGCACAGGGATGATGCCCGTACTCAAAGTCTGAGTCATATTTCAGTGAACGAAAAAATTATTTTCCGTTATCATAATGGCCCGCCCTGTGAAAATATTAGCTGGACAAATATGGAAATAGTAAAAAATTAATCGAATCAGGAATGAGTGTGGGATAGGGAACCTCTGATTAAGTCTGGTTGATGAGATTGCTGTTCAAACATTTTAGATACAAGGCGAAGATTGCAGCTAATAGTGAGCTATTAGCAAGATTTTCAACGCAGTAGCTGAAAGGTTTGAGCAGTAAGATCACAATCATGACTTGATCAGAGGTTCCCTAGAACTTCAGATTAATATTCAACTGTAATCGCAATCGCTCATCATCAGCAAAATATGGATTTCCACTCGCAGCCAGTGAAGCAAATGCCGCATCTATCGCTTCCATAGTGTACAGACGAATATCCATAGCGGTATGTTTGTCAATCTTCTGATCGTACTGCAATCTGAAACCTTTGAAGTTTGACAGACCTGTACCATTTTGATCAGGAAAATCATCCTGTCCATATTTACCATCACCCGGTGTAGCTTGCGCCTCTACATACATATAATAAATACGCACACCTTTATCATCACTCAGACCTTTGCGAAACTGTAACGCATACGCCTGACCTTCTGTATTTGCATCTGAGTCGGCAAGCTCGATTACAGCGCGCCAGTCAGAGGCTTTATACTGCGCGGTAAAAATTGTGACAGCCTTAGCCGCACTATTGTTATTATTATTAAAATAACCTGCAGCTATGGTTAATTTATCTTTACTATAAACAGCCTGCAACATCTCAATCGTGTCGTCGCCATTCCCCCAGCTGCCTTCATTAATAATAATATGCGCGGCATTTATTTTAATGTCACCAAATTTTTGTGCGTAGCTTATTGCATCTGGATTAAAATCCTTATCCCAGACCATTTCTGAACTGTTCCAGTAATTAAGCGGTTGTTTACCTGCTCCAATTTTCATATCGCCCGAACTATAACTTAGATAGGCCTGATCATAATCAATATCAGGATCATCACCAAAAGTAACATGAGGAGAATTAATACTACTGGTATTGGTTGCCAGACGAAACTTTGCAGACCAGTTATTATTTACTTTAAATGATATGCCAAATCGAGCACGATAGCGCAATCGATTACGATCTTCATTTGCACCATTGTTAAATTTTGTGCGCTCATCCATTTCTGCACGCAAACGAAAATCACCAGATATTTTCACTTTGCCTGCATCATCCAATGCAATTGACGCATTCACAGATGAAGCGATTACTGCAGCTAGAGCACCTGCAGTGATTACCATTTTTCTCATTATCAGCTCCTGGCTAAATTAAGTTCTCAATATATATTTTTATTGCTGTTATTAAATCACTGGATCAACCAGTTCAACGCATCATTTCTATGATCAAAATATTTAACTTCTACTCCTGAAATAAATTATGGAATATCTTCCATCCCTGATGCATTTACATTGGCATTAATATTAACCCTTTTATATTTTAATAAAAGAGCTAAAATATTTTTTATTCCCACCGGCTTTGTTCTTTATCATTTTTTACCCAGAAAATTGTAGTTATGAAATCAAAGGTATATGTTTGTATTATTAATTCTGATAAGCAACTTCATGAAGTTGAGGAATAGTTATGAAAAAATTTATTTTTATCTTTGCAATCCTTTTATCATTTTCTCAGACGGCAAAAGCAGATACAAAAGACATATTAGATATTGTTAATACAGGAATGAAAATATATAACCTGCTGTTTGGTGAAAGCAATACAAACGTTCAACTCGATAAAACTAGAAACTACAAGAGCTGTGATTTTTCAATAAAGCCCATACAGCGCTGGCAGATTCGCTCTGAACCAGCAGGCATAAAACCTGCCCCTAATAAAATAGAAACACTCTGGCTGCAGAAAGATGAGGCAATGATGCAGGTAACATGCATTCCTAAAGCGGCAAGCCTGACACTTGAAAACTGGTTACAGGGCACATTAAAAAATCTACCCAAAAGTTTTACCAATTACAAAGTATTGGCCCATGAAGCGGCCAGTTACAACAATAGACCCGCACACTGGATAGCTTATCAGGGCGCACCAAATGGTTACGATGAACTACAACGAGGATATTTATTATTAGTTGACAGGGCAACCGGTACAGGCCTGATTGTATCTATATCTGTACCCGCTCAGAAATACGATGACTATGCGGACGCCTATAGAGCTGGAATAAAATCTATTAGCTTTGGCAAATAAAGATATTTCTACATCGACAAACTGATCGCTATTTAATTTCTTCGCTTGTTTTAATTCTTTATGAATTAAAATTCTGTAATTTTCTAATCATCAGGCTTCTTCGCTCTCTGGTGTAATGATTTAATATCTAAATATGATATTAAACCATTACATCTTTTTATTATTGATGCTTACCAGGTCAATGTTCCATCAAGAGTAAACACAGCAGCCGTATCTACATTTATTGTTTTAACATTATTTAACACGACTGTTTTATTCGCTATATCAAGTGTGATAGCGCCAGCGCCGCAATCAGTAAACACCGAAACTGGATTACTACACGCGTAATCAAATCTTGTGCCATTGACAACAATACTCATAGATATGGCTGTAGAACCTGAGACAGAGCTGTCATCAGTAACAACTAGAACAAATGCATTATTGGCATCAGCAATATTTGGAGTTAAAACATTAGGTGGTGTAAATGTCACTGTACTGGCACTGTCAACAATGATGATATAGTCAGGCTGTAATCCAGCCGCCAGAGAAGAACCAATAAACCCGGTATTCAGTTGAGCGCCAGTTGTTGCAGTATCAACCCCGGATAGTGTGATGGTTCCGATAGTATTTCCAGAACTACTTCCACCAGTACCAGTAGTACCAGTAGTACCACCTGAGCCGCCACAAGCAGTAATTGAGAATAAAAATATTAATAGAATAGATAATTTCATGATGTCATCCCTGTTATTTTATTTAAGTTGTTTTTAATTCCGTTTAAAAAAGTATGCCTGAATTATTCACATGAATCAATACCTGCATCAGTTGGATAATGATTATTATTTAACCACCTGTCTATTAAATATTTTATTTATTATTTTTTCCACCTGATCAGAAGCAGGCCTGACGACATGATCAGTGCTTGCGTAATACCATTCCAGCACCCCTTCTTTACTAATCAGAAATAATGCAGGATGTGGCAAATTTTTTACGCTGCCTATTCCATACAGCTGAGTCACCTGAAGATTTTTATCGCTTAGAAAAATATAACTCTGACCAAATCGCCGCTGAGTATTTTGCACAGCTGATATATTATCGGGAGAAATAGCTAATAACTGAATATTATGTTTTTTTAATTCAGGAAGCAGCGCCTGATAATTCGACAACTGATCCATGCAATATGGGCACCATTCGCCTCGATAGAACAGCAACATCACCGCCTGCTTTTCTCTGAAATCGCTTAAAGAAACTGTTTTTTCTTCTCCATCGAGCAAACTGAAATCAGGGGCTTTCTCGCCTACCTTAGCCGCAACCCCGCTAAAATCAGCATAACTTTTATCCGCATTTAAAGTTTCTTTTTTTACGGGCTTTATACTGCATGCCGCCACATTCAGTATAAATATAAAAACATAGAGCAATGAAATAACCCTGGCCATATTGAACATCCTTTATATTTAAAAACATGCGGCAATTGATTATCACCACTTTCGATTATTGTTCAGTTAAACCATTTAATAAATTATTTATTTCCGACCTGTATTTATTAACCAGATTTGTACCTGTGTATAAAACCAGCTGAGTCGAGCCGGATGCATTGGAGTAGTAATACCCCAGGTATGTGAACTTTATACTTTGGGCAGTGCCTTTCATTTCCATATAAACCACTTTTTTCCCATTCACATTTCTGTATTCTTTTTTAACGATTTTAATATCAGGCGCCACATTTTTTGCATTAGTTACAGCAATATCAGTTAATGACTCAACTGATATCTCGACTCCTTCTGCAATCGCCATGCCGTATAGATCTTCACCCTTAAGCACAAACTCATACTCAGCCTCTGGATTATTAGCTGCTTTTTTAAACGACCACTTATTTGTATTTATCCAGTAAGCTGAATTATTCTTGGTGCTTTTCAGTAAAAATGAAGCAGCTTTTGGCTTTCTAAAACTCTTTTTATTAGTTTTAATTTTATCTGGAATATTTTTCGCATTTCCAGAAAGCTGCCAGCTACCATCATCATTTAATATAACTTCTTCACCTGTGTCAGTAATAGCTTTCTGACTTGCGTATGCTGTGGCTGTAAGTAATAAAATAACTAGCGCATATGTTAATTTCATTTTTCTGCCCTTTTTTATATGGAAACGGAGGGGTTTTTATTGCTTTAAACATTATGTAATAAATATTTTCGTAGTTCTTCCTGAAACATCTTTTCAGATATTAATTTAAATATGAGTGATGATAGTACAAAGAAAAACATAGTGAAATGACACAGGCTCCTTAAATCATCTCCCTGTTAATTTTTTAAAGCATTTAAGTTCTATACCAATATAACTACCTGATTCAGCTGTCCAGAAAAAACAGTCATTCTTACCCAGTCATAGTCAAAAACTAGAGACTACCATTTTATGTGCGTTTATAGAGCATGATTCTTCGCAACGACAACAGTAGTGTCGAAAATAAAAAAACACTACCATCACCTATATTCTTAAGCAATTAAAATAAAGTCGAAAACTTCTAACTACAGCTGACCTTCGTAATAACTTGTTTTAACTTCTGCTCTATCAGGAAACCTGACTCTGAGCCTCAACATGATCAGCAAAACCTGTGCCTGCCTCTGTATAAATATTAAATACAGCACTAGCACCTGATTTTTTTAAAATAGCTACTTCGTCTGGAAACCTGGCGATAGCCGCAATCCGCCCTGAAAAAGAGATTGACCGCAGCTGTTCCAATGCGTCCCGATTGGCTTGAAGATTAGGCAAAGCCAACATGACAAGACCTATAGTCTGATGCTGTTTGATTTTATCCCAGAAGTCTGCATCACTTGGATCCCCACGTAATACATTACGCCCCATGGATTTATGTCTTTGAATTAAATCAACATCAAAATCAATCCCAATAACGGTTTCTCCATGAAGTTCTCTCATCCTGTCATAGGCACCACTGCCAACGCGCCCCATACCAAAAATCGCTATGGTGGCGCCCATTACATCCAGTAGTGTGTCATCAGGGAGTCTTTCACTGCGCTGAAATTTGAACCAGAACTTTCTGAAAGAACTGTAAATTGCGTCATCTTTATTATTTAACGGGGCTGCAACAATAAAAGAAAGAGAAAGGGCAATGGCAATAACCACCAACCACTCAGCATCCATCCAACCGTTTGTTACACCAATCGCAGCGACGATCAAGCCAAATTCACTATAGTTGGTCAGATTTATTGTGGCTAAAAGGGAGGTACGAGCTCGCAGCTTAAAACGGGTCAGTAGTGTAAAAAAGAGAGCCGATTTTATAAAGATAAACGGTACAAGCAGCGCCCCGATAATCAATGCTTCGAGTGATAAGTTGCCCGACATGCCAATAGTAAGAAAGAAGCCCACCAGGAACAGATCTTTGAAACCCAACATGGATTTAGCCATTTCATCTGATTTAGAGTGTGTTGATATCAATACACCCATGATAAGCGCACCAAGATCATCCTTAACACCACCCAGCTCAAACAGTTCAGCCCCACCCAGAGCCAGAACCAGACCATACAAAATTAATAGCTCGCCATGACCTGTTTTTTGCAAAAGATAATGAAATAGAGGGCGTAATGGAATAAGCAAAAATAGTGATAGCGCCCAGGGTGAAGGGAGCTTGCCCATGGATGCCGCTAGAAAAATAACAGCAGCCAGATCCTGCATAACCAGAATACCAATAGCGATATGCCCATGCAGCGACTTCATCTCGCCTTTGTCTTCCAATGATTTAACAACAAATACTGTGCTTGAAAAACTTAATGCAAAAGCAAGCATCAATGATAGCTTGAGATCAAGATTTGAAAAAAGCGGCACACCGATCAAAGCCAGGGTGAATATAATTGCTCCAAAAAGAGCAATGATGGTGAAAATATGGAGTACGGTTACCGACCATACCTGAGGTCTTATTAATACTTTTAGATTAAGTTTCAGGCCTACTGTAAATAATAATAGTGTAATACCCAGGTCAGCCAGTTTCTGTAACATCTCTCCACTAGCAATGCCCATATAATTAAGAAAGAAACCCGTTGCCAAAAAGCCCACTAGTGGCGGCAGGTTAACCAGTCTTGCTAGAAACCCCAGAAGAAAAGCCAGAGAAATCCAGGTGACATCACCCAGAGCTATTGCGACCCATTCAAAGTCCATACTTCATTATGCCTCTACTTAGCCCTAATCAGGTAATTCATTCATTATAAATCTGTGATAGATATTCTCAATTACAGCCAGTTATTGAGCCAGATTACCCATATTACCTTACAACCAGAAAAGAGAGCATTAAATTGATTCTTCTGATTAAAATTACATATTCATTATAGCTATACTATTTAATACAGATGAAAAATATTAATTCTCTGATGTGGCTTTACTATCATCGCTAAAGAGGCATTTAGTATGCAAAATGATGAAGAAAAAGATCTACTTGCCATTGCCAAAGAGATCTTTATAAATATTACACTCTATCTAAAAACGGATGTTATTCCAGTCAGGTTGGTAGTGGCCACGGCACTGATGGCTATTTCACGTAAAGTAATTATTTTTGGCTTTGAAAAAGTTACACCTGAGTTTGTGTTCGCAACCGCGACAGTTATTTTAGAGCCTGGTTTAACCTACTGGCATATCACGAAGAAAGCCTGATTCTTAATTTCAGGCAGATTAAAATTTATTTTATTTAACATGGCAGGATAAAGTAGTGAGCGATTTTGCAGATGCTGAACATATTGTTTTACTAGGAATCGCACTTGCCATTGGCTTGTTGATAGGCATTGAGCGCGGCTGGAAATCTCGACAAGTAAAAGATGGTGGACGGATTGCAGGATTACGAACGTATGGTCTCACAGGGCTTTTAGGCGGCGTAGCGGGTGTGCTCTCACAAGACCTTGGAGCAATGGCGTTTGGTTTTGTCTTCATAGGATTTACTGCAGCCGTAACCATTGCTTATGTCATGCAGCAACGCATTAGTGGCGATGCAAGTATTACCAGCCTGGTGACGATGCTGCTTACATTTATGTTGGGCTCATTGGTCGCACTGGATCATGTGAACCTTGCAGCTTCTACCGCTGTGATAATGGCTATATTGTTGAGATACAAGGATGTATTACACCAATGGTTACAAAAGCTGGAGGACCATGAGTTGCGCGCAGCCTTGCAGCTTCTTCTCATCTCGATTGTGCTTCTACCCATTTTACCTGACCGTGGATATGGCCCCTGGCAAGCCTTAAATCCATACGAAATATGGTGGATGGTGGTCCTCATAGCCGGTATTTCTTTTGTTGGCTATTTTTCCATGAAAATTGCTGGGCCAGGTAAAGGTGTAATACTTACCTCTCTGGCAGCAGGGATGGTCTCATCCACGGCTTTAACACTCCATTATGCACGCTTAAGCAAAACACAGGAAAATATGAAGGGCTTACTTGCGACTGGCATTTTACTGGCTTGCGGAACAATGTTCCCACGCGTACTACTGATCTCGAGCCTGATTAATCCAGCGTTATTTAATCAACTGGTTGCTCCTATGGCGGTGATGACCGTATTAGTATTAATATTAGCGGCCATTGTTTGGCACAGGAATTCTGACCAAGCTCCCTGTGAATTTACACAATTGAAAAATCCTTTAGAGCTAAAGACTGCTTTTATATTTAGCGGTTTACTGATACTGGTAATTCTTCTAGGCAAAACAGCAGTATACTTCTTTGGTGATGCCGGCCTGTATATTCTTGCTGCCGTATCCGGTATTGCCGACGTTGACCCTATTAACCTGACTATATCCAGAATGAGCGCCGTTGATCTGCCACTCGATGTAGCCGTGTTAGGAATCGTAATTGCAACCGCATCCAATACAATAATCAAAGCGGCGCTTGCATTTTTTATCGGTGCTCATGACATAGGAACAAAAGTTTTTTTCCCATTATTAATTGCAGCAATGACAGGTTTGATAACCGCATGGTTTATGTAATAGACATTTCACCTATTCTATAAGAGGATGAATCAATGAATGATAAGTTTTATGGCATTTTGATTTCGCAGTCGTTTATGGATGCATATTTTGCTTGTTTCATCTTCATTACTGTTTTTAGCTGAATTAGAAAAATACTTTGTACGCTCTAAAATAAAATGATGAGTGTTTATGATTTATTAACTTTTGTAAACTCCAGAAGAAGGTATAGTTATGAAGAGTATTGATTCGATGGTTAAAAATTAATGAATGCCTTAAGTATGCAGGCATATGTTACCGGAGCCCGCTATGAATAATCTCAAATCTTATCCCGTCTGGGATGCTAATGTCCGCTGGTTTCACGGAATTAATTTACTGTGTGTTTTAGTTCTGATTGCAGTTGGTCTCATTATACTTAATGCCAAGGTACTGGGTGTTTCAACCGAAGGTAAGATTTTACTAAAAACCATACACGTTTTAACAGGTTATGTTTTTTCAATTAATCTATTGTGGCGTCTGATCTGGGCATTTATCGGGGGGCAGTATGCACGCTGGCGTGCAATATTACCTGGTAGAAAAGGTTATATGAATGAGGTTCGTGATTATATCATCAACTTTAAAGCTGGCCGTCCACAACAATACCTCGGCCACAATCCACTTGGGCGAATTGCCGTTACATCTCTACTCTTTCTACTGCTGGTACAGGCTATTACTGGATTAGTACTAGCAGGTACAGATATATTTTATCCTCCTTTAGGTGCGTGGATTGCCAATTGGATAGCCGCTTCTGGTGTCGACCCTACAACTCTCGTGCCTTACGCGAAAGAGATGTATGATCCTGTTGCCTATGATGCGATGCGCTCTTTTCGCAAGCCTTTCATTACTACCCACTATTATGGCTTTTACGTGCTCCTTGGTTTAATACTGGTGCATATTATTGCTGTAGTTGTGACTGAATTGCGAGAAGGTGGCAATCTTATATCAGCAATATTTTCAGGTAAAAAGATACTGAATGATACGCCTGTAGATAAGGATAAATAATCAAGCTTGGCTTGCGCGATATAATCGGTAAAATCACTCCAAAACAACCATTAAATCTTATGTTTTAAATGGAAATAATTATTATTTTTCACTGACTCTATGAATTATTTACACCCTCGGAAAATGCTCTTCTTGAAAATCATCAACTTTAGCTTCTACTTCAGTAATGTCCTCAAAGCGTGCGATGTGGTATAGCGCATCACCTTCATTAACTAATGGTAAATTTGTACGGCCAATTACTATACCGTTAATCATTGAGGTTACTTGTGATTCAGTTTCTCCAAAAGGATCACTTACTATACCAAGTAAAGTGTCTTTTTTAACGCGACTACCTAATGGTATCATCGCGCGCAAAATGCCGCTGTCAGATGCACGAACCCACGAGCTTGAGCATGCGACGACAGGTTCTATATGTTTCTTTTTAGTTCTTTTACTAGGAGGCAACATCCCAAGAAAACGCATTACATTAATAATCCCTTTAACGCCTGCTCTAATACAAACCTCATCAAAACGTAATGCTTCACCCGCTTCATACAACAGCATTGGAATACCATGTTCTGCAGCCGCTTCTCTTAATGAACCATCTCTTAAATTAGATGAAATAATTACAGGAACATCAAATGCGTGAGCTAAGTTACTCGTTTCTTCGTCGCCTAAGTTAGCGCGAATTTGGGGTAGGTTATCTCGGTGCAGTGCGCCAGTATGTAAATCTATACCATGCGTACTTTGAGAAACAATTTCTTTCATGAAAATGTAAGCAAGGCGAGATGCTAAAGGTCCTTTCTCTGTGCCTGGAAAAGAGCGATTTAAGTCACGCCTATCAGGTAAGTAACGAGAGTGATTAATTAATCCGTGAACATTTACTATGGGAACAGCGATAATTGTTCCCTTGATGCGTTTTAATGAAGGTAGCTTTAGCAAACGCCGAATGATTTCGACGCCGTTAATTTCATCTCCATGTATAGCCGCACTAATAAACAATATTGGACCTGTTTTTTTTCCGTTAACAACATGAACAGGCATGGTCATTGGCGTATGTGTATATAACTTACCAACTGGTAATTCAATGGTTGTTCTTGTTCCTGGGCTAAAGGTATGGCCATTAATTGTTAGCAGCGTTTGCGACATTAATATTAACCCTTGCCTCTGGTTTTTGTTTTATTGGGCTTAGCTGTTTTTTCAATAAATTC
>Ga0316209_1000210_pt1 | contig 119185 bp, 112 predicted proteins | sample 6monopyrite_MG_FD_204945 | JGI IMG/M metagenome (GOLD analysis project Ga0316209, IMG submission 204945) | Microbial mat bacterial communities from mineral coupon in-situ incubated in ocean water Damariscotta River, Maine, United States -... | ecosystem: Environmental > Aquatic > Marine >... | reverse complement strand
ACGGTGCATTTGGTGCCTGTATTTTTACATTACGCCAGGCAGAAGTGCAGCTACGAGAACGTACCTTCGATCCAAGAAGATTGCCCGAATATCGAAATCGACTGGTACTGGGTACCCTCAGTGGCGGTGTTATTGTACTGCTCTATAGCAGCGGCGGCTCAGAGGCAGATATTAAAATCACCGAAGCTGCGCTCGGCTTTATAGGTGGCTATAGTATCGACCTGATCTTTTCGCTGCTAGATCGCATCGTCAACACACTCAAGCCAGCCGGAAAACCAACAAACGGCACACCCGCTACAACACCAGCCGCGTCACTAAAACGCCAGTGCGTAGAAGATAAAAGCTCAATAAAAGACAGCCTACAGAAAATGAAGGCAGAACATGAAGCGCCTACTCAACTGGTGTCGGTCACTAGGAAAGAGAGTGATAGCGTGGCCTGATTAACCAAAGGGGTCAGAGCAAGTCTGTTCTGATCCCGCTTTGAGAGCAAGTGGAGCAGTAGCTCTCTGGCTTCAATCTGAAAATATGATTGATTAAGCACAGCAAAACTGAAGTAAAAACCTGATCGTACTACCCGCGACGCCAGCGACTGCCGCCCGCGCCATCTTCGACAATCACACCCTGCGCTAAAAGCTCATCACGAATACGGTCGGCTTCGCCCCATTCTTTTGCCTGCTTGGCATCGATGCGCTGCTGCACCAGGGCTTCGATCTTTTCATCACTGAGGCCATCATCCGCAGCATGGCCTTTTAGAAAGGTATCCGCATCACCTTGCAGCAATCCGATCACACCCGCCAGATAGCGCAGGTTACCGGCGAGTTGTGCGGCCAGCACTTCATCTTTATCGGTCTTGGCGCGATTCAATGCAGTGGCTATTTCAAACAGTACTGCCAGCGCCTCAGGGGTATTGAAGTCATCATCCATCGCAGCACGGAAACGTGCCTGATAGTCACCGCCATCAGTCACCGCCGCAACATCGATATCGAAATCAACACTCCGCAGTGCGGTGTAAAAACGTTCCAGCGCGAGCCTGGCACCATCCAGATTTTGATCCGCATAGTTAAGCGGGCTGCGGTAATGGCTGGCGAGGATAAAATAGCGAATCACTTCCGGTGCGTAAGTTTTCAGCACTTCCCGCAGGGTGAAAAAGTTGCCCAGCGATTTAGACATCTTCTCTTCGTTGATCTGCACAAAGCCGTTGTGAATCCAGTAATTGACAAACTGGCAACCGGTGGCCGCCTCGCTCTGTGCGATCTCGTTTTCGTGATGCGGAAACTGCAGGTCTAGCCCGCCGCCGTGAATGTCAAAATGGTTACCGAGGCAATCCGTCGACATCGCGGAACATTCGATATGCCAACCCGGACGACCATTGCCCCACGGCGATTCCCAGCTCGGCTCATCCGGCTTGGCCGATTTCCATAATACGAAGTCGAGCGGATCATCTTTTGCACTATTCACCCCGACGCGCTCACCGGCACGCAGGTCTTCAATCCGTTTACCTGAGAGCTGACCGTAGCGCTCAAAACGGCTCACGTCGTAATAGACATCACCGTTTTCACTGGCATAGGCGTAACCTTTCTCAACCAGCGTCTCGATCATTTTGACTATCTGATCCATCGATGTGGTCGCACAGGGCTCTAAGTCGGGTGGCAATACGCCAAGGGCGGCGGCATCTTCACGCATCGCATCAATAAAACGCGAGGTCAACGCCTCAATCGCCTCATCATTTTCATTGGCGCGCGCGATGATTTTGTCGTCAATATCGGTGATGTTGCGCACATATGTCAGCTCATAGCCGCTTTCACGCAGGTAACGCGCAATCACATCAAACACCACCAACACCCGCGCATGGCCAACGTGGCAATAATCATAGACCGTCATGCCACAGACATACATTTTCACTTTGCCGGGTTCAATCGGCACAAAACGCTCTTTCTGGTTTTTAAGGGTGTTGTAAATCTGCAGCATAGTAAAAGCTCTTGATTATTCTTGCATTAATTAGGGGTTTTCAAATAACTGGTCGGCATTATACGCGGTTCAGGGGCCACCGACACCACTACGCCTTTATTAATATAGGTATTAATAAAGGCAGGGAACGCATCTTGCATTTCACAGGTGGTTATCCTCCATCACGCCATAAATATGGCGCGGTTATGTTCGTCTTAAAAGGCAGTACTAACGCATATTTAAAATGATCAAATGAAAAGCAAACTCATCGCCAGTTACATTCTATCGACTGCATTGATCCTCGCGATCGCCGCGGCCACGTTGCATCACACGGTCAACAGCAGCAATCAGAAGATACTCGAACAGGCAGCATATGAGCAGCTTTCCCTGGTTCAGACGCAGCAAAAACAGCGCATCGAGCACTATTTTAAAACTGTTCGCGAACAGTTAGTGACGCTGGCAGATAGCCCGATGATGATGGATGCGGCAGGTGAGTTTGCACCGGCATTCAAACAGTATGATAGCCAGCTTGATAAGATTCGTGGCGCCTACGCCCCCAAAGTCGCGCAATATTACACTGCGTTTAATAACGAATACGCCAAACTGAATCACGGCAAGCGGCTTAACACTCAACCATTGCTCAGCCCACTTAACAACGAAACGCTGGCGCTGCAATACACTTTTCTGGCTCCAGACGCGTTATCCAGCGAGGCCGAGCTTTTGCTAACAGGCTCTGATTACGGCAAAACGCACCAGAAATTCCACCCTCACCTTGAAGCGTTCACGAAACGTCTTGGGTATGACAACCTTTTCATTATTGATAGTCGCGATGGGAAAATCTTATATGCGGTCAATAAGCAGATCGATTTTGCCACCTCGCTACTGGACGGCCCTCACGCCGACTCAAAACTGGCCCAGATCTTTCAAAAAGCCAACCGCGCAACAGGCAAAGAAAGCACAACGATTAGCGACTTCAGCCCTTATCGAGCCAACTTTGACCGCCCCGCCGCATTTATCGCCAGCGCTATCTTTGATGGTGAAGAGAAAACAGGCGTTCTGGTTTTGCAGCTTTCACAAAAAACGATCAATAATCTGATCGTAAATCGTGATCACACTTATACCTCCACACGCTTAAACCCGGCCGACAGTGGTCAGGCTTCAACTGATGTTGTTGCCACGAAAGCAGCGCCACTATCAGCTTCAACCGCACTCTCTATTCCAGGCTTGAGCTGGGCTATCACCACGACTTCTGAAAAAAACACCACGATTGCGAATCAAACAAATTTATCAGCCGAATTCGGTTTTTTCCTGTTTATGGGGCTTATTGGCAGCCTTTTAATTTCCACTTTGATTACAAAAACATATGCACGACACGTTATTAGACCGCTAAATCTATTAGAAAAAAACATTGAAGCATTTGGCAAAAGTAACGGCGCTAGAGAGCGATCTATTTCAGGTGACACAAAAATCGTATTAGTGACTGAAAAATTAAATGAATTTCACCGTAACCTAAACCAGATGCTGGAAAAAATTGAACGTTCATCAAGCGAATTAATGAATCAGGCAAAAAAATTAAGCAGCCAACAAGCCAAAACTGCAGCGAATCGGCCGGCAATCGATACCTCAATCGCCTCAGAGGCGCTTGATAAATGGTCACACATCGCCCATGAAAGCCTGGATAACAGTCAATCAACTAACGAAGTCACACAGCAGTTACAGCTTCTCAGCGCTAACGCTACCTCAGAAATGGCCAGTACCATTGAAGTAGATACTCAACTACTCAGCAACCTGAATAGCAGCACTCAAGCCATCAACGATCTCAACAGTGAAAGCGATCAGATTTCGGCGATGGTGAATACGATTCAAGCCATTGCCGAACAGACTAATTTACTCGCCCTGAATGCCGCCATCGAAGCCGCTCGCGCCGGTGATCACGGCCGTGGCTTTTCCATCGTCGCAGACGAAGTGAGATCACTCGCCCAAAGAACTCAGCAGTCGACTAGCGAAATCAATGAAATGGTCATGCATATTCAACAAAAAACGAGTAGCGCCTCCGCCGCCATTAATCATTGCCAGCAGTTAGCGGACGAAAGCGCACAACACAGCTCTGAGACCAGTCACTCACTAGCGAAAATTAACCGTGGAATTGACAGTATCGCTCAGCTAAACAGCTCGGCTATTAACACAAAGCAGCAGCAAATAGCGATTACACAAGAGGTGAGCGATTGCATCTTAAGCCTTGCTACACCGCAATCCGTTTCAGAGAAAACAGATGCAACTGCCGATCTTCAGGCTATCGAGTCATTAGCGGGTGAACTGGCATCAATCGTCAATCGATTCAAAGCCGCTAATTTCAGGCCTGAGAAGAATTCAGCATGAAGATGAATACCCCATCACAGATAATCAAGCAGTTTGGCAACTAAACGTCAACAGACCTTAGTCACAATCACAAACGCTCCAACGCAGGAACTCGCGCGTTTCAATGCACTGCGGCTGTTTAAAAAGTTGATCACAATCGGCCTGTTCAATCACACGCCCATCACACATAAAGACCGTCCGGCCTTTCAGTCGCTGTGCCTGCTCAAGGTCGTGCGTCACACAGAGTAGCGGGATATCCTTAGCGAGCTGCAACATCGACTGCTCAATCAGCTGTTTTGAGCGCGGGTCTAATGATGCCGTTGGCTCATCTAGTAGCAATACCTTCGGCTTTATTGCGATGGCACGCGCAATACAGAGACGCTGTTGCTGGCCCATTGAAAGTGTCGTCGCTGACACATCGAGTCTGTCTTTCACCTCGTCCCACAGAGCTGCCTGCCGCAATGACTGCTCGACCAGCTCGTCGGCGCGTCGGCGTTGACGCCAACCGTGAATACCAAAACAGACATTGGCGCGAATCGATGCATTAAAAACCACTGGCTTTTGCGCGATCAAACCGACATATCGGCGCAGTTGATCCCAGCCACCACGCCACTGGCGAATATCTTTTCCATCGACCGCAACAGTACCGCTCCAGCACGTCTCGAGTCCATTTAAACAGCGCAATAAAGAACTTTTACCGGCACCGGAAGGGCCAATCACTGAAGTCACTCCCGCTTTCGCCAGAGAGAAATCAACCCGCTGCAGAATTTCTTTTCCACCCAACACAAGACTCAGCTTGTCAACGGTCAATAATGCCGACAGCTGCTTTCCATCTGATTCAACTGATTCAATTGGCGAAGCAGATTCCAATTTTGGAAAGTCTTCATGTTTACAGTCTGCGGTCATTAATGAGCTCCTAGTTTCTGTAATAGTCTCGCCAGCAGACCAAAAGATGCAACGAGTAAAACCAGTACCGCCGCACTTCCCCAGGCGATGCTAATCACAAGCGGGTCACTCCCCTCCTGCGCCAGATAAAATATATGTGTCTGCAATGTGGTGACGGGGGAAAAGATTGAATCCGGCCAGACCACCCCAGAAAAAACGGTGGCCGTAAACATGATCGGCGCTGTTTCACTCAGTGCCCGCGCCATTGCCAACAGCAAGCCAGTCAAAAGTTGCAGCCAGCAACGTGGTAGCCATAGACGCCAGATAATCGCACCCTTCCCCAGCCCTAACGCACTGCCCGCTTCACTATATGTAAGCGGTATCCGTTCTAATGTGGCCAGCGTATTGAGCACCAGAAGTGGTAACACCACCACCGCCAGCACAACCGCACCACTGAGCAGTGACACACCCCATGCAAACAAATTCACCAACACGACTAAGCCACATAGACCAAAGACAATCGGCGGGATTCCCTGCAACATCGTAAACAGCGTATTCAGCCATCGTTGCTGGTGCGGCGTGGCATATGTACGGTGATAAAGTGCCGTTGCCAGCGCAAAGGGAATCGCAATCAGGCATGCCATCACTGCAAGGAGTAATGAACCGACCAGTTGTGGAAATACACCTTCAGTCACGCCAAAGCCACTACCATCTGCCGAGCCAAAAACAAAGCTCAGGCTCAGTACTGGCATCGCTTGCCAAAAGATGTAACAGAGCACCGTGGTGGGTATTAACAAGGCCGGTAACGCGAATAGCAACACCATCCCTTTGCTCAGCGCATCTCGATGCTGTATCGGTAACAGGCTCATATAATCGTACGCCTACGCTCTGACAACAGCGCGATACCCATCGCAACGACAGCCAACATCAGACCACAAAAGAGCAGTGCGGCCCAGTGCAGTGAACCAACACTTGCTTCGGCCATCTCGCGTCCAATGCGTGATGTCAGTGTTTGCGCGGGCTGTAGAAAGTTATAAAAAGGTTCGGGAATACGATCAATCGACCCCACCACCAACATCACCGCCACGGTTTCACCCATCGCGCGTCCGGTAGCGAGTAGTGTTGCGACACGAATCCCCGGCCACGCCTGAGGTAACAATACCCGCCATAACGTTGCATCCCAGCCGATTCCGAGATTCTTTGCCGCTTCACGCTGCGACTGTCGCACCGCACGTATCGCATCTTCAGAGAGCACCATAATGGTTGGCAAAATCATTAACGCGAGCAGTAGACCGGCGGCTAACAGCGTACGCCCGGTTAAGAGATTGAGCTGTGATTCTAGCAGCGGTAACAGCAACCACATTCCAAGCAGACCGTAGACGACCGACGGTACACCTGCCATTAACTCCATGCCAAAACGCACCGAACCGCGTAACGATTTTGGCAGCAGCTCGGAACATAAAATAGCCGCGGCAACACCACAGGGCAGCGCGATGAGCAAGGCCAATGCCACCGCCCATATCGTGCCAATGAGCGCCGGCAACATGCCGAACAGTGATTCAAAGGGATACCACTCCGTACCAATAATGAAGGCAATGCCCTGCTGTTGAATCAGCGGCCAGCTACTCTGCAACAGAAACCCCAGCACTAGCACAATCGTCAGCGAAGACAATAGTGCCGAGGTCGATAACCACCATCGCAGCATCATTTTGCTATCTCACAGAATGAAAACCAACCGTCTGAACGATCGCCTGTCCCTGCGCTGAGCGCAGAAAATCGACAAAGCCTTTCACCTCATCACGACTATGTTTTCGCACCAGAATATTCAAATCGCGTTTAATGATGTAACGGCCTTTGGCTACATTTTCAGCGGTCGGCAACACCGCCGCATCGCCCTCACCCACTGCAATCGCGCGCACACGATCATTCAACCACGCATTTGAGAGCATACCAATCGCCTGGTCACTGCGTGAAATCACCGACTGTTCTTCGTTATTAGAGCCGGTGACAATCGTCGCGCCAGCCGCACGCGCCCGAGGATTCCCCAGCACAACATCGGCAAAGACGTGCCGTGTGCCACGAGAGGCCTCCTTGTCAATCACCAGGATACGAGCATCGAGGCCACCCAGTTCACGCCAGTTACGAATTTCCCCGCGATAGATGGCAGCAATCTGCGATAGCGAAAGCTGCGTCACACCACTTTCATAGACCGCCTTTGAAACCGCAATCGCTACCGCGTCGCGCGCAACCGGAATGACATCCGTCGTATCGCCGATACGACCTGCCTCACCTTCACTCAAAGGGCGCGATGCCATGCCAATATCAATCGTGCCGCGCTCAATATTGGCCACCCCCATGCCAGAGCCGCCACCCGACACCGTCAAATTTAATTCTGGGTGAATCACTCGGTATTGCTTTGCCGCTTCAGTCAAAATCGGCAGCACCGTAGTAGAGCCCGCCACTTTAATCGTGACTGACGCGGCAGGCAATGAGACCACTAGCAAACCCACCAGCAACAGGCCTGAGAGTGCATTTGCAAACCAACGCTGAAACATACTTCCCTCCAATAAAGATATCTCTGTGCAACAGGTGTTGTCGCTAGAGGTGTAGTCGTTTCAATTTTAAAGACCTTACAATTAGGCCTACATCAAAATTATGCCCGCTAATTCAGGTCTACCGCATATTTCCTTAATGTTTCCATCGGCACCACTTCCAGTGCTTTTTTGTGGGTACGTGTCAGAAATACCTTTGGTGCCATGCCATCTTCATGCGCTTCAAGCCAACGAGGCGCACACAGGCACCAGCTGTCACCCTCCGTTAAGCCCTTAAAACCATGTTCCGGCATCGGCGTTGAGAGGTCGTTGCCTTTAAAACGCGAATACTCAAGGAATTCAGTCGACATCTGTACACAAACGGTATGAGAACCAAAATCCTGATCATTGGTATTACAGCAACCATCCCGGAAAAACCCGGTTATTGGGTCGCTACCACAGGCAATCAAAGACTCACCAAAGACATTTACCGATGGATCAATTTCTATTTCACTCATTTCATCTTCCTAAAATCACATCACAAAAAAACATCATAACGGAGTTAAACGACAAGGTTAAGATTAACATAGCCCTGATATTAGCAAGGGAGTAGTATAAAATCACAAAATGCCTCGATAGGCCGTTACAGTAAAGTAACTTTCTGAATAGATAATACAGGGCATTATGGTGGATAAAAATAAGCTAGCGAACTCCAATAGCAAAGGCTTACAACGACTCAAAGAGCTGTGGCCAGAGTTAACTATATTTGAGCGCTTCGAATATGTCGTCACGCTGATCGTGAGTCTGGTGCTGGCGCTGATTATTGTTGTCGCCCTGCTCAGCCTGCTCGAAAATATCTATGAAATGCTCATCTCACAATTTGATGGCGGCGTCGATTACAAGATGTTTCAGATCACCTTTGGCATGTTGCTGACATTATTGATCGCACTTGAATTCCGCAACTCAATCGATGCCATCCTTGAGGGTAAAGGGCTACTGGTACAAGTTAAAATTGTAGTGTTGATTGCAATTATCGCACTGGCCCGGAAATTTCTGGTGATGGACCCCAAAGAGTTTGAACCGATGATGATCGCCGCCTTTGCGCTCGTTACCCTATCACTCGGCGTGGTCTATTGGCTGCTGTCAAAGAAGCAGGAATTATAGTTCAGGCAGAAACTCATCCGCCAATGTATAGCGACACGATTTTCCACTGAGCGGGCATTTAAAGGCGAGGTAACAGGCAGTCAGCTGTAGATCTTCACTATCTTCACCTGAGCCATAGAGGCGATCACCCACCACCACGTAGCCACTCTCAGAAAGATGACGTCTAATTTGATGTTTGCGCCCCGTCTCAATATGTACCGATAGCAGTGAGCGTTGCTGTTGTGGGTCGAAAGCGATGCATGTGACATGAGAGGTCGATGCCTTGCCATCAATCGCAATATTAATCGTATACGGAGTCGGTGTCTCAGGAAACTCACCATGCACAATCACCCGGTAGCGCTTTTCAATCTCACGCGACTGAAACAAGTTAGTCAGTGCGACTGTCGCCGCCTTGCTATGCCCAACTAAAATAAAACCGGTCGCGGCGCGATCCAGGCGGTGAATGATAAAGCTCGGGCGTTGCGGAGTAAGATACTGTTCTGCCCAGCGACTGACGGTACAGTGGTCGCCCCACTTACTACCCTGCGATAATAGACCACAAGGCTTAAACCAGAGGCTATAGTCACCCTCATCAGCGATCAGGGTCGGTGCAATCGGTTTGCTAAGTAAAATCCGCTCGTCATAGTAAAGGTCCAGCTCGTCACCGGCACGCAACGCTTTTTTTGCGCGACGAATACGACGACATGAACCGCAACTCGTTAACCACACAGCACCACGCTGCATCGCCATTTTAATCCGCTGTCTGGAGAAGCCAGTGAGCGCTGCCAACGCATCAACAGCATTAGTGCCACTCTCCTTAACATCTACATGAAACTCACTACGCGCAGGTGTTTCCATCATTTAAACATCTTATAAAAAACATTATTCATCGCGATATTTCAAAAAGAGCTGCGCATCACTTTGATCAATTCTAAATTCAAAGTGCTGCAGGAAATTCATCCCTAACAGACCGGAGGCACCGTTAATATCCAGATGCTCTACCACTGCAATATCCATCGGCGAAACAGAAAACACCCCCAACGCCATTGAATCGATCCGATAGAGCAAGGCCTCAGTCACCCCGTTCGCCGTATTCATCTGCATCCGTTGAAGCACCTCAGATTCATTTAATCCCAACTGTGCGGCCGCCGCGCTATCCAGTACGGTTAACGAGGCCCCTGTATCGATTAACAGCCGGATATCCCGATGGTTCAATAACGCATCCACCATAAAATGGCTGCCTTTACGCTGCAGAGCCAGCGGAGTTTCCAGTAACTTTAAGCGCAGGCGTTCGATTTCAGCCAGCATTTGCTGCGCAGTATCACCGACAAACGGGTCGTACTGCACCACATTTAATTGCTCGATTGCTGCATCCAGCTGCGATGCCTTCATCAACCATTTTGCCAGTTCGATATAGTGCGGGGTGTGCGCCGCATGGTGCTGAATCAGGAACTGATACAACTTTATATTCGCCTGAATATCATCGTCGGCAAACGATCGCTGCGTAAGCCGCACTGTTTGCTCAATCAGCCGATCGAGCTGCGTCAATTCATCATTTGTAGATGCAACCGACATCGCGCCAAACATCACCAATAGTGCCGGATAAAACTGTTGATCTCGTTGATAAAGGGCTGCCAGTGCCAGCCGCTCATCAAAGGCCTGAGGCAACTCTTCAATCAAACGCGTCAATAGTCGCACAGCAGACTGCAAATCATTACGCTGCTCACGCGCGCTCACTTGCTGGTTAATCAAATGGCGTGCGCCGTCAATATCACCATTCTCGCGGCTTAATGAGACATACCACTCAATCGCCTCATCATCACGCCCGCTATTGAGTAGATCAGAGAGTTGTTCAAGAGGCGATTTAATCGGTGTAGTCACACTCTTGCTATGCAGTGTTGAAACAGGACTATCTATCGTATCATCTGTAACACTAAGCACTTCATGCACATTAGTTGGCAAAGATACGACAGGTACAGTCTCATGATGCATCGGCTCAATAGTGCCACGCAGCAACCAACCGATGCCGATCCCCGCAATCAAAACTACCAGGATAGTTAGCCTGTTCATAATTACTGATAGATGGGAGGTTGGTCAGTCATATCACTAAATAAGTCGTGAAGTAACCTTAACCTCGGCATGCAATGTTTTGTGAACCGGACATTTGTCTGCAATCTCCAGTAGACGCTGGCGCTGCTCATCAGACAGTTCACCAACCAGTTCGATATCACGCTCAATCAGATCGACCTTGCCGGATTTATCTTCGCACTCGGCGCAGTCCTTAGCGTGTATCTTACGATGCCTGAGCTGCACATCCACCTCTTCTAGCGGCCATTTTTTGTGGTCGGCGTACATCCGTAGCGTCATCGCGGTACAGGCGCCCAACGCTGCCGTTAGCAATTCATAGGGGCTTGGTCCCAACGCGCCACCCCCCATCGATTCAGGCTCGTCCGCCACAAGGGCGTGGCCGTGGGCATCGATCTCCGTGTAATAACGATCGCGGCCAATGCTTGCGCTAACCACACCATCATCACTCAGTGACGCTGCAGTCGATTCCTGCTTAAGCGCTAGATACTTCTCTGCCCAGGAGGCAATCAAACCACCGGCGTAGCAGGCATCTTCTTTATTTGCCAGCAGATGCCCCGCATCATCGAGTGAGACAAAACTCTTCGGATGTAACGCCGCTTCAAAAATTTTCCCAGCATTATCCATCGTCACCGTGTCGTCATTCGATGCGTGTAAAACCAGTAGCGCACATCCCAGCTGTTTGATGGCGCTGCGCATCTTCACGCCCTGCACATCATCGAGAAATTGCTGCTTCATACGATAACGCTGCCCACCGATCTCCACCTCGGCCTCACCGTTCGCCTCAATTTCAGCCTGCTCTTTTTTAAAGTGATGCAAAACATGGTGCGGCTCATACGGCGAGCCAATCGTCACCACCCCTTTGACAGAAGGGACCTGGCTCGCCGCCGCCAGCGCCGCCGTGCCACCTAGCGAGTGTCCAATCAAAATCCCCGCCGCCTGATATTCATCTTCCAGATAGCGGGCAGCGCAAAGCAGGTCTTCAACATTGGAGCTGAAGTTACTCTCAGCGAAGTCCCCTTCACTCTCACCCAGCCCGGTAAAATCAAAACGCAGCACTGCTATATGACGTTGCGTTAATGCACGACTGATATAGTGAATCGCTTTAATGTTTTTAGTGCAGGTAAAACAGTGCGCAATAATCGCATAACTGGTCGGGCGATTATCGACCGGCATATCAAGCAGGGCAGCAATTCGCTCACCCGCCTTATTATTAAAAAAAACTTTTTTTGAACGCATCTGATTTATTAGTATCTATTTTTACAGGGGTGACTTTCATTCAGCGCTAACTTTCGTCTGGGACTAATTTTCATCTAGCGCATTACGTAGTTTAGAAAACTGTCGAATCCACGGTTTGTTCTTTTTCAATTCTGGAGGGAAAAACTCAACCACACGATTCGCCTCTGCCCTTGATTCAAAACTACCATGTAACACCACATACCAGCTACTGCGATTCTTGCGTGCAATCAATACATAGGCAAGCTCACCGTCTAATGAACTACGTGTAATATAGCGGATAATATTTTTCTCATCGGGCGAACCGGCCAGTTGAATGGTGAAATAATCGACCGGTTGTGCCTTCAACCATTTAGCACCGGGAATGGTCTCATCACTACTGGCTGCCATCGGCGCAACCGTTTTCTTAATCTCAGCCTTTTGAACGGCGACTGTTTTAAGCTCTGGCACAGGCTTAGCGACCACGGGTTTTGTTGCAGTATTAACTGTTACCAATTTTTCCTGACTCACCAATTTCGGTTCTACCTTTATCGGTAACGATTTTGGGGAAGCATCAGGAGCTGGTTTAGCGACAGGTTTCACCTTCACTGCTACAGGCTGCTTCACCTCAGGCCTGGCCACTGCTTTCTTTTCAACAACCGGCGGAACTCGTGTCGGAGTGGCAGGCGGTGCCGTAGCCACAGGCGTTGAAACTGGCGTAGCCACTTCCGCAAAGCGGGCTTCATCAATGAATCCATCCGGTTCAGGATTAGTCATCGACAGGATAGTCACCACAGCGATAAGCAGTACAACCGCTGTTCCAACGATAAAATAGGGCATCTTCTTTTGACGCTTCAACATCTGCTGATGATCGAGTCGCAGGCGTTCATCTGACACCACACGTCCAAGCGCTAACTCTGCGTGATAGTTAATACAGGCCGGAATACCACAAGCGCGGCGGTGAATAGTCTGTAATTGAGCCGGTGTAAATTGAGTCGTCCCATTACTTTCAAAACGAGTGCTAAGGTATGCGCTCGTATCTTCTTCATTGAAGCGTGGCAACGCATGCACCTCAAACCACTTATCCTTGAATTTCGCCATGCCATGCGAACTGAGGTTGCGACGCAATTCAAGGCTTGCGCATAAAATGATCGCAATCTCACCACCACGCTCCACCACCGCTCGCTTGATGTTCGCCAACGTCTCTAGCGCATAAGATGAGATATTCTGCGCATCATCCACAATCACCACCGGTGACGGTGACTGTGCAACTGAAGAGACAAGCCCACTGACCAGAGATTCAAAATCGACAGGCTCATCAGGCAAGAAAATTTGCCCAAGGCCATTAATGATGTGGTCAACGCCCAGATGATAGTCCGCATGAATATGGCACAACGACCACTGCTCACCAGCCTCCGTAACCAGCTGCCGAATAAGCGCACTTTTACCACGCCCATGTTCGGCAATAATCACCTGCATCGGCCCACAATCAGACACCGCATCTTGCAAGTGCAGCATCAATGCCGTTAGCCCCTCATTCTTCAAATAATAGGCGGGTGAGGCGTCATGAACCACTTTGGGATCGTGTAAATAGGGCGCAGGCTGTTTCTGACCGTTAAAGAGGTCTGCCTGCCCATCACCACTAACAACCGCTAGCGGTCCAGACTCAGATTCAGGCTCATCGGTTTTTCGTACTACATTATTGGACATATATTCACTGCTGGCGAAGATCAAGGCGATCATATTTCACTGTAGGATCAATAAGATACACACATTGACACCTTATAAAAAGAAGCGAGTCCCTGCACCCCATCAAAAACAAACATCATACGTCATGCCCTTAGCAGGTGCCATCATTGTGCCGTATAAAATTAACGCCCCCTCACCACTCCAGTGAAAACCATTACAAATGCCCCACCTTCACCAAAATCGTACAGCCCTCATGGCTAAAAGGCTGGTGCGTGCTGTCACTGGGATTACGCAGCCACGTTCCACTGGGGTAGCGACCATCCTCATCTGCAAAAACACCATCAATCACATAGATCTCCTCCCCGCCGGGATGTGTATGGCGATTAAACTGCGTACCCGGCTGCCACCGAACCAGCGCGGTACTTTCCACGCCATAAGCATGAAGCGGCATCACCGACAAGCCCGCCACACTACCCGGCAACCAGGCTGTCGTATGCATATTAATATTGACCGGTTCAACATCATCTTGCTTAAACATGTTTAGCTTCACAAAAATCGTGCAGCCCTCAGTGCTTTTAGGCGCATGCCGAAAGCCAACTGGATTACGCAGATAACTACCCGCCGGGTAACTTCCATGCTCATCTTCAAAAACGCCATCAATCACAAATATCTCTTCACCACCCGGATGACCATGCTCGGCAAAGTGGGTGCCGGCATCATAAAGCACAATGCTGGTGACCTGCCCCGACTCCGCCGCTTCACGCTCCAGCTTCTTGCGCCACACCCCCGGTGCGGGTGATGACTCCCATTGAAGCGCCGTGGTATCAATCACACAGCGCTGGGCGCGATCCATATTTAATTCGATCTCACTCATGATATTTCCTCGATAAGCACCTTCGATTATCTCAAGGGTATGCGTTACAGGTAAGTTAAACGAATAGCGGTTTAATCGCACGGTTTCATGTGAAGCCCGACACCTTCAACGTACAGCTAAACGTTCGGCTTCATCCCTTAGCCAAACCTACGGGCTGTAAAAAATAAATATAGCCCAGGCTGCTTACTCTACCGATGTTTTAGTAACAGTCCGACTATTTAACACATTCAACAAGTCACCGCCCTCAAGTGGAATTCTCATTTCCATTCGCATACTCCCATCCATCTCAGGCACATATTTCATCACTGTATCGTAAGTCATATGTCCATCACCTGTGCCTGTAAAGCCCATTTTAGTCGTATCTATACTGGCATTAAGGAGGAATTTATAATTAAGATCAAAATTTGCCAGATTCTTCACAATTGAAATCAGTTTATAGGTTATTTCCATCTCTAAAGCGAGCGATGAGCCATCTGCAATTGGAAAACTCATTGGTAACAATTGAGTTACACTCCCCCCAACGCGGATAGATTTACCATTAAATTCAGCCATTGCTCCACCCAGCTGTGAAAATATTGATTCCAACACAACATCAACTTCTTCTGGGACATTCGCTTTTTTAGTGGATATGTATTTCATACCACCATCAGCTGTCACTTCACCTAACATCGTTACGCCGACCAGCTGGCTCCCTGCACCTGGGCTTTTTTTCATTTCCGAACCATTAAGGGATTGATATGCATCATTTCTTAACATAGTCATCTCAACAGGATAAGAACCACCGACAGTCTTATTACCAGTAATAACTATCTGTTCAATAACTTGTTTACTTTTAGCAAGCACTGGAATACGAAACTCAAATCCTTTCGGAGGATTAACAACACCATCATCAACACTCATAACCATATTTCCATTTATCTCGGTGCTAATAGAGTATTTCTTTTCAGGTAGGTAACTAAATGATAACTCCACGACATCACCACCGACAGTAGAGAGCGGCTGTTTATCAAACACTTCTACGGAGCTGTAGGAATAGATTGGGAAGATAGAAACCAATAAAAAAACCAACAATGACGCGATTTTCATAAACACTCCTAATTCGCATAAGATCTACGAACTGTTTTTGATCGGTGTAAGTTGGGCCGAATGGCTTTATATGAAGCCCACTCGCTAGATTAACAGAGTTCAGGCGCTGATCGCCATGGAAAGCGAAGCGCGGGAGATTAGTCGTCGATAGGTCACGCCGGCTGCCCTTTCGTGGTGACGAGCGTTAGCGAGTGGCGGAGAAATACAGGTGCGGCTTTAGTGGGCGTAGAGTCGTTGTGGTAGCAGTGTTGAGTGCGATGAGGGAACGATAGTGAACAAGTTTGTGCGAAGACGCTGCGGACGCTGCGTCGGTCGGGGCAAAAAAAATCAGCTGTCGCGTGAGTGAGTTATCGGCATCGACGCCAAATAATTTTTAGCGAAGTAGCGACACAATCGAAAACAAGATTATATCTGTCTGATCTCTTCAAAATAGATATCGCTATACCCTTTATTAGCAAGGTGTTCATAGACCCGTTCGCTGATGACAATGCAATCAGTATCTTCATGAACAAGAAACAGATCTAAACCATGGATTTTACTGGAATCTAGTACCAATTCATCGATGATATTCATATCATCACCCAGCGTCTCATACTTCGAACTAGACATGTCTGCACATGATATTCTACCGATGATATTTAACAACAGGTAATCATCAAAAACCCTGGAATTAACCTCATCACGTATTATAACGGGATGTACCTCTATATTTTCAATTCCAATGTCTAGCAGGTCATTATAAAACTGTTTTGTGCCAACTATTGCTGGCGACATAAAGAAAGTCGACATCTTTCCATCAACATGTTCATCATCCATCTTGCAAATTAACGGCCCAACAAAAGGCTCACCCTCATCATCGTCATTCTCATAATCTACAAGACTGGCGCCCGCCTTTAAGGACGCCATAAAATGACTATCCTGATAAAGAATAGTGCCATCAGCTTCTGCTTTTTCCGCCATTAAATAGTATTTCATTTCTTCCCATCCAGGCCATACTTACAAGTTAGCAATACCACCGGCTTCAGCAAATTCAGCTGCTATCCTTGAGACAAAAATCTTGCACCCCTTTATATCTTTTTCAATCAACACCGACACCTTATCAATATAGCGCACAGAATTTTCACGGGGTGGATATTTACCATTTAATTTTTTACTCTTGCAGTCTTTGCATGAATTTTTCCCAGCATAGTGTGACCTGCCATTTATCTGCACCTTATCCAGGTATTGCATCACTCTCTTTTTATAAGGGACTTCGCCAATACCATACCTGTTTGATCCACTATGCCTTCCCTGATGCATCTGGATCTTAGCCAGCCGCATAACCTTGAACATCAGCGTCTTGTTGCTCTCCTTATCTGCCTTTCTTGTTGCACCCGTTTTCCACTCAGGCAAACTGGAAGCATATGGCATCCACTTGCCATTCTTCCTGTGATCAACATTATATTTTGTATCTGAAAATAACTTGGAACCTTTCTTACTCTTATTCAACCATCCCGATACCGCATGATCATTCAACATCACGTGCGGTATTAAATGATGAGCCTGTGATGGCCATTTAGACGAGGACAACTGACTTTCTTTATCCGCATTAGGTTTAGCCTTTTCTTTTGATAACTGAGATGCTAGTGCTGATCCGGACCCAGATAGATTAGCGTGCCATTTTTCCTTTTCAGGCTTGTATTCACACTTTTGATCATTCTCCATGAATGTAGCAAGAGCTGTCGATAATGTCATTTGTGTCATTGCATCACCCCATTATATTTTTCTTATTATGAAACAAAGGATCACCCAATCGACAAACATTTTTTCCTTCAAACTTCACATCAAAGGAATACATCATATATTCACACTCACCAGTGTTAGTGCTACTGACAATACCTTTTAAAGTACCCGCTTCATCCCCGGTACTTTTGCTGTATTTAGCACCTTTTACCATGGCCATCTCTTTATCGACCTTTACTGATTTGGTGCCCTTGGTGGTATCAGTCGCTTTACCTATATTAGGGTAAGGGATCGGCACAACAGGCGGACCACATTGTGTTTTACAAACATCAGGAAAGACCATACTCATCCCACCACTGCCTTTATGATCAACGCCTCGACTATTTGCAAATACTGTTTGTGCCATGACAGCCCTCCTTCGGTAATTAATGTAAACACGCGTTAAGCGATACAAACCGCGCCACGCGGTGAAAACTCCGATGAACTCCAGGCCATAACTGGCCCTTTATAGTAGCCCTTTTCCAGACCCATTATACCTAGTTGAACAAGGATTAAACCAAGCGCCGCACCCGCATCACCCAAAGAGTCTGCCGGGTGAATCATACCGAGCTCACTGGCAAGGCCCTGACTATTGCGTATTGATGACACGCCCCACTCTTTGGTATTGAAATGTTCACCATTAAAACCTGCCAGCACCGTTTTAACCTGCTTGCCTGCGAGCGGTGAAAGCGCCTCCGTGACCGCTTCCGCCAGGCCGTCACCTTTGTAGACTTCACTCGAATACCGATGCCCAACCTCTTCTGCAATACCTGGTGGATACAATTTAATCTTACTTTCATTCGTCGCCGCCTGCACCACCATAAAAGCAGCGCCTTCACCAGGTGCAAAGCCATTCATAACACCGTCCGCCAGTACCCGATCCTCATTATCTAAGGTATTTAGCAGGAAAAGATCAAGGTAGCTGTCTACCGCGCCCACAATCACAGCCTGCGAAACACCCTGCTCAATTAATTGTATGGCTGCTTCAATCGCGTGAAAGCCTGCTGCCCGGCCATAAGGGAAAAGGTAGCTGTTTTTCAGGTCAATCGGCGCACCGGTTTGTTGCTTAAGCTGCGCCAGGAACTGATCGCTCACAACCGAATGACGCCCCGGTAATTTTTCTGGCCCGGCCAACATCAAAGGAACAGGGCTCTGTGATGGGTACATTTCTAATAGATGCTGTAATGGGTGCGTCGCCAGTTGCAACATCCGTTTTTGCCGAGACCTTAGTCCGGGTAGTTTGGCAACTTCATCATCTAGCGGCGGCAATGCCTCATCAGGCACCAGTGCCAGCGTCATCGGGTTAAACTGTTTATTGTAAACACTCGATGCCTGATAGCCATTGATACCCGCTCGTACTGCAGCAGCTGTTTGCACGGCATTGCCACCAATGGCAGTGATCATATCCATTGCGACCACTTCCACTGGCTTAGTCGGCTTTGAAAAACCTGATGCCTGCTGTGAACTCTCCTCGGGACTTATCATACCGCCAGCTAACCTTATTGTGAAAGACTCAATACCACTTCGCTTCCCATCATATAATAAAAAAAATAACGAAGCAGAAAATAACAAAAGAAACACCAATATATATGATCAATGTAACGTATGTCGACTTTCACCTGATGTTTTAGGCTCAAGGTACGATCTCATGAATAAATCAGAGGTTCCCTGATTTAAATCGCCACTCAAAAATAAAAATAGATGACATACTCGCAGTCAACAGACTAAAATCGCGGCACCATTTTCCAGGGACTATTTCCAGTATTATTTAGGGTATCGTTATGAGTAGAGTATTAATCATTGGTGCGGGTGGCGTGGGTCGTGTTGTCACCCACAAGTGCGCGCAACTACCTGATATCTTTAGTGATATCTGGCTAGCAAGTCGTACCGTTTCGAAATGTGAGCAAATCGCTAAAGAGATCGGCGGCGATCAAGTCAAGACCGCGCAGGTCGACGCTGACAATGTGCCAGAGCTGGTGGCGCTGATTCGCAAGATAGCGCCTAAGATGATCATCAACGTCGCGCTGCCCTATCAGGATCTGACCATTATGGACGCCTGCCTTGAGGCCGGCATCGATTACCTCGATACTGCCAATTATGAACCACTGGATGAGGCAAAATTCGAATACAGCTGGCAGTGGGCCTATCACGAGCGCTTCAAGGCGGCCGGGATCACCGCACTACTCGGCTCTGGTTTTGACCCCGGCGTGACTAATGTCTTTACCGCCTACGCCCTGAAACACCACTTTGACCAGATCGACACGGTTGATATTCTGGACTGTAATGCGGGCGACCACGGCTACGCCTTTGCGACCAACTTTAACCCAGAAATCAACATCCGCGAAGTGACCGCCAACGGGCGTTATTACGAAAACGGCCAGTGGGTTGAAACTCAACCAATGGAGATTTCACGCGTGTTTGATTTCCCAGAGATCGGCCCGCGCAAGATGTTTTTGCTCTACCACGAAGAGATGGAATCACTGGCCAAACACATTCCCGGCGTTAAACGGATGCGTTTCTGGATGACCTTTGGTGACAGCTACCTGAAGCACCTTGAGGTATTCCAGAACATCGGTCTCGACAGCATCGAACCGATTGAGTTTCAGGGGCAACAGATTGTACCGCTGCAATTCCTTAAGGCACTGCTGCCTGACCCGGCAACACTTGGTCCACGCACCAAAGGAAAAACTAATATCGGCTGCATCATCAACGGCAGCAAAGATGGCAAACCGGTATCACGCTATATCTATAACATCTGTGATCATGAAAGCTGCTACAAAGAGACCAATGCACAGGGCGTTTCATATACCACCGGTGTACCCGCGATGATCGGTGCCAAGATGATGCTTGAAGGAAAGTGGAAAGAAGCAGGTGTGTGGAATATGGAACAGTTTGATCCCGACCCTTTTATGGAAGACCTCAAACGATACGGCCTGCCGTGGAATGATGTCGCGTGTGATATCGATGTTGATAGGCTACCAACCGAATAACGGGCAACTTATTAATCATGACAAGCCCGTCACAACTGCCCTCGGCCAGTTATCTACCCTCGCCTTGTTTCCTGTTAGAGGAAAAAAAGCTCAGGGATAACCTTGAACTGATCAAGCGTGTGCAAGATGAATCTGGCTGCACCATTATTCTCGCCCTTAAGGGCTTTGCGATGTGGTCAGCCTTTCCAATCGTACGCGAGTATCTTTCCGGTTGCTCGGCCAGTTCATATAACGAAGCTCGTCTGGCGCATGACCGTTTTGGCGGACATATTCACCTCTATGCGCCCGCCTATACCGATGCGGAATTTCCAACGCTGGTAAAAGTCGCTGATCGCATCTCATTTAATTCGCTTAGCCAGTGGCTACGTTTTGCAGATCAAACCAGCGAAGTATCTTGCGGACTGCGGGTTAACCCAGCGGTCAATGAAGTCGAAACGGATCTCTATAATCCATGTAGTGAACAATCTCGCCTTGGCATACCGGCAGATGAACTTACCACTGGTTTACCAGCAGGGATTGAGGGCTTACACGTGCACGCCCTATGCGAATGTGGTGCCGATGCAACTGAACGCTTGATTGATGCGCTTGAAAATAAATTCGGCCATCTGCTGCCAACATTAAAGTGGCTTAATCTCGGCGGCGGCCATCTGATGACACGCCAAGGCTACGATGTTGAACACCTAATTCAGGTACTTAAAGGATTCCGCCAACGCCACCCCAACCTGGAAGTGGTACTGGAACCCGGTTCTGCGATTGCGTGGGGGACAGGCACACTCATCAGCACCGTACTGGATGTGATGGAACGTGGCGGCATGAGCATTGCGCTGCTCGACACCTCTGCCACCGCCCACATGCCAGATGTACTTGAGATGCCCTACCGTGCCGAGGTACGCGGCGCAGCATTGCCCAATGAAAAAGCCTTCACCTATCGACTCGGCGGCATGACCTGCCTTGCGGGCGATGTGATTGGTGACTACTCGTTTGAACAGCCGCTAAAGATAGGCGACCAGCTGATCTTCGAGGACATGATCCATTACACCATGGTCAAGACCACTATGTTCAATGGGGTGCAACACCCTGCGATTGCGATCCAGCATGAAGATGGCCGTTTAGAAACAGTGCGCCAGTTTGATTATCTCGATTACGAAAAACGCCTATCGTAAACGGGTTAAGCTAGCTATCCTTTAAAACACCGGGATTGCCGCCCTAAAGGATTTGGACTTCCAGTCCTTCACCCTCTCCTCGCAATGACAACTACTCAGGATTAAATGGAATCGTCGGTTCATCTTCCTCAAGGTAGGTGTATCCCTTTAGCCCTTCCTGATAAAAGTGCAGAAAGGCATTCGCTTCACGTACCGTTAAGCGTCCTTCACTTCGCGCCTCCTGCACCTGTCGTCGCATACGATCAATCAACACCTTTTCATGAAACTGCACATACTCCAGTACATCAGCCACCGTTTCCCCTTTAATCACCTGCTCTAGCTCATACTTGTTACCATCCATTCGGATATGCACCGCATGTGTGTCACCAAAGAGATTATGCAGGTCACCTAAAATCTCCTGATAGGCACCCGTCAAAAACATACCGAGTAGATAACGTTCACCCGGCTTTTCAGGGTGCAGCGGCAAGGTCTTTGAATGGCCACCCTCTAATGGAAAATTGAGTAGCGTGCCATCGGAGTCACAGGTCACATCAACCAGGATCGCATCCTGTGTTGGTTCCTCATCTAATCGATGGATCGGCATCACCGGAAAGATCTGTTGAATCGCCCACGCATCAGGCAGCGATTGAAAAACTGAAAAATTACAGAAGTAACGATCCGCCGCCTGCGTCTTCAATTCAGGCATCAGCTGTTCAAGCTCATGCTCATCCAGACGCTGCATAACGATGTAGACCAGACGCCAGTAGATATCATCCATCAAGGCACGATCAGCCAGGGAGGCGTGGCCAAGACTAAACAACTGATTCATATCTTCACGCAGTGAAATCGCGATATGCATTGTTTCACGCGGCGACATCTCATCCAGCTCAGTATATACCTCCCATAGCTGGCGAAGCTGTGCCGGGCTATCAGGCTGAGGCTCCTGCAACGGCTGGTCAGAGGTCCGTTTAGTGATACCCAGGACATCCACAATCAATACTGCGTGGTGAGCCACCAATGCGCGGCCAGATTCAGAGATGATATTGGGATGACTCAATTTCTCTTCGTTACAGACCTGCTGCATTGTCCAGACAATCTCGTTGGCGTATTCCTGCAGACTATAATTAACCGATGCGATATTACCGTCGTAGTTCACCCCGAGGCCGCCACCGACATCGATAAATTCAATCGGTGCGCCAAGTCGTCGTGCCTCAACAAAGTAACGCGCCGCCTCCTGCATCGCATCGTTGATGCTACCAATATCGGGCACCTGGCTACCAATATGAAAATGCAGCAGGTTCAAACTATCTAATCGATCCGCCTCTTTGAGTTTATTGATGGCATCAAGTAGCTCCGATGGTGACAGACCAAACTTCGACATATCACCGCCCGAGCTATCCCATTTTCCTTTACTGGTCGCGGCAAGGCGACAACGCAGGCCAATCAGTGGCTTCACCTTTAAACGCTGCGCGGTGTTTAATACCAGTTCCAGTTCATTGGGTTTTTCAATCACGATGAAGACGCGTTTACCCATCTTCAAGCCCATCAATGCCAGCTCGATGAATTCCTGATCTTTATAGCCGTTACAGATAATCAACCCTTCGACATCTTCCAGCATCGCCAGTGTTGCATGCAGCTCCGGCTTCGAGCCCGCCTCTAAGCCCCAGTTAAAGGCCGCACCATACTCAACAATCTCTTCCACCACCTGGCGCTGTTGATTCACTTTAATCGGATAGACACCGTAATATTTCCCCTGATACTCGGCCTCTTCACACGCGATTGTAAAGCGTTTATGAATCTGCTTCATCCGTTTACCCAACAGATCAGAAAAACGGAGTAACAGCGGTGGGTGAAGATTTTGAGCCGCCAGCTCAGAGCAGAGCTCCTTCAGGTCGACACTATTGCCATCGGCAATCGCTTCAACATTACCCGCATCATTAACGTTAAAATAACCGCCGCCCCAACCAGACACCTGATAGAGTCTGGCGGCATCAGCCACACGCCATTTTTTATTACTCATCATCAACTCCACTTTGCGAACCGTCCGCCGGGCGCTGATCATAACCTTTAGATTTGCCCCAGTAGGAGATGCACTTCTGCACCAATTTTGCCGTCATCATTTCAGAAACATGACTCGGCTCAGGTGCGAGTTCAACAATATCGATATTATGCAGATCCACCGCGCTGTTTTCCGTAAGTACCTGTAATACATCCAGCCCCTGATGCCATGAGAGCCCGCCTGGCTGCGGGGTACCGACGCCCGAAATAAGCGCGGGGTCATAACCATCCATATCGATACTCAACCACACCGGGCCGCTGAGTTTAGCCAACTGCTCCAGCAGTTGCCCCCATGCACCCGGCTTTTGTAAGGCGCGGTCAAACCAGGTGGTAATGCCATCATCATTAGCAATCTTTGTCGCCTCATCGGCATGTAGTGAACGAACGCCGATTTGAATCAACTCATAACCACGCTCCCGGATGCGGTGCATCGGACAGGCATGGTTATAAACCGAGCCGTGATAACTCGGGCGTAAATCAGCGTGGGCATCGATATGCACCACCGTGCCGCCGTCAGGCAAGCGCGCAAACAGCATCTCAGGGGTGATGGAGTGCTCACCGCCCAGCGCGATCAATAACGCATCTTTAGCTAGTTGTTCAGTCGTTTCAAACAGACGGCGATGAAACGCCGCTTCCGCTTCATCTGCCGCCGCTTCTACAGCAGGCAACACGGCAAGTTTCATATGCATCAGCGGGCACCAAGCCATATCTTCTTCAAAAAACTCCAGCTGCTCACTGGCTGCTAAAATCGCCGCGGGGCCATCGGCAGTACCCCCCATATAGGTAACGGTCTGTTCGTGTGGCACCGGTAAAATAAGGACATCAGCGTCAGCAGGCGCAGCATTGGGCAGGGAGAGGAATTGCATCGGTCTTTTCATGGCTGCGGATTTTGACATTATTTTGCCGATCGCGCACTAGGCTCTGTTGACGTTTCATTTATCACACTGCTGGAGTCCATTTTTTCGTCCCACATACCCAGGGGGCACACCGAGGCGGAAGAAGCGCAGTGTAGTTATTCTACATAAGCGACTGATAAAATGCCCTTGGGTACAACGCAGTGGGGTGGAAAAATGGGCCCAGCCCTGCGGGTTGCGTCTGAAAAAGCGCCACGCTGCGTTGCTCGTCGCTTATTTGGAGTAACCAAACTGCGCTCCTCGCGCCTTGATTGGCGCTTTTTCAGACGCAACAGTGAGATAAATGAAACGTCAACAGACCCTAATATCAAGCGCCAAAAAGCACATTATTGACCTTCAAGTAGCAGGGAATATAAACAGCGATACAAGCAGAATGACAGCGCCGCTATCGCCCCACGCTAATCACAATAAGCAATTCGCGGGCTAAGCAGAGAATCTGCGCAGCCCACCACATTAATCAGTCGGTAGACTCATCAGATAAGCAAGCAGGTCAATCTGGCCCTCAAGCGGAATCACACCCAGCATCGCGGGCATATTCATCCGCGGTCGCCCCTCTTCATCATACTTGTTAGTATAGAATTTACCCGGATGGCCAAAACGGATTTTATGCATCACCTTCCATGGGTTCTCATTCGCAATATCACCCATATAAAGTTTTTGACTGCGACTTTTAGACAGGTTACGCGCCTTACCAGAGCTGCCGTGGCAGAGGGTGCATTGCTCCTGATAGGTCAACCGCCCTTTAGCCGCATCACCAGCGACCGCACTACCATTCCACTTAATAAAGGCGCGCATGTTAAGCAGCCCCTGCCCCACAAAGGCGGCAACCTTTTTCAATTGATCTTCTGTTAAGACGTGATCAAAAGCGTGATTATCATTGCGCAGCACCGCCACTATTTCATCAATCGTCGCCCCTCGATAGGCAGCAATGCCTTTGGTGCCGGTGTAGTGTGCTCCCTTACCGTATACGCCCATCGCACCTTCATAATCCCAGCCATGACACTCTTTACAGCGCCATGTCTCAGCCCCCTTTTTTTTACCCTTATAATCGTTATATCCGGGATGAGTACTGTTTGGAGCCTCTTTACCGAGCTCCAACGGCCAGTTATCGTAAATACGCCCTCCTTCCGCCAACGCATAGCTATCATAGTTCTCCGCCATGGGCATTGAACTAAATAGAAACACAAACGAGAGAAACAGGCACTTAAAGGCAGGCTTTGTCATCCCTAACATCAGAAGGCTCCAATAACGGTCAGTTTAGTTTAATGAGATCTCCATTCAAATTGGATCAACCACCCAATACTGACTAGAAATAACCACTAAAGATATCGACCAGGAGCATTTGTTTTTTGAGGAAAAATACGTTAAATCGGTCACAAATGGTGTGCTAAAAAATCCAAACAGCGAATCTGCGTGAACTTATGAACATGCGAGATTCACATCCAAGAATCCACAATAAAACTGATAGACGAAGTCATAATTTGCGTTATAGAATCCGACCATCTTAATTAATTAGATAATTGCTTTGGAACTCGCACCGCGCAGAATATTGATCTCTTTTCTACTGACTGCCTTTCTGGTGGCTCAGGCTGCGCTGCTTTCTCACCATACTGAAATTGAGGCACATGCTCCCGGTGAAGAGTGTGAACTTTGCCTGCACACCAGCAATCTTAAAAATCCTTTCAGCAATGATCATCACACTGCTTTTAACGCGTCGATCTCAGACACCGGTCATCACTCGCTTGATCTAAGCACTTTCGTTAAATGTTGTCGCACCACCACGCACGCACGCGCACCACCCATTAATTCTCTCAGTTAAACCAATTTTAAATCGTCAGGTGTTCTACACCTGTTTCGCTGTGGCGAGCCTGCTCGTCTAAAAAAGAGAGAATCAATCCGTGAAAAATTCGATAACAATGATTAGTGCCTTAGGGGCAAGCATGACACTCAGCTTAACCTTACACGCGAGCAACAGCATGAATCCGGCCATTAGCATGACCTTGCAAGGCCAGTATGCCGGCTATAAACAAGACCCTGCCGCGTATGAACTGCCCGGTTTTATGCTGGGTGGCGAAGCTGGCTTAAATGAAGAAGGCTTTGGCCTTGGTCATGGTGAGCTGGTGATGAGCTCCAATATCGACGACCGTTTTTATGGCAAACTAACCCTCGTAATCGCCGACCATGAAGGCACCACCGAAACCGAACTGGAAGAGGCCTTTATTGAAACAGTTGGTCTGGATTATGGGCTGACCATTAAAGCCGGTCGCTTCTTTTCAGACATCGGTTACCTCAACAACCAGCACAATCACGCATGGGACTTTATCGATGCGCCTCTAATTTACCGCGGCCTGTTTGGCAACCAGTTAATTGATGATGGCTTACAGCTCCGCTGGCTGGCACCCACCGATCTCTATCTACAGCTAGGTGCTGAATTTGCACGTGGCGAACGCTTTCCTTCCGGCGGCGCTGGCAATGATGGTAAAGGCACCTCCATGCTATTTGCCGAACTCGGTGGCGACGTCGGTGACAGCCATAGCTGGCAACTGGGATTTTCGCACTGGAGCAGTGATGTTATTGGCAGAGAAAGCGGCGGTCATGCCCATGGCGGCGGTGCAACAGAAACACCCAGCTTTAGTGGCGACAGTGAAATCAACGCGATCGATATGGTGTGGAAATGGGCGCCTAAAGGAAACTACAGCCAGAAAAATCTAACGCTACAGTTTGAATACTTCCAACGTAAAGAGAATGGAGACATTGAACTCGTCGGTAGCAATCCGCTAGAAACGACCCGCTACGATGGTGATCAAAACGGCTGGTACACGCAGGCGGTCTATCAGTTCATGCCACGTTGGCAGGTAGGACTGCGTTATGACCAACTGGATTCAGACAACCAGGGATCAGATGCTGCTATTCTGGGCGAGGCGGGCCTTGATAACGAAGGCCACACCCCCAAACGCAGCAGCGTGATGCTGGAACATAACCATAGTGAGTTCAGCCTGGTACGCCTGCAATACAACCGTGATGACTCCTATGAAACTAGCGATAATCAGTTCTATTTACAGTATGTGATGAGCATTGGGGCACACGGCGCCCATCAGTTCTAGACTTAAAACGGAATAAGAATAGATATAGAGATGAGATATTGCAGATGAAGAGAGTGACAAATCTGTTGGGTGTGGTGCTACTGTTAATGGCACTACCGAGCCACGCGGCACTTCAGGTATTTGCCTGTGAACCCGAATGGGCTTCACTTACCAAGGAACTCGCCTGTGACAAGGCCAGTATTTTTAGTGCCACCACTGCACATCAGGATGTTCACCGCATTCAGGCGCGCCCAAGTTTAATCGCTCGGGTGCGCAAGGCGGACCTGCTGGTCTGTAGCGGTGCTGAACTTGAAGTGGGCTGGCTACCACTGCTATTGCGGCGTGCTGCCAACCCCAACGTTCAACCAGATAAATCGGGCTACTTTATGGCGGCAGAACAGGTTGAACGATTGGATATCCATACCTCTGTTGATCGCTCGATGGGCGATGTCCACGCTGCCGGTAATCCGCATATCCATCTCGATCCCAACCGTATTGCAACTGTTGCTGAGGCACTGACGATTAGACTAATCAAACTAGACCCGGACAACAGCGCCTATTATCAACAACGATCAGACAATTTTTTATCGCGCTGGCAACAGGCGATCACACAGTGGCAACAGCAAGCCGCACCATTAAAGGGAGTGCCAGTCGTCGTTCATCATAAAGACTGGCGTTACCTGCTCAACTGGTTAGAGATGACAACCATCGCCTCACTCGAGCCAAAACCAGGCATCCCACCCAATGCCAACCACCTGGCAAGACTCACACAACAGATGCAGCAATCCCCTGCCACGATGATTTTGCGAGCAGGCTACCAGGATGCGCGGCCATCACAATGGTTATCAGATAGAACCAACATCCCTGCGATTGTGCTGCCCTATACTGTTGGTGGTAATGACAATGCAACAGACCTTTTCACACTCTATGACGACACCCTGCAACGCCTGCTAAGTGCCCTGCGATGACATTCGACGGACTCGACATCAGCATCCTTGGCCCCGCCTTTCTCGCGGGACTACTGGTGATCGCCACCCACGTACCACTCGGGCAACAGGTACTCGCCAGAGGCATCATTTTTCTTGACCTTGCGGTGGCACAGATTGCCGCGCTGGGTGTCATCATCGCTTATAGTCTTGGCTTCCAAGGCAACAGCTGGCAAGTGCAACTGATCGCCATCAGTGCTGCACTGCTTGGTGCATGGTTGCTTTATCTGAGTGAAAAATACTGGCGCGATGTACAGGAGGCAGTCATCGGTTGCGTCTTTGTGCTCGCCGCTTGCGGTGGCATCATCGCCTTAAGCAGCAGCCCGCATGCCGGTGAGCAGTTAAAGGATCTGCTAGCAGGCCAGATCCTCTGGGTCAGCTATCAACAATTAATACCGGTCGCACTCCTCTACGCCGTGGTGCTGGGTTTATGGTTTAGCCGCTGGTTTAATCGAGCCAGGCAAAAATCACCCATCCTGTTTTATGGGCTGTTCGCCATCACCATCACCACCTCGGTGCAACTGGTCGGCATCTATCTTGTCTTCGCCAGCCTTATCATTCCGGCACTCGCGGTACGCCATGCCAGTCACAACGGTTTACGCGCCGCCTACCTGTTAGGTGCCATCGGCTATGCCAGTGGTCTGATACTCTCCGCCCTGCTCGATCTGCCTTCAGGCGCAACCATTGTCTGGACATTGGCACTCAGTGCAATACTCACTGCATGCATCATTCGTCGATGTAATAAGCCAGCATAAACCGACTATCAAGCCCGGTTATCAAGCCCAACCATCAACCTAGCCGCTTTTTAATTCGACTCAATGCAATCGGGGTTATTCCAAGGTAACGAGCGATATCAATTTGAGTGAGGCGAGTCACCAGCGTTGGATTCGACGCGACAAACGCCTGATAAGACTCTTCCGCAGATAGGCATAACAGTTGGTATTCACGCAGCTCTTTTTTCACCCCAAGCCACTGGCTAAAGTGAAAAACAGCCCGCGCCAACTCAAGGTCTTCAAAACAGACCGCTTCGAACAGGTCATATGGAAAACGAATTACCTGCGTATCTTCCAGACACAATGCTGAAAATGGGCTGGGCACTTTCAGTAACTGAGAACTGCGTGAACCCAGCACACCTTTATCAACAACAAATGATTTGATCCACTCTTTTCCTTCCAGCGTATTAAAGTAGAACTTCACCAAACCGCGACTCATGCAGAACACTTCAGTACAAACTTCGCCCTGACTAAAAAGGTGTTCGCCTTTTTTTAAGCTCAACTCCGCCCCATGCTGCTCAAATCCTGAGTGGTTAATTACTCTCTCAAGAAAGCGATCAAAATCAAATTTGTCCATCGTTGTTAACCTGGGTTAATGCGCAAGATTGATGAGCAGATTAATCTAAAAACACATTTTAGCAATAGCAAGGTTTGCAATGCTCTCAAATCCCAAAACGATTTTATTAACTGGTGGCACAGCTGGCATCGGGCTCGCCTTGTTTAAACAGTTGCATAGTCAGGGACATACCCTGATTGTCGTGGCACGTAATCAGGAAAAGCTGGCATCACTACAATCATCATACAGTAATGTCGTCACGTACCCATGCGACCTCTCATCACGCCTGGCAATAGAATCGCTCTGTGAAAAGATAATCCAGGACCACCCTGAATTAAGCATCGTAATTAATAATGCAGGCATTCAATATACGCCAACATTTCTCGATGATGACTTCTCTTTCGACTCGATAGATCATGAAACAAGGATTAATCTTTTGGCTCCCGTATGGCTCTCATACCTATTGCTGCCCAGCTTGATCGAATTTAAGAAACCAGCGGCGATCATCAATATTTCATCCGGGCTCATCTTCGCCCCAAAAACAAATTCCGCTATCTATTGCGCAACCAAAGCTGCCATCCATAGCTTTTCGCAAAGCCTGCGTTATCAACTAGCTGAAACCAACATTCACGTCATAGAGGCGATCATGCCACTGGTCGATACCGCCATGACCGCAGGTCGTGGCAGCGGGAAAATATCGCCTGAGTCTGCAGCAGAGCAGATCATTCACGGCATCAATCGCAATCGCGCAGAAATCTATGTTGGCAAAACAAAAGTCTTACCGCTGCTGATAAGGCTGTCACCCTCCCTCGTTAAGCACATCATGAAGCGTTTCTAAAGATGAAACAAACTGTACTGTTACTGCTGATTAGTAGCGTATTGATAACCTCTGACCGTGAGACACTATGAAAGACTTAATCAAAATCATGTTAACGCTGGCGCTGATATTTTCCAGCACATTTATCCTTATCAAGACGACCGGCCTGTTGACGCTTGAAGATATCAAACAAGGCCTTGAGCAGGCCCAACAGATCCACCCCGGCTATCTCGCACTAGCGGTTATCGGACTGCTATTTGCAGATCTGTTTATTGCGATTCCGACGATGACCGTTGCTATCATGGCGGGATTTTTTCTAGGCTGGCCGTTAGGCGCGGCTACAGTAATCACTGGTTTTTTGCTGGCAGGCGTCATTGGCTATGCGATCAGCAGACGTTATGGCTGGCGCTTACTCAATCATATCTATAATGATCAGGAAAAACTCGACGAGATGCATCTGACATTTTCAGCATATGGCCCAGTCATGCTAATTATCTGTCGCGCGATGCCCATTTTACCTGAGGTGAGCTGCTGTATGGCGGGCGCGACACGGATGTCGTTTGGTAAATTTCTAACGATGTATGGACTCAGCACAGTCCCTTACGCGTTAATCATCACCTATTCGGGCTCCATTAGCTCGCCGGAGAACCCTGCACCAGCCATCCTGGCAGCGATTGGTATCTCTTTAACGCTGTGGATTGCCTGGTACCTGCTAGGACGTCATGCCCGCAAACAGAAACAGGATTAGCAGCTTTTGCCTTCCTTGCGTAAAACCAATAAAATCAGCTTTGCGAGGAGATAAACTGATTACATCAGGCACTCCTGGCTAACATTCACCTCCTCCAGGATTGACAAAACAGTGATCGCACAACCTTTTATCGGTGCTTCTTACCTGCTTCGTGGCTATTTTTTGCTCTTTAAACCCGGCATTCGTGGCTTTGTACTCGTGCCGATGCTGATCAACCTGATCATATTCAGCCTGCTGATCTGGCTGGGTATCAGTCAGATCAATATCCTGCTTGAGTATGTCATGGGCAGTCTGCCGGAATGGCTACAGTGGCTGGACTGGCTGCTATGGCCACTGTTTTTAATCGCCTTCTTATTGGTTAGCTTCACCTTATGCCTACATCTGGCACTGCTGATTGCAGCCCCTTTTAATGGCATACTTTCGGAGGCTGTCGAGAAGCACCTTGACCCCAGCTCAACATTGCCAGAGAGTAACTGGAGTGAGGTCGCCAAGGGGGTTGCACCCGCTATCATCAGCGAAGCCGGGAAGTTTGGCTATTTCATCTCCCGAGCCATCCCACTTATGGTGCTCTTCTTTATCCCCTTCATCAATCTCTTTGCCCCCGCCATCTGGTTTGTATTTGGCGCGTGGATGCTGGCGCTTGAATACAGCGACTACCCGCTCTCGAATCACGGCATCTTATTCAAACAATCAAAAGCGATCGTCAAAGAGAAACGCTTTATCGCCTTTGGTTTTGGCAGCGCCTCACTCTTTTGCACATTGATCCCGTTGGTGAACTTTTTCGTGATGCCTGCGGCTGTTGCCGGCGCGACGATTATGTATGTGGAACAATTAAAGGATTCCGTTCACCAACCCGTTATCACTCATTCAGACGATAATAAATAAACTCAGAGCCGCACACTTAGATGGATTTTTTCCAACAATTTATATTGGCCCTGATTCAGGGACTCACCGAGTTCCTGCCGATCTCAAGCTCTGCACATTTAATCCTGGTGCCAAAACTCTTTGGCTGGGTCGATCAGGGACTGGCCTTTGATGTCGCCGTTCATGTCGGCACCCTCTCCGCCGTCGTCGTCTATTTTAGAAAAGAACTCAGACTGATGACACGCGACTGGGTAAACTCACTGAGCACCCGTCAACAGACACCCGAAAGTCGCCTCGCATGGGGCGTACTGATCGGCACGATTCCAGTCGGCCTTTGCGGACTTTTATTTAAGGGCGTGATTGAGACCTCACTGCGTTCTGAGTTAGTGATTGCCACCACCACCATCCTCTTTGGTCTACTACTATTGTGGGCGGATAAGACGGGTAAACGTGAGCGCGATGAACATAGCCTTAGCTGGCGCGACATCATCATCGTCGGCGTCGCCCAGGCGATTGCACTGATCCCCGGCACCTCACGCTCCGGCATCACCATCACCGCCTGCCTGATGCTAGGGCTTACTCGCTCCGCCGCAGCACGGTTTTCATTTTTACTCTCGATCCCCGTGATTGTCTTATCGGGGCTATTCGTCTCGCTTGATCTCGTCCAGCAACAGACTGCTGTTGACTGGCAAGCGCTCGTCACCGGTTCAATCATCTCCGGCCTGAGTGCTTACGCCTGTATTCATTTTTTCCTTAAGCTGCTGGATAAAATCGGCATGGTGCCGTTTGTTGTCTATCGTATGGTGCTGGGTGTGATACTGTTTTTTGTTTTTATATAGGACTTAATCAGGTTTAGCCGCTCAAGAAACTAAACAATACACTTAAGCTTTGAACCTCATCTGACTATCTGACTAAGCGTTTCTCTATTTTCTATAAGAAACGCGCCTCACTTACGCGCCTCTCCAAACGGCAGTATCAAGCCCAATGCCACACCCGATAGCAACGCATTGCCGGGCAAGCGAATAACACTGCCCAGTGCCTTTAATAAGATTCCAATAAACAAAAATACCAGTGCATACGCCGTGGTCGCCTCATTAAAGAGCAGCACCAGAAAAAGAAACCAGCAAACTAACCCGACCACCAGACTCAAAGCCTGTTTAATTGCATTATTCATCTCATATCCTTCTCTAGTTGGTTACTAATATTGATGCTTGAATCAAGACGCCCTCTCAAGCAACGAGGGCATGTAAAACTATATAAAAGGGATAGACGAGGCGAGATCAATTGGTCGGCATTGCTCGGCATCCCCCAGCAAAACCACCAATCAAATCGTCTGCCGAACCCCTTCTGGCTGCCATGCCGGTGCAATCACATTTGGCATGCTAGAGCGCTTCAGCAAACGCACCGGTGTTAACGTAAATTCACCATAACGCTCATTCACCTGATCCATCACGCGGTTCACCTCTCCGCCATGCACTTCAACCCGAGGTGAAAACAGTTCAATCTGATGATTCGCAATAGCTGGATTCAGCGCCGTCACCTGAACTTGATGCACCGCCTCACCATACCAATGCGTATTCAACATATTGCGACAAAGCTTCATGATTTCATGGCCATCATCAATCGTGACTTCTGATTGATACTTACCGCCAATCCAGCCATTCCGCCCTCGCAGTCCGATAAAAAACCGCCCCGCTTTCATTCCATGACGACGCAAACGTGTCGCAACCTTTTCACTCATGTGCAGCAGGTAGGTCTCAATCACATCGACATCCATGGTATTCGGCGGCATCACTTTGCCATGCCCTAGCGACTTCGGCGGCTGCGTGTCGGTGCTGACCTTGCTTGGGTCTGCCCCCTGACACATATGCCAGATACGTCGACCCAGATTGCCAAAACGGCGCGCCAATACGCTAATCGGTATCTGCTTCATGTCGCCACATTTATACACCTGGTACTGCGCAAGAAAATCGCCAATCCCTTTTGCGATACCACATAGCTCTGTCACCGGCACATCCTTCAACCGCGCTTCCGCATCCCATGGTGGAATCACGGTAAGGCCATTGGGTTTTTCCAGCTTGGCAGCAAATTTGGCGGTGGTCTTATCACCACTGACACCAATTGAACAATAAATGCCCGAAACTTCGAATACCTTCTGTTGCACCATGCGCGCAATCCGCAATGGCGTGCCGTGCAATTTCTGACAACGCGTGACATCCAGAAAGGCCTCATCGATCGAAAACACTTCAATATCAGGGGTGATGTCATGCAGTCCGCGCATAATATTCTGCGAAACTTGTGCATAGCGTTTAGGGTCAGCCGGGCATTGAATCAAATCAGGACACAGACGGCGCGCCTCCTTCAATCGCATCCCAGTATGGATGCCATAAGCTCGCGCCTCATATGAACAGGTAATGATGCAGGTACCCTGCTCTCCATTAGTCACCGCCACTGGCTTACCGCGCCATTGCGGGCGATCTCGTTGCTCAATCGAAGCAAAAAAAGCATTCATGTCGACCAGAATAATCGCTTTAGGCCAGTAAACAGGACTGCGATCTATTTGGTCTTTTTTAGTGGTGATTTCCATGACTATTTTCCTGTCGATTGAAACTAAATCTATTGCGATTAAGCATAACTACGCATCTGTCCAACCAGTACACCCTGTATACGTACCCGGTGCGCAGCATAGGTAAAAGGCTCCATCGTGCTATTTTCGGGGATCAACTTTACGCGCCCATCATTCACATATTTCAGGCGCTTCAGCGTCGCTTCATTGTTATCAATCAACGCAACTACAATCTCGCCGCTATAGGCCTGCTGTGCATGGCGGATCACTACCATGTCGCCATCCAGGATGCCGATATCGATCATCGAGTCGCCCACCACTTTGAGAATGAAACGATCTGGTCCCATAAAGAAATCAACCAGGTTCACTTTGTCATGTCCGGGAATCGCCTCAATCGGCAACCCTGCGGCAATCGCGCCTAACAGCGGTAGACTGCCACTCTCTTCATCAGCATCATTCACCAACTGCAGGCCACGCCAACCCGCGTGATTGCGTACGAGCTCGCCTTTATCAATCAAACCTTGTACGTAGCGATGAAGCGTCCCTTTTGAGGCAACGCCCACCGCCTCACCAATCTCAACCAGCGTCGGTGAACGCCCTTGCTCTGAAATTTGAAATCTAATTGCATCCAGGATGCGTTGCTCAAGTTCGGTCAGCATAAACCCTCTCCCGCCTTCATTAATCAACCTGAATTAAGCATAGAGAACTTTTAGAGAACTTTCAAGTGGTGATTTAAAATATTGCTTAGCTGCGATTAAGCGTGCTTACAGCACTCAATCTGGATCGTTTTAACCCCTCGCCGACTTCCATGCATGAATGGCACGCTTGCGTGTCTCGCCCCAGCGATAGCCACCCAATTGACCACTTTGCTGAATCACACGATGACAGGGGATCAAAAATGCCGCCGAGTTTACCCTCGCCGTTCGCGGTCGGCCAATTGTCATTGGCCACCTACTCCATCGAAATTTGCAGCAGCATGCGCCAGACACTCACCTGAAATTTGTTCTCTCTCATATTCACATCAGCACTTTATTTTTCGAGACGACTTTCATCGCTACTTATCGTTAACCATGCTGACAAATGCCAGGCGATACAGCTTATCTATCCCACACCTTGCTTATTCATTTCACATTTTCTTATCATGTAGATTTCGCTATAGGCCTGCTATAAAAACGTCAATTCTTTGTCCTTGTGCAGTGATTAATAACTGATTATTCTTATCTCCATATTTTTGTGGGCGGACATTCTTATTCCAGAAACGGCCGCTACATCACTTTATTTCAACATCACTTAAACTTAAAAGGACTTTTCGATGAACTCGATTTACACCATTGCTGCTGTCGTTATTGCGGCATCACTGGCGGGTTGCACTTACACCTCTCAAGGTATCGTCGTCAGTAAAGACCGTTATGCCGAGGCATTGCAAACCGATCACTTTGGCGACTCTGCCGATAAAATCGCCTACCTTGATCAGAACTGGGATCGCTGGGATAGCCTGTGGTTTTACAACACCACGCAGGGCTCTAACTTTTTACCGTATGACATCTTTGTCAATCTGGAGCAGAAAGATAATCAGGTGTTATTTCGCGATAGTGAAAATATGAGCAAGTATCGCTATCTGACACAGCGTGATAGCTGGGATAACCCCGACGGCCTACCGCTTGGCTTCGTCAAAGATAGTTACCTCGATAACGACTACGTCGGCTTTACCTGTGCCGCGTGCCACACCACACAGATCAACTATAAAGGTACCGGCATTCGTGTCGATGGCGGCCCATCACTGGCCGATATGGACGGTATGTTGCTGGCCATTGAAGAAGCACTGATTGCCACACAGGCTGATGATGCAAAATTCCAGCGTATGGCAACACGCATCTCTAATGACCACAATAAAGTGCGCCTGATGCTCGCTGAAACCACGGATAAGCTCAAAACCTATAATCACGTTAATCGTCCCACCAACGGCGAACACATGGTCGATTATGGTTATGGCCGCCTTGATGCCTTTGGCCGTATCTATAACCGCGTACTGGGGCACCTGACACCGGGCAATGAAACCAGTAACTTTAATCCACCCAATGCACCAGTCAGCTACCCTTTTTTATGGGACACACCGCAGCATGACTTTGTGCAGTGGAATGGTGTGGCCAATAACAACGATGGTTCACTCGCAGGATTTCTCGGCCCGCTGGGGCGCAACACGGGTGAAGTGCTGGGTGTGTTTGCCTCTTTCAGCCTGGAAAAACAGAAACGCCATCTGGGCTACAAGGCATCGGCAGACAAACGAAACCTGCTAAGACTTGAGCAACACCTGATTGATCTTGAATCCCCACTATGGCCGGAAGAGATCCTGCCAAAGATTGACCGTACACTGGCGCAAAAAGGGGAAGAAGTTTTTAAGGCCTATCGCTGTCAGCAATGCCATAGCGATGATGATGAGTTCATTCGCAATAACCCCAAACGACAGGTCACCTCTCAGTTTGCCAGTGTCGATATGATCGGTACCGATAAACAGATGGCAAGCAATGCCATCTCCTATAAAGGGAAAAGTGGTCTGTTTGAAGGTGAGCCTGTTGCACTGGATCCAAGGGATACCTTTGGTGAAGAGACACCGGTTGTCGTTGCACTCACCAAGTCAGCACAGGGGGTGATCATCGCACGCGATCCTGATAAGTCATGGTTACAAGGACGAGCAGAATGGCTCTACGATGTTGTCGTCTCACTATTTAACAATCCAAGAAAAGGTGGTTCGACCCGTTACGTCGACTTTGAAGAGAACGCCGCCTTTCCTGAGAGCTTGAATGCCTATAAAGCACGTCCCCTTAATGGCATCTGGGCAACCGCCCCTTATATGCATAACGGCTCAGTGCCAAGCCTTTATGACATGTTATTGCCGAGCTGTAGTGATGCCGAAATCAGTGCAGGCAACGAGTGTCGCCCCAATCGCTTCACCTTGGCAAGCCGTGAACTAGACCCAAAAAAGGTCGGCTTTGAACAACGTGATCTCAGTGAATATCCATCGCTATTTGAATTTGATACCTCGCTACCAGGCAATGACAATGCAGGGCATGAATACGCAGTGGGTAAGACACCGATCATTAAGCTTGATGAAAATGGCCGCGCCATACGCAATGCCGATGGTTCATTCGCAGTAGAAACCCTGCCTCCAATCAATAACGAACAACGCTGGGCATTGGTAGAGTATCTGAAAACACTATAAATAACTGCTCAACTAACACAACAAAAAAGGCCCTGTGATTTCACAGGGCCTTTTTATTAAGGAGATTTGTAATGTAAACGTTACGGTTTCCACTTAAGCCAGTAATGCTCAGGTACCGCACCACCATTTTTATCAATAGAGCCCTCTGCCTGAACCCCAGGACGTAGCAACACCTGTTTTACCATCTCGGGTATCATCACGCGACCAATCTCTTTACCCATGCACTCGTGCGAACCAAAACCAAAGTGAAAGCTATTGCCATAAGGGCGCGCTGGATTAAAGACCTCTGGATCATCAAAGGCTTCCGGGTCAAACATAGCAGACAGCATCAACGGCATAATGGTGTCGCCTTTCGCGATCAAAGTCTCACGCGCTGTTCCCTTTGCAACCGTGTAATCTTCAGAGGCGGTACGGAACATATACTTAAAGGCGGGATTAAAGCGTAGTGCCTCCCACACAATCGGATCAAAGGCCTCATCGTTCCCCTCTTTCGCTGCCGCCAGTGCAAGCGCAAATATCTCGGGACGCGCCAGTATCCCTTCAACCGCCTGACTCACCGCCATTGAGGTCGTCTCGACAGCACCAACCAACAGACCGCCCGCGTTAATTCCCTGACGGAAAATATTAAACTTTGCCTCTTTAGGGGTATCTGCCTGCAAGATGCGATAGACCACATCATCTTTCGATTTCCCTAATTTATTCATCACCCATTTGCGAGTAATCAGCAGTCCAATATAGAGTCCAAGCCAACGATTCGAACTCTCTCGTTTCTTAATAATCGCCGCAGGATTCGGCTCATCATGAAAAAATTGATTATGAAACGCATCGTACTGATTCCAGTAAGACCACTTGATGAGATATTTGGGATCAATACCGTCCAGTCCAAAATGCTCCTGCACCATCGCAGTCGGCACCGTACGCGCGTAATTGGGAACCAGGTCAATACTGCCGTTGGCCCTGTCCATGGTCTCTTTTGCTCGGGTTGCAATTAGTGCTCGAATACGAGGTAGATCCTCGCGCTTTAACAACGAAAGCATGATCGACTTTTCATTGTTATGCATCGGGGTGTCATCTTCCGTCATCAGATAATCACCCATCTTTGGTTTATAAAGCGCTACCGTGAAAGTACGCGGAATACTGACAGTTTCATTAAAATCATCAAAGCGGGCAATCAAGGTACAAACGGGGGTTTTCAGGATCGGACGATTTTCTCGTAATTCCTTAAAAAATGGGATGGGATAGTCATTAATCCAACTACGCACCAGCGGCCACTGCTCCGCAGCAGGGGTATTATCGAAGCGCTCAAGAAAACTACTCTCCTGAGAAACAGCTTCGCCGGTGCTGCTTTGAGCCTCTCCTGCTAATGATTCTTGCGTAGTGCTCACAGCCTTCTCCTTAAGTTTAAGTAATTAAATAATAGCGATTTAACTATAATATGCTCTATACAAAACAGAAGGCATATTACAGCCCGCATACTGAACAGGAATTATCATAAATCTGTCTGAATTTGTCTATGCCAACAGTTCCCTTAACTTATCCACCAACCTCACCTGAGTGAAGCTCGTTATCACCTGTCAGCTTCAGTATAGTGATAAACCAGTAACTATGAATTGATGAATGAAATACGGGCACTCGGCAGCGCGTGTCGCGGCTGAGATTAATCACGAAGCTGAGGCACTGGGCTACACCATCAAGCTAGGGCGTGCACATTATGATGTTAAGCGACGAAACTACATCATCATGAAGCGCCACCGATTGCAATACCTCAATGAAATCGAAAGAATTCACTGTATCTACTCCAGTTATGCCACCGGCTTTACAGTATTGGTCCCCATTAAGCATGCAGAACATCCAATACCCAACCACTCTCGCTATCACAACTTCACGCCATATGGTGATGTAGCGCTTTCAAGGAGAAATAAAAAAACATTAAAAATAGCTAAACTATTTTATTAACTTGCCGCTAGTGGGCTTAGGAGTGGATCCGAACAAGAGAGACACTGCATCAGAAAGGCTTTTTGATGCGTGATACCCCATTCAAACATAACCAGGGAAAGGCTTATGGCATCCAGCAAATATACCAGTGCAAAATGCGGTCAGTGCAGTTATTGGAAAGTCAGCAGAAACCCACTCGGAAAATGCCAACTTGACCCAGAATACCAGGCAACCATTGGTCGTTACGCCAAAGCATGCAGTTCCTTTGAGGAAGAATTTGTTATCCAGCCAGTGCATGTAGCCAAAGAATATCCGCTCGTCTATTATAAACGGCCATAATTCAGTTTTTTCTCAATACAGACATCCAGCACTGAAAAAGTGCTTGATGATACGTTTGGCCCAAAATCAGCAGCCATCTTCTCTACAGGAGCTCAAAATGAGCGGCGATTACGATCAATCTTCGCTTTCAAATTAACCCCTATATTCGGTCTTTTTATTTCATCAAATGAGAATTGATTATATGTGGCACTATTATTAATCAACTCTTTCAATTGGAAATATTTCAATTCACTTGTCGTCACCACACTCAAAATAGTATTGAGACTAAAAACGGCCGCAGGCACTAAAACAGTTGCAGGGCAATCGCCCTCCTCAGGAAGCAAAATAGATCGATAGTATTCACCATCTACCCCAGCCCCTTTTATCGATTTTGCCGCAATTGTTTCTGCATGATCAGATAATATCTGCACGCCAAAGCGAATATCCTGGGAAGGTAACATCACCAACCAGCGCACCACGCCTGTTTGCCACCGAGAAGCATCATCATCCACTTTAATTGCGATCACTTTTCCAACCGCCAATGATGCTTCCGACTGCCCACTGTCGCAAACAATTGCCATTCCGCCAGAACTATTATCAACCTGAACACAGTCTATCTCCTGTAGTTCAGAATTTTCCTGGCGCGCCTTTTCGGTCTCAGAGTTTGAATAAACCTTCTCCCAGGCATCTCTACGGCTATTTTCATCAAACTGGGAAACGCGATTACCATTCAAATTAGCCCTGGCACGCGCCTCAATCACCTCTTTTTCCCACGGCGCCGCTTCTTCAGACACAAGGGAAAGCGGCCCAGAGGTATCACCAACATCATTCCATTCAGCATCAAAACGTATCTCATCATGTTCAGGGTTAAAGTGATTTTTATTACTCAAAGCTCGGTGACAGTCGTGCAGACCAGTAATTAACTTTACCGGTGTATTAATGGGTTCACGAGCGGTACCACGCTCACTACGCATTCCCCAGTTAAAACGCAATCGAATGTACATCGCCTGCCGCGCTCGAGCACTGAGAATATTCTTATTTTCCATGCTCTGATCAGTCAGGACATCTATCTGCCCATCCAAATGCTCTAACAGTCGTGTAAGATTAAATAAACGGCCATTAAGGAATTTAATCGGCTTTTCAGAAAACACATGATTGGCAGGCTCATCAATACCCAGATCAACAATCACACCTTCGCGAAACGATTCATCGGGCTTAGATAACGATGTAAACTTTGACCAGCCAGCTAGCTGTTTATAAACCGTTTCAGCTTCACCCATCATCAGCCGCGATATATCGGCAAGCGACAATAATAATATCTTCTTGTAGAGCTCATTAATTGAAGTCGATTCTTCACCGCGCGCAGCATTACCACTAATGGTGATATCCAGTACCCCCATCTGCTCAGAGATCACAAAGAGTTTATGAAAATCGTGCCAGGTGCCTTTATCAGGTGATTGATAGACCAGAAACCGCTCGATCAATTCCAGCGACATATAATGCATCGCCTTCACAATCGAAAAGAAAAGTGCCTTTTTATTTTGAGCCAGTAGTTCTCTATTATCAATCAGATCACTCACAATGATCTTATGACCAATCGCACATTCCGCAAACAGTTCCTGTGCCTGTTTCTTCAGCGCCAGTTGTTTTTTGCTTAACGGTAACAATTGGCTTTCATAATTCCGCGGCATAATTCGATGGAGTTTGTCGACCTGAGCTGATAGTAAACTCATGGCCTTAATTCGTTCTGGTAGAGCCAGTTGGTGACGATTAATATCGCGCAACAAATCCACCATTTGCACACAACTACCAGCGAAATCCAATGTCGGCAGTGCCTTAGTCCAATCCTGAATAGTTGTTTCGCTCACCTCAATTAAGACTGGCGCCTCATCAGACCTCTGCGGAATATTTAAAAGCTTCTTTTTCATTTACATTCAGGCACCAAGTTAAAACAGTACATATAAAAAACCTATCTTCTTCAAATTTAGCGGCACCAAAGTCCATGATCTTAACCGTGTTTACGCAGACTCAAGGCTTTTTTAGCATTGCCCATCTAAAAACAGCGAATCCCGCATTTTCTATCTAAATCGATAAAACAGGTGTCAAATAACGAGCTCAAACATTAAACTTTGTGCCCGACGAGGCCTGCCACAGTCCCTTATGAATCAGGTATAATGTCGCCTATTCAATCAGATACACGCTTAAGTGAGGCATTCATGCAGGAAAATCAGATCCAGGTAGCGATCGTCATGGGCAGTAACAGCGACTGGCCAGTGATGCGCCAGGCAGCAGAGTCACTCGCCGACTTCGGTGTCGCCTACGAGGCACAGGTGGTCTCAGCTCATCGCACCCCGGAACTGATGTTTGAATTTGCCGAAAAAGCACAGGCACGCGGCATTAAAGTGATCATTGCTGGTGCTGGCGGTGCAGCCCACCTACCGGGCATGATCGCCGCCAGGACCACCTTGCCGGTACTCGGCGTGCCAGTACCATCGCGCTACCTTAAAGGGCAGGACTCACTGCTCTCGATCGTACAGATGCCCAGGGGCGTGCCAGTGGCCACCTTTGCGATTGGTGAAGCGGGTGCCGCCAACGCAGGGTTATTTGCAATCTCGATGCTGGCCATTGAGGATGCTGAACTCGCACAAAAACTAAGCGATTTCCGTGAGACACAGAAAGAGCGCGTCTTCGCGATGACACTCGACGACAAACCATGAGCCACCCCATTATCGCCCCACCGGCGACACTCGCACTGCTCGGCGGCGGCCAACTCGGCCGTTTTTTTGTACATGCCGCACATGAGCTAGGCTACAAAGTGATCGTGCTCGACCCTGATACAGACGCCCCCGCAGGCAAGGTCGCCGACCAGCATATTATCGCCAACTATGATGACCCCGCTGCGCTAGCACAACTCAGCCAACAGTGTGCAGCCGCCACCACTGAATTTGAAAATGTCCCCGCGGCAGTGCTTGAACAGCTTGCGCAGACGATGCCGATCTCGCCATCCGCCGACGCCGTCTCTATCGCGCAGGATCGTATTCGTGAAAAGGCCTTTCTTCGCGATAACGGCTTTAACACGGCACCATTTATCGCAGTCGAAAATGAAAAAGATCTCGATGCGGCAAGTGACGACCTCTTCCCCGCCATTCTCAAAACCGCACGCTTTGGTTATGACGGCAAAGGTCAGGCACGCGTGGCAACTATCGAAGAAGCCAAAATGGCACAGCGCAAATTTAACATTCCCTGCGTACTGGAGCGCATGTTACCGCTCGAGCTTGAAGTCTCTGTTGTACTCGCACGTAGTGCCAGCGGTCAGTGTCGCTGTTTTCCGCTGGCCGAAAACGAGCATAGCAACGGCATCCTCGATGTTACCGTAGTGCCTGCACGCACCACACCTGCGCTGCAACAGCAGGCCGAGCAGATGGCCAGCGAACTTGCCGCCAAACTCGGCTACGTCGGCGTGCTGACCGTTGAGTTCTTTATCAGCGATGGCCAATTGCTGATCAACGAGATCGCACCACGCCCGCATAATAGTGGCCACTACACTGTCGATGGCTGCGTCACGAGTCAGTACGAACAACAGCTGCGTGCACTATGCGGGCTGCCACTCGGATCGGCCTCCCTGCATAGCCACTCGGTCATGGTGAACCTTTTGGGTGATCTGTGGTTTCAAAATAGCGATCAAAGCTGCGAACCGAACTGGCCGTTATTGAATCAGATTCCCAACCTCAAGTTACATCTCTACGGCAAAACGTCAGCACGCAGCGCTCGCAAGATGGGGCACTTCACCGTGATTGATCAAGATGGTGATGCAGCCGTTGTCACGGCGATGGCCGCACGCAAAGCGATCGGTATTCCAGACTAATCAAGCACCATTAATTCAATACCCGGTGGGCACATCTGCCCACCTCGATCCTGTTCCTGGTCCCTATTCCGCTTGTCGCCGATTTACATTACATAAGCGATCAATATAGTATGTGTCCAATACTATGATTAATGACCTGAAAAGGACCACAACATGCATGGATTATGTGCGGGACCGACCTTCTGGAAAAAACTGAGCGATCGGTTTTTTAGTGCTGCCGTTATTACAACACTGGCGGGTAGTATCTCCGTTGCTCAGGCCGCAGGCTCACATCAGGTGATTGATCACGAAGGCACTGCAGACAGTAGTTGCATCGTACCCAACCAGTGGTATAACCCCGACGACATGGGGGTTATCGATAGCAATAAATTCCTTAGAGATGCGGCCAAAGAACGTGTGGTACTGCTTGGAGAGCATCACGCCCAGGGCGATCACCAACGCTGGGAACTGCACACACTGGTAGCCCTACACGCACTCAACCCCAACATGGCGATTGGTTTTGAGATGTTTCCACGCAAGGTCCAACCCGTGCTCGACCAATGGATCGCAGGTGAACTCACTGAAGCAGAATTCCTGGAACAGTCCAACTGGCAAAAATACTGGAACTTTGATTCCAGCTATTACATGCCGCTATTTCACTTCGCCCGCATGAATCAGATTCCGATCCATGCCCTCAACGTTAGCCGAGACCTGCTTAAAAAAGTTCGCAAAGACGGCTGGCAAAACATTACAGAGGAAGATCGCGAAGGCGTTGCCAACCCTGCACCGCCAGGTGAAGGCTACAAAAACCTGCTGATCTCAATCTACCAACAACACGGCGCGCACAAACCCGGCGCGAAAAAAGGCGCACAAGATACCGTCTCCGATCTTGAAAGCCCCGGCTTCAAACGCTTCCTGCAAGGGCAAACATTATGGGATGCGGCGATGGCACAGATCATCTTTCACGAAACTGAAAAAGACCCCTCGCTACTCTTTGTCGGCGTAATGGGTAGCGGCCATGTGGTTAACGATTACGGCGTTCCCGACCAACTCAAATCCCTCGGGCAAAAAGATGTCACTACGATGATTGCATGGCACGACGACTTCGGCTGCGAAGGAATCGAGGGCCAGTTTGCCGACGCCGTGATCGGCATGACCATGCAAGAAGAAACCGCACAACCCAAACCAAAACTTGGCGTCTACCTTGAAGAAGACGAAGGCAAAGTGAGCATCGCCAAACTGGTAGAAGGCAGTGTCGCCGAAAAGGTCGGCCTGCAAAAAGGCGATATCTTTGTAAAAGCCGCCGGTAAAAAAATCACCCGTATGATTCAGGTGATCTCTATCGTACAACGCACCAGCCACGGCACATGGCTACCGCTGTTGATTAAGCGCGGTGATAAAGAAATTGAGATTGTGGCTAAATTTGCGCCGCTGGAAGAGAATGAATAGACAAATCCCATCAGCCTAAAATGTAGGGCGCAATAAACGCAGAGACTGTGAAAGTATTCAAATTTCATTGTCTCTGGAAATAATCGGCTTCCACAGAAGCTCTGAGAACAACGATCTCTAATTTTTAGTAGTCAAGGTATTAACTGATTCTGAAAATTTTCACAGTCTCGCAGTGCATTGCGCCGAACATAGTCATACGGCGCAATGCGTTTTACTTATTGCGCCCTACGAGTCTGGTCTCCACCGGAGTGACGGGGAACGACAAATCAACCCCCTCGCTCTGTCAAACTAGCCCACAAAAAAATACAAAAAACACATTAATTAACTCTCCCATTTTTAAGTTTCATTTCAGTTTCAACTCTTACTATCAATCCCGTAGACAGTCGCGAGGCCCTTTCCTTAGAGGTACTCGCATCATGATAGTGATTATGTGTTGCCATCGCGCAATCAAGGAGAGAGACCATGAAAACTAAATTAATGTTAATCATCCCGCTCATTGCAACACTCGCTGCCTGCGGCGGCAGCGATGATAGCACCCAGTCTACCAGTGGCAGTACCACCGGTACTGTTTCGGTGATGATCACCGACAACCTGACCCTGACCTATTCTGAGGTGTGGGTAAATGTACAGGCGATCACCGCTGCCGATGCCAACGGGGTAGTGGTTGATCTTTATGGCAATACGGCCGGCCAGACCCACAACCTCTCACAGCTAGTTAACATCGGCGCACTGGTCGATGCACAGGCAATCGCAACAGGAACCTACACCACCTTTGAGATCTTGATGGATAATCAGATCCAGCTAGTGGATGCCGGTGGTGTGACAACAAACGCGACGTTTGACCAGACCGGCAACCCGAACTTCACGCTAAGTGTTACGGGCCAACTCGTCGTCGATGCCAACCAGATGACATCCCTGCTATTAGACTTTGATCTACAGCAGTTCACCTATGACGCACCCACCAACACGGTCACGCCAGTGGTTGTACAGCAGAACCCCGCCACACTCAACCAGACCATTGCGACAGTGAATGGCCAGGTTCAGGCAGTGAACAGTGCGACACAGTTTGTGGTGACGCCAGCCACTGGCGGCGCAAACATCACCGTTAATCTTCACGCTACTGCCACGGTAACAGATACCGCCACGCCAACGGTCGCTGCAGACACCACGCCGCTCACTGTTGGCACACAAGTCACAATTACCGGCACTTACGACGCCACCAATCTGAGCGTCATTGCTTCTGCGGTGGGGGTTGTCACTGGCGGAAGCGTCACAATCAATAGTGAAATGGAAGGATTCGTTACCGCCTTTGATGGCACAACACTGACCATTGATGTGAAAGAGGCAAGCTTTCTGCCTGGTAGCAATACCCTGACAATTGCCAATAGCAGCAACGCACTGTTCAGTCATGGCTCGCTTGCACTGCTCACCGTTGGCCAGGAGGTCGAAATCAAAGGTAACTGGGATAACATCACCTTCACCGCAGCCATCATTGAGATCGATGGCGCACCGAGTAATGCGACAGGCAATAGTTATCTTGATGAGTACGCAGAACTAGAAGGTGCCATCAGCGCGATCAACGGTAACCTGCTGACCTTAACTGTACAGGAGTTCGAACATGTCAGTGGTATTACAAACGGTGATGCTGTCACGATTGATAGCAGCAATAGCTGGTATAAAGATGGCGATGCCACTTGTCTGAGTAACGGTGCAGTGATCGAAGCCAAAGGCAGCATGAGCGATGCCACCACTATGATCGCAATGGTGATCGATCTTGAAGATAGCTGCGGCAGTTCAAATGGAGACGATGACGACGCTGATGACGATGACTAACTAAAAGCCTTCTCCCTCTTGGCGTCACACCAGTGGCGCCTTTTTTATTTTTGGGTGGTTCACACGTAATCACACCGCCGCTGCAGGCAGCACTCTCCGCACCTCGGTTTAGTGCGGCAAACATCTTTCGCATGCACCACAATTAACGCGTGATATTCATTGTAATGCGCAACACGCGCGTCATCACTGATGCGCTTTCGTTTGCCAATAAACGCCTGCTCAAACTTTTCACGTAACGATTCATACTTAATCGCTTCATCCACAAAACCGAGACGTGAAAATATGCGGCGGGTATAGGCATCAACCACAAAGATCGGGCGATTAAAGGCGTAGAGCATCATGTCGTCGGCTGTCTCGGGGCCAACACCATTTACGGATAGCAGACCGTGGCGAAGTGATGCCGTATCCAGTTCATTCAGTGCGTCAAAGCCACCCTGTGCTAGATACCAGTGACAGAAATTTTTAAGGCGTGTCGCCTTAACATTGAAATAACCGGAAGCGCGAATCAGCGCCGCAAGTTCATCATGAGGTAAGCGATCAATCAAACGAGCACTGAGTTGGCGATGCGATTTAAGCTGCACAATCGATTTTTCAACATTGCTCCACGCCGTGTTCTGCGTCAGGATCGCACCGACCATCACCTCGAATGGTGTCTCGGCAGGCCACCACTGTTGCGGGCCGTATTCGGTGAATAGTTTTTGATAAATAGAAAAAAGCGTCAATAGAAAACTTCTCATGTAGCTCGGGCTGAGCTTCAAGCCCGCCCAAAGGAAGTGCCCTTGAGGTAAAATCCGGAGAATGTGGCACTGCCCTCCCGGGTTTCACTTGAAGCTCAGGCTACATTTATATTACTTCTTTTTCGACACTCTCGAGCTTGGCTTCTTACGACGTGCGGCCGGCGCATACCCTTTCGGACTATCACGTTTTTTGCTCTTAGGCTTTTCATCAACCTTCGGTTTCGCAGGCGTTTTTGTACGCGCATCACTGCGGCCATGTTTTTTCTCAATCGCAGGCATGTCGACGGTGCGTAACAACTTATTAAGACTCGCCGGATCAAGGTCGATAAATTTACCAGCAGACAAACCGCGCGGCAAAGTAATATCGCCAAAGCGCACACGGATTAAACGACTCACGGTAACGCCCTGCGATTCCCACAGGCGTCGTACTTCACGTTTGCGCCCTTCTTTAATAATCACGTGGTACCAGTGGTTGGCGCCTTGCCCACCCGCATCACGAATGGTATCAAACGCGGCCACGCCATCTTCAAGTTCAACCCCTTCACGCATACTTTTTATCATGTCGCGATCGACTTCACCCAGCACGCGCACGGCGTATTCTCTTTCCATGCCACTCGATGGGTGCATCAGTTTATTGGCAAGCTCGCCACTGGTGGTCAGCAACAACATGCCGCTGGTGTTAACATCAAGCCGCCCCACCGCCACCCAACGACCACCACGCAACCTTGGCAGGTTGTCATAAATCGTAGCGCGTCTTTCCGGGTCATTGCGAGTACAGATTTCACCGACCGGCTTGTGATAGATGATCACCTTAAGCGGCAGCTCATGTTTGAATTTCAGGCGAAGCTGTTTGCCATCCAACAATACCGTATCGTCTTCGGTGATGTGATCACCTAACGTGGCCACTTTGCCATTAACGACAATGCGCCCTTCCTGCACCCACGCCTCAACCTGACGGCGCGAGCCGTGTCCGGCCTGTGCCAGCGCCTTTTGAATTCTTTCACTCATAAATTATCTCAACCCGCTTTAGCAGCGAGTGGATCTTCACCATCCTTTGATTCATCATCCGTCGATACGACGTCCGTTTCAGATTCAGTCGTCTCTGCATCCGCAGAGGCAACGCTCTCTTCTGCCACATGAGATTCACTGCTTTCTTGTTCTACGGTCACATCTTCATTTGCAACATCACTCACTTCATCCTGCAAAGATTCAAGCTCACTGTTTTCAACCGCTGATTCATCAGTTGACTGTTCACTCTCGACCTCTGCCACATTCTCTTCTGTGCTATCGACATCGCTAGCTGCAACCTCACCTTCTTCCGTAACAGGCTGCTCAGCACTGGCATCATTGGCGGCTTTGCCGTCAGCAACAATGCCATCCATCTTCAGTTCAAGCTCACTCTGAATTGAATCCAGGCTGCGGATCTCAGCCAGCGGCGGCAGCTCACTCAGGCTCTTAAGATTGAAGTAATCAAGGAACTGACGCGTGGTGCCATACAGCGCAGGTTTACCCGGCACATCACGATGGCCCACAACACGCACCCATTCACGCTCCAGCAATGTTTTGATAATCGATGAACTCACCGCCACACCACGCACATCTTCAATCTCAGCACGTGTGACCGGCTGACGGTAGACGACCAGTGACAATGTCTCCAGCAATGCGCGCGAGTAACGAGACGGACGCTCAACATCGAGGCGCGAGAGCCACTGTACTAGATCCAGCTTCGCCTGATAGCGGTAACCGCTCGCGACCTGTTTCAGTTCGACGCCACGCGTTTCACATTCCGCTTCCAGTTCTTCCAGCACCGCATTGATCTCTTCACGGCCAATTTTCTCATCTTCGGTGAAGATGCGCAGCAGATAGTCCATTGAAGCTGGGGTATCAGCGGTCATAATGGCCGCCTCAATGATATTTTTAAGCTGAGTGCGATTCATCTGGCTCGTGAACATTTTGCGGTGCCTTTACGTAAATTGGGCCAAAGTTTTCAGTCTGAACAAGTTCAAGCAAGGACTCTTTCACCAGCTCAAGGATCGCGAGTAGCGAAACCACCACCCCCATGCGTCCCTCTTCCAGGGTGAACAGCGCTGAAAAATCAGTAAATTTTTCGGTATCGATCAGGGCAAGTACCTCTGTCATGCGCTCGCGCACTGACAGTGGTTCCATCTTAATCTGATGATGGGTATACATATCTGCACGCGCCATGATCTCCTGAAAAGCGAGCAGAATTTCCGGCAGCTCAACCTTCGCCTCTAATCGAACCACATTGCTGGCGGGAGCCTTAATCGAAACAGGGAAGATATCACGATCGACACGCGGCATCCCCTCGATCTCTTCGGCAGACTGCTTGAAGCGTTCGTACTCCTGCAGGCGGCGAATCAGCTCAGCACGCGGGTCATCTTCTTCACCGACCTCAATCGGACGTGGCAGCAACATGCGGGACTTGATCTCAGCCAGCATCGCCGCCATCACCAGATATTCCGCTGCCAGCTCAAGGTGCAGCTCCTTCATCAGCTCGACATACACCATGTACTGACTGGTGATCTCAGCAATCGGAATATTCAGGATATCAAGATTCTGGCGTTTGATCAGATAAAGCAGCAGATCGAGCGGCCCTTCAAAAGCCTCCAGAAATACTTCCAGCGCATCCGGCGGAATGTAGAGATCCTGCGGCGGCTCACTAATGCTTTTGCCCTGCACGATGGCAAAGGGCATCTCCTGCTGAGTGGGTGGCTGTGCAACCACCTCATCCTCAGTGTCGACATCTGGATTAATATCAGAAACCATATTAGATAGATCCCCTAACTAATTGATTAATAGTTATCTGCAAGTCCCATCACCTGTCTAACTTCATCTAGTGTTTCGCGTGCCACTTCACGGGCACGTTCGCTACCTTCAGCGATAATATTACGCACCAGTTTTGGATTCTCAATGTATTCCATCGCCCGCTCGTGGATCGGTGCCTGCTCTGCGATTACAGCATCGATCACCGGTTGTTTGCAATCAATACAACCAATGCCAGCGCTGCGACAGCCCTCGACCACCCATTGACGCGTCTCGTCAGAAGAGTAGATTTCGTGAAAGCCCCACACCGGACAAATCTCAGGATTACCCGGGTCGGTACGACGCACACGCGCCGGATCGGTCTGCATCGTACGCATCTTCTTCTCAACCACATCCGGCGCTTCACGTAGGCCGATGGTGTTGCCGTAAGATTTCGACATCTTCTGGCCATCCAGCCCCGGCATTTTAGAGGTTGGGGTCAGTAGCGCCTGCGGTTCCGGCAGAATGATCTTGCCGCCACCTTCGAGATAGCCAAACAGCCGTTCGCGGTCACCCAGTGTTATGTTCTGCTGCGTTTCTAACAGCGCGCGCGCCTTCTCAAGCGCCTCGTGGTCGCCCTGCTCCTGATAATCCTTCCGCAGCCCTTTGTAGAGCCTGGCATTTTTCTTACCGATCTTTTTAATTGCTTCTTCAGCTCGTTCAACAAAATCAGCTTCACGACCGTACTGGTGATTAAAGCGTCTTGCCACTTCACGCGTTAACTCAACATGCGCCACCTGATCTTCTCCAACCGGCACCTGCCCAGCCTTGTAAATTAGAATATCGGCACTCTGCAACAATGGATAGCCGAGAAAACCGTAGGTATCGAGGTCTTTCTCTTTGAGCTTCTCCTGCTGATCTTTATAGGTTGGCACCCGCTCCAGCCAGCCGAGCGGTGTGATCATCGACAATAGCAGATGTAACTCAGCATGCTCCGGTACACGTGACTGAATAAAGAGACTAGCAGCTCCTGGGTTAACGCCAGCGGCAAGCCAGTCGATCACCATCTCCCAGATGCTGTCACTGATTGCGGCGGTGTTGTCGTAATCCGTGGTCAACGCATGCCAGTCTGCGACGAAGAAAAAACACTCATATTGGTGTTGTAACTTCACCCAGTTTTTCAAAACACCGTGGTAATGGCCGAGATGCAGCCGTCCTGTCGGGCGCATTCCCGAGAGCACACGGTTTTTTTGAGAAGCCGTAGTAATCAATCAGTTATCCTCTTTATTTAAACAAATACTTTATATTTTACAGGCCAAATAAAATGAATATCTGGCTTTGCAGGTAGTTAATCGGCGGCCATAAAACCTTACCTAACACGCCCATCAGCATCAGACCGATCAGGATCACAAAACCCCAGCGCTCAAGACGATTAAACTGCCACGAAAGTTTGTCAGGTAGGAGCGACGCAACGATCCGCCCTCCATCAAGTGGCGGTAACGGCAATAGATTCAGCACCATCAAAATCAGGTTAATCGTGATCCCGGCGCCACCCATATAAATCAGTGGCAACGCGACCATTTCGGCACTGCCCGCGATCGCGAGCATCAAGCCAATCTTCAATATTCCAGCCCAAATCAGCGCCATTAACAGGTTGCTCATTGGCCCAGCCAACGCCACCAATGCCATATCACGTTTGGGGTTCTTCAAATTTTCCCAGGTCACCGGAACCGGCTTAGCCCAACCAAAGATAAATCCCCCCATCACCAGCAACAGGCCGGGGACTAACAGGGTACCAATGGGATCGATGTGTTTCACAGGATTGAGCGTTAGCCGCCCCAGCATCTTCGCGGTGCAGTCACCAAGCTTCATCGCCACCCAACCGTGGGCGACCTCATGTACCGTAATCGCGAATATCACAGGCATCGCCCAGACAGCGATGCGTTGCAGCAAGCTCAGTTCTTCCATCAATTGATTATAACCTTATTAGAACGATGATTTTAATCATTTAAACAGGTTAAGCCTCAATCACGTCAGGGTCACCCTTTCCGCGACGAACCAATTCAGGCACATCCCCCGTCAGGTCGATCACCGTGCTGGGTTCATACCCTCCCCAGCCGCCATCCACCAGCAGTTCAACCCGCTTGCCCAGCTGCAGCACCATCTCATCAGGGTCAGTCAACGGTTCGTCTTCACCGGGCAAGGTCAAAGTGACGCTCATCATCGGCTCATCCAGCACACTCAGCAGTGCCTGAGCGATGGGGTGCTCTGGCACTCGTAACCCAATACTCTTACGTTTTGGGTGCTGAAGACGGCGCGGCACCTCACGCGAGGCCTCCAGAATGAAGGTGTACGGCCCTGGCGTCAGTGACTTCAAACGACGAAAAACCTGATTATCCACTTTTGCATACGTCGCCAGCTCCGAGAGATCTCGGCAGATCAAAGTGAAGTTATGGTTGTCGTCAAGATCGCGAATAGCCCGGATACGATCCATTGCAGACTTATTACCGATCCCACAACCCAGCGCATAACAAGAATCAGTCGGGTAAATCACAACCCCGCCTGCACGGATAATGGCGGCAGCCTGGTTGATCAAACGCAACTGGGGGTTTTCAGGATGAACTCTAAGATGTTTCATTAAAACAATAACCTGGATAAATATTATTATAAATTAGATTAAAAATAGAAGCGCATAAATGACGGCTAATCCCAGTCTTTCCAAATAGGCTGACAGCCTTCAGGCAAGGGGTGTACACGCCCGAGCTTTGCCCAGGTATTATCCGGCGAATGAAAATCAGAACCGGCCGATGCAAGCAGCCCCATCTCCTGAGCATAGGCCGCCATCTGAGTCGCCTCTTCCAGATTATGGCTACTACATGAGACCTCGATACCAACGCCACCCAAGGCTTTAAAATCGACCAGGAACTCGCGAAACAGCGTTCGACTCATCTTGTAACGCGCCGGATGCGCCACCACAGCCTGGCCACCAGCGCCATGTATCCACTTCAACGCATCTTCCAACGAGGCCCATTCACAACCCACATAACAGCATTTACCTTTCTGCAGATACTTTTTAAAGGCCTGCTGAACATCTTTTACGACTCCCTGTTTAACCAGATACATCGCAAAATGAGAGCGGCTTACAACGCCATCGGCCAGTGCACAGGCCCCGTCATAGACATCAGGCATGCCAATCTTGGTGAATTTAGCACCGATCGCCTCCGCACGCAGCGTTCGTTTAGCGCGCAAATCAACCAGGCCCTGCTGCATTTCACTATAGTTCCCGTCAACACCCAGGCCAACCATATGAATCAATCGATTACGCCAACTCACTGAAATTTCAATGCCCGGTATAAACCGAATACCCACCGCTGCTGCTGCGGCTGCGGCCTCCGAGTGACCATCCGTGCTGTCATGGTCTGTCAACGCCAGGACATCAACACCATTTTCGGCCGCCAGCTGCACCAGCGCGGTTGGACTCAGCACCCCATCAGAGGCGCTTGAATGTGAGTGGAGATCGTAACAAATAGAGGACAAAACCTTGTTTCCCATTTTCGCGTGCTATACTCTTAAATTGATTAGAACAACATATTATGACATGTCTGCCCGTACCACGCTGATCTATCATTTATAAAATTACTTAAACCCACCCAAATAACACTCAATTGCTATGAAATTTCTTGCTGACTTTTTCCCGGTCTTACTCTTTTTTGTTGCCTATAAGGTCTACGATATCTATGTCGCCACAGCCGTCGCGATCGTAGCCTCATTCGTACAGGTCACCGTTCACTGGCTTAAGCACCGTCGCTTCGAGAACATGCATCTGATCACCCTCGCAATCATGGTCGTCTTTGGTGGTGCAACACTCTTTTTGCAAGATGAGATGTTCATCAAATGGAAACCAACCGTTATCAACTGGATATTTGCAGCAGTCTTTCTAGGCAGCCATTATATTGGTGAGAAAACCATTATCCAGCGCATGATGGGGCAAGCCATGACCCTGCCAGATCAGGTCTGGCTCAAACTCAATATCAGCTGGATTCTCTTTTTCGTAGCCATCGGCGTGCTTAATCTCTATGTCGTTTATAACTTCGACACGGACACCTGGGTTAATTTCAAACTATTTGGCCTAATGGGCATTACCTTTGCTTTTGTGATACTACAGATCCCCTTCCTTACCAAATACATCACACCCGATGATGATGACCCAAAGACAGGGGATAATGAGAGGAAACCATAATGCTTTACGCTATTATTGCTGAAGATGTTACTGACTCACTGGAAAAAAGACTTGCCAGCCGCCCAGCGCATGTCGAGAGACTCAATGCACTAAAGAATGCTGGCCGACTGATCTTAGCTGGCCCTCACCCTGCCATTGATAGTGAAGACCCTGGCACTTCAGGTTTCAGCGGAAGTCTAATCGTTGCAGAATTCGCATCGCTAGACGATGCCCAGGCCTGGGCAGACCAGGACCCCTACATCGCTGCGGGCGTTTATGAAAAAGTGACCGTCAAACCATTTAAAAAAGTACTGCCGTAGCATCCACCACTTGAATATTCATCACAATCAGTTGTAGCATCAGAGATCAACTCAAGAGGCATCGAGCCTTAAAAACTGTTTAGCGCTGCGAAGGAAATAGATTATGAAATCACTAAAGCACCTGTCCGCGATATTACTCTCTGTATCACTATTGTCTATTTCAGCAACACAGGCTGATGATGTCGTGGTTGTCATCAATGGGAAATCGATCGATAACAAAACCTTCAGCAGCTATGTTGCCATGCGCGCGCAACAGGTTCAGCACACAGGCACACTAACTCAAGAACAAAGAGGTCTGTTATTACAGGACTTCATTAATAGCGAATTGCTTTATAACGCAGCGCTAAGTGATGGCATTGATCAGCTTCCAGAAGTAAAAGCAGAGATTGAGGTGCAGACAAGGGCACTGGTCATTAACAGTGGCATCAAAAAGCACCTCGACAACACCCTGACAGAAGCATTGCTAATGAAAACCTATAATGAACAATACAGCACAAATAGCGCTGAATACCACATTAGGCATATCCTGGTTGAGCATGAAACAGAAGCCAGCAGCATTATCGCGGCACTGAAGCGCGGGGAAGACTTCAAAAAACTAGCCGGTATCAGCTCAATCGATCCATCCAGTAGTGATGGTGGCAGCCTCGGCTGGATGGGCAGCGATATTATGCCAACTGAATTCAAAGCCGTTGTTGAGACATTAAAAGCCGGCGAATATAGCACTCAACCCGTAAAAAGTAGTTTTGGCTGGCATATCATTCAGCTAGATGAAAAGCGCACTATCGCAGCACCACCAATTGAAACAGTCGCTAATAAACTCGCTGAATCATTACAGGGAAAGGTTGTTCAAGAGTATATCGAAGGCCTTAGAAACAAGGCCACGATCGAAATCAAATAATCAGCATCATTACGAGGCAGCACTCAAGTGCTGACGCGCGTAGGCGAGAGCGCCATTTAAGCCAACTGAACCATCGACAATCAATTTAATCGGTAATTGTTTAAGATTTTCATGCATCAAGCCCTTATTGCAGAACAGCGCTGCAATAAGGTTTTTTTTTGAAGTCAAAAGTGGCAATATTTTAGCTGGAATACCGCCCACCAGATAGACAGCATCCAGTGGGTAGTAGTGCAGTGCAATATCACCAATCACCGCCGCGTAAATATCAATAAAACAACTCAACGCCTGCTCACATAATGGATCGTCAGCTGCAAGGGCGTGGGCACTAATCAGTTGAGCAGGATCACCCGACTGTAGCAATTCAGCTATTGAAGGCGATTCTGGTAAACCAGCTTCATCTCTGAAAAACTGATAAAGCGTATAAATACCCCGGCCTGACAGTAGCAATTCCACACTAACATGAGCATGCTGTTGCTGTATCCAGTTAAGTAAGCGGCACTGTATTTCATTGCTGGGTGCGAAAGCCGCATGCCCCGCTTCACTACTGAACACCCGGTATTGATCATCCAGATAGACAATATGCGCGGCACCTAAGCCAGTCCCAACCCCAACCACAACCGCGCCTGTGGTGATTCTGGAATGAGGTTCTCCGCTCCCCTCCTTAATGCTAACCAGCGCTGACGTATCAAGGGATGGGATAGCAAAACTGGCCGCAACAAGGTCATTAATTAGGTAGACATGCTTTGTCTGAAGCGCTTTTGCCAAAGCCTTTTCGGTGATTTTCCAGGGTAAATTCGTTAATGTAGCGGTACCAGAAATAACCGGTCCGGCGACCGCAAGACAAGCGACATCTAGTGGGCGTTTAATCTCGTTGCCAGTAAGAAATGCCTCTATAACTTCAATAACACCATCGTAATCGGCACTGACAAATGTTTTCTCATATCGAATGGGAGCTGCAATATCATCATCCAGATAAAGAAGCCGTATGTTGGTTCCACCGATATCACCCGCCAATATACGCATTTCAAAATCTATTATTTATAAAGCGACTTTAAAGGGGGACGGTGCTTCTTGTAGTGATTGATCAGTCCATTGGTAGAACTATCATGCGTATCAATCATCTCAGCATCATTCAATTCACTTTCAATAGTAGCTGCCAGCTGCTTACCCAGCTCAACCCCCCACTGGTCAAATGAGTTGATGTTCCAGATAACACCCTGCACAAAGACTTTATGCTCGTACATCGCAATCAAGGAACCCAGCGTCTTTGGCGTCAATGTATCAAACAAGAATGTGCTGGTTGGGCGATTACCGGGGAAAATTTTATAGGGCAACAAGGCCTCAATCGCATCATCATCCAGGCCCTGTTTCTGCAGTTCAGTACGCGCCTCCTCTTCAGTTTTGCCACGCATCAACGCTTCAGTTTGTGCAAACACATTAGACATTAATGCGCGGTGATGACGAGGGATACAACGAAAACTAAAGATCGGTGCAAGAATATCTGCAGGCACAAGTTTTGTGCCCTGGTGCAACAACTGGAAAAAGGCATGCTGCCCAGAAATACCTATTTCACCAAACAGCACTGGTCCAGTAGAGTAGTCAACTTCTTCTCCTTCTCTATCAACATATTTCCCATTACTCTCCATATCTACCTGCTGCATGTAAGCCGCAAAGCGATGAAGATGCTGATCGTAGGGCAGGACGGCGGTGGCCTGCGCATCGTAGAAATTGTTATACCAAATGCCTAACAATGCCATGATAACCGGAATATTCTGCTCTAAAGGGGTCTCTCTAAAATGCTGGTCAACATCATAAGCCCCGGCTAATAACTGATCAAAATTATCCGAACCGATCGCAATCACAATAGAGAGGCCAATTGCGGACCATAAAGAGTAACGCCCACCGACCCAGTCACTCATTTTAAAAATGTTTTCATCTGAGATACCAAACTCTGTGGCCAACTTGATATTCGCTGTGACAGCCGAAAAGTGCAGATGAATTTTATCATCATTGCCAATGCCATCGACAAACCATTGACGTGCTGTCTCGGCATTCACCATCGTGTCCTGAGTTTTAAAGCTCTTTGATGCGATAATAAAAAAAGTTGTTTTAGGGTCCAGATATTCTAGTGTGCTATTGATATGACTTTCATCAAGATTAGAAACAAAATGAACATTCAGATCATGTAACGAGTAAGACCTTAACGCTTCATTGACCATCAGCGGCCCAAGGTTAGAACCACCGATCCCAATATTAACCACATCGGTGATCGCCTGACCGGTAACACCACGCCATTCTCGACTTCTGATCTTTTCCGCAAGCCTTTTTACTTTAGCCCGCTCCGCTTTAATCTCTGGCAGGATATCAACACCATCATACATAATGGGCTGATCACCTTTGTCTCGTAATGCAGTATGCAGTGCAGCTCGATGTTCAGTGTGATTAATTTTATCGCCGCTAAACAAACGCTCAATCCAGCCAGGAAGATCTGCTTGCTTAGCAAGATCCAATAACAGCCGCATCGTTCCATCAGTTACTCGATTTTTAGAGTAGTCATATAAAATATCATTCAGCGTTAACGAAAAGTGATCAAACCTTTTAGCATCATCGTTAAACAGATCTCGCATATGGAGATGCTTATTCTCTTCATAGTGTTGCTCAAGCGCCAACCACGCCTGCGTTCGCTTTAATTCAGACATCTTCACCCCGCCACTAATATCTAGCTATCTAATATACTGCATTTCAGCTTATTTTCACCATTAAATTTAGTGCTCAATTGAAATCTCTACTACTTTACTCAGGCACTCAGCACGCCGATTTTGGTTCGCCTTCCACAGGTCTAAGTGGTAATCTGTGAATTGCTATACACCACCATAATAATGCGATAGAGCACTAATTAATGAATATTAAAAAAGTTTCATCGACCCCTTTCAACGATCAAAAACCAGGCACCTCTGGGCTTCGAAAAAAAGTTCAGGTTTTTCAGGGTGAACATTACCTCGAAAATTTTGTACAGGCGATATTTAATGTTGCCACAGAATTAAAAGGGAACATGCTTATTCTGGGGGGTGATGGTCGCTACTACAATACCAATGCCATTCAAACGATTCTGAAAATGGCGATTGCCCACGGTGTGCGCCATATCAAAGTTGGTAGCAATGGCCTGCTATCCACCCCAGCCGTCTCTCACTTGATTCGGAAAAATAGTGCTGCTGGCGGTATCATCCTCTCCGCCAGCCATAATCCCGGCGGGCCAGACGGCGATTTTGGGATCAAGTTCAATAGCGCCAATGGCGGGCCTGCCGAGACAAAATTCACAGATCAGGTCTATGCGAATAGCCAGCATATCAGCGAATACAATATCGCTGAGATAAACGATGTTAACTTAACCGCGCCCGGAAAATTACAGCTCGGTGACACACTAGTTGAAATCATTGATCCCGTTAGTGATTACGCTGATTTAATGGGAGAGATCTTTGATTTTGATAAAATGAAAGCGCTTTTTGATAACGGCACACTTAGCATCTGTTTTGATGCGATGCACGCCGTCACTGGCCCTTATGCCACAGAAATTTTTCAACGCCGCTTAGCTGCGCCAGCTAACTCAGTTATCAATGCCATCCCACTAGAAGACTTTGGTGGCGGCCACCCAGACCCAAACCTGATTTATGCAAAAGAACTCGTGGAACGCCTCTACCAGGGGGAACAATCCCCAGATCTTGGTGCCGCCTCTGATGGCGATGGTGATCGCTACATGCTGCTCGGCCAAAACTTCTTTGTCAATCCAAGCGACTGCCTTGCGATTATGACAGCCAATGCGCACCTGCTCTCAGGTTATAAACAGGGACTAAGCGGCGTTGCGCGCTCCCTGCCGACCAGCCGCGCCGTTGATAAAGTCGCAGAAAAACTTGGCATCCAATGTTACGAGACACCCACTGGCTGGAAGTACTTTGGCAATCTGCTGGATGATCAACGCATCACTTTGTGTGGTGAAGAGAGCTTTGGTGGCGGCTCCAATCACATCAGAGAAAAAGATGGCATCTGGGCCGTACTGTTCTGGTTAAATCTGGTGGTCGTCAAACAGCAGTCTGTTGAAGCGATCGCCCGCGCTCACTGGGCAACGTTTGGTCGTCACTATTACTCTCGCCATGACTACGAGGGCTTAGAAAGCGAGACCGCCGAACAGTTAATGAATAACTTACGCGAACGCGTTACAACATTAAAAGGCGAAACACTCAACGGCCATACTGTCAGTGTCTGCGATGATTTCAGCTATACAGACCCGGTTGATCACAGCGTAACCGATCATCAGGGGATTCGAATTATCTTTGATGACGAATCACGTATTGTCTTCCGCCTGTCAGGCACTGGTACTGAGGGTGCTACCTTACGTGTTTACCTTGAACGCTATGAAGCTGATCCGGCGCTGCATAATCTAGAGACACAGGAAGCACTTGCCGACATGATCACAATCGCGGCCGATGTCGCTGATTTAAAAGTGCGCTGCGGGCGTGAGCAACCTGACATCATCACATAAGCGCCCATAAAAAAACCTCCCGCACTTTTTAGCGCGGGAGGTTTTCTAATAAACGACTCAAAAAACCAGAATACCTAGATCGGTTTTAGCTTCCAGATTTCGTCATTATATTCACCGATCGTTCTGTCCGTTGAAAAATGACCGCTGCTCGCACTGTTGTTAATGCTCATTTTTAGCCAACGATTCCGGTCGCTATAAGCTGCCGCTGCCACTTGCTGAGCATCAAGGTAGCTTCTGAAATCCGCCAACGTCAACCACGGATCATGTGGACTCAACAATGAACCAATCACCGCATCAAAAATATGTGGTTCAACAGCATTGAAATGCCCGCACTGTAACAGGTGCATCACACGCTTAAGGTCTTCATCCGCCTCAACCAGCGCCGCTGGTTGGTAGTGATGGCGCATTTGATCAACCTCTTCAGCACGCAGGCCAAACAGAAAAAAGTTATCTTCACCCACCGCTTCCAGAATCTCAATATTAGCGCCATCATAGGTGCCAATCGTCACCGCACCATTCATCATGAACTTCATATTACCCGTACCAGAAGCCTCTTTACCGGCAGTCGATATCTGCTCAGATAAATCAGTAGCGGGACAGATGATCTCCATCTTTGAGACCCCATAGTTAGGAATAAAAGCCAGTTTTAAACGATCCCCTACCTGCGGATCATTATTAATCACTTCAGCGACATTATTGATCAGCTTGATGATCGTCTTCGCCATGTAATAACCTGGCGCCGCCTTGCCGCCAATCAAAACACAACGGTTGGTCCACGCCTCTGTATCACCACGTTTAATCCGGTCATAAAGGTGAATGACATGTAATAAATTCAGTAGTTGGCGTTTATATTCGTGAATACGTTTAACTTGCACATCAAACATCGCATCAACTTTAAAGTCGACATCGCACTGCTCTTTTACCAAATCAGCAAGACGCTGCTTATTCGCTGTCTTAACTTTATGCCATTCACGGGCAAAAGAGTTATCATCATTGTGTGCCTTAAGCTGGCTTACTAATGAGAAGTCATACCGCCACTTATCACCAATATGCTGATCGATCAGCTGACTCATTGTCGGGTTAGCATGCGCCACCCAACGCCGCGGGGTTACGCCATTGGTCTTGTTATTAAATCGATCCGGCCATAACTCATAAAAATCCTTAAACAACCCTTTAACCAGTAAATCCGAATGCAATGCAGCAACACCATTAATCGAGAAGCTGCCGACAATTGCCAGATAAGCCATTCGCACCTGTTTGACATCACCCTCTTCAATAATCGACATTCTAATCTGGCGTTCGCTATCACCAGGCCACTGCCTTGCGACTAATTTAAGAAAGCGTGCATTGATCTCATAAATAATCTGCAGTAGACGCGGCAGCAAACTCTCAAAGAGGTGCACCGGCCATTTTTCTAAGGCCTCAGGCAGCAGGGTATGATTGGTATAAGCCATTGTTTGAGTCGTAATCGTCCACGCCTCATCCCATTGCATTCCTTTTTCATCCATCAGCAGACGCATTAACTCTGCAACAGCAATGGTAGGATGTGTGTCATTCATCTGAAACACGTTCTGTTCAGCAAACTTGCTATAGTCGCTACCTTCGTTGATTTCCCACTGGCGCAGTACATCCTGAAGACTGGCGGATGCGAGAAAGTACTGCTGTTTCAGGCGCAGTACTTTTCCACTTTCACTCGCATCATTGGGATACAGTACCATTGTAATATGCTCGGCATCGTTCTTCGCCTCAACCGCCTCGGAATAACTACCGGCATTAAACTCTTCCAGACTAAAGGCACTAGTGGCACTTGCAGACCACAGTCGCAGTGTATTAACTGTATTATTTTTGTAGCCAGAAATGGGTACATCATACGGAATCGCCAACACATCATTGGTATCAATCCAGACACAACGTTTACTACCATCCTTATCGGTAATGCATTCAACGTACCCACCAAACTTAATCTGCTGAGTAAACTCAGGGCGCTCTATCTCCCACGGATTGCCATCACGCAACCAATGGTCAGGCTTTTCAATCTGATAACCATTATCGATCTCCTGACGAAACATACCGTATTCATAGCGAATTCCGTAACCGACCACCGGTAGCTTCAAGGTTGCGCAGCTATCCATAAAGCAGGCTGCCAGACGTCCCAGGCCACCATTCCCCAACCCCGCATCAATCTCAGCGCTGGTAACCTCTTCCATCTCCAGTGCAAATTTATTCATCGCCTTTTCAGACTGGCTGTTCAAACCAAGATTCAGGATATGGTTACCGAGCGAACGCCCCATTAGAAACTCTAATGACATGTAGTACGCCTTTCTTCGTCCGCTACTCTCATGCTGGCGCAAGGTTTCCTGCCACTCCACCATTACGCGATCACGAATGGTAAAAGAGATCGCCTCATACAGATAATACGGCACACAACCAAGAGAGCGGCCAAGATGATTAGAAAGATAACGCTGAAAATCGTGAGCTAGCGCGTCACTGTCAGACCCAGGGTTTTCCAGCGGGGGAAATTCACCAGCACAATTTTTTTCTTTTTTGGATGATCCTGTTTTTTTTACTTTAGACATATCTTACCTTTGATTCGATTCTATATAATGCTTAACAGATTCAACCATTTCAGGCTTAATCTGCTGCCAATCAAAGCGCCATTGCCAGTTATCACCCACCGTTCCAGGCATATTCATTCTGGCTTCAGTCCCTAGCATAAGTAAATCCTGCATTGGAATCACGGCTAGACATGAGGGTGACGACATTGCCATGCGAAGCATCACATGCACTTTCTCTTCTGCCGATGCACCCTTGCAATCGGCATATTGTTCAAAAAATTCGCGGTTATAATTGCGCTCATCAGCAGCCCAACCTAACGTGGTGTCATTATCGTGCGTACCAGTATAAACCAAATCATGTCGTTTCTGATGATGCGGCAAGTGAGGGTTTTCATTATTACCATCAAAGGCAAACTGCAAGACCTTCATTCCCGGCAGGCAAAAACTGTTTTTTAACGCAAGCACCTCATCGGTGATCACGCCAAGATCTTCAGCAACTAGCGGCAGATGCGGGAAATGCTCAAATAAAGCTGCCAACAGTGCATTACCCGGTGTCTTTTCCCAGTGACCATTCATTGCAGTATCGTCATCAGCTGGAATCATCCAGCAAGCTTCCAGCCCACGGAAGTGATCAATACGCACAAGATCGAACAGTGCTAGCTGGGTAGTAAAGCGCTGCTTCCACCACTTAAAGCCATCACCTTCCATATAAGCCCAGTCGTAGAGCGGGTTTCCCCAGCGCTGCCCTGTATCTGAAAAGGCATCTGGGGGTACGCCTGATACAAAAGGCATTAACCCATTTTCATTCATCAAGAAGTTTTGCCGATTGGCCCAGACATCCGCACTATCATGTGCAACAAAAATGGGCATATCCCCGAATAGTTTCACATCATGACTTGCAGCATACTCACGTAGTTCATGCCACTGCGTAAAAAATATAAACTGTTCAAAGATAACCTGCTCAATCTCATCCGCTAATTGCGCAGCACTTTCACTCACCGCCAGTTCATCACGCTGAGATAACTTCGCGGGCCAATCAAACCAGGCAGCGCCATTAAATGTATGTTTTAGTGCGATGTAAAGGGCATAGTCCGCCAACCACGTGTCATGCTGTTGTTTAAATTCAGCCAGGCGAGCAAACCACCGTGGCTCCTGTTGCTGATAAAAACTAGCCTTGGCCAGTTTTAGGCAAGCTTTACGATAACCTTTATCAAGCAACGGAATATCAACCTGATTCGTGTCCAGCCATCGTTGGTCAACCAACCAGTCCAGGCTGATCAGCTCAGGATTAGCTGCATGGGCAGAGAGACATTGATAAGGCGAGTGGTCTTCATGTGTTGGTCCCAGCGGCAGCATCTGCCACACTTTAACCCCAATACCATTTAAAAACTCGATAAAACGGTAGGCACTATGGCCAATATCACCACTCAGCAATGGCCCCGGCAATGAAGTTGGATGCAGCAGCACTCCGGCACTACGTTGTTTAAAAAAAGCTAAGACTTGACGAGAGTCTTCCCGTGGAATTTCCTGATTAACTGTCATGCCTTACTACTGTTGCTGACCCGGTAACATCGCCCCACCCATCGCAGGATCACCGCAACCAAACGAAAAGGCCTTAGCCAGATACTCTGGTGGTGTGACCTCAAGTATTTGATATAGATTCGCAAGGTGCATTCGGTACTGCTCATCAAATGAAGAGACTGATTCCGCTGAATTATATTCACCCATCCACCAGAACCAGTCTGAGCTTTCACAGGTAGCTAACTGTATTGTGGCACGGTGTAATTGCGCTTCATCAAGACCTCCTTCTGCGACCGATCGATCATAAGCATGCTTGGCATCGACCAGCATATCCCAGGCACGATTTTTGTCGGCCTCACCTATCCAGGTTGAAAGTGTGCCGTATACCCAACTACCTGCCACAATTTCATCTACCTGACTCCGCACTTTTGGTGTTGATAGAAACTCGCTATAGGTCGTTAATTGAATACCCTCATGCTGAGCCAGCTTTTCGTACAAAGCAGAGAGAAAATAATAGCCATTTTCAGGGTAATATTCCCAGGCATTTTCACCATCAAGAATAATCGAAACAAGTCTGTCTGGCTGATCAGCACAGCTTTCCGAAATATTTTCAAGATGGTGAACCAGATTAGCGACCGCATCGTCTGCATGCCAGTCAGAGTATTTAAAACCAATTAAATCCGAGAGGCCATCATCCCGAAAAAAACAGGTCACCTGATTATCCCGGTATTGATACGCTTTATGGATACAATCACTACTATCGCCGTCACTAGCTGATTTATCCAGCGATTTACGCAGCACGGTCTCACCACTCGCCAGCCACTTTAGTCCCATCTTATCAATCAGCTCAATCGTTTCACCACTAATCGCACCTTCGGAGGGCCAACAACCATTGGGTAAAAAACCAAAGGTCTCTTTAAATACCGCCAATCCTTTTTCCATGTGCCAGCGACTGCGCGTCATACCACCTGGATACTCAGCAGCCAGTGGCATTTCGGCACCCGGCATCGCCTGCTGTGTACAGTTAAGATCAATTAATAACGGCAAAATTGGATGGGCATAGGGCGTCATCGATAACTCAATCTGTCCTGCCTCAGCCAGCGCCTTGTAACGTCCAATCACACCGCTGATCAACTCATGGATCAGTTCAACCAATGTACGTCGATCACGTATCGTGAAATGAGTTGCCTTCTTCATCAGCGTCTTTATACGTATATCTGACTTACGCACCGTCTCAGACATCCAGCTCAGGTGATACCAGACCAGCATATCAATAAAAAATTGTTCCGAGTAATAGGCAATCTTTTCTGGCTGCTCAATCGCTAATTCAGCCATCTCTGCAAGTGTATTAAACGCATCAAAACGCTCTACCAATCGCTGTCGATTCGCACGTAAACAGACTTTCACCAACGCTAATCGTGCGTCATTATCAAGACTCAGAACAGGCCCAGCCAGCGCTGCGAGTAACGGATCACGCAGCGTCTGCCCACCATGCAAATGCGTTGCCAGCTGTTCTGAATAATCCTGAATCTGTTCAAGCAGTATGGGTGCGAAATTAACCACGGCCCTGGCATCCGCCTGATTTTCCAGATGCGCCACCATATCAACATAATCTTTAATCGTATGCAGATAAGTCCAGGGCAAATGGTATTCGCCACTACGAAGATCACGATAATCTGGCTGATGCATGTGCCAGTAAAGTACGACGTTCAACGGTTTTTTACGCGCGATTTTATCCGACATGATGCAACTCTTGTCCTAGCATGTCAGATGTCACCAACACAATCCCATTCTCAGAGACATGAAAGTTTTCACGATCTTCCGCTTCATTTTCACCAATCACCATTCCATCGGGGATCACACAGCCTTTATCGATCACTGCGCGTGTAATCCGACAGCCCTTACCAATTTTCACATCTGGCAGAATCACGGATGAATTAATTTCAGTGCCATCATCAACCGTAACATTTGAAAAGAGTAGCGTGTGGCGTACCAATGCACCTGAAATAATACAGCCGCCTGAAACCATTGAATCCACCGCCATACCCCGGCGCTCTTCATCATCAAAAATAAATTTAGCGGGCGGTAACTGCTCCTGATGGGTCCAGATCGGCCAGCTGGTGTCATACAGGTTTAATTCCGGTGTCACGCCAATCAGCTCCTGATTAGCCGCCCAGAAGGCGTCAACGGTGCCCACATCGCGCCAGTAAGACTGAACTCCTGTTACCGAGTTTTTAAACGGGTATGCAAATACGCGGTAATTTTTAATCGCATCGGGAATAACATCCTTACCAAAGTCACGACTCGACTTTGGCGTGTCGGCATCGCGTATTAACTGTTCAAACAGAAATCCTTTATTGAAGATGTAGATCCCCATCGAGCACAAAGCATGGTCTTCATGACCGGGCATCGGGGCTGGCTCATCAGGCTTTTCGATAAAGGATTCGATGCGCATATCCTCTTTTACGCCCATCACCCCAAAAGCAGATGCCTGTTCACGAGGCACCTCAATACAGCCAATCGTTAAATCGGCCTCAGACTCAACGTGCTTTGCAAGCATCGCACCGTAATCCATTTTATAGATGTGATCACCCGCCAGAATAAGCACGTACTCAGGATCGTGATCACGAATAATATCGAGATTTTGATAGATAGAATCAGCAGTACCAGCATACCAGGAGGTCTCATCAACGCGCTGCTGTGCAGGCAGCAGCTCAACAAATTCTCCAAATTCACCACGCAGATGCCCCCAACCATGTTGAATATGCAAATTAAGAGAATGTGACTTGTATTGTGTCAACACGCCAATACGACGTATGCCAGAGTTAATACAGTTCGACAATGGAAAGTCGATGATACGAAATTTACCGCCAAAAGGAACCGCAGGCTTGGCACGCCAAGTGGTTAAATCTTTTAAACGAGAACCGCGCCCACCAGCCATAATTAAGGCCAGCGTATTTCTGGTAAGGTTACTGATAAAACGTGGTGATTGCTCTGAATTCATCCGATCATTGCCCTCTTTATTGCGCCCGCCCAACACTGCATTTGATTATATACCTTTTTCACACGACTAAAAACGCACTAAAACAGTTTAAATCAAAATAAACAATGTACATAAGCAATTACTTACCTATCATTAAATGACACATCTATCGTCTCACAATAAAAAATCAAATTTGTGAAATGAGACATGATTGACACGATTACCTTATAATCGATTGTGATGTCATCCTGAAAAATGCCTTCATCAGGCCGCCACTTTTCAAGTGAGATAAATGGTGTATGCTTAAAAGTGCCAAATTAAGGAAAATAGTTTTAAATGCCAGCCAAACCAAGCAGTCAACAGACACACACTGCCCTGCTCAAAACAATTCAGGCAGATATGGATAGAATTGCTCACGCAGCACACCATGATCCCGCCTCTATATTGGGACGACTACCCGGCAGCGCCAATAAATACATCCTGTTTTATTCACCAGAGACCGTCGAGCTAAGCCTGAGTGAACTCAAGATCACGATACCGCGTATTCCAGACAGCGACTTCTTTATTTATGATGGCAACCTTGAGGCACTACCTGAACATTATTTACTGGATCGTGTTGATCATCAAGGCAACCAGCATGAATACCACGACCCGTATAGCTTCTCCGCTCAGATCAGTGATTACGATCTGCACCTGTTTGCAGAAGGCCGTCATTTTCATATTTACAATATCCTCGGCGCACATAAAAAAGAGATTGATGGCATCAATGGCGTGCACTTTGCTACCTGGGCACCCAGTGCAGAACGCGTTAGCATCGTTGGCGACTTTAATGGCTGGGACGGCAGACGCCATCCGATGATGTCACGCGGTGGCAATGGTGTTTGGGAGCTGTTTATCCCGGGGCTCGATAACAACGCGCTATACAAATTTGAAATTCGTAACCGCGACAGTGGCGAGATACTCAGCAAGACAGACCCATACGCACAACAGATGGAGATGCGCCCGCGCACTGCCTCAGTTGTTAACGAAAGGTCGGCATTTAAATGGCAGGACGAACAATGGCTGACGCAACGCAAAGACCACGATTGGTTGCACGCCCCCATGTCGATCTACGAATGCCATCTCGGTTCCTGGCAGCGTGATGAACAGAACCAGTTCCTTAATTACCGTGAACTTGCCCATCGCCTGGTGAACTACGTAAAAGAGACCGGCTTTACCCACATCGAACTGATGCCGATCACCGAACACCCACTCGATGCGTCATGGGGCTACCAGACCACCGGTTATTTTGCACCGACCAGACGCTTTGGTACCGCCGATGATTTTCGCTACTTCGTCGACTACTGCCACCTTCATGGAATCGGTGTTTTACTCGACTGGGTACCGGCTCACTTCCCTAAAGATGAACATGGCCTTGCCCGCTTTGATGGCAGTGCCCTTTATGAACACGAAGATCCACGTCGTGGCGAACATCGCGACTGGGGAACACTCATCTATAACTATGGGCGCAACGAAGTTAAAAACTTCCTTATCGCTAACGCGCTGTTCTGGATTGAAGAATTTCATATCGATGGCCTGCGTGTTGATGCCGTCGCCTCGATGCTCTACCTCGACTACTCCCGTGAAGAGAACGACTGGATACCCAATCAACACGGCGGCAATGAAAACCTTGAAGCGATTGCTTTCATGCGCGAGTTAAACACAGCCACTCACGAATGCCACCCCGGCAGTATCATCATGGCAGAAGAATCAACGGCGTGGCCGCAGGTAACACGCCCGGTCGATATTGGTGGCCTGGGATTTAGCATGAAATGGAACATGGGGTGGATGCACGACTCGCTTACCTACATGAGCAAAGATCCCGTACACCGCCACTACCATCATGACAAGCTCACCTTTGGCCTGCTCTATCTGTTCACTGAAAATTTCATCCTGCCTTTTTCACATGATGAAGTCGTTCATGGCAAAGGCTCCATGTTAAATAAAATGCCAGGCGATGAGTGGCAACGTTTTGCCAACCTGCGTCTGCTCTACACCTACATGTTTACCTATCCCGGAAAGAAACTGCTCTTCATGGGTTGTGAGTTTGGCCAACCGGGGGAATGGAATCACGACAAAGGATTAGAGTGGAATGTGCTGCAATACCCATTGCATAGTGGCACTAAACAGTTAGTGAGTGACTTGAATCGACTCTATACAGAGCAGTCAGCCCTGCACCACTATGATTTTGATCATCATGGTTTTGAGTGGATCAGCTGCAACGATACCGACCAATCAGTGCTTGCCTACTTAAGAAAAAATGGCATTGAAACGATTATTGTGATTCTCAATTTCACCCCGGTAGTGCGCCATCATTATCAAATCGGTGTGCCTGCCGCAGGTGAGTACGAGGTACTCTTTAACTCAGACTCTCATCACTACGCCGGTAGCAACGCTGGTAGTGATGCGACCATCATCGCCAATAATGACGGCTGGATGGACCGACCTGCCTCGTTATCACTCGATCTGCCACCACTTGCAGCGCTGGTACTCATCAAAAAATGAGTAAAATTTTATACATCAGTAGCGAGGCGTTCCCGCTGATCAAGACCGGTGGGCTTGCCGACGTTGCGGGCAGCCTGCCGACTGCCTTATCAAAGCTGGGACAAGAGACTCGCCTGCTACTACCGGCCTACACTCAAGTGATGCAGCAGGTACAGGATGCCAAACCACTCGCCAGTGGCGACTACTATGGGCTTGAGGTATCACTACTTGAAACCTGCCTGCCCAATAGTGGCGTCCCGGTATGGTTAGTTAATTGCCCCGCTGCATTCAATCGCCCCGATGGTGGCCCCTACCTCGATAGCACTGGCCAGCCCTGGGATGACAATGCGCTACGCTTCGCCCTGTTCTGCCGCGTGGCTGTCGATATCGCACTCGATAAACTTAAGCTGGGATGGCAACCCGACATTGTACATTGCAATGACTGGCAGTCCGGGCTGGTTCCTGCACTGCTGCAACCATTCAAACAACGACCCGCGACTGTTTTTACCATTCATAATCTTGCCTACCAGGGACTCTTCAACCACCAGACCTTTCTCGATCTGGAATTGCCAGCAGATCTCTGGCATCCAGAACGGCTCGAGTTTTACGATCAACTCTCGTTTATCAAAGGCGGACTCGTCTACGCTGATCGCATCAATGCCGTCAGCCCAACCTACGCCAGCGAAATCCTGCAACCTGAATTCGGCAATGGCGTTGACGGCCTACTACAGCATCGACAAGAGCGACTTTCCGGAATCCTGAACGGCATCGATCAAACCATATGGAACCCAGCAACGGACCCTCATCTGACTGCTAACTATGACTCAACAACACTAAAGCAAAAACGCAAGAATAAGACGGCGTTACAGAAACAACTCGGTCTACCTGTTGATGCCAGGATCCCACTCGTCGGCATGATCAGCCGCATGGTGGAACAGAAAGGATTCGACATTATTCTGGAAGCGATGGGCGAAATAGTGAACTTACCTGTGCAGCTCGTCATACTAGGCAGCGGAGATAGCCATTATGAAATTCAACTTATGGAATGGGCCAGCCGTCATCCCGATAAACTTAAGGTCGTGGTTGGTTACGACGAAAGCCTCTCCCATCTGATTGAGGCTGGCAGTGATATGTTTCTCATGCCTTCCACCTTTGAGCCTTGCGGTCTCAATCAATTATATAGTCTTCGTTACGGTACTTTACCCATCGTCAGAAAGGTTGGAGGGCTAGCGGATACCGTGGTTGATGCAAACGAGGTTAATCGTAAAAACAAAACAGCTAATGGATTTATCGTCACCGAGCAAAGTGCCAGTGCATTACTCACAACACTACACAACGCATTAAAACGCTATCAAGAAAAGTCCGCGTGGCACCAGTTACAACTCACTGCGATGCAAAGTGACTTCTCCTGGAGGCGCAGTGCAGAACACTATTTAGCACTATATCAACAGGCAATAGCTGATCGTAATTTGGCAGTGGGATATTTAGCTGCGTAGCTTTTTTGCCGCAGGTAAACAATCTTCGCGCCATTTACAGAGCGATTGATCACATTCGCCTTCACCGGCTGAAGCAAAACAGTCAAAATTACCTTCACCCAACTGAATAGCGCGAATAAGTTTCATCTTATTCAAACGACCACTTTTAATACCCATGCGCTTTGCTATTTCGCGTATTTCCTGCATTTTCATCATTTCGGCCCCTTTCTATATCTAGAAAATCACACTGCTCATACTGTTGTGAGCGCCACAACGATTAAATTAAACAACATAGCGCCTCTTACCATGTTCACCCACGATCTTTTGAAATAGATAGCTCGTCGACAAACCAGTGAATATCACCCACCTGATTTACCGGCAGCGGTTCGCCAGCACGAATACGTGCCATGATTGCACGCTTTGATGCACCAGCAGTCAATACCACACGCTGACGAGCCTGTCGTATTGTCGGCAGACTCATGCTGACACGATCTGCCGGCGGCTTGGGTGAACCGTGTACAGCCACCACAGATTTCGTTTGACCTAAGGCCTCATTGCCAGGGAACAGACTAGCTGTGTGTCCGTCCTCCCCCATTCCCAGAAAGGCTATATCAAACAGCCCGATCGGGTCAATCATTGCACGATAAGCCTCAGCTGCCTGTTCAGCACCAAGCTCTGCAGGCATCGGATAAAAGTGAACGTCGCTAATATGGGATAAAAGATTCGCTTCAATCATCACATCATTTCGCTCAGCGTGCCCCTTTTCATAACAACGCTCATCACCAGGGTAACAGTGAACCTTACCCCACTGCAGCGGCATTTCAGCCAACAAAGCAAAGCATCTTGCCGGGGTATTACCACCCGGCACAATCATGTGGCAAACACCACGTGCCTCAATGCTTGCACTAATCTGTGCCGCAATAAAATCTGCCGCCGCGACGGAGGCTGCATCAAGCGAGTTAGAGACCGTCCACTGATGCACCTTAGCGCCCCGGCTTGTGCCAGCCAAGCTCGCAGTCTTCAAACAGCGCCTCCATCCCTTCAATATCCCATGTACCCGCCTGATAGCGGTTAATTGAAAGCTTATCCTTCCACGCCTTCAATATAGGGTCGATAATCTCCCACGACTCTTCCACTTCATCTGCACGAGAAAAGAGCGTGGCATCACCACTCAGTACATCATGCAATAACACCTCATAGGCATCTGAGATATCACCCCCATCTTCAGAATAAGGCGCGTGCATCACGCTGCGCTTAATATCAGTGGTTAAACCCGGTAATTTTGCATTCATCCGCAGTGAGATCCCTTCATCCGGATGCACACGAAAGACCAGTGCATTGGCCAACGGTGGATTACCCTGCGCATCAAAAAGGTTAAACGGTGGTTTTCGAAAACGAATCACAATTTCAGAAACACGTCGCGGCAGGCGTTTTCCCGTCCACAATACAAATGGAACACCCTGCCAGCGCCAGTTATCAATATAAAAGCGTGCGCCAACAAATGTCTCTGTAGCCGATTCCGGCGACACACCCTCTTCTGCGACATAAGACTTAACCGCTTCACCCTCTATCTCACCCGCGCTATATTGTGCGGCCACCGTCTGATTCTTGATATTCTCTTCTTCAAAGGGTCGAACCGCACGGAGTACTTTGATCTTTTCATCACGCACCGCATCAGCAGTAAACTCAACCGGTGGTTCCATCGCCACCAATGTCATCACCTGCATCAGATGACTTTGAATCATATCGCGCAGCGCACCCGATTTCTCATAGTAGTTGGCCCGATACTCAATGCCAATCGATTCCGCCGCCGAGATCTGAATATGATCGATAAAGTTTCGATTCCATAAAGGCTCAAGAATACTATTAGAAAAACGGTAAACGAGCAGGTTCTGCACACTCTCTTTACCCAGATAATGATCGATACGATAAATCTGTGATTCGTCTAATGAAGTCTGCAACTCACCATTCAGTTTTTTAGCGCTTTCCAGATCCATCCCAAAGGGCTTTTCAATTACCACGCGGCGAAAGCCAGCACTCTCATCGGTCAATCCCACGCGCTTCAAGCCGGTCGCTATGGTTGCATACCATTCCGGTGGCACTGCGCAATAAAACATCGCATTGCTATGCCCATCTATCGTTTCCAGCGCCTCTTTCAAGCCCTCATATGTGGCTTCGTCCTTTAAGTCTCCTGGAACAGACTTGCACATTGCCCTGAATGTTTCCCACTGACCTTCATCCAGACTGACTTCCGGCGCATACGAGCGAACGCCCTGATAAAGCGATTCAAGCCAATCAGACTCGCGGCGCCCCTTTAAAAGACCAATCACTTTACTCTTTGGGTGCAACAGGCCGCAACGCAACATCTTTAGCAATGCCGGCACCAGTTTACGCTTGGTTAAATCACCCGCGGCACCAAAAATAACAATATTGGCAGGTTCAATTGGGTCACCCAGACAAGGTCTACTCACACTCTCGGTCATACTCAACTCCTGTTACTTATTCAGCAGGCTTGATAGGATGCCCACCAAAACCGGCACGCATTGAGTTCAACACCTTGCAGGAAAATGATGACGACTGCCGACTGCGAAAACGCATCTGTAATGCGAGTGTCAGTACAGGGGTAGGCACACCCAGCTCAATTGAATCCTGCACAGTCCAGCGGCCTTCACCAGAATCATCCACATAATCACTCATTGAAGAAAGAGATTCATCCGCCTCAAAGGCATCGACAATCAGATCCAACAACCATGAGCGCACCACACTGCCATGTTGCCAGATTTCAGAGATCTGCTGCAGATCCAGCGCCATCTCTTGTTTCGCGTCAAGGAGTTCAAAGCCTTCCGCAAAGGCCTGCATCATGCCATATTCGATGCCATTGTGAACCATCTTCACGTAATGGCCAGCACCACTTGGGCCAACATGCCCCCACCCTTGATTTTTTGCCGGTGCCAGTGTTTCGAGTGCCGGGCGAATCATTGCGACGGCTTCATCTGTACCCCCAACCATGATGCTGTAACCATTTTCCAAACCCCATATTCCACCGGAGGTGCCTGAATCAACAAAGTGCACCCCGGATGCCAGGAGATTGGTAGCGCGTTGCTTACTGAGATTAAAATTGGAGTTTCCACCATCCACAAGCAAATCACCCTTACTCATGCCTGCAGCTAATAGCGCCTCAATGCTTTCATCGACAAACTGATGTGGCACCATGAGCCATATCGCCCGAGGGGCAGGCATTGATGCAACGAGTTGTTCCAGACTCGTTACCGCCTGCACGCTATTCAGCTCATTCGCCAGCGCACTGGCGGTCGCCTCAGCCACATCGTAAATGCACAACTCATGTCCATCTGCGGCCAGGCGCCTGGCCATATTTGCCCCCATTTTCCCTAACCCAACCAGCGCTAGTTTCATCGCATACTCTCCCAATAGCCATTACGCATGGCTTACCACTATAAAATCCTGTTTTAAGATCACGCTGATGGTGATGAAGTTATCAAAGATGACCAATGAAGGCAGTATACCGATTCGCGAAAAAACCTTCATTCATCATCAAGCCTTCGCCAGATACGACGCTTCATAAAATAGAGCAGCACAGTTAGCAGCACCAGATAGGCAATCACATAATAGCCGATCGTTTTTCGCTCTGTCGCATGAGGGTCAGCAGCCCAGGAGAGAAACGCCACGATATCAGCTGCCTGCTGATAAATGACCTGTCGCTCACCTTCATCCGTGACATAGGAGATACCGAGTGGGTCGGACATTCGAGTACCGGGGAAATAGCGGTTTGTGGCAGTGCCCTCCGCTGTCTCTGCGAAACCAAGCAAGAAAGAGTAGATATAGCGTTCGCCACCTCGCCGCGCCTTGGTGATCAGGGTGAGATCCGGCGGCACCATCCCCAGCATTTCCTGCCGTGCATCACTGTCCATCATGCTCAGCACGGCATCCTCCAGTCCGCTCTCACCGCGCAGCAACGTTAACTGCGCTTCTGTAAAACCGATGTCGGCCAGATGGCGGTATTTAACGTACTTTAGATCGTGGCACAGTAGACACTTGCCTTGCACCAGTTCTGCCCCACGCTGCAATGCGGCAGTACTATTGTCGATGGTGAAATCAAGCAGTGGCGGTGACGGAGATGCGGCGATCGCGGTGAATGATGCAACCGTGCAGGCGGTCGCCACAACAATACTGGTAATAACTTTGGCAATCATCTCTTTCATCACAACAAATCGCACTTCTTTGCATCCAGCAGACACTGTAACTCCAAGGGCAGGCCGCGCTTGATCAGCCATCGATCTTCGAAATAGGAGACAAAGGGCAATAATATAAAGATACTAAAATAGATAAAAGTCGCAACCTGTCCGACCACTGTGATGGTGTCCCCAGGGGGTTGTGCACCAACGTAACCCAGGACGACAACATCGATAATAAAAATATAGAACATCAAGCGGAAAAATGGGCGGTGGCGCGCACCGCCGGGAAAGCGTGAACGATCAAGATAGGGCATCGCCCCATAAACCAGAATAGAGAGCAGCATCGCAATCACGCCGCCCATAAAATCAGGGATGGCGCGCAGGATGGCGTAAAATGGCAGGAAATACCACTCCGGTACAATATGCGACGGTGTCACCATTGGATCCGCCGGGATATGATTTTCCGCCTCAATAAAGAAATAGGGATAAAAGAAAAGTACCACGCAAAACAGAATAAAGAATACCGCCATACCAAACAGATCCTTCACCGTGTAATAGGGGTGAAACGGGATGTTATGCTTGTCGGCCAGATTAAAGCCGGACGGATTACTACTCTTAACCGTGTGCAGTGCGATCAAGTGAATAACGACAAAACCGGTGATCAGAAAAGGCACCAGGTAGTGCAGTGCGAAAAAGCGCGTCAGCGTCGCATCACCCACCGAGAAATCACCACGTAACCAGATCACCACCTGGTCGCCGATAAACGGCGTGGCGCGGAACAGATTGGTGATCACCTGCGCACCCCAGTACGACATCTGTCCCCACGGTAGCAGATAGCCCATAAAGGCGGCCGCCATGATCAATAGCAACAACAGCTGGCCGCTCCACCACATCAGCTCCCGCGGTGCGCGGTAAGAGCCATAATAGAGTGTGCGCGCCATGTGCAGATAGATGACGACAAAAAAGGCCGATGCCCCGGTGGAATGGAGGAAGCGGATCAACCAGCCGTAATTAACCTCGCGCATAATGTACTGCACCGATTCGAAGGCAAGGCCGGCATCCGCCTTGTAATGCATCGCGAGAAAGATTCCGGTAAGGATCTGCAGCACCAGGATAAAGCCAGCGAGAAAACCAAAGCCCCACCAGTAGTTAAGATTCCGCGGTGTTGGATAACTGGTGAGGTTATCCTTAACAAATGAGGACAACGGAAACCGTTCATCAATCCATTCAATAAGCCTGTTTTTCATCACGATCACACTTCCCCAATGACGATGGCGTCATCATCGTCAAAACGGTAATCCGGCACCATCAGGTTGGTCGGCGCTGGTCCTTTGAGTACACGGCCTGAATTATCAAACTCACTGCCGTGACATGGGCAAGACCAGCCATCACTGTGCCGCACCGGGACGCAGCCCAGATGAGTGCATAGGCCAACAACCACCAGCCAGTCAGGCTTTTGCACGCGCTGCTCATCCGACTGTGGATCCTTGTTGCCGCCCTCGGAGTGCATCATCCGCTCAGCCTGCTCATCGGTACGGTGCAGAACGAATACCGGCTTGCCCTGCCACGCGACTGTTTTCATCTCGCCCGGTGCGATATTGCCCAGCTTGATGGTGCTCGTCCCTTTTTCCAGGATGTCGGCAGCCGGATACATACTGCGCACAAAAGGCCAGCAAGCCGCCGCAACGCCTGCGCCGGCCACCGCACCCGTTACTTTCCCAAGGAACTCCCTGCGCTCGGGATCCCCGGGTTTTCTGCTCTCATCTGTCATATCATTCATCGCTATCGTTCGGCACTAAGGTATCAGTTAGCGCAGGCTGTTATTTGCTGCTTAATGAGGCGTAATAAGCCGCAATATTGGCGATATCCTCATCGCTGAGGGTCTTTGCCATGGTGTTCATCATCGCATCCTTACGCACGCCACCACGAAAATCCTTCAACGCCTTTTGCAGGTAACCTTCTTTCTGCCCTGCCAGATTCGGCGTCATCTTACCCGTACTGATGCCAGCCTTGCCATGACATGTTGCACAAATGGCACTCTTCACCTTGCCTGCCGCCGCATCTCCGGCAAGCAACTGGCCCGGAACCATGAGCGAAATGACCAGAACAGATAAAGTCACGAGAGATTGCATATTTACTCCTTAATCTAAAATCTAATGATAATAGTTATTGTTTAGGGGGTTTCCACGAGCTACTGGTATTAATGGGGCAGGCCAACCATCGATATAAAGCTGATATAGCGCCTGGCGCAATTCTACAGTAAACCACATAATAAAGGCCTTCTCATTTTGCAATGTCCAATGCTCACCCTACGGAACTGCAAAAGTTGTTCCATACTGACTGATGGATATCGCCATGAGTTTAGGATTTGTCGCAAGTTGATAGACACAAAAATCGCCTGATTAAATCAGAAGAGATCCTGGAGGACTGAATCTGCCATCAAAACTCCCAATATATTCATTGCTTAGAACAGGACTAAACAGTAGATAAATAATGCCAACTAATCTTCCCTGATATTCTCAATATCTCTTTCACTGCAAGAAATCATTGATGACTGTTGTCCCACAGACCTTATCGCCTGCTACCTAACAGTGCATAAATATCGGGGAATGCGCAAAGATGGATCGCAATAATAAATAATGCTCGACCTGTGCTTTCCTGGTATCAAGATGCCTCCCATCCTTGAGAAGCGATCGATTGCCCAGTTTAATTCAGCTTTATGACATAGACGATCACAACTTCATTAAATCAAACACAAACAATTTTGATTTATCGCTGCGCCTTTTTTCTCTACAAATTAATCAGGATTATAACCCTTTCCTAATTTAGTAATCGCCCAGGTGCCATCGCCATCCTCACTCGCAGAGTGCTGAATATTCACATACAGCGTAGGCCGTTCATATACCGCTGTTGCTCGCGTCAGATCATTCGGGTCAAGTTCAATCTCTAACAGACGTCCAAACAGACGCCCAGCCGTTTCCTCTTATGCAAACAGTAGCGTGCCCCATGGGGTCCAGCGAATACCATCCAGCGCAGCATAAGAGGGATCCTGAACTAGTACTTTCGTCTCCCCTGTTTCCAAGTCAACCACTGAAACGAAGCTACCTTCAGGCTGGCTTCCGGGAAAACGTAGCTCATGTATACGATACAGATAGCGACCCGCATACATACCGGTTTCATTGACCGTATTCATGTCATGCCAGTCGTTGTGTCCGCCATTATAGATATTGAGCGCCGTTTCATCAGAAACAAGCCACTGCGTAAACCCCTTAGGAAGTTTCAACGGTGCTGAGGGGTTTCATGCATCACTATTTGCGGATTCATCTAACTATTTAAACTTAGAGAACTGCTGTGATTTACTGTCAGCATAGCTAACATTCATGGCCACAAGATTAGTCATTGCAACAAGCATTGACACCGCAATCAACGATTTTTTCACAATCATATTAACTTTCCTCTTCATAGTGAATCGAATGTAATCACCTGTCATCTACAGGTATTAAAACGATATAACGCCTCAGTGACATAAATATGACGACCGCGTGAAGACTCGATGAAAAAATTTCAAGGGAAATCTTGTTACAGAAATCTAATATTCGTGACAGTCATTTTCATATTCTGATTTCCAGGCACGAACCAGATGGTATGTTCTATTCATACTTAAATGATGGGCTTTGCTTGAGGGGAGCGCTGTATATTGACATAAGAAGCCTGCTAGGAGCCTGTCGGACTTAAGATGATTCTACTGCGGAAAAGCCATTTCGGCCCATTTTCTCGATCATTTTCGTTGAATATACCCAATATTTGCCTCAAATGATCAAAAAAATGGACTCAAAATGGCTTCCCCTCGCTACGATCACTTAAGTCCGACAGACTCCTAGCACTCGCATCACCTGATAGTGTAATAGCAAGACTATATGGCAAAGATGCTCAGAAGTTTTACAAGAAATCATAGCCTGGCAGAAGCAATCAATACTGGATTATTTAGATCAAAATAAAGAACGCTTCAACTTTTTTATCAGTTTTTACTTTGGCCCCAGGCATCATATAAGCCAATAAATTTAACCAACCCCTTCACCAGACACACTGCGCCGCAATCCAGCCGCTACCAGTAATAACCCCAATAGTGACATCACCAGATAAAACACAGACGAAACACCATGCAGGCGACCAAACGCCGCGGCAAGATCACTACCTGGAATGATCGGCCCTTGCGCCTTGAGTTCGGCCATCATCGGCTGCAACACAAACAGCATAACGCAGACGATTACGACCATTGCTAGCAGTGCCCACGCGCGCCACTGACGTAACCACTGCGCCCCCGCACCGACAATTGAAGCGACAAATAGCAGCGTTCCAATCACCAGCCCAGCCCAGCTAATCGCTGAAAACATTTTACCCGCCAGCATACCGGCCAACTGACGATCATCGGTCAGTGTTGCAAAAAGAATAGGCGCGACCAGGTAACCCACGACACAGATACCACCAACCCATAATGCTAATAAAAGGCGTTCAACGGCCATCAAACGTGTGCAAGTTAAAATCGCCATGCTATCTCCTGTAAAAAACCGCTTAGATGTACTTGATTGAGAGTATCTCGTACTCTTTAACACCGCCTGGTGCATCTACGGTAGCGATATCTTCCACCTCTTTACCAATCAACGCACGTGCAATGGGTGAGCTGACAGAGATTTTATTCATCTTAATATCAGCCTCATCCATCCCGACAATTTGATAGGTCACTTCTTCGCCAGTCTCTTCGTTGCAGAGACCAACCGTCGCGCCAAAGACAATTTTGCCGCCTGCATTCAGTTTGGTCACATCGATGATTTCAGCATTACTTAGCTTGCCATCAATATCATTAATGCGCCCTTCGATAAAACTCTGCTGCTCTTTTGCCGCATGGTACTCGGCATTTTCTTTTAGATCACCGTGGGCACGCGCCTCAGCAATCGCAGCGATGACACGTGGACGAGCAACTGTCTTCAACTCTTCCAGTTCTTTGCGCAGGCTTTCAGCACCCGCCAATGTTAAAGGGACCTTGTTCATGCATTTAACTCCTTATGCAGGTCTTGTAGACTATTGACATCATCCTGGTCGATCTGCTGAAGCGCCAGTGCTGTTACATGGGCCCCTGCGATCGTTGTGGTATAAGTTATTTTCTGCTGTAACGCAGCCCGTCGAATCTGACTAGAATCAGAAATAGCACGTTTTCCAGAGGTCGTATTGATGATGAAATTAATGTCATCATTTTTGATCATATCCACAATATGAGGGCGACCCTGTGCAACCTTGTTAACCACCTCACACGAAATTCCCGCTTGCACCAGAGCATCCTTAGTACCACGCGTGGCGACAATTTCAAAACCCAGCTCACTCAACATACGAGCAACCTCAACGGCCTTCGCTTTGTCCCCATCACGCACACTAATGAAAACACGACCGCTACGTGGCAACACCACACCTGCGCCCAGCTGTGCTTTTGCAAAAGCTTCAGCAAAGGTGCGCCCAATGCCCATCACTTCACCGGTCGATTTCATTTCAGGCCCCAGCAGCGTATCCACACCGGGAAATTTAGCAAATGGAAACACTGCTTCTTTAACTGAGAAATAACCAGGTACGATCTCCTTTGTGACACCCTGTTCAGACAGGGACGTACCCGCCATACAACGCGCGCCCACCTGCGCCAATGAGATACTACACGCCTTTGAAACAAACGGTACAGTACGCGATGCACGTGGGTTCACCTCAATCACATAGATTGTCCTGCCCTTAACCGCAAACTGAACATTCATTAATCCTTTTACCTGAAGTCCCAGCGCCAACTGTTTAGTCTGATCACGCACCTGATCGACAATCACAGGGTCAAGGCTATACGTTGGTAATGAACAGGCTGAGTCGCCGGAATGAATACCCGCTTGCTCAATATGTTCCATAATGCCGCCGATCACAACCTCTTTGCCATCACACACAGCATCAACATCCAGTTCAATCGCATCACTTAGAAAATGGTCTAACAGCACAGGTGAATCGTTCGATACCTGTACCGCCTCGGTCATATAACGTTTCAAATCTTCTTCATTATGCACGATCTCCATTGCACGTCCGCCCAAAACGTACGATGGACGAACCACTAATGGAAAACCGATATCCTGCGCCAACTCAACCGCCTGCGCCTCAGTACGTGCGGTGGCATTCGGTGGCTGTTTTAAGTTCAGATCCTGAATCAACTGCTGAAAACGTTCGCGATCTTCGGCAAGATCGATCGCATCCGGTGAAGTCCCGATGATCGGTGTCCCCGCCGCCTCCAGCGCACGCGCCAGTTTTAATGGGGTCTGCCCACCATACTGCACAATCACCCCTTTCGGTTTTTCAACGGCAATAATTTCAAGCACGTCTTCCAGTGTTAAGGGCTCAAAATAGAGACGATCCGAGGTGTCGTAATCGGTCGATACGGTTTCAGGATTACAGTTAACCATAATCGTTTCATAACCATCAGCACGCATCGCAAAGGCCGCCTGCACACAGCAGTAATCAAATTCGATTCCCTGCCCGATACGATTAGGGCCGCCACCCAGTACCATAATTTTATCTCGCGAAGAAGGTGCGGCCTCACACTCCTCTTCATAGGTCGAATAGAGATAAGCAGTACTGGATGCAAACTCTGCAGCACATGAATCAACCCGTTTATAGACCGGATGAATATCAAGCTCATGGCGCAGCGCCCGCAGCTTATCTTCATGTGAGTCGAGTAAGGTTGCCATGCGACGATCAGAGAAGCCTTTGCGTTTAAGTGCGTAGAGTTCATCACGCCCAAAGCTTTCCAGTGCACGACCCTTTATCCCCTTTTCCAACTCAACCAGATGTTGAATCTGTACCAGGAACCAGGGATCAACCATGCATAGATCAAAAACCGCTTCAACAGAAAGCCCGTAACGGAAGGCATCGGCAATGTACCAGATACGATCCGGTCCAGGCGTCCCAAGCTCCTGCTGAATAACCTCAAGCGCATCTTCAGCGCTAATGTCGAGCATCTCATTAAGACCGTCCATGCCGGTCTCAAGACTACGCAGCGCCTTCTGCAGTGATTCCTGAAAGGTGCGCCCAATCGCCATCACTTCGCCGACCGACTTCATCTGAGTCGTCAGGCGCGAATCTGCTTTAGGGAATTTTTCAAAGGTAAAGCGCGGCACCTTGGTGACAATATAATCGATCGTCGGCTCGAAGGACGCAGGCGTCGCACCGCCAGTGATCTCGTTTCTCAACTCATCAAGCGTGTAACCAATGGCAAGCTTCGCTGCCACGCGTGCAATTGGAAAGCCCGTCGCCTTAGAGGCCAGTGCCGATGAACGTGACACACGTGGGTTCATCTCAATAATAATCAGACGACCATCTTTTGGGTTTAAACCAAACTGAACATTAGAGCCACCGGTCTCAACACCGATCTTGCGCAGCACTGCCAGCGAGGCATCACGCAGTTTCTGATACTCTTTATCGGTCAGCGTTAATGCTGGCGCAATGGTGATCGAGTCACCCGTGTGAACGCCCATCGGGTCAAAGTTTTCAATCGAACAGATGATGATGCAGTTATCGTTACGATCACGCACCACTTCCATCTCATACTCTTTCCAGCCAACCAAAGACTCTTCAATCAGTAGTTCATTGGTAGGCGAAAGATCCAGCCCGCGCTCACAGATCTCGACAAACTCTTCACGGTTATACGCGATACCACCACCACTTCCACCGAGGGTAAATGACGGACGAATCACCGTTGGGAAGCCTACCTTCTTCTGTACCTGAAAGGCCTCTTCCAGACTATGCGCAATACTGGAACGCGGCGACTCAAGCCCAATATCATCCATCGCCTTACGAAAGCGGTCACGATCTTCAGCCATATCGATCGCATCACTTGAGGCACCGACCATCTGCACCCCAAATTTTTCTAGTACCCCTTCTCGTGCAAGATCAAGCGCACAGTTCAATGCCGTCTGGCCACCCATCGTCGGCAGCAATGCATCTGGGCGCTCTTTTTCGATGATCTTCGCGACCGTCTGCCAGCAAACAGGTTCGATGTAAGTCGCATCCGCCATCTCTGGGTCAGTCATGATTGTGGCTGGGTTAGAGTTCACCAGCACCACTCGATACCCCTCTTCGCGTAGCGCCTTACACGCCTGCGCACCAGAGTAGTCAAATTCACACGCCTGGCCGATGATAATCGGGCCTGCGCCAATCACTAGAACACTTTTAATATCTGTACGTTTTGGCATTTTTTATTTCTGTAAAAAGTCGCAATAAAGGTTCACGTAATAATGATTCATCATTTGCTGAATCAACGCTGACGCATCAGGTCGATAAAATGATCAAACAGGAAGGCGGCATCCTGCGGTCCCGGACTCGCTTCCGGGTGCCCCTGAAAACCAAAGGCGGGTTTTTCAGTATGATGGACACCTTGTAGTGATTGATCAAACAGCGAACGATGGGTTGGTCGTAGTGTCGTGGGCAGTGTTGCCTCCGCCACAGCAAAGCCATGATTCTGACTGGTAATCATCACCGCACCACTATCAAGATCCTGTACTGGATGGTTAGCCCCATGATGTCCAAACTTCATCTTCTCCGTCTCAGCGCCGCAGGCAAGTGCTAATAACTGATGACCAAGACAGATACCAAACATTGGCAGATCTGTCGTTTCAAGAATCTCTTTAATCGCGCTGATCGCATAGTCACACGGCGCCGGGTCACCGGGCCCATTCGATAAAAACACCCCTTCAGGCTGCATCGCCAATACTTCGCTCGCAGCTGTCTGCGCCGGTACAACCGTTACATTGCAACCCCGTTCAACCAGGATACGAAGGATATTTCTTTTGACACCAAAATCATAAACCACGACTTTAAAGCGATGGCCATCTGCCGCATGCTGGATTGGTGAGGTTGACCAGCGGCCAACACCCTGATCCCACGGATAGGTTTTATCGGTGGTCACTTCTTTCGCGAGATCCATTCCCTTTAAACCCGCGAAGCTGCGAGCCGCTTCGATCGCTGCCGTTTCGTCGATGTTATCGCCTGTGACAACACAGCCATTTTGAGCTCCCTTATCGCGCAAAATTCGTGTTAGGCGACGAGTGTCGATATCAGCAATCGCGATCACATTATGACGTTTGAGATAAGAGGAGAGCGATTCTTCTGCGCGCCAGTTGCTATAAGTTAAAGGCAGGTCGCGAATCACCAGACCGCTTGCCGCGATTCCGCCGGACTCTTCATCGTCGGCGTTCACACCAACGTTGCCGATATGTGGCTGGGTCAGGGTGATGATTTGTTTTGCGTAAGAAGGGTCTGTGAGGATTTCCTGATAACCAGTAATCGAGGTATTAAACACCACCTCACCCGTTGTTTCACCATCTGCACCAATGGCGATTCCCCAGAACAAACTTCCATCTTCAAGGGCTAACAAGGCAGGTTGCGACACATTCTTCTCCGGCAGATAGACAAAGCGGGAAGAGCTGTAAACTCATCCCGCCTTAAGAACTCGATATATTTTAATGTCTAGCCAGCTCAAGATCACGCTGTTCAGACGACAGGATTCTACCCTATTTGGGCATCGAGTGTCCATCCAACATCACCGTTGAAAAATAAAAATCGTACCAATTTTGAAAATTACGGAGATGCTAAAATCAGTGCTACACGCAAGCTACTTCAGCCCCAATACATCCTGCATATCGAATAGGCCATTTTTACTGCCCTTCAACCACAAGGCGGCACGTACCGCACCACTGGCAAAGGTCATGCGACTAGAGGCCTTATGGGTAATCTCCACACGCTCACCGATATCGGCAAATAAAACAGTGTGATCGCCCACAATATCGCCCGCACGGATGGTTTCAAAACCGATGGTTTTGCGTTCGCGTTCGCCTGTCTGCCCCTCGCGGCCATAAACGGCACATTCTTTGAGATCTCGCCCCAGCGTATCGGCGATCACCTCACCCATGCGCAGCGCCGTGCCGGAAGGAGCATCGATCTTGTGACGATGATGGGCTTCAATCACTTCGATATCCACCTCATCGCCCATCACCCTGGCAGCCATCTCTAACAATTTAAAACAGAGGTTAACGCCGACACTCATATTCGGTGCAAAGACAATTGGGATATCTATTGCAGCATCACTGATCAGCTGTTTTTCCTCGTCAGAAAAACCAGTCGTACCAATCACCATCGCCTTACCCGCCTTGCGGCAAACCGCAAGATTGGCAAGCGTGACATCGGGGCGAGTAAAATCGATCAGCACATCAAAGTCATCACTCACGGCATCCACACTGGCACTAATCAGCACATCAGAGCGCCCTAGTCCAGTCACCTCTAATGCATCCACACCCACCAAAGAACTCTCTGGACGCTCGATCGCGGCACTAAACTGAACCCCATCAGCACGCTGCTGACACGCCTCAATCAAACAGCGACCCATACGACCCGCCGCCCCAGTAATTCCAATCCGGATCATTGATCCCACTCCCACTTAATTTATTTTTGTTTATCCACATCCCACTGCTTAGCGCTAGCACGATAAGCCGGGGAACTCCAAAGGAAAGAGGACCGTTCTCTCCTTTGGCTATATTTTTAAGTCTTCAAAAAATTTCTTTACCCCACCAAACCATGAATGGGATTTAGGGCTATGTTTGCTACCCGCGTCGTTCAGAGTCCCTTCGAACTCTTCCAAAATCTCTTTCTGTCGAGCACTCAGATTAACAGGGGTTTCGACAATGACTTTACATAGCAAGTCACCAATGGCACCACCATGAACCGACTTAACCCCTTTTTCACGCAGACGGAAAACACGACCGGTTTGCGTTTCAGCAGGCACTTTTAACTTCACACGGCCCGCAAGTGTTGGTACATCAAGCTCACCGCCTAATGCCGCACTTACAAAACTGATCGGCATTTCGCAGTAGAGATTACTGCCATCACGCGAAAAGATCGAGTGTGAACGTACTCGTACCTGCACGTAGAGATCACCCGCCGGGCCACCATTTTCGCCAGCCTCACCTTCACCCGTGAGACGAATACGGTCACCATTATCAACCCCCGCAGGGATCTTCACAGAAAGCGTTTTCTGCTCCTGCTTGCGCCCTTCACCATGGCAGTCGCCACAAGGTGAGGCAATAACCTTCCCTTTACCTTTACACTTCGGACACGCCTGCTGGATTGAGAAAAAGCCTTGCTGCATGCGCACCTGCCCCTGCCCATTACAGGTCGTGCAAACCTTCGCAGTGCTGCCCTTCTTTGCACCACTGCCACTACAAGTAGTGCACTTCACCTTGGTTGGTAGACGCACCTTAACGGAAGTGCCCTGCACTGCATCTTCGAGACTAAGCTCAAGGTCATAACGAAGATCGGCGCCACGATAGGCCTGATTCTGCCCACCGCCACCACCACGTGCGCCACCAAAGATATCGCCAAAGACATCATCAAAGATATCGCTAAAATTACCATTACCGCCACCGCGCGCACCGCCAAAACCACCCGCAGAAGGGTCAACACCGGCATGACCAAACTGATCATAAGCCGCACGTTTTTGTGCATCAGTCAGTGTTTCATAGGCCTCTTTCGCCTCTTTAAAATTCTCTTCTGCATCCTTACTATCAGGATTGCGATCTGGGTGATGCTTCATCGCCAGTCGTCGGTAAGCCTTTTTCAACTCAGCGTCAGAGGCATTTTTCGCCACCCCAAGTACTTCGTAGTAATCCCTTTTCGCCATGTTTTTTGCCTAAATCTCTAAATTCTAAATAAATATTTTCAACGTACCAGACATAAAGACGCGGGGCACAAGCCCCGCGTCTTTAACAACCGTTTAATCAAGTGAGTGGATCATACATCACCCTGCACACGCTATGTGTAAAATGGTTTTCTGCATCCACCGCACCTCATTACCTATAAAGGCTACGATTTTTTATCGTCCTTAACTTCTTCAAACTCAGCATCAACAACATTATCATTGTTAGCTTTGTCGCTACCGCTTTCAGCAGAACTCTCCTGTGCCGCTTCAGCTGCACCTTCCGCACCACCTTTATCGGCATAGGCCTTTTCAGCGATCTTGGCAGAAGCCTCGGTCAGTGTTTTAGTTTTCGCTTCGATCTGCTCAAGGTCATCACCCTGCAATGCCGCTTTAAGGTCTTCAACCGCCGCATCGATCTTCGCTTTTTCATCTGCATCAACCTGATCACCCAGATCTTCAACAGATTTATTAACCGCGTGGATCATGTTATCAGCCTGGTTACGTGCCGCGACCAGCTCGTTAAATTTACGATCTTCGTCAGCATGTGCTTCAGCATCGGCGACCATCTTGGCCACTTCATCGTCAGACAGACCACTCGAAGCCTTAATCACAATCGACTGCTCTTTACCGGTCGCTTTATCTTTAGCTGAGACATTCAAAATACCGTTGGCATCGATGTCAAAGCTCACTTCGATCTGCGGTGTGCCACGCTGTGCTGGCGGAATATCGCTCAGGTCAAAGCGACCCAGTGATTTATTCGCTGTCGCCACTTCGCGTTCACCCTGCAATACATGTACGGTTACCGCAGTCTGATTGTCATCTGCTGTTGAGAACACCTGACTCGCTTTGGTTGGAATCGTGGTGTTTTTCTCAATCAGCTTGGTCATCACGCCACCCATGGTTTCGATACCAAGGGATAGTGGGGTTACGTCCAGTAGCAGTACGTCTTTCACCTCACCACCCAGTACACCGCCCTGAATCGCAGCACCGACCGCTACCGCTTCATCGGGGTTAACGTCTTTACGTGGCTCACGACCAAAAAACTCTTCAACCGCTTTTTGAACCATCGGCATACGAATCTGACCACCAACAAGAATCACATCATCAATCTCAGAAGCGCTCAGACCTGCATCTTTCAGTGCAAGCTTACAAGGCTCAATTGTACGTGTTACCAGGTCTTCGACCAGCGACTCCAGCTTGGCGCGAGTCATTTTAATGTTCAGATGTTTGGGACCACTTGCATCAGCAGTGATGTACGGCAGGTTAACGTCAGTCTGCTGGCTTGAAGAGAGTTCGATCTTCGCCTTCTCAGCCGCTTCCTTCAGGCGCTGTAGCGCCAGTGGATCGTTATGCAGATCAACGCCGCTGTCCTTCTTGAATTCATCTGAAAGATAATCGATCAGACGGGTATCAAAATCTTCACCACCCAGGAAGGTGTCACCATTGGTCGACAGTACTTCGAACTGATGCTCACCTTCGATCTCTGCAATCTCGATGATAGAGATATCAAACGTACCGCCACCCAGATCGTAAACCGCGATTTTAGAATCACCACGGTTTTTATCCATGCCGTAAGCAAGTGCCGCTGCGGTTGGCTCATTAATAATACGCTTAACTTCCAAACCTGCGATTTTACCCGCATCTTTGGTCGCCTGACGCTGTGAGTCATTAAAGTAAGCCGGTACGGTCACAACTGCTTCGGTCACTTCTTCACCGAGAAAATCTTCAGCGGTCTTTTTCATCTTCATCAGAACGCGTGCTGAGATTTCAGGTGCAGCCATTTTGTTGCCATTCGCTTCGACCCACGCATCACCGTTATCTGCTTTAATGATGTTGTATGGCACTAGTTTAATATCGCGCTGCACCACTTCTTCATCAAAACGACGGCCGATCAGACGCTTGATCGCAAACAGGGTGTTAGTTGGATTGGTCACTGCCTGGCGCTTGGCCGACATGCCCACCAAAATTTCATTGTCAGAGGTGTAAGCAACAACAGATGGGGTGGTACGGTTACCCTCGCTGTTCTCGAGCACACGTGGTTTGTCACCATCCATCACGGCTACACACGAGTTGGTGGTACCCAGGTCAATACCAATAATTTTTCCCATTTCCAAAATCTCCGTAGTTTAAATCTGTTGTTACTTACTATATTAATGTTTTTAAGCTTGTATCTCTATCTAGAGGCACTACTTCGACTTTTCAAGCCGTTTCATCAATTTTTCCGCCGATCATTCACGATTAATCGCGAATGGCACACTACTCTGTTGCAGCGGCCTTTGAAACCACCACCATCGCAGGGCGAATCAGGCGTTCATTCAACACATAACCTTTCTGAAATACCGTCATCACAGTATTCGGCGCAATATCGGTCGATTCCTGCATCGACATCGCCTGGTGGAAATCCGGGTTAAATTTTTCACCCTGAGGGTTAATCTCTTTCACCCCAAATTTATCCAGCACACCACTGAACATCTGTAATGTCAGCTCCATCCCTTCTCTGACTTTATCCTGCTCATCGCCTTCGGCCACTGCGGCCAATCCCATTTCCATACTGTCTTTTACCGGAATCAATTCCAGCGCTAGCTTTTCAACGCCAAATTTATGGGCATTTGCCAGGTCACGCTCTGCACGGCGCTGCGCATTTGAAAGATCCGCTCGAGCCATTAATAGCTGGTTCCAGTGCTCATCCGCCTTCGCCTGCGCATCTTGCAGTTCCAGCAACAACTTTTCTTGAGATTGCGCGGGCGTTTCTTCGCCATTCATTGCCTCATTCAGTTCTACCTCAGCCCGCACTTCATCAGCACTGTCTTCTACAGCGGCTTCCTTTTCATTACTCATAATTTCAAACGCTCCATAATCACAATTTAATTAATAATAGGGACTATTTTGACTGAGCCAAGGCCGCGCTCACCATTTTTGCCGTTACATCGACAATTGGGATCACTCGCTCGTAGGCCATTCGTGTCGGACCAATCACACCCAATATCCCCAGCACCTCTCCATCGACCTGATAACTTGAGGTCACCATGCTACATTCGTCCAACACACCATAGCCCGACTCGTCGCCGATAAAAATCTGCACGCCATCACCATCAAGGCATTGATCCAGCAGCGCCAGAATCTGCTGCTTCTCATTAAAGGCTTCAAACAGTCCACGTAGCTTCTCTATATTAGAGAGCTCTTCAAACCCCATTAAACGGGTCTGGCCACTCAACACAAAATCATCACAGTCAGGTTTTGATCCAGGCTGATCAAATACCTGCTCCGCCATGCTAATCGCCTGGTGCATCATCTGCTCCATGCCATCCTTGGTTTCGCGCAGTTCCTTAAGGATGCGATGGCGCACATCAAACAGCTCACGCCCGGCCAGCTCACTATTCAAGAAATTTGCCGCCTGCTGCAACTCCGCCGAGCTGTATTGGCGGTCGACCTTGATCACGGTATTCTGCACATCTTTTTCGTTGATCACCAATATCGCCAAAATACGGTGATCAGAGAGCGGCATAAACTCAATGTGACGTAACGACGAGCGCTTCGCGGTACGCGGAATCATCACCATCCCTGCCATTTCGGTCACCCCTGAAAGGTAATCCGACACCGAGGTTGCCATCTCCTGGTTCGACCCTTTGCCCCCAAACTGACCACTCAAGGTGATGATCTCACGATCGGTTAAGGGCTTAATCGTTAACAAGGTATCCACAAACATGCGATAACCCTTGTTGGTTGGAATACGCCCTGCTGAAGTGTGCGGCGAACTCACCATACCGAGCTCTTCGAGATCGGCCATCGCATTTCGCACCGTGGCGGCACTCACATCCAGCCCTGAATCACGCGCCAACGCTCGCGAACCGACCGGCTGGCCGCTGCGAATATAGCTCTCCACTAACACCTTAAGTAGATGCTGGGCGCGATCTCCAATTTCTTCTGCCACTTTACGTGTCTCAGGTCTTTTCAAACGATTGAATATTCAGGTAACTACCCCGCAGTTCAGTAACTAAATAATACCGCCCACCACAGTTAGCACTCGCAATCTTAGAGTGCTAAACTGTTTTTTGCAAGTCATTGATAAAATGAAGTTATTGGTGATTTGCGGTGTCCATGTTACTTTCGCAACAAAGCATGCTGGAAATTTGCAAGAAATTGAAAAAACAATGACTCAACAAACATTTAATACCATTGGGCTGATCGGCAAACAAAATGATCCACGCGTCGGTGAGGCGCTAGATACGCTCAGCCACTATCTATTAGAACAAGGGCTGTCTGTCTATCTCGACGAAGTCAACGCCGATGCCGTCACCAGTAGCGCATTAGAGACATGCACTCGCAATGAAATCGGCAAGCGCTGTGACCTGGCGATCGTCGTCGGTGGCGACGGCACCCTGCTCAACGCTGCGCGCGCGCTCGCCGACCACAACGTACCATTGGCCGGGGTCAATCTTGGCCGTCTCGGTTTCCTGACTGATATCTCACACGACAACATGATTGCCTACCTTAGCGAGATATTGCAGGGCCACTACATCACCGAAGAACGCTTTCTGCTCGACAGCGCAGTGATTCGTCAGGGCGAAAAACTCAATGAAGCGACCGCCTTTAACGACGTCGTCATACATAAATGGAATGTCGCCCGCATGATTGAGCTCGAGACCTATATCAATGGCAAACGGCTCAACCAGCTTCGTTCGGACGGCATTATCATCGCTACTCCAACGGGCTCGACTGCCTACGCCCTCTCCGCTGGCGGCCCCATCATTGATCCAGTGCTCAATGCTTTATTACTGGTACCCATCTGCCCACACACCATGAGTAACCGGCCGATCGTGATCAGTGGCGACAATGAAATTGAGGTCGTCATCTGCGAACGTAACCACGGTAATGCACAGGTAACCTGCGATGGACAGATCAGTTTTGGCCTCTCCGCTGGCGATCGCGTAAAGATCAGAAAAAAAGAGCAACCGATCCATTTGATCCATCCGCTACAACATGACCATTACGAAATACTCAGGGCCAAGCTTCACTGGGCTGAAACCTCGTAACGCGAAACTGAACCATGCTAAGTCACATCTATATCCGAAATTTTGCCATCGTCGAGCAACTTGATCTCGACTTTAACGCCGATCTATCAGTGCTGACCGGCGAGACTGGCACCGGCAAGTCCATTTTAATCGACGCCCTTGGGCTGGTACTCGGCGACCGCGCCGACAGCGATATGGTGCGCCACGGTAGTGCCCGCGCAGAGGTCAGTGCCACCTTTAATCTCAATGACGCGGCTCAGGCCAGCGCCTGGCTGCACACCAACGAACTTGATGACGACAATAACCCGGAGGAATGTCAGTTACGCCGCACCATCACCAAAGAAGGTCGCTCCAGGGCCTATATCAATGGCCGTCCAACCACATTACAGATGATGCGCGAACTGGGTGAACAGCTGGTCGATATCCACGGGCAGCATGAACATCAATCACTGGTAAAACGAGATGAACAGCGCCGCCTGCTAGACCACTACGCAGAACATAAAACAGTGGTTAACGACGTTGCCACCACCTTTCGGCAGTGGCAAAAAATCAATCGTGAATTCGAGATGCTCAGTGAAGCCGCCCGTTCACGCGACCAGCAGATGACCTTGCTACGCCATCAGACCGAAGAGCTGCGGGCGCTTAACCTCACCACCAGCGGACTACAACAGCTCGAAGATGAACACAAACGCCTCGCCAATGCTGGCCAACTGATCAACACTTATCAAAGTGCCGTAACCACGCTGGATGATGATGACCATGCGATCGCGCCCAAGCTACACCTGATCAGCGCCCAACTACAGCCACTGCTCGAAAGTGACAAACAACTCGCCACGGTCATTGAGATGATCGATGCAGCCGCCATTCAAATCGATGAAGCGACGCACGAATTGCGGCAACAACTCGATACCTTAGAACTCGACCCCCAGCGCCTCAGTGAAGTGGATCAACAACTCAGCGATATTCATGATGCCGCGCGTAAGCATCGTGTGCGCCCCAAAGAGCTACCGGATCATTATCAAACCCTGTGCGATGAACTTGCCTCACTTGATAATGCCGATGCGACCTTAGATCAACTTGAAAAAGAGATTGAGATACAAGCAGCACATTACCAGAAGCTCGCCACTAAACTACGCAAAGGTCGACGTAGTGCCGCGAAAAATCTCAACAAGCTCGTCAGTGAAAACATGCACAAACTCGGCATGCCCGGTGGTGAATTTGAGATTACCGTCACGCCTCGCGAAGATAATAAATTCACTGTCCACGGCACCGAGCAGATCGAGTTTCTGGTCAAAACCAATCCCAATCAAAATGCCAAAGCACTGAGTAAAGTTGCCTCAGGCGGTGAATTATCTCGCATCAGCCTTGCGATTCAGGTCATCACCTCTCAACAGGGCGGCATTCCAACACTTATTTTTGATGAAGTCGATGTCGGTATTGGCGGGCGAGTGGCTGAAATCGTCGGCCAGAAGCTGCGTGAGCTGGGCACCTCGCGCCAGGTACTATGTGTTACCCACTTGCCACAGGTCGCCGCACTAGGGCATCATCACCTACAAGTTAAAAAGCAGTTATCTGATAAAAAAGTTGAGACTCAGGTGCAACAGCTGAACCAGGATGAGCGCAACGAAGAAATTGCCCGCATGCTAGGCGGTATCGATATCACGGAACAGACTCGCGCACATGCCAATGAGATGATCACTAAAGCACAACAACGACCATAACAACACTCACGCACAAACAAGATAGTCAGCCTAAACCAGGGAGAGAATAGAGATGAGCCAGGAGCAACGCCGCTTTCCACGTATAGCACTCAATGAAGAGACCATCTACTTTTTACGTCTTGATAGCAACAATGAGCGCGTGTACTCACCGGCTACCATCATTGACGTCAGTAAAGGAGGCCTTGGCATGCAGGTAGGTATTCCGCATGACGTTGATGATGAACTATGGCTTGAAGGGATAGAGGGATTTACTGGCGCCCAATCAGCGCGTGTTAAATGGGTAAAACAGATACCTAATGAAGAGCTATTTTCAATTGGTGTTGCATTCGAAGGGGTATAAATACGACACCTAGCTACGCAATAACAGATACAGCAAATTGATCAAAAAATGTAGCAAGATCGCCATCTCAATGCGCCCACTTAAATGGTAAACCAGACCATAAAACAACCCCGCAACGGTGGCGATCAGCGCAAATTCAACCCCACCCGCAAGATGCACCACCCCAAATAACAGCGATGTCAGACATAGCGCACTCTGCCAGCCCCATCGCTTAGCGTTCCATTTAAGCGTCAGGTAGCGCTGCAAAAAGCCACGAAAAAAGAGTTCTTCGGCAACACAGGTCACCAACAAATTCCCCCACGCCCAGAGCCAAAAGTGCTGCGGAATGCCAAAGCCAATATTATCCAGACCACCCAGTAACAGCACCAATGAAAAAATCACCAGTGGTGCCAGCAAAAAAAGTCGCCATGACTGTGAAAACGCATTGCGGAGCTCGCCCCGATTTCTTATGCGAGGCACCAGCAATGCAAGCAATATAAACGCAACGCAGGCCTTATCGAGATTCCGATATGATTCATCCGCCAACACAGGGATAACGGAAAACCCGGGCAATAGATGTGTTGCTAATCCCAGCGAAACCACCGCCACTAAGATAAACGAGGGATAGTGCGCCCAACCACTTACTTTCTCAGGGAGTTTCTGGAACTGCCAGGCCGCAATGGATAATATGATCAGCCATATTAGTGCCAGTGGTTGTAACCATCCCTGGTATAAACAGACGGCAAGTGATGAGGCAAATAGAGACCACGGCGCTATTACAGATCGCCCGCGCTGATACGGCACCCACAACGACAACATTGCCATTGTAAACAGCACCAAAAATAGTCCGGCTGGCATAAAAATCATCAATGATAAGCCCAGAGAATAAAACCCATGGAGAGATAAGGCTCAATCAAGACACTATTAACTGCAATCAAACAAGCAATACTCGATATCGATAAAATCATGATATTATAGGGCAAAATATAATCGTAACAATAATTCATTAGCAAGTGATAAAAAGCCAATGCAGCTAGAAAACTTTTATGGTGAAACATCAAATAAGATTCATTTTACCCGCGAGCAGGCCAGTAATTTTGCCAAACAGATAGCGGGTGATTTCAACCCGATTCATGATAAAGATGCAAAACGCTTCTGCGTTCCCGGCGACCTGTTATTTGCGCTGCTACTCAATAAGTATGGTATTAGTCAAAAAATGCGGATCACCTTCGCCGGCATGGTCTCTGAAGGCGTCTCCCTTCACTTTGATGATGCCACTGGCGACAACATCGCGATTGTCGATGACAAAGATAAAGAGTACCTCAGCCTCGCTCGCAGTGGTGAAAGCTCACAGAACAATGCTCTCATCCACAACCTGACCTGTCGATATGTTGAATTTTCAGGCCAAACCTTCCCTCATATTCTGGTGCCACTGATGAAATCCCATCAAGTGATGATCAATCCGGAGCGCCCCCTGGTCATCTATGAAAGCATGGTGATTGATATCGATGATCTCAATATCGACCAGCCACAACTGGAACTCAGCGATTCAACGCTCAATGTAGAAGGGAAACGTGGTACCGTCTGTTTGAAGTTCAACCTGCTCTCAGATGGCAAGGTGATCGGTAAAGGGGAAAAGAACATGGTATTGAGCGGTCTTCGTGAATACGATGAAGCAAAAGTTCAGCAGCTGGTCAATGGCTACGACGCACAAAAATCAGCCGCCACTGCCTAGACGATTCTCTTCTTCCAAAAAAGGCCAGCTAACGCTAGCCTTTTATATATTAATTAATCAAATCTAGTCCACATAGCCATCAAGCATCATCGCCTTAACACCATCTAGCGCATCACCCCATGCAGTGGCCATCGATGAATCCCATCGATCACCAGCAAATTCCTCCAGTACTTCAAGCATTACCGCTGCAACCGCATCATAGTGAGCGGCCTCTGCACCATAGGCCTGATGCTTTTTACCAAGCGCATCTAACGCACTCTTCAGAATGTCTGGATTCCTCAGGCTATTGATGACTAACTGTAGCGCAGCAACCAATTTTTTCTGTTGCTCGGCTAAATCACTCCCCTCAAACATCGGCTGCACATCAGGGTGTAACTCAAATAAGCGCTGATAAAACCGTTCAGCTAAGGCATCCGCCTGAGGGGCCAAAATAGCAAAACTCGATTCCAGTAACACCACCTGTTCTTTTGGCAGTGCCATCTCGTACGCGCCAACCATCGCCTCTTTTATTTTCATTAGCGCAGCAACCCAGGTGCGACGTACTTTATCAGTCCATAATCCACCTGCATACTCACCTATCGTCTCAAGTAACACTTCCGCCGCCGCATCATAATGTGTAGCAAGCACGCCATAAGATTGATGGCGTTCGCCTAATTGATTAAGTTCGCTGGTCAGTTTCTCAGGGCGACGTATATTCTCCACCACCAGCTTAAGTGTTGCGAGTAGCTTCTGCTCCTGCTCTTTTATTTCAACACCGTCAAACAACGGTTCTACCTCTGGATAGCGTTTGAATAGTTTACGATAGAAACTCTCAGCTAACGCCTCGCCATAAGGCATCAGCGCGGCACAGGTTGATTCAAGCGACTCTACATCCAGGTCAGCCTCAGTCACATCACTATCATCAATGTCAGCAGCCAATTTGATCGCACCAGCCCCTTGCTGTTTAGCAATCTCTCGCGGTAAATTACCCAACAACTCATCAATATCAAGTAACACCACCATCTTGTCATCGACAGTCGCAATGTGTTGAATATAGTTCACATCAACACCACTATTCATCTCTGGCGCATTTTTCAGGTCATCCGGCGCTATCTCATAAACATCAGAAACAGCATCAACGACAATCCCCATTATCTGCTCACCCTTTTGGGTAATCACCTTAATCACCACCACCACGGTCAAATGATTATAGGGTACCGGCAACATCCCAAAGCGCTCTCTCAGATCGATGATGGGAATCACATCACCGCGGAGATCAATCACCCCTTTTATATATGAAGGTAATTGCGGGACCTGGCGAACACCGTTCCACCCTCTGATCTCCTGCACGCGCAATATGTCAACGCCATATTCGTGGTTAGCCACCAGGAAAGTGAAATATTGATTCCCATCACTCTCGCCCAGACTAATCTCATTACCGGCTTGTTCAATCGCCTCGTTGAATTCCTTCTCTATCATATAGTTCACCGAATTTGAGTAAGTATTTGTTAGTTAAACTTTCCCTTTAATCCCACCAGGCGGAAAAAGGAATTACCACGAGGGTAACAACAGGAGAAGCCTGGCTAAAGCGCGACCCTTTACTACACATCGGGTATATGACTAAAAACTTTACTCACTAGAGAGAAATGAGAGGAAAAATGGATACAACGCAGAAACTGCTATCGTACCCATATGAGGGCATCACCAATCTAACGACAGATACTTATGAGGAGCAGCTAAGTTGTATGCTTTGCGCCCAGGCAGGCGGAGACTCAGCATACTGCTCTGATTCCGGTTGCTCACTAAATGGAGTGCGTAACAGGTTTAACAAGCGATCGATTTCACTATAATCGCCATCATCTTCGGCCTTACGAATTGCGGCCTCAGCCATATAGTTACGCAGGATGTATTTAGGATTGGCGGCATCCATTGATTTGCGACGATCAGCATCACAACTTTGCTCTCGTTGTAGCCGTTGGCGGTATTCATACATCCACAGATCAAAACGCGGCACATCTGAGAACTCATCTCTTAAAGGGTGGGGTATCGATGACAACGATGATAGAGCGCCAAGCTGACGAAAGAAGATGGTAAAATCGACACAATCTTCCATTAACAATAACAGCCCATCCCATAACTCAAGGTCTTCCGCTTCCTGTTGGGCTAGTCCCAGTTTGGCGCGCACAATTTCCAGGTGAGCATCATTAAAATAAGTCCAGTAATTCGTCAGGCGTTCACGCATCAAAGAAACAGCAATCTCTTTGTCATCATGCACTAGCGGTAATAATGCTGTCGCTAAACAGGCTAGATTAAAATGGGCCATCTCAGGCTGACGACGATAAGAGTAACGTCCCTGGTGATCAGAGTGATTGCAGATGTAATCGTGCTCAAAGGTATCCATAAAGGCAAAAGGGCCATAATCAAGCGTCAAACCGAGAATCGACATATTGTCACTATTCATCACACCATGGCAAAAACCAACACCTTGCCACTGCGCAACCAGTTTGGCCGTACTCGCCATCACTTCATCAAATAACGCAAGGTATGGCGCCTCTTCATCGCGAAGATGGGCAAACTCTTCCGCTAGCAAATACTCACCCAACTGACGCAGGTTGTCATGATCACCACGATGATAAAAATACTCAAGGCTGCCAAAGCGCACATGGCTCTGTGCCATTCGTACCAACATCGCACCAGGTTCAACACGCTCACGGATCACACTTTCACTGCTTGCAATCAAACAGAGCGCACGGGTTGTCGGGATACCCAGGCCAAACATCGCCTCACTGCAAAGGTATTCTCGTATCGATGAGCGCAACACCGCTCGACCATCAGAACCACGTGAAAAACGCGTCGGCCCGCTCCCTTTCAAATGCATGTCCCACAATTGTCCCTGGGTATCACGCACCTGCCCTAGCAACATCGCTCGCCCATCACCTAGCTGCGGCACAAAATGTCCAAACTGATGTCCGGCATAAGCCATCGCCAGTGGTTCGGCACCCGGGAACTCTCGGGCTCCACTGAAATAATCAACAAATCCCTGTTTTCTGGCATCTTCCGCTGTCAGCCCAATCAAAGCGCCCAGTTCTTCGTTAAAGCTTGCTAAATGAGCACCCACCAGCGGTGATGGTGAAACCGCATGAAAAAAAGGCCCGGGCAGCTTGATATAGCGATTCTCAAACGTTAAAGACGCTAACGCAGCAACGTGATGATCTGGTTTTAGTGTTGAATTCATGAAAGCACTTGCTCGCTCATGGTGGAACTAAAAGCTAATCAGATAATTGTTGATTGTTTTAGTCGGGATTTAATTTCGCAGCATTCTACTAGGTCTTTTGTAAAATGTACAAGCCTGTCATTCACGCATCGAGGGATCAATACAATTAGCACAATAAACCACAATGATTTCCTGTGGTTACAAAGCTTAATACAACGTAGAATGGATTAAGGGATTTAAAGAAAAGCCGTAACATCCCGTTAACTGAGATGTCAGCGCTCGGCAACCAAAGAAGGAGCAACAGATGAATGAGCAACCAAATATAGAAAAAATCGGCACCTCAACGCTCGGCAATGAGCTAAGCCTGAAAGAGTGTGAAGTTGTTGCCAATATTATGGAGATACGCCACCTAAAAGATGGCGAATTCCTGATCAATGAACGCGGACACGAACACACGCTTTTTCTATTAGCCGAAGGAAAACTGGATGTGATCAGCTCCAACCCTAATAGCAGCAGCACTGTGTACGCAATGACACCCGGCGAAGTCGCCGGCACCCGCGCCTTTGTTGATAGAACCCCGCGTCGCGCATCACTTCGCGCTGTTGGCGATGCCACTATTTATACGCTTGAACCAGCCCCCTTCGAAGCACTATTAACCACACGTCCCGATATCGTCTACAAAGTGATGCGCGCGCTATTCCGCATTACCCACGAAAATCTGCGCCGTATGAACCGAGAGACAGCCGAACTCACCAACTACATTAACAAATCAAACGGGCGCTACTGACCCGTCCCACGTTACCCTTTTTCACCACCCATGCATGGTGGTGAAAGTGGTGCCTGGCCATTTTTGGCACGCCATTCATCCAGCGTATAGAGATGAAGCGCCAGCGCATGCACACTGCCCTTCAGCTCATCTGCCAACACCTGATACACTTTTTGGTGCCGCTTTACCAGACTTTCACCATCAAATGTCTCAGCCACCATGGTGACCTTAAAGTGAGACTCTGAGCCCGCTGGCACATTGTGATTACCACTTTCATTAACCACCTCCAGATGCAGAGGCGTCAATGCTTTATTCAGTTTTTCTGTAATCTGGTTTTGTATCTGCATGCTTATCGTTTCCTAAGTAGATGATCACACGAGCACTTTAGCCCCACCACGACCCGGGCGAAAATAACGGTGGTTATCATAATATGCTTCATCGCCATTATTTTCATCCCACCCCGGCATGCCCAGAATTGGAAAAGGCGATAGATCTTTGGGCACACTGAATTGCTCACGATCAGCGAGTGCTGCAAGCAAGGCCTCATCCACCCACGCCAGTTGTTGCTCATTCGTTAACTGAAAAAAGTCGTCATCACAGTGCAGTAAAACCGCATTGGCCGTCATCCCGATGTAAGGCTCAAGACCCTTTTCATACATCGCATGGCCAAAGACAATACATTTTAATTTTTCCTGCAAGGCCTCGCGCTGTTGCCAGAAAAGCGCTTTCCATTGAAAGTCTCGCACCATCTGCAATAACCTTTGATCCGATGAAATCACCACCGCACCGCCCTCATCAAACAGTGACAGTAAATTCTCCAGCGGCGAACGTCGTCCAGGGTCGCTGCCTGCTTCAATCCTCGCTTGCGCGATCGGAATATGTATTTCGTTAATCATCGCCTTGGTACGCGGAAACATGATCCACGACAACAGCTGAAAGAAGTCGTGCCAATTCTCAGTTCGCGTTTGAATTTCACCGCTCATATAAATACGCGGAGCGTAATGCTGTTCGAAGCTCCCCGCTTTATCCGCCTGAGGTACGACCCGCAAAGGGAAACCGTTACGCGTCATCACCGGATCATGTTGCTGCGCTAATAGTTGCTGATAATCATCTAACATCGGCCATTCATTGAGAAACGAGCGATACCATGACTTAAAGCCACTCAGCGTTTGAAACATCGGTGAACGCAGAAAAAATAGCGGATCCCATTGGGAAGAGACTTCTAAACGAGGCAAACCAGAAACACCTTGCTAATTAATGTTGACGTTGACGCCAGTAGTTATTAAGCCCAACGACTGAGCCCGGCAACATTTCGATCCAGGCGTCGTACTCTTCGTCATCCATATCATTTTCATCTTCATCATCATGCAGCAGCGCCAGTTTTGCGATAGGTGCTAACAATGTCTGCTCCGCCTTTGGTAGCTCTTCCCAGAAATGGCTCTGGCTCGCAACACCCAGCATAAATCCAAAGCACCACCCTTCATACGATTCAATCACTTCATCGCCATCGATCTCTTCTAACATCATCGGCTCAAAGATCGCACCACTGGCCAATGTAGCTGCAATCTCTTGTTGCATCCGCAACAGATAGCCACGCATACGCGCCTCACTCGCATCATCCGAGAACAGCGGCGTTCCCCACACCGCCTCAAGCCATTCCTCGCTTGAGGTCATATCAGGGCCAACGGTTAATGCGGTTAGATAACCATGCGCTTCATCGACGGTCAGACGGTCTTCACCTTCGTCAGTAGCAAGCAGAAAACTGTCCAGTTCAGAAAACTCTTCATCTGTCAGTTGCGCTTCGATTTGAGATGGCATTAATATGTGGTCCTGTGTGTAGTTGATTCCCGCCAATCATGTCATTAGCGAAAGGTGCAGCAGGAAAGCAACGTTAAATTCCCACGAGGAGATGATTTTAATCGATCTCTCATCAACATCAAAGCAAACTCTGCGATTAAACATGAAAACCTTAAACGACATCCCATCACTGCAACCCGATCCGCTCGTATTAAAGAAATTGCTGACCAAACGCATGCCTTTTGGAAAATACAAAAACTGCCTGCTAATTGACCTACCGGAGCCTTACGTGGTGTGGTTTGCGGGGCAAGGGTTTCCATCCGGCGAACTCGGTGAGCTGATGAGTATTGTGCATGAAGTGAAGGTCAACGGGCTCGAACCACTTTTTGCCCCGCTACGCGAAAGAGCCATCAACGGCCCTCCAAAAAACAAGGATTAATAGCTACCGTTCTTTTTGTCATGGTGTACACCTTTTTTCATGGGTTAGTTCACCCATATCGGTGTACAGACTCATAAGCCACAACAATTGGTAGCTGCATATTAAAATATCTACCTGATGATCTGGCGTCTAAACAGATTCACTGCGCCAACAATCGATGTCCTTGCTCCTTGACCACAGCCTGAAACTCCGGTGGGCCGAAGCCGAACCACTGCTCATTAGTCTGGAAGACAAAAGGCCGGCGCTCCTTTAGTGCATGCTGCTGAAACCATTTCATAACTTCTTCATCTATCGGCCCACCGGTGTTTACCAGCATATCCACTGGCCGACCACGCCAGCTCGATCTGCCACTAATCACAATCACTCCGCACTCGTTGGGTTTCATCCATTCTGGTAAGCGGCTTTCGGGTTCCGCCCAGCCGCAGTAAAAAATTCTGCAAGGGTCTTCGGGGCGCTTGTCATGGATAGTGCAGTTATGGCCAGAACTGAAAGGACAAGGACTACCGATATCGATTTTATGTGACCGCACTTCTGTTTTAACCCATCCTTCGCAACACAATGAGCAATCACCACAGGGGCGAGGTTTGGCGTTTTTATTCGCGTTATTTGTGATCGACGATTCGACTTGATGGGAAGGTTTCCCGTGTCGGGAATTAGGATGCTTCATTGTGATTTGCGCACTCCTCTATGTCTTTGGTGGACAGGGTATTTTTTGATAATAACTAACATCAATCACGAAACCAAACTTGCCGCAGGGAAGCGCAATACGAACTTCCATGGATGGATTCACGGCGTGCCCGTAAAACACTCATCTCAAAAGGCCAGGCCACCATACCTTCTATTTTGTTGAAACGTTAAGGTTAAGCACTCTTCCAACATTTCATAAGTATTTTTAAATATCTCTTAACTTAAGTGATAGGCCTCTCGATTATGATTAAACGACGATCAAATATAGTGGCCGACATCAGGGGGGAATGTATTTAAATCTATATTTGATCAAGCAATCACCATATAACTCTAAAGGTTTTTGAAAATAGAACGAAAGATTAAGAGTTGGAGAATGCCTCTAGGTGATGAGCAAATGGGTAAGAAAAGCTGGAACGAAGCTGGATGCTTCATTTGTCGGTTCATGGCCTGCCACAAGCACTTTGGTCTTTTACTGTGAGGAGAGGCGTGTCGGATGCACAGCCCAGGTTGATAGTACATCCCGTTATAGCGTTTCGGTGATTTTCAGCTGAAGGCATAATTTAAAAGGTGGAAAATATGATTATGAGCAAGCAGAAATGTGCCCTCGCAGTGTCTATCGCATTAGGATTCGTTTCTGGTGCAAACGCAGACGAAATGACGGTTTATGGTTCGTTGGGCGTTGCAATGGAAGCACTTGATAATGGCGAGGCCAGCACGACGGCAGTTAGCAACAACCATTCGGTATTTGGTATAAAAGGTAGCAAAACGCTAAATGATAATCTCACGGCGGTTTATCTGTTCGATGCATTTGTTGGCATCGACGCCGGTGGTGGCGCGGGCGACGATAGTTTGTTTGGCGGTGGTCGTGATGGCTGGCTGGGTTTATCCGATGACGACTGGGGCATCGTGGCCCTGGGTTTTCAGGGTAGGCCCTGGAAAACCTCCACCAACCATATTGATTTATTTGGCAGTACCGCCGCCGATTATAGCGCCATTCTAGGCACTACTGGCGACACTGATTTGAATGGCCAAAGCGATATTTACTTTGACGGTGGTATTGGCAGCAGTTTGATCTATTTCGGCCCCAACATCAATGGCTTAAGCTGGCATCTGCAATTCGGTGCAGATGAAAGCGACGATAGTACCAATGACTGGGGTGCGCAGGCTAACTACAGTCGCGATGCACTTTATGCATCACTTTCCTATGATCTCGATGGACAAGGCTCTGCCGCAGATGACATTAAGGCGACCAAACTAGCAGTAAGCTATACGCTGCAGGAACAGACTGTGTTTACAGGTATTTACGACTCGATTTCCAACGGGAATTCGTCAAGGGATGCTTATTATTTGGCTGTTGGCCATGGCATCGGCAACACCACCCTGAAATTAGCCTATGCGATGGCAGATGATCTGGATAATCTCGCGGATAGCGGTGCGTCTTATTATGCTTTAGGAGCTTCTCATATGCTGGATAAGGACCTTGAAGTGTTCGCGCTTTATTCTGCATTAAATAATAATGCTAATGGTGCATACAGTTATATTAGCTCGCCTCATACCAGTTCCAACGGCAATGTGGCGATTGCAGCGCTGGGGGATGATAGCAGCGTAGTATCAATAGGAGTGCGTTATCACTTTGCCAGGAAGATAAACTAAGCGCTTTGTTCTCTCTGGGTCAATACGGGCGTCTCAGGCGCCCGTAACATTTTATCGTCGATCATTCTTTTACCCTCTTGAGTACCTACATGTGGTAGCGATCAGCTTCGAAGGGTTTGAATGCTTTGCCTTTGTCGTTGCCTATTTCAGATCCTTTCTTGGTTTCCGCAAGCTCTTTTACTTCAAAAAAAGAGCGGTTGTAGCGATTTGTGGCAAAGGGGTGAAAACCGCGGCTTTTTAATACTTCAACGTGGGCTTTAACTGCGTCTGCTGCTATGGTTTTGTGGCTTAACGATATAGTGTTGTAGCGATCAGTTGCCATGGCATCATAACTATCGGCATGCACAGATGTAACGAGAAAACCAGCGGTTAAACCAACAGTTAGGGTTATGACTTTTAGCTTGTTCATATTCGTTATTCTCCAAAAGGTAAACTTGGTAGTTCTGAAGCTCGCTAGATGCAAGGTTTTTTGCTACCTGTTGCAGAAGAGATTAATACAATACAAGAATTAAGGGAAATTGATTTTATTCCAAACAATCCATTGGTAAAATTGATTAGTTATCCGTGATTCTTTCCATCTTGGTCTAGATTTTTTGAAGGCGTATAAATACCTTCAGGTGGGGTGCTGTTGCGTCAATATATCAATTTGAATTAAATGTCATAAAAGCTCGATTGTGTCGCTACTTCGCTAAAAATTATTCGGCGTCCATGTGCCGATAATTCACTCACTTACGCGACAGCTGATTACTTTTGCCCCGACCGTCCTGCGTCCACAGCGTCTTCGCACAAGCTTGCCCACTGTCGTTCTCTTGTTGCGCTCAACAGTGCTACCACAACGACTCTACGACCACTAATCGCCCTCGCTTCGCTCTCTATCGCGATCAACGATAGACGACAACTTGACAGCAATCAAAGTTTTGGAGACTGTCCAATGGCTTATATCTCTCGTAGAAGCCCAATACGGCTATGAATTTACGTACAAACACAGTGTCAGTGACTATTCTTTCGATCGCCCTGGTTGTGTTGTGGTTTGCTTTTGAAACGAAACAACGGGTTGAGGGTGCTAAGTCTCAGTGGGTGGATCACAATAATTACACTGCTGCGATAAATTGTGCGCTGGCTCGGATTAATACGAATTTCGATTACAGTGGGTATGTTCACCAGACTGATGATTTCCCCGCTCGTATTGAGCTTGCTTTAGCGGAAACATATAAAGCGATAGAAGCGTATCTCAAGAGCGGGCCCAAACTAAAGGTGAGAAAGAGACGCTGGATAAACTCACTCATGCTGTGAATATCTCTCGTTTCAAATTTGAATTTCCCCGCAAACTGGTGGCTTGGGGGAATCTCCTCGAGTGATTGAGACCTATGTGCAGGTAATGATTCTCCTGCATTGAATGCCATTTCTTTTCTCAGGCAACATGCGCTGGACGATAGTCGAGAGAGTGTAGATATAACCGATCAAGCTCTTTTTGAGGCTCTTGATTTTATTAATTGGGAGGGTGGCGGCTCTGTCACCCTTTGCTTCGCCCAGTTATTTCGAATTTTAATGGGCTTTCTCGGCGTTTATTTATCCTCTTCAGCCATATAATTCAGCTAGCACAGTGGGTTAATATTATTTCAGGGGCGGCTAAATAGGCGCCGCCAACTGTGAAATCTAGGTATAACGTTATTACGCACCAGTTAAAACTTAAATGATGAAGTTTAGAATCATGGCTACTGATTGATGAGAATAGTCTTCAGGTACACCACCACGTCATCAATCTGCTGCTCGCTTAGTTGCAGGCCCCAGACCGGCATTACCTCTGAACGTCCCATAGCGGCACCGCCCATGGTAATAATCATCTTCTTGTACGCATCATTCTTGTCGCTACGGGTCAAGTCTGCGGGTGGAGGATCATATAATATGGATGCACGCCCCTTACCGTCGCCTTTAGAGCCGTGGCAGAGGATGCAATTGGTTTTGAACACCACCTCACCTCGCTTCACGGGTTGTCCAATCACTGCCAGATAGGCCATCAGGCCTTCAATCTGCTCATCCGTCAGTTCATCTTGCCAGGCGGGCATGAATTCCGACCGTCCAACAGCTGCACCACCTTCGCGAATCAGCTTTTCGTTATGTTCAGGCGTATTTTCTTCCACGGCAAGAACCAAATTGACCTGACCATATAACTTGGTCGCCCTGGCCTCGCCGTCACCTTTTTCGCCGTGGCACAAGACACAGTAGGCATTATAGGCAATTCCGCCGCGCATCATCGGGTTTGCCTTGGCTGCTTTAACATCCTTGCGGGATTCCACACCAGCCTGGACGGTATTAACCGCACCCATTGATAAGGCCAGTGTAATTAAGCTAGTCAACAATAAACGCATTATTTGACCTCGATCACTATGAGCATTTCAGGATGAATAGCGCACTCGACTTCAGCCTCGCCCGGCTCATCAAATGTGACTGATTTTGATTCGCCAGCAGGATAGGAACCAAGGTCGAAAGTCTTCAGGTCCGACAACGAAAAGATATTATGAAAAAATGGATCCTCATTCTTAAAATGGATCGTATCCCCTGCGTTAATAGATAGGGTCTCCACCTTGGAGTCGTTCAGCTTGAAACTCTTGTTGCTCTGTGTCAACGTGAGATCCTCAGCACTTACTATTGCCGGCACCAGCATCCCGAATAGAGCAACCGCAACCATTTTCTTATTTAACATACATGTACTCCTTTTCAGTCCTTATTTCACTGGTAATTGAGGTATAGTAATTTCCATTGGGTCACCTGTTAGCGACTTGAGAAACTCAACCAGATCTTTTTTCTCTTTTTTGCTGAGTTTAAGTGGTTTCATGTTGGGAGACAGTGTGCCTGCGTTCTCAAAGCCACCTCCGTTATAATGCTCCACCACTTCTTGCAGAGTTTTATAAGCACCGTTATGCATATAAGGTGCGGTCAAGTCGATGTCGCGCAGAGTCGGCGTCTTGAATGCGCCCTTGAGTATGTTGATCGGTTTAATTTTATAACGGCCCATATCTTTCATGTCATTTAAGCCAACGTTATGGAAACCGTCATCGGTAAAGTTGAACCCGTCATGGCAGGCGGTGCAATTGGCTTTGCCTTTGAAGACACCAAAACCCCGAATCGCAGATTTACTCATGGCACCGTCAACGCCTTTCAGCCAGCGGTCGAACGGCGCGTCGGTTGATACGATGGTGCGCTCAAAGGCAGCAAGGGCCTTGGCAATAGTGACACCCTGGATACCCTCTCCCGGATATGCCGCTTCGAACAGCTTGATATAACCGGGTATCGCAGACAGCTCCTCGATAAGAGAGCCCATGTCTTGCGCCATTTCACCACCAGCGACGATCGGGCCCAGGGCCTGCTCCTCCAATGTTTTGGCACGGCCGTCCCATAGCTGAAAACGCTGGTAGGCGGTATTCAGAATCGTTGGTGAAGAACGCCCCAGTATATCCATACCATGGCCTACTGCAGTGGGTTGCGCATCCGACCAACCCAGTGCTGGGTTATGGCATGTGGCGCAACTGATAAAGTTGGAACCAGAGAGACGTGGATCGAAAAAGAGGAACTTGCCCAATTCAATACGTTCGGGTGTCATCATGTTGTTGGCCGGTTGTGGCACAGTCATGGGGCGAAGGTATTTTTGAGTGTCCTCATCGCTTGCTTTCATCTCGGCAGCCATGGCGCTTGTAGCGGCCAAACTCAGGCTGATTCCGATCAACGCCGTGGCGACTATTTTTGCCAGGCTTTTCTGATAAAATGTACTGCTATTCATATATCTGTCCTCATTTGTACAAATTTCATATTATTTAACGTGACTCTGAGCCTACAATTTAAACTTATCGACGGTATGGCCAAGATTGGTTGCGGCTTCATTTAAATTAGCTGACAGCCCATGCAGCTTTTCAGTTTGGCCGCTGGTCTCTGAACTCAGATCGAACAGTAAATTTACGGCATCATTAATGCCTAGCACCGCCTGCTCCTGTTCACCAATCATGTTCACCACGCCATGCATCACATCACGCAGATGCATTGCCTGGTCTCTACTTAACGACGTCTCCTCCGAGATAGACTTTAAGCAACTAATATTCTCGCGAGACTCAGAAACTGAGCTTTCCAACATGCCGACTGCATTGTCGACGCTCGATGAAATGCTTTCTACCAGGCCGGAAATATCAGAAGTTGCCTCTTCTGTACGTGAAGCCAACAGCCTCACTTCATCTGCTACAACTGCAAAACCACGACCCTGCTCACCAGCGCGAGCAGCCTCAATAGCGGCATTTAATGCCAGCAGGTTGGTTTGCGACGAAATATCGCGAATGGTATTAGTAATAGCGGTGATGGTCTCTGCTGTCTTCGACAAATCACGTGTCACCCGCGCGGTGTGCTCCATATGCTCTTGAAAACGTTCAAAGTTATCAGAGGTCGCGTTAATCTTTTTGACCATGCTTTCGGAGGTGTCAGCAGTTTCCTGCGCCTTAACCGCAGCACCCTCTAATTCGCTGACCGCACCGTTGGTGTTGGACGTCACCGTCTCGGCATCGTGTTTAATATGCCCCACACTGTCGTGCAAACGAGATGACACGTTGTGAATTCCGTTGGCCATTTCAGCAACGCTCTCGGCCTGGGAGCTAAGTGTGTTAGTACTGGCATGGATATTGGTCACAACAGCATGCAAATCGCTGACCGTATTGCTCATCGCATTAACCATGCGGCCCACTTCGTCCTTACCAGCACTACCCAGTTTTGTACGTAAATCACCATTGGAAAGTGACATCATCGCCTTTTCCAGGGCAAACATGGGCTTTACGGCAAAACGCGCCAGGACAATACTCAGCACGACACTGACAATCAAACCGATGCCAACAAATACCATCAATAAGTACACCGTGCGGTAACTCGCTGTCTCAATCTCGTTTAATTGCTCGTCGATGGCCTCGCGTTGTTCGGTGATGATGGTTTCGGCTAGCTCATCGATGCGCTTGAACTTGTGTTCTAACACCTTTAACACGTTAATCGCTTCACTGTCGCGATCACGGCGAGCCAGCTTAATCACTTCCATGCGTTTAGGTTTAATCTCCTGGATCAGCTGCTGTAATTCTGTCACCTTGATGTCATTAGGAAAAATTTCCTGGAGTTTATGGATTTTCTCCTCCAGATCGCTGGCGGCGGAGATAGCTATCACGGCGGCCGCGCGGGTCGCGCTACTCTCAACGTTAGCAATAACATTGGCTTGCGCTGTGCCCATTTTCAACAAGGTCATCCGGGCATCTTCGATGATGTTCATCTGTGTGATTGACTTTGAATAGGCGGTTTGAACCTCATCACTCAAGTTAAATATCGAATATGCGCCCATCCCGCCGACTGCAACAGTGCCAAGCGAGAATATGGCCGTTAACGCCAGGATCTTGGTACGCCATCGGAATCGACCAATAAATTGTTCAAACTGTTCCATCATATTTCAATGTGTCCGTTTATTTGTTCCTTAACAAGCAGTACCCACGTATTACAAATGGATAACGTCACCTTTAAATAAAAGCTTTAGAGGAATTTTTATAAGGCATTACAGTTGATGGATATATACGTCGGCGAGGCTTTATCTTTGTAGCATTTTTGTGCCCAATTTAGCTTATACCTGGACTCCGCAGTTGGCGGCATTTATTGTCCCTAATACATTGATAGACCTAGCATATAGGGTTTATAAATGCATAGTTTAATCCAGATTTAAATGGCCCATTTGAGCAACGCCTAACTCCAGCCAACCCGTTTCGCGAAATTTTAACGAACACCCTCCCTGCCATACAGCATAAAGAGCGCGCAGTGATTTGATATTGTGTGAAAACGCCAAGTACGCAGGGTCTTGAAAAAGGAACTAGCTGTGGTGTAAGCGAGTGAGTTTTTGGCAAGAACGCCAAATAATTTTTAGCGGGGTAGCGACACAATCGTGCTACTCATAAAGCTGGCGAATCTCTTCCAGGCGACGACGATTGGCACCAAAATCATAATAGCCACTACGCGATGCGGAGCGCATCTGGATAAGCGCTTTTTCATCATCAAAAAAGAAGGTCACATCGTCGACAAAACGAAATACCGCGCTCGTCACTGTCACACGCAAGTAAAGTTCGGTATCTTCAACAATCTCGGTATTCTCAAGCTGTGAAAGCACGGCCAACAGTCGCAAGCGTGCCATCGCGCGATCGCCACCGTAACTCATCGGCGCAATGCGATGTTCATCACTCGTTGCCAGTGACGATACACAGTTAGGGCTATCCGGACACGGTTCTAATCTTTCATCAGCCATAGCTTTCGTAACGGCACACAATAAAAAAACTATCAGGTAATAGTTGAATGGCTGGCACTTCATTGTCGCCAGGGCATCACGGGTATTGTCGAAATACTATTTTTTGGCGAACCATCGACCAGTTTGTCGCTGTAACTCAAATAGATTAACGTATTACGCTTGGCGTCATAAAAACGCACCACCTGTAGTGATTTAAACAGAATCGAGGTGCTTTTCTTAAACACCTCCTGCCCATCAAACTTACCCGACTTAATCTTACTCGGCAGGCTAATTGGGCCTGTTTGGCGGCAGGCGATCGAGGCGTCTGAGGTATCCTCTGCAAGTCCCAATGAACCACTCATGCCGCCTGTTTTGGCACGACTCAGGTGACAGGTCGCACCCGGAATCAGCGGGTCATCAAAGGCCTCCACCACGATTTTATCGTTTGCCCCCATGATTTTTATTTTAGTACTCACACTACCAATCACCTCAGCATAAAGCGATGAGGAGACTAGCATCGCGATAACTGTCACGAACGCCATACAAACGCTGTTCTTTTTATGAAAATAGTTCATTTTCCCAACCTTTTATCAAATCATTAACGACTCAGACTTCCGATTCTATCCCACAAAGTACCCATAAAGCTAAAGCGAAACGGCCGATCTGCCGCTCAAATATATAGAGGCAGGTCACACAAAGCAGATGGAGACCTCGGTAATGATAAAACGATTAACAGACATCCCGGTTTACTCAAGCGCTCAAGTCAATATTGAGGCTGAGATATTTAACACCATTCGTATTGCAACCCAACGCCTTGCATTGCCGATTCGACTTACGTTACCACGCTTTCAATATATCGACGTCGTGATTGACCACGACTCCTGGGCCTGCGTAGACAGAAGCCTGAATGACCTACCGGTGATTGCCTGGACCGAGTTCGAAATCACCAACCGCGTAGCACTCCATCTACCCGTCAGCTGTAAAATTTCAAATTACCACTTCCAGTCAGCGCAAGTGGTCGCAGGCGCACTGACATTCACCAAAATGGCACTTGAGCGGAAACTAGCCGCCAACACTCAGCAGTCAGCGTCACAAACACGACCAACGAAGATTAGCCAATTATACTGTGTGGTACCCACCAGCAGTTCACAACATCGCTAACAGCCTGACAAGCTCTTTTCTCGCAACCATCTGTATCAGGTATACTGCCAGCACTCAATATTGCTGGAGAGATACCCTTGAATTACTACGCCCTGATCATCGGCGGCTTTATCATCGTCGGTCTGGCCATCACCGCCTTTGGCTGGCGCGGTTTTCAAAAAGGCAAAGCCAACCAGCAGTGGCCATCAATCACAGGTCAGATCAGCTCGACGACACTCGCCTCCGCAGAAAACGATTTACTACCGGATATCCGCTTTAGTTACACCCTTGATGGTAAGCATTACGAAGGCAGGGTCGAATTCCCACCCGGCACCATGCCGATGCCTGGCTTTGCCAGCGCTCAACTCGAAAAATATCCGGCAGGCAGCCCAGTCACCGTTCACTACAATCCACAACAACCCGAGCAAGCAACGCTGGAACCCGGCCGCGCCAACGATGACTGGTTAATCCTCGCGATGGGGATTGGCTTTACTACAATCGGCGTACTCGCAATGTTTTTCAGCGGCTAAATTAAAGGAAGTCCACATGAAATTTCGTTTACTAATCACCACCACGCTACTTTTACTTAGCGCATGCGACATCAACGAATCGATGCGCTCAAATGCGGCCAATGAGAGCACCTCAGAGGCACGTGCCATCGCCGCTAAATCTGGCTGCATGGGTTGCCATACCACATCGAACAGTGTCTATGGCCCCGCATGGAAACTCGTCAGCGAACGCTACCAGGGTGTGCCAAATGCACGCGAACTGTTGATTTCAAATATCAGGTCGGGCAGTGCTGGGCAGTGGGACCAGGTCACTGGCGGCAAGCGGATGCCACCACAACAAGGCTCAATCAATGGTGAAGAGCTGGAGATTCTTGTTGATTATATTATTGCCCTTGCCGCGCCAAAGCCAATAGCGGTACCTGCTGAAACAGCAACGGCTATCCAGCAGAAAAATTAATACGCCTACTGTAGTAGCGCATGATCACTGGGCAACTGCTTTGAATACCAGATCGCAAGTTTGTGTTTAACCGACTTCTGCGAAATTTGGTCTTCGGGCATTGCCTGGATCAATTTATCATGAACCAGCAAGCGATAGATGTAGAGTGCTTTGTCGTTTGCTGAGTCTGCACTATCGAACTGTGCAGCTCCACGCGCCTCTGCATATCGCACACCAGCTATGATAGCCGCCTTGATCAATTCAACTTCATTTTTGAGCTTTTTCATCCCCACCTTCTCTATTATGCTTCAAGCCAGGCGCACCACCCGATCTCGATAGATGCCGCGTGATTTCATGAACTGCGATCCCGCAGGCAATCGCCACGTTCATCGAAGAGTTCAACCCCCGCATCGGAATATGGACTGTATAATCGACAATTTCAAGTAGTGACCCCTCACTCCCCCCTGTTCAGCACCCAAAACCAGGCAAATCTTTTCTAACTGACTATAGTCAAATTTTTCAGGTCAACACTCTGCTCTGTTAGCTCCAGCGCAACCATTCGATACCCCTCCACCCATAATCGCACTAAAACAGCATCGATCACAGCTCATGCCTTTTCAGTGACGCGTGGCGAAAGCCATTCCAAAAAATGGCAGCAGCAGAACAACCTTATGTCGCCAAAATTAAGCAGGTAATTGAAGCAAAAGGTATGACTTATTTTTAATATCGCAACAACACCAGCACAAATTACCTGACTCGTGTTAAATTAATAAATCACTGATGATGACTGACGAGAGACAGATGAATCAAGCACAACAACTCCCACAACAACTCCTGGATTTTATCGATAACAGCCCGAGCCCATGGCATGCGGTTGAATCCACTGTCGCGTTATTAGAGGCCAACGACTTTAATCCGCTTTCTGAAAAAGAGCCATGGCAATTAAATGCTGGGGAGCGCTACTACACCATACGTGACCAGTCATCGATTATCGCCTTTGTCACTGGCTCAAAAGCCCCCAGTGAAAGTGGCTATCGTATCATTGGCGCTCACACTGACTCCCCCGGTCTTCGTATCAAGCCTAACCCTGAACAAAAACGAGGCGCATACTTACGCCTTGGAGTTGAAGTGTACGGTGGCCCTATTCTCGCTACTTTTGCCGATCGAGACCTCTCGATCGCTGGACGCGTCAGCGTTAAAACAGACAGCGGCGCGCAAGCATTTGAGTCGCGCCTGTTACGCATTGATGAGTCGATTGTTCGCCTGCCTAACCTCGCAATTCATCTCAATCGTGAGGTGAATCAAAATGGCCTAATGTTTAATGCACAGGATGAACTGCCATTAATCCTGTCACAACCCGGCCTTGAAGGGATCAACTTTAAGGGCCTCGTTGCCGAACGACTACAGGTCGATGAAAACGCTGTTCTTGCATGGGAACTCGCGGCATATGATACCCAGCCCGGTGCCTTTTTTGGCATCGATCAGGCATTCATCGCCAATAGCCAACTGGATAACCTGGCCTCATGCCATGCTGCATTGCTCGCACTAACTAACACGCTCGACCAGGCCAACGATGCCACCCAGGTCATCGCATTCTTTGATCATGAAGAGGTCGGTAGCTGTAGCGCCAAAGGAGCTGACGGCAGTTTTCTTAATGACGTCTTAAACCGTATCAGCAGCACCCTGGAGGCAAGCACACAGGCTCACCACCAGGCCATTGCGAATAGCTATATGCTGAGTGCTGACATGGCGCATGCCTGGCACCCTAACTTTAGTAACAAACATGAGCCAGAGCATCAGCCGATCATCAATAACGGCCCGGTCATCAAAATCAACACCAATCAACGCTACACCACCGATGCCCACACCGAAGCGCTATTCGTTTCGATCTGTGAAGAGGAAAAAATCCCCTATCAGAAGTTCGTTAACCGTAGCGACCTTGCTTGCGGTAGCACCATCGGTCCAATGTCTGCGGCAAGAACAGGAATACGTTCTTTAGATGTGGGTAACCCAATGTGGGCGATGCACAGTATTCGTGAAAGCGCGGGAGCGATAGATCACGGCTACATGATTCGTGCTATGAGCGGCTTTTTACGCTGCTAATTTGGCGTAGATCAAAGTTCGTCTACACATAGTTCACTCAACACACTTCACGTAAAGCAGTATCCCTTTTAAAAGGGCTTTTCAAGGGGCTTTTTGACTGGTAAGTCAAAGAAAAAGTTCGACCCCTCCCCCTCAACAGAGGTGAAATCAATATGGCCATGATGACTATCGACAATCGATTTTGTGATCGCCATGCCCAATCCAGTGCCACCATTTTTACGGCGATCAGAACTATCGGCCTGAGTAAAACGTTCAAATATCCGGGCTCTAAATTCATCGGGGATTCCCATCCCCTCATCGGTAACATAAAAACGCACCACCTTATCGTTGTGCGTTTTAGCCCCAACCGTGACCACGCCATCTTTAGGAGAAAATTTGGCCGCATTAGAGAGTAGATTCGACATCACCTGTGCAATACGATTGGAATCTGCATAAACCTCACCCTCAGCGTTTTCATTAGCCAGCTCAAATTTCACACCATTATTAATCGCATAATGCTGATTAACAGAAATGGCATCAGCTAATATCTCATCAACCGAAACAGCAGCGAATCTAAATCCAAGCGCTCCAGACTCCAGTTTCTCAATATCAAGAATATCGTTAATCAACTCAGACAGGCGATCCACATTACGCATACTCACACTTAACAGTTCAGTCGAAGCAGGATCAAACTCAGCCCCCGTCACCCCCGACGCCAGTAAACCCAACGAGCCTTTAATAGAGGTCAGCGGCGTGCGTAATTCATGGCTCACTGTTGAGACAAACTCAGCCTTCATCGTCTCCACCTCTTTCTGTTTTGAAATATCTCGCACCACCCCAGTGAACATCGGCTCACCCAGTACATTACTCACGCCGATGCTAAGCTCGAGTGGAAAAGTGGAACCATCTTTCTTGATACCGGTCACTTCACGCCGACGAGCAATTGACCCTCGCGGCGAAATAATCTTTCCATCACCAGTCTCAAGATAATTTAAAATATATTGGTCGTGTTCTCTTTTATATGAATCTGGCATCAGCATTTTCACATTTTTATTCAGCAACTCGCTTTCCTGATAACCAAAAATTACTTCAGCCGCGATATTCACAGATTTAATAACCCCCTTGGGATCGATCGTGATCACCCCATCAGATACCGTATCAACAACTGCTCGCACACGCTCTTTATCTGACTCTGCCTGATGCGTCGCTTCCAGCGCCTGATCGCGAGCCGTAGCCAGGCTCTCCGCCAGTGACAATGCCTTTGCCGCTTGTGTCTCACTGCCTACGCGCATTTCACGTAACTCGTTTAGCTGCCCCACCATCTCTTCATTTGCCTGGGTTAGCTCGAGCTCTGCCTCTTCACGCTTAACGGCATTCTCTTTAAATACAGTCATCGCACGTGACATATGTCCAACCTCGTTGTCCCCCAGATACAGTGGTACTACAGATGCAGTTTCACCTTCAGCAATCTCTCTCATCACACGGGTCATTTCACCAATGGGGCGACCAATATTAAACAACAGTAGCCAGACACACAGCAACATGGCGATTATGACTGAGAAAACCACCACAATAGCCATCAAATTATCCGTGCGCATAATGTAATTCAACTCGGCACTCATCTCATCTGCCATCTGTTCAATTTGACGGCTAATCTCTCGATCCAGGATTTGAAATCCACGCAACGCCAGCACATCATCCACGCGAACAGTTTCATCAATGCGCTCAACCGCCTCACCCACCACAATCATCTCGCCGATGACTTTCATGCTACTCGCATAAGCGTTAATGGTTTTTTCAATATCATCCAATGCCAATGCTTCGCTTCCATTCGCACCGAGCGCACGAAATTTACCAATCGCCACAAGCGCATTCTGTAGTGAATGACGAGCAACAGCACCATACTTTTCATCTTTGCGTAAAATATAATTTTTATAAGCATGAATCATCCCGCCATAACCGAGATGCGAACGCAGTGCACTCACATACAGCGCCTTGCCCACCTCTTCGGTGGCACCACGGCGCTGCATCAGGTTTTCTTCGCGCAGTGCCTTAACACCACGCAGCGCAAGCGTGTCATCAACCCGTACCCTTTGGTCGATCTCATTTGCGCTCTTACCTTGCGCAATCATTTCCGTAATAACTTCCAGAGCGACTCTATATTTATCAAGTGTAATACGAATATCATCGATCGCGGCACGCTCTCGCTCTGTAATCGCAAGCGTGCCATACTGAATCAGGATCATATCTGCCGCACCCATTTCAGAATGGACCTTATCGTGCTTATTCAGGTCACGTCGAAGCACCATATTTTTAAAGGAGTGGATGATACCGCCATAACCGAGGATTGAATTTAGCTGACTGGTTAAACGTGTTTTTGCAGAATACTCAAGCTGATAGTCATGCCAGCTTTTCCCAAGATGGCGGCTCTCTTCCGCCAGGTAAAGCATACCGCCCGCAATAACAGTACCCAGCACCGTGAATATCAATAGTAGCAGTAGTAATATTTTTTTTATCGAAAGGCTTTTCATTACCATCCTTGTACTTATTTCTAAACACAATCGTGACTTAACAACATCTACAGGCGCGCGTCTTGCGCCACCTAACTCGATTTATGTCGGCACATCTCACACATGTATAAATTAAAGAAAGCTCATTAGAAAGTGAATTAATCCACTAGGCATCATCGATAACGACAAAAAATTGCCACCATAACAATCAGAATAGATAACCAACTGTAATCTTTAAATATTTTAAATTTTGTCGTTTAGCCGAAAGATCAAAAATATTGTAGAATCCTATTTGGCTTCGAGGGTTCAATAAATTAGCAGCGAACTTAGGCACAATTAAAAGTAGGCAGAGGTGATCGGAAATGAACAGCGGATCAGGCGATACCACAAGTTTTCAGGATAAAACCAACGACTGGGCTCAACTCGCCCAGCAAGACCCTGAGGCCTTCGAAACAATGCGGACTGAGTTACTCCAGAATTTTATTCAAAACTCATCCGCAAACGTGCAAAAAAAACTCGAAGGTATGCAGTGGAAAATCGAACACATTCGCCGCCGCGCCAACACCCCGGCAGAAGCCCTCGCCGAAATTTCCAATATGATGTGGCAGTCGACACAGCAGCTGGGCGTGAAACAGCAAGACCTGCTAGATATCTGCACTGGCCAAAAAGTAGACACCGCACCTTCGCATGAAAACGCTCAGATTCTACCTTTCAAACCAAGGGCTAATTAGAAGCGCGTTGACGT
>Ga0316209_1000208_pt1 | contig 120400 bp, 124 predicted proteins | sample 6monopyrite_MG_FD_204945 | JGI IMG/M metagenome (GOLD analysis project Ga0316209, IMG submission 204945) | Microbial mat bacterial communities from mineral coupon in-situ incubated in ocean water Damariscotta River, Maine, United States -... | ecosystem: Environmental > Aquatic > Marine >... | reverse complement strand
TCAAAGAAATGGACGATGCCGATTAGAAACTGGAAAGAGGCCATGAATCACTTTATGATTGTATTTGAGGAGCAGTTAGCTCCTCATGTTTGAAACGGGCAGTTACACAGAATTATTTACAGCCTCTGTAAAACTCGAATAATATGGATTTTTTTGTTGCTCAATCGGTAGAAAATAAAGTGATGATTGACCTGGTGCTGTCGGTACCCAGGGCGGATATAGTCACAAGCTACGCCAATGTTTGGGTTGCTCACTATAGAGTCCATACCCACAATAGGGGGCAAGTATCATATTGCAGTACTTCTGCACATCTTAACCAGAATATTGTTCAAATATAGCTACCGCATTAGTGTTTGAAGAATAACCTGTATTGATTCGGTTTAGGGCACTTTCAGTAAGCTGCCGGATAGCATCTTTGTCTGAACTGGCGAGTTCTAAAATTAGACTGGCGTATGTTTCTGCCTTTTGATGGTCTGCTAGCAAACCGCAGTTATTACCGATTACTTTAGGAATGCCCCCAACATTATGCGCAATGACCGGCAGTTGTAATGCTATCGATTCCAGCAAAACCATTGGCAGCCCTTCATGATCAGAAGTCATTAAAAGCGCATCAAAGCGATAAAGTCTTTCAACTATATCGGAGCAGTGTCCTTCGAACTCAATTATCCCCTCTGTCCCGAGCTGTTGGCTCAGTGTTTCAAGTTCTTTGCGTAACGGGCCGTCGCCCATTATATGAAAGCTTACATTAAAATCAGGGTGGTGATCCATCAGGTATTTGGCCGTTTTAATCACCATATCGACACGTTTAATGGGCACTAAACGACCTGCGAGCCCTACCCTGAAAGCCCCCCCGGGCGCTCTTGTTCTGGGAGGCAGGTTGCTAACGACCTGCTGGATCGCTTCTATATCAACACCATTTTCGATGGTGACAATTCGCTCAGCTGGAAAGTCTTTCTTTAAAATGCCTGTAAGATCTTCAGATACGGCAATCAATTTCTTCTGGATAAATCGCCCGCATAACCAGTCCAGTGTATAAACCACTCTTTTAGGGAATTGTCGCCAGCCTGGGTGGTGCTCAGGCGCGCCGTGGACGGTGCGCAATGACGGTATGTTTCCCGCAAAGAGCGCGGCGATGCTGCCCAGGATATTCTCTTTTTGACGATGGGTATGGACGATGTCTGGGGTTATGTTACGCAGCGCTTTAATGATTCCAGCAAAGAGCCTGGCGGGATTCAAGGTGGCTTCGTCTAGTACAGTAACCGGAATATTTTCAGCCAACAGCTTTTCTTCCAGCATGCCATGATTCATCAAGATCACGTGAACATCTGTTTCGGTGTATCTCTGGAGTGTTTTGGCGAGTGTGAATAGCTGTGCTTCCGCACCCGCCCAAAGATCACCCGAGGCGATATGTACTACTTTTAGGTGTTTATTGGCTTGCATTTAGTATTCACCAGAGCCTGCCCCGCGAAGCGCTTTGGGTACGAAGCTCACGAAGGACACGAAGGTTTTAATCAAAAAATCTGATTCTCTCGCCAAGGCGCAAACGACTGCATGGACGCAGGAGGTAGAACCGCGTCGGGAACAGCGGTCGAGCACGCAAAGTTTTTATTAATGGTTGTTTCATATCATCTTCTTTTCTCTGCGCCCTCTGCGTCTCTGCGAGAGCAACAGTACTTATCTATTTAAAGAGCGGACTCTCGCTAAGGCGCAAAGCACGCAAAGTTAAAACCAACTACTTTTTAAATATCACACTCTTTTCTCTGCGCTTAAAAAAATAAAGGGAACAGTGCCATATTGCGCTATTTTGATGCTTAATGCTGATCGTAGTGTCCGCCTATCGCGAAGATGTATACGTAATTGTCGTCAAATTTATATACAAGACGGTCTTTTTGAGAAATTCTTCTAGACCATAGTCCAGATAAATTGTGCCTTAATGGCTCTGGTTTGCCTGATCCAGTGGCGGGGTCAGAGTGAAGCATTTCTTTTAGTAATTTACAAAGCGCCTTATGTAGTCTTTTATTTTTTTCACGGAGTTGTTCATATGCAATCCAGGTGTTTCCCTCAAAGATCAGTGATCTCATTCATATCCCCATCAGTGGGTTTGTATCCATCGCTCCTGGAATGTGTAGAGATAGAATCCGCTATTTGTAACATCAGGCTATTATTTTGCAGAATATACAGGGTTTCTTGCTCTTGCTCCCAATCTTCAGCGCTCATGACGATGAAATCTTCCCCTGACCGGCGCGTGACTTTTAGCGGCGCATGCTGACTAACCACTTGTTCTACAAATGTTTTAAGGTTATCTCTAAATTTGTTTACGCTAGTTGAGTCCATAGTATCCACCAAACGTACGGTATATAGGTACGACTATAGCCCGAAAGCCCTGGCAAGGCAAGTCAAATCAACGACTATTCACCAGCGAGGCACGGAGGACACAGAGGGTTTTAATTAAAAAATCTGATTCTCTCGCTAAGGCGCAGAGTACGCCGGGAGCAGCAGCTAAGGTTGAGCAATACAGAGCGGTTACTGAGGATGCGAAGGTAAAGCTTAGTTGTCCACTCAGAGGGACTTAAACTCCTCCAATCCTATCGTGGCTATGTTCTTTTTTTCCAACGCTTTGGGTGGCGGCTACCGTGCATAATAGCAACAACGACAATATGTTTATCCTCTATTCGATAGTAGATCCCGAACGGAAATCGATGCATTACTGCTCGGCGAGTATGCCTATGAACAGCAGGATACATATTGGGATTTTCAGAAAACGTTTCGCAGACGGTTAGGACTTCTCCGAGGAAATCATAGCCGAGTCCTTTGCGTTGCTTTTCGTACCAATTCGAGGCATCTTCAATATCGATTTCCCCTTCTGGGCGAAAATGGACTCGAAGGCTCACAATCGTTTTTTAATGTCAGCGATCGCTTCTCTAGCTTCTCGGCCCTTGAGTCCGTCTGATGCATAAGCATCCAGCCGCCGATCAAGCTCATCCCTTTGTTCGTCAGTCATGGGTAAAGCCGTCTGATCAGAGGCGATACTGTCCCATATATCCTCTACTAGCCGTATCCGTTCGTCTATTGGCAATGCGCGCAGGTTACCTATCATATTGAACTCCTCTTTTCATTAAAAGGTTCACCCATTAGCCGAGCCTTGTCAACGGCTTAGGACAACGGATTTAGGGTCGAACCTGGGTAACTATATGTATATCCTCAATAAAAGGCCAGAATAAGCGCGTTGTAGGGGCTTAAATAGCCTGTTTGAGGGATGAAATGATACCTTCAGGGGATCCTCTTTATGACTAAGATCCGCGAACGTTCCGAGCAGGTCTTATTGCTTTAATCTCTTTCGCCTCTATTTTTCTGGCTTTGTATAAATCACAACGCAACTGCAAGCTTAACCAGAAATCTTCAGATACTCCGAAGAATCTTGCTAAGCGCAATGCTGTACTTGGCGTAATGCCCCTTTTTTGATTTATGATTTCATTGACTCTTTGGTAGGGAACATGAATTGCGTCGGCCAATTCCCGTTGAGTCATTCCCATAGGCTCAAGAAATTCCGTCAACAGCATATTGCCTGGATGGGTGGGTTCTCGATTTGTTGGAATACGCACCATAATTACACCTCTAATGATAATCAGTTACCTGGACATCCCCGGGGCCGACTTCGCCCCAAACAAAGCAAATACGGTATTGATCATTGATTCGAATACTGTATCGACCCTTCCGGTCACCGCTTAATAACTCGAGGTGATTTCCGGGTGGGACTTTTAGCCCCTATTAGAGGGTGTGCGTCAAATCGGGGTAGGTTTAAGAAATGCCCCCTAATTTTTATCTTCGTGTACTTCGTGCGCTTCGTGGTGAATAATACATTATGGACGCTATTTTCTTTATTTCGGCTTTTTTCTGTGTTTACAGCTATTTCCTCTATCCAGTGCTGTTGACTCTGTTACCTGCTCGACGTGGCGGTGTGGCGGGGGATCATGGTAGCCATAAGTTGCCCACTATTAGCCTGATTATCACTGCTCATAATGAAGCGCATCGTATCGCTCAAAAGATCGATAATACACTTAAGCTTGATTACCCAGATGGGCGGCTGGAAATCATTATCGCCTCAGATTGCTCAACCGATGAGACTGATCAAATAGTTCAGTCTTTTAGCGATAGTGGTGTGCGTTTGGTGCGTGCTGATGCGCGCAAAGGCAAAGAGTATGCGCAGCTATGCGCGATACGGGCATCACAGGGCAGTGTGCTGGTTTTTTCAGATGTGGCGACCCAGATTGAGCCTGGTGCCCTCTATGCGCTAGCCGGTTATTTTAACGACTCGGCTATTGGTGCCGTTTCCAGTGAGGATCGTTTTGTGAGCCAAGATGGGGCGGTTGTAGGCGAGGGGGCGTACGTTAAGTATGAGATGTGGCTGCGAGGCCTGGAGTCGCAGCGAGCGGGGCTGGTGGGCTTGAGCGGCTCATTCTTCGCGGCCCGACGAGAAGTTTGCGAAGCGTGGGATATCGCCGCGCCAAGTGATTTCAATACTGCCTTGAACTGCACGAAGCATGGGCTCATTGCGGTTTCTGCACCCGATGTAATTGGAATGTACAGTGATGTAAAAGATGCCAGCCTCGAATATCGACGTAAACTGCGTACCATCATCCGTGGCATTACCGCTATATCACGCCATCCAGAGGTGCTGAATCCGTTTAAAATGGGGATGTTTGCATTTCAGGTGTGGAGCCATAAAATCCTGCGTTGGGCGGTGCCGTGGTTTATGGCGCTGCTGTTGTTAGTTTCGATCATTTTAAGCGTGCAACATTGGTTCTTTAGCTTGGCATTGATGGCGCAGTTGGGTTTTTATGCGCTTGTGATCGCAGGCCATCTTTCAAGCGAGTTACGTTCACGCACGATCATTAAGATCCCTTATTTCTTTGTGCAGGTGAATCTGGCGATCGCTGTGGCCACTATCATGTTTTTACGTGGTGAGCGAATGACGACCTGGACACCATCGAAACGCTAATGTTTTATCGACTGCCGCCTGCCGGGAACCGGATTGAGTGTTCTGAGTCGATTGAGGGGAATCATCGCTTGCCCGACTTTTTATCATCAAAAAGTTATTTTTTTGATTCGGGGGCGGCCTCTCTGGCGGCCGCCTTGGTGGCGGTAGTTCAGCATTCTAAAATATCGCACCCTGAAGTCCTGATTCCCGCTTATGTCTGCCCGGAAGTGGTCAGTGCGGTCTTATATGCGGGCGCTACGCCAGTGTTAGTGGACTTTGAGGTGGATCGCCCCTGGATGGATTTAGATGCGCTTGCTCGCGCTGTGACGCCTCAGTGTTGCGCGGTTGTTGCGGTTGACCTATTTGGCATCCCTGAGCGGCTGGCTGCTATTCGGCAGGTGCTAGCTGAGCGTCCTGTCTGCCTGATTGAGGATAGTGCGCAGGCCTTCCCTGAAAAAGATGAAGGTGAGCGTGATCACGGCGATCTGGTGATTTATAGTTTTGGTCGGGGGAAGCCTGTGAGTGTGCTGGGCGGCGGTGCGGTTGTGGTTAGGGATGCGTCGCTTGAGGCGGAAGTGGCGGCTGTTTATCGTGATGCTGAAAAAGTGGCGTCGCGAAGGTGGCTGTCCTGGCTAAAAATCGCGGTTTATAACTGTCTGATCTCTCCCAGGGGCTACTGGTTGCCCGAAATGCTTCCCTTTTTAAAGTTGGGCGAAACAAATTTTCATCTGATGAATCAAATTTCGAGGATGGATGGATTTGGGCTAAAAATCCTGGCGGAAAACATAAATCACTATTGGTCGCGGGAGTGTAAAACTCAGAATGCGATTGCGGCTGGGCTTATTGAGTACGGTGATGACGAGGTGATTGATCTGTTTGCCGTTGCTGGCCGAGGCGAGGAGCGGTTAATACGTTACCCTCTGCTGGCTAAAACGCCACAGATTCGAGACAAGCTCTATCAAGCGTTGCAGCAGAAAAAAGGAGGGGCATCTAAAATGTATCCCACCACCTTGCATGGTATTGCTGGTTTAGAAGGTTATTTTCCTGATATCGAAGCGACGCCTAATGCCGTCTCGTTTGCTCAACGGCTGTTAACGCTTCCGCTGCATCAGGGTGTTACGCAGTGCGACCTTGATGAGATGCTGGGTGTTATCTGTCGGCAAGAGCATAGATGAAAACGGAGTCGCGACAGGTTGTGGTGGCTGAGGTCAGCGGCAGTTCATCTATCGAACAACTGAGAGGTGACTGGGAGCGGTTGCTGGCTGCTTATGGTACCCCTTCTTTCTTTCTTTCCTGGTTATGGATTGGTAACTGGATCAAGATCCTTCCGCCAGAGACCCAGTTGCACCGAGTGACCGTATACCGGGGTGATCTTCCCGAAGCACTAACGATAGTGACAAGTCAGACAGTTAGACGTAAAGGGTTATTTTCCAGTCGTGTGCTGGCGCTAAATGAGTCGCTTGCGGCAGGCTTTGATATGGTGGTTGAATATAATGGGCTGGTTGGTAATCGAGCTGACAGCCGTGTCTATAAGTCAATGCTATCGGGACTTATTGATCAGTTTGCTCCCTGGGATGAATTACAGTTAAGTGCGATTGCCGAAGCGGACCTGTTTCTTGATGAGTCTATTCTTCAAGCGTTAAAGCTTTCGCCAAGGGTAGTGGGTGAGTCCTATGCGCGATTTGTTGATTTAGCGCAGCTCCGGAAGACGCAATCTTCTTTTGTTGGCTCGTTGAAAAAAAAGACTCGTTATAAAATTCGTCGCTATCTTCGTGCGATTGAGCAGCGTGGACAAATACAAGTCTCCACGCCTAACACTGTTGATGAGGCGTTGTGTTTTTTTGACGAGTTAAAGGCATTGCATCAGACATATTGGCAGCAACGTGGTAAGTCGGGTTCATTTGCGAATGTTGTTTGGGAGCGTTTTCATCATAATATTATTCGTGATGGGTTTGATGATGGTGCGATTCAGCTTGTGAAGGTAGCGGTGGGCTCGGAGGTGGTTGGGGTTGTCTACAGTTTAGTTGCCTCTGGCACCATTAATATGATTCAGAGTGGCTATAATTACCACGCGTTCCCAAACGAGCATCCGGGGTATGTGAGCCTGGTTAAGGTGATTGAATATAATCTTGATGCCGGCAATGATGTCTTTGATTTTTTAGTGGGAGATGCTCAATACAAACAGAGTCTGGCAACTGATGCGGTGAAGCTTAAATGGGTCATGCTACAGCGTCACCGGGTCAAGCTCAGTTTTGAGAACTTTCTGCGTGATGTGAAGCATAAAATAGCGGGGGATTCGGACATTACCTTTTAAAGGTGCATGAAGGTTGTGCGTTGTTTCAGTGCGGACGGGTACTTTGCCCGCTGAAAAAAGACCTGAATTATAGTTAAATCGATTCAATTGACGTAGTCAGCAGAGTTTGATACTAAACCCTTATACCTTCTAGCAATGCCTATCGTTCCAGAAATGTAGATACAGTACGCATAGCGTTCGTGATGAAAGTCACAATGTGTATTTTTGGCTAGATTGTAGTCTTGTAAGTGTGATCGAGATCGCGGTGAAAAATATCCTGCTGCCGTTAAATGTGTCAGAGCGATTGATTGACACGAAGGATATTACAGATGACTGCAGTGAATGTAAAAAAACTGATTTTTGGTGTTGGGCCATTAGCGCGTTGTATCATACTGATAATAACTGTAGGTTTAGTCGGTTGTGGGGATGGTAACTCTGAAGGTGAGGGTGATAGCACTACAGTTGGTGTGGAGGTTGCGAGTGTTGATGGGACTGCTACGCTGTCCTGGGTGGCACCTTCGACACGGGTAGATAGTACGCCGCTTTCCATGAGTGAGCTTGGCGGATATAAGGTCTACGTCGGGAGCAGTATGGATACGCTGATGTTGCATGCTGATATCAATGACCCCTATCAAATGGAGCTGGTGGTGAATAACCTGGACACAGGAACTTATTATTTTGCAGTAACCGCATATAATCAATATGGTGCTGAGAGTGACTTTTCGTCGGTTCTAAGTAAGACCATATAGCATAGCGATCTGATCGCCAATAAAAAAGCCCCCGCCATTCCATCGGTTGGGGCTTTTTTATTGGTTTTCCCTTAGAATAAGCATTTCTCGCTGACGCTTATGAAGCGCTAAGCGACGGCTGTTAATTACCGCCCGGCCACGCTGTCAGCGCTTTTGTAGTGATGAGCGTTAGTGAGTGATCAATAAATAAATAAAGGAGTGGCTTTAGTGGCGTAATGCTATTTGGGTCGCTGAATTGAGAGTGAAATATTGGCATAACTCCCAGTAATTTTAGCGAAGTAGCGACACTATCGTTTTGATTTTGGTCTGAGTATTGTGAGTGGTGATCTATTGATGATTGCTTAGTAGTGCCGTGAGGAAAACATGTACGAGTCATTTTATAATTTATCTTCGAAACCCTTTCAGTTGAGCCCAAATGCAAAATTTTTTTACAACAGCCGTGGCCATAAGCGCGCGATGTCCTACCTTCAGTACGGCATTAATCAGGGGGAGGGATTTATTGTTGTCCTGGGTGGGGTTGGTACCGGAAAGACGACCATGGTGCAGGCCTTGTTCGATCAGCTGGAAACGGATGCGATCGTCGCGGCGAACTTAGTCACCACAGATTTAGCGTCGGATGATTTGCTGAGTATGGTGGCGACTTCATTTGGTTTGCCCGATGAGGGCGCATCAAAAGCAAACTTATTGAAGCGCTTAGAGGTTTTCTTTCTAAAGCAGTATAAAGAGGGACGGCGTGTGTTGCTGGTGGTGGATGAAGTGCAGAATATTCCGATGAGATCTTTGGAGGAGCTGCGAATGCTGTCTAATTTTCAGGCGGGTGGGGTTGCTCTTTTACAGATATTTTTGCTTGGACAGCGTGAATTTGTCAAAACACTGCATGCTGATGGCCTGGAGCAGTTACGGCAACGTATTATTGCCTCATATTACCTTAAGCCGCTAGAACGTGATGAGGTTCATCGCTATATAGAATACCGCCTGACCCTAGTGGGTTGGCAGGGAGATCCTTCGTTTGATGAATCTGCCTATGATGAGATTTATGCCTATACCAGTGGTGTCCCACGAAAAATCAATACCTTATGTGATCGTTTAATGTTGTATGGATTTCTTGAAGAGCTTCATCAGTTCGATGCGAATATGGTGAGAATGGTTACCAGTGAATTGCAGGGTGAAATATCCTACGCACCGCAAGAGAGTCCAGCGCTGCCGCGGCAAGAGACTAAAATAAGCCAGAAGATGGTGGAGATGGAGCAGCGGCTTTGTAATATAGAAGAGAAAGTTGATGATTTTAGTGAGCGGCTTAAGTCGCAACGCTCTCTGTGGGCGAGGTTTTAGCTGTGTCGTAGTGATGGATGTGTTTAGCGTAAAGTTTTTTATGTGTGCATCGTACTGTTTGGCTAGTCTCGAGTGAAACAGTTGGGGGTTGTGTAAGTTTTCTTTTTATCTTAAAGGGGGGCTGATGGTTGGGTTTCTATAACTATTTGAATAGTAATTGTAAATGTTTTTTCGCATGAATTATGCCGTATTAAAGTTGGTGTAATCTAAAGTTAGAAGTTTTAGGTATTGTTAGAGATGAATGTTGAATTTTTGATGAAAAATTTTGCTTTTATCGAATTGCTGGTTGTTTCAAGCGTTGCGATGGAGGGCGTCATGTTTTGTGGTGATCAAGTCTACAGAACGGCAATACTAGGTGACGCCACCGCTTGTGTTTCTGGGGCCGGGCAACCAGATGCCAGTGATATCAACGGTTATTTTGGCTCAACGCGGGTCAGCATCAGTGATGCCAACTCTGGTGGTGATAGCGGCTCTTTGTCTATTACTAATATGAGTGGCGCATGGGGCTCTGGTGATGTTGAGGGTGAGGGTGGCTGGAACATTACTGAAGCTAATTTTTGGGCTACATTTACCTAGAGCGTGATCGCAACCCATGTTGGAAATGGCGGAAATAACCCGGGCCACTGGGCATGGATGCTTGAAGTTGGCGATCTTACTGGAACATTTGATTACCTTAGAAATATCTCCGGCGGCGGTGGTTTTTCGAATCCTCAGCGGTGGAGATCAAAGGATCCTTCAGCTTCTGTTCCGGTACCTGCCAGCATCGCTCTGAGCGGGGTTTTTTATGTTAATCATCGTGGGACGCGTGAACATGCGACCCATATTTATTGTGGATAATTTGAATCATGTGGATTGACGTAAGGCAGAGAGATTGATAGTGTAAACGAGTTCGTGTGCATCCATAGTAATATGGTGTTGGGGAGCACAATATAAAAATAAAAGGGTCCATTTTATGATCAAGAAATCAAGCTTATTGATAGCACTTTTGGGGGGGCTGGCGTCACTGGTGCTAGTGAGTGGGGCGCATGCTGCAAAGCCAGGCGATCCAGTTGCCGGCGAAATGCAGGCTGGACTGTGTGGCGGTTGCCACGGGGGTGACGGGAATAGTCCAGACGCTACTTTTCCGCGCCTTGCAGGGCAGTATGAAATGTATATCGTTAAGCAAATCAGAGACTTTCAGAAAGGCCATCGCGCCAATAATGACACCATGGCGGGTATGGCGGCGATGGTAGCTTCTTTACAGGATGCGAAGGATATTGGCTCATATTTCGCTTCACAGAAAATGGCTAAAAAACCACTCGAAGCTGTGGATAAAAAGCTGGCTGCGGAAGGTAAGAAGTTATTTTATGAGGGAAATCCAAAGTCAGGTGTATACGGCTGCGTGAACTGTCATGGTGATCGTGGTAAAGGTAAGGCGCCCAATATCGCTGTATTCCCAAGAATTGGTGGTCAACATCGTGACTACATCATCAAGCAGCTGAAGGATTTCAAGAGTGGTGCTCGCGCAAATGATCCCGCTGGCATGATGAGTGACATTGCGAAAAAACTCTCGGATAGAGAAATGACCGCTGCTGCCAACTACCTCGCCTCGCAATTGCCTTAATGTTTTAGGTGGTATGTGGATGCCTGCCTTCGGTCGGGATAGGATTGGAAGTAAAGAAAAAACGGTACGCTGCTCGCAGCGTACCGTTTTTTTTGTTTGAAAGATTGAGTGTAGCCGGAAGGGGCGCTGTCTGAGGCGACAGGCTTATCTGTTTACGATGCTGGAAACGCTACTAGGTGGTCCGCTGCAATACGAATCCCCACATGTTCGCCCACCGCATGGTGGTGGTGACTTGGAAACAGTGAAAGGACCTGCTGGCCGTTGGGTAGCTTCAATGTGTACATGATTTCGGCGCCCTTAAAGGCCTTATCAATAACTTCAGCGCGCAGGCTGCTACCGGTATCGGGGAGGATATCGTCGGGCCGAATGAGCACCTCCATCTTCGAGTGAATGGGCCATGGGTAGGCACGGTCTCCTTGAATATCACCAATATCAGTCTTGACCAGGTTGGGTGCGAGGAGTGTCCCTTCGATGAATATCCCCTGCCCGATGAAATTGGCGACGAAGCGGCTGGTGGGTTCGTGGTAGAGATTGAACGGGGTGTCCCATTGGAGGATACGACCATCATTCATCACGCCGACGATGTCACCCAGCGCAAAGGCCTCGTGTTGATCGTGAGTGACCAGCAGCGCGGTGATACCCTGACTTTTTAAGATCTTACGGATTTCAAGCCCCAGTTTTTCCCGTAGATCGATATCGAGGTTAGAGAACGGCTCGTCGAGCAGTAACAGGTCAGGGTTTGATGCGATGGCACGTGCCAGCGCAATACGTTGCTGCTGCCCTCCCGATAGCTCGTGTGGGTAGCGTTTGCCGAAACCTTCAAGATTAATCAGTGCCAGGAGTTCATCGGCACGTTGCTGCTTCGCCATTTTGTTCATATCACGCAGGCCAAAGGTGATGTTGTTGTAAACATTGAGATGCGGAAACAGGGCGTAATCCTGGAATACCATCCCCAGTTTGCGTTTCTCTGGCGCGAGCATATTACCGGGTGTAGAGACTTGCTTGTCGCGCAGTGTAATACTGCCGTGATGGATAGGTTCAAGGCCAGCGATCGCCCGCAATACGGTGGTTTTACCACAGCCACTGGGCCCGAGTAGGCAGGAGATATCTCCCTGTTTGATGTGAAATGAAAGCTCCCGAATGACCGTCTGCCCTTGGTAGTGGCACTCAATGTCTTTGATGTCGAGTAGGGCGCTCATCTGATGTTTAAACACTTAATTTAAGCAGGAATTCGATCAGCGCTTTCTGCGCATGCAAGCGATTTTCCGCCTCATTCCATACTACGCTCTGGCTACCGTCAATGACGTCCGCGCTGACCTCTTCGCCGCGATGTGCCGGCAGACAGTGCATAAACAGGGCGTCCTTATCAGCGGCAGCCATGAGGTGGCTGTTGACCTGATACGCCTTGAAGTCGAGAATGCGTTTGCTGCTTTCCTCTTCCTGGCCCATGCTGGCCCATACGTCGGTAACGACAAGGTCCGCACCGCTAGCCGCCTCGAGCGGGTCATGAGTGAGCGTGACGCAATCCTGATGCGACGCAAGCAGTGTGGCATCAGGAGTGTAGCCAGACGGTGATGCAATATGTAACTGAAAGCCAAATTGCCGTGCCGCATTGATATAGGAGTGGCACATGTTGTTACCATCGCCGATCCATGCCACCTGTTTGCCGCGGATACTGCCGCGATGTTCGTACCAGGTCTGCATATCAGCGAGGAGCTGGCAGGGGTGATACATATCTGACAGTGCGTTGATCACTGGGACTTGAGAATTTGCTGCAAACGTCTCAAGTGTCTCATGGGCGTAGGTGCGAATCATGATCAGATCAACCATGCGGGATAGCACGCGGGCGGTATCTTCAATCGGCTCGCCGCGGCCAAATTGTGTATCACGTGGTGACAGGAAGATCGCACTGCCCCCCAGATGAGCCATACCCGCTTCAAAAGAGACGCGGGTGCGGGTAGAGGATTTTTCAAATAACATCCCGAGCACTTTGCCGCGGAAAGGCTCATAACTTTCACCTGCAGCCCGCATCCGTTTTAATTCAATGGCGCGTTGTAGGAGCGCGTCCAGCTCGGTCGGTGTCAGGTCGTTGAGGGTGAGGAAATGACGCGTCATGATTGTGCTTCCTGTTTGAGGAATGCTGTGACAATAGTTATTAGGCGCGCCACGATTTCATCGGCCTCTTCATCGCTAATGATCAAAGGAGGCAGGAGGCGAATCACCTTGTCGGCCTGAATGCTGATCAGCAGGCCTGCATCAAGGGCGTCCTGGAGCAGAGCCCCGCAAGGGCGGTCAAGTTCAACGCCGATCATGAGACCTTTGCCGCGAATGGCGACTACGCCCGTTTCCTCGGCAAACGCCTGTTTCAGGTTGGTGCGGATACGCACACCGAGTTGCTCGGCGCGTGCGGCAAGCTGTTCCTTTTCCATTGTCTCAAGTACAGTCAGCGCGACGCTACAGGCCAGCGGATTTCCCCCAAAGGTAGAGCCGTGGTTACCTGCCTGCAATACATTGGCCGCGGAGCCTGAAACTAGGCATGCGCCAATCGGGAAGCCGTTGCCCAGCCCTTTGGCGAGCGTGACCACATCCGGTTTTATCTCGCTGTGTTGCCATGCAAACCATTTGCCGGTGCGGCAGATCCCTGTTTGAACCTCATCCAGCATCATCAACCAGCCGTACTCATCGCAGAGTTTGCGTACCGCAGCGAGGTAGTGGTCATCGGGCACATTGATACCGCCTTCGCCCTGGATAGGTTCAATGAGTATCGCCACGGTCTCACTACTATTTTTAGCGATTTCGCGGAGCTCATCGATGTCGTTAAATTTAGCGCGCACAAAGCCCTGAACCAGTGGCTCAAAGCCGGCCTGCACCTTACGACTACCGCTGGCCGAGAGCGTGGCGAGGGTACGCCCGTGAAAGCTCCCTTCAGTGACCACCACGGTGGGCGTAGTGATGCCCTTATTGTGCCCATAAAGTCGGGCAATCTTGATCGCAGCCTCGCAGGCCTCAGCGCCGGAATTGGTAAAAAAGGCCTGTTTCATACCGGAAAGGCGCATCAGTTGATCGGCCAGCTGCTGTTGCTGTGGGATGTGGTAAAGGTTGCTAGTGTGGATGAGCGTGCTGCCCTGTTGCGTGAGTGTCGCCGCAACGGCCGGGTGGGCGTGACCTAGTCCGCACACGCCGATGCCACTCAGAGCATCGAGGTAACGCTTGTCATCGGTGTCCCACAGCCAGGCACCTTCTCCTTTTTTGAAGGTGACTGGCAGACGTGCATAGGTCGGCATAATTGAGTCAGGCATGATTAAATTCTTCATCTTCTATAAAGCAAAAAGGCAGCCAGGGATTATGCCGGCCGCCACTTTAGTAGCAAACGAGAAAGTATAGCGGATTTTACAGTTTCGGAAAGTATGTACTCGTGATAAATCCCTCTATTTTTTCAATAACCATATGGTTGCCGTTGAGTAAAATATTTCATTTTTATAGATAAATAGCCGATATATCACTTATGGGTCAGTTTTAAATTGCGGGTGATAAGCTTGTTTTTTGCTCATCAGAGAGTATTTTATAGCTTTAATAGCAGTGGAATAATAAATTTAATTTAATGATATTTATAAGCTATTTCGCGTTCGGCTGTTGTGTAACTATCAATTCGAGATAAAAATTTTCTTAATAAAGGATGGTCAATATGAGCGGTGAGGCAGTTGTGCAGCCCTTGAAAACTCTAAATAGACGCCAGATTCCTGAAGCCGTTGATCTCAGTGTATTTGAACCTTTTAGTGCTTTTACCGCTGAAATGCTGGAATCGATCGCGAATGAAGCCTCAGTCGAGCGCTTGCCACCGGGCCGACGTATTTTTAATCAGGGGGATATGGATGGTAAAAGCGTCTTTTTACTCTCAGGCCAAATTGCCTTGATTGCGGAAGGACATCCCGCCATCACCATCAAGGCGGGCAGTAACGAGGCGTTGGAGGCGGTGGCCGACAGCAAGCCCCGAGAGGTGACAGCGCTAGCCAGAAGCAGCGTGACATTACTTTCCGTTGCTACCGAACTGCTCTATGAGTTGAATAAAACAACACCGATGGTCTCGGTGCATAAAACAGAGCGGATGACTAACAGTAAAGATAATCGTTCAAGATCTGCGCGTATCGAGTGGGTGTTAAATTCGCCGCTTTTTTTTCGTCTGCCAAGCCCGCACGTTCAGGTGTTGACACGCCGCTTGGAAGAGGTCTGCGTCAAAACAGGTGAAGCTGTGGTGAGCGAAGGGGATGAGGGTGATTTTTATTATGTGATTACAAAAGGCAGTTGTGTGGTGACGCGTGCAATTAAGGGAACCAATAAAAAAAGTCGTCTGGCCGAGCTTGGTATTGGGCGTGGTTTTGGCGAGAGCGCGTTGATTGGTGACACCCTGCACAGTAGCACGGTGACAATGCTGGAAGATGGTGCACTGGTACGGATTCCCAAAAGTGAGTTTATGACATTGTTGGTGACACCTTACATTAAGCGGGTGTCGTATGAGCAGATGTTGATGATGCAGGATGAAGGCGCGGTATTGCTGGATGTTCGAATTCACTCGGCATTTGAAAAAATGAGTTTGCGAGGCAGCATCAACCTGCCACTTGCGACGTTGTGGAAGGCAGCTTCCATTCTTGATAAGAGTAAAGAGTATGTAGTCTGTTGTGATGTTGGTAAGCGCAGCACAATTGCGGCATTTTTAATGGCGCAGCAAGGGCTCAACGCCCGCATCCTTGAGGGTGGGCTGAAAAACCTGCAAGAGCAGGATGATTACTTAAGTATTGACTCACAATGTTTGGATGATACGGATGCAGAAAATGAGTTGCAACGTGAACTCGTGAAAGAAAATGAACCCGATTTTTAGTTGCGAAGCACATGAGTGCGAGCGATATCCCTCACTGGCAGCCATGAACCGCGAAGATGGTGGCTAGTCCCCGAGAGACGATCCCGTGGGTAGACCCGGAGTGATGAGTATTGGCGAATGACGTAGAGAATGCGACAGCGGAAATCATCGCCGTAGAGGCTATTTGAGAGTGTTGAGTACAACGAGTGCATGAAGTGATTGATGTTGTGCGAAAATGCAACGTACACAGGGCGATCGGGGCAAAAAGAATCCGTTGTCATATAAGAGAGTGAACGCTTGGCATAGACGCCCAGTAATTTTTAGCGAAGTAGCGATACAATACGGTTTTTTTTAAGAGCGATGGTCTTTAAAATCATTCGTTGAATGGATGCGTCACTATTAATTTTCGAGATCTCATCAAGGGTAAACCATCTGACGTCGTTTGATTCATCGGACACGGAGGGTATTGTTGCTAGCTCCGCTTCAAACAGGTAACGAATGTCATAATGTTGATGCTCTGCTTCTTTCTTATTTCCTGGAATGACGTGAATATCAAGATCAAAAATAGCATCGCCGAGGGCTTTCAGGTCTGGGATGCCAGTTTCTTCCTGCGCCTCGCGAAGGGCGCTACTGAGTACATCAAGTTCTTCTTCAATATGGCCGCCGGGCTGCAACCATCGGTTAAGTTTTTTATGGTGAAGCATCAACGCATGATTACATGTGGGGTCGATAATCCATGCTGATCCGGTCACATGTCCAGGTACTAGTGTTCTTTTATAGAAATTATGATGACGTTTCACAAACGAGAGCATAGCTCGCTGATGAGCGGCCTCGGTTTCATTAAAAGGTGTGAAAGCGGCGATCTGTGTGAGATGTAATGCTTGATTCATAGAGGTGTAAACGAGCGATCATTGGTGACGGGGAAGGCAATATGCTTTCCCCGTAATTTTACGTATGATGGTTACGCGTTGAAGTTCTTAGCTACAAAGTCCCAGTTAACTAGGTTCCAGAACGCCTCGACATACTTCGGGCGTGCATTGCGGTAATCAACATAGTAGGCGTGTTCCCACACATCGCAGGTCAGTAGTGCAGTCTGTCCTTCGGTCATCGGGGTGCCAGCATTGCTGCTGCTGACCAGTGCCAGCGAGCCATCACTATTTTTAACCAGCCAGCCCCAGCCAGCGCCAAAGGTGGTGATAGAGGTCTGGCTAAACTTGGCTTTGAATTCATCGAATGAACCAAAGCTGCTGTTGATTGCATCCAGCAGTGCGCCGGTCGGTTCGCCGCCGCCGTTAGGGCTGAGGCAGTTCCAGTAGAAACTGTGGTTCCAGATCTGAGCCGCATTGTTAAACATGCCGCCACTTGATTTTTGAACGATCTCTTCCAGTGTCATCGACTCAAATTCGGTACCCTTAATCAGGTTATTCAAATTGGTGACGTAAGTCTGATGATGTTTGCCGTAGTGAAACTCAAGTGTCTCCGCAGAGATGTGAGGCTCAAGGGCATTCATTGCATAGGGTAGTTCAGGGAGTTTATGTTCCATGTCAGTTTCCTTTGTTGTAATCACTGGATGGCGCATAAACTAACGCTAAACCGAGCATAAATCAATGTGATTCGCCGTGTCTGCCTGCTCTGTTAAGATGAACTGCATGATGGATCCTATCTCACTGAGTATCTTTGCTAGTCGTATCAACGCCATTTGTGAGGAAAATGGGGGCGCTGCTGCAATCTACGGCGCTCTCGCCCAATATCAAAGATCGGCTCGATTTCTCCTGCGCGGTGTTTGGTGCTAGCCGTGAACTGCATACACAAACGGCCCATATCCCGGTGCTAGCATGGCAGGCAGTATTGATCAAGTGCGATTATGGCGGCTTGTTGTGAACAAGGCTATTCCGATAATCAGCAAATGGAGCTCAGGCAGAGGGTCATTTGTATTAATTACTTCTTATAGACAGTGGTACAAACGCTAGAAATAGCATCAATACGGCAGTTTACCTAAATTAAGCCTCCGTCGTGTCGGCATTGAACACCAGCCAGCCATTGTGGGTGATCAGCCCTGACGCAGGGAAAGTGAGGCAATGGAAGGCGTTAGTTGACTTGGGGGTTCATCAGAAATGAGGGGGTACTAATGAGCCTACCGCGCGCAGCGAAAGCCCACATCGGTACTCGCACTCTCGGGTGTCGTGTGGGCGCGGCGTGCTGCGCGGAAGAAGGTGCTGAGGCCGTAGTGACCCATGCCGGCACCACCGCCCTTCACTATGCGGTGCTGTTTGGTGTAATTGGGGTCGTCGAAGTCTGATCCTTCATAGGGCTGATAAAGATCGGCCACCCACTCTGTGACGTTACCGCCCAGATCAAACACGCCGTAAAATGAAACATCTTTGGGAAAACTGCCGGGCGGCATAATCGATTCGTCATCTTCCTGTTCAGGGTTTTCGCCCGAATTAGCGAGTCCCTGCGCCCACTCAGCCCCCCACGGGAATTCATTGCCATCCGGGCCGCGTGCCGCCTTTTCCCACTCCGCTTCTGTTGGTAGGCGTTTGCCCACCCAGTGGCAGTAGGCGTCTGCATCGATCCAGTTCACCGCCGTCGCCGCCAGTGTGTCGCGCTGTGCCTGTTTGGCAAATAGTGCGTCGAGCAGCTGCGTTTTATCCAGTACTGTGGGGTCGAGGTCGAGGTTGAAATAGTCGGTGGCGATCCAGCGCAGGTTATCGATATGGGCATTGCGTAGTTTGTCATCACGCACGTTGTAGCCATTTTGAACCCACGCCTGCGGCTCCATGCGGCCTGTGCTCGTGATAAAGGCTTTGTACTCGGCGTTGGTCACTTCATATTGATCGATGATAAAGGCGGGCAGTTCCACCGTATGCTGGGGGTGCTCGTTAAGGAACAGCGGCGTTACGAAGCCGTAACGTTCCTGTAGACCCTCGTTATCGATTTTGTCACTGCCACGGATGAATGCCCCGGCTGGGATCAACACCTCGCGCTCACCGGGCGGTATGGCCACTCCCATTGGGGCTGCATGGCTAGCTGTTGGCGTGCTATCAATGCTACTGACAGGGGGGGCTTGATGCGGTGATGTGGGGTTGTCGCAGCCGGCAAGTAGCGAGACGAGGAGTAACAGCGGCGATATTTTGAACATATGTTGTGGCATGCGCGGCAATATACCGCAGAACGGGAAAAATGATGAGTTTTCGATGAAAATTCAGGGTTTATAACATGTTGGGGTTGACTAAAAACGGCCTGCCCTGTTTAATACGCGCTCGCTGACAAAAAAGCGGCAGCAATGCCCGCAGCGAGTCTGCATTACAAATGCCCAGGTAGCTCAGTCGGTAGAGCAGGGGACTGAAAATCCCCGTGTCGGCAGTTCGATTCTGTCCCTGGGCACCAATAAATTCAATAAGTTACCCTCTCATGCTTTTTAGTCCCCGTGTCATGCGGTACACTTTCAGTACACTACTCGTTCTGGAGGTGCAAAATGGCAATGATTGCAAAGACCCCATCGGCTACCTGGAAGGCGATTATTCGCAAGCGCGGGTGGCCCACCACGATCAAAACTTTCCGCACCAAAAAGGCAAATCCGCCAGTACGGTTCGTCTGGAACTTTCGTTGCTTTCACATATGTTTACCATTGCAATTAAAGAGTGGCGTGTGGGGCTGTTTTACAATCCGGTTGCCAATATCCGCAAGCCAGCGCCAGCCAAAGGGCGTGACCGACGATTAACTGAGGGTGAAGAGGCGAAGTTGTTCAAGGCCTGTAACCAGCACTCCAACCCTATGCTGGGATGGATCGTACGTATTGCACTCCACACTGGTATGCGTGCCGGTGAAATCAAATCACTCTCGCGTGATCAGGTGAATCTATCGAAGCGGACAGTGCTACTCAGCGATACCAAAAACGGTTCAGCACGAATGGTGCCGTTGACCCGTGAGGCCACGGCGGTACTTCGTGAAGTGTTAAATCATCCTATTCGCCCTCTGGAGACCAACCTTATTTTCTGGGGCGAACCGGGTCGAGATGGCAAGCGTCGCCCCTATGAATTCCGCCCTGCCTGGCATCGAACCATAAAGGATGCGGGTATCGATGGGTTGCGCTTTCACGACCTGCGCCATGAGGCCGTTTCTCGTCTGGTTGAGATGGGGCTTGGTGATCAGGAGGTGGCGGCGATCTCCGGCCATAAATCGATGCAGATGTTGCGACGCTATACCCATCTGCGTGCCGAAGATCTGGTTAGTCGTCTGGATCAGCTACAGTCTCACCAGGACAACATTTAATTTTTGAGTTGGAGATCTGATTTATTATGGTTCTCGCTGTCTGAAATAGGTATAGCTATGTCTCGTCATGTTCACACAAGGGAGTACATGAAATGCGAGATACTGACAGTGCCAACGGTTCACTGCTTGAGAATAAGATCACAGGACTCTATGGCCCACTACTTTCACAGGATCAGCTGGCGCAGCTGTTAGGGCGCTCGGCAGGAGGGCTGCGTTATAGCCTTTGTTATCCTTGCGATTCAAAGACACAGGCGCTGAAAGAGTGCGCCAGGCGCATCGGGCGGCGGGTCTATTATCCTGCCTCTGATGTTGCCGCCATCATCTCTGCTGCGGATCTCTAATGGAAGAGATCGCTATTATTCGCATTCCACTTTACTGCTGCCTTTCAGTGTTCATTTTATTAGCGTAGATACCGAACAATGACAGCTCAGTCTGAGTGGGTTCGTAAAGTGAGACAATGAAGAAACGCACTGCCGCCTATCTCATCGATATTGCGGAGCAGATCAAACGTGCAGTGCGCTGGAGTCGAAGCAGATCGCTTTTATTCCGCGCCTGATGGCGACGACCTCGCTGCCGGTTAGTAAGCCTCGGGAGAATGAGTTCATCCGCCGCAATGGTAACCGCACGCTTACGATGCTGGCGAGTCGTGAGGTAGGTCTTCCTTATGGGGCGATGCCGCGCCTGGCGCTCTGTGCGATCACCACATTGAGTAAACAGTGCCAGAGCCGTGTTGTTTCACTGGGGCTAGGGTCTGTTGAGGTTTGAATTTCATCACTGTTGCGGCTGAAAAGGCACCAATCAAGGCACGAGGCGCGTGGTTTAGTTATTCTAAATAAGCAACGAGTAACGCTGAGTGGTGTTTTTTCAGCCACAACCCGAAGGGCCGGGACGCTTTTTCCGCCCAACTGCGTTGTCAGTCATTTATGTAGAACAACTACACGGCACTCCTTCCGCCTTGCCGGACAAAAAAAGCGCCTCCGGCAGTGATGAAATTCAAATCTCAACAGACCCTGGTACGGCCGACTTTCTTAATCTTATGGGCAAGGCGAGTACCGGCGGCAGGAATGGTTCGGTGACTTACGCACGTGAGCAGTTGAAGCGGCTGTTAAGCTGTACGATTCAGGTGACTGAGCGCAGTGAGCAGCGGTGGGATATCGCCTCATTGCGCGTTGCACAGTCAGCCTCACTGCTGTGGCAGCCCGCCTCTCCGTTTCGCTGGCAGTCTCGACTGGTGTTGAGTGATGAGTTTTTTCAGCATACTCAGCAGAGTGCGATCCCGGTCGATCTGCGGGTGCTGCACGCCTGTGGGCACTATCCATTAGCGATGGATATCTACTGCTGGCTGACTTATCGTTTTTATAGTTTGAAGCGGCCGGTCACCATCCCCTGGGGGGAGTTGATGGTGCAGTTCGGTAACAGCTACCAGCGTGATGCCCATTTCAGGGATAACTTCCGCAGTGCACTGGCGCGTGTCGGGCTGTTTTACCCGCAGGCACGATTTGTGGTTGTTCAATGCGGGGTTAGGCTTTTTCCCAGTCCGACGCATATCCCGCCGAAGGATCTCAGCTGCTATCTGCGCAACGGTGGATAAGCCTGTTAGTTAATGGAGTTATCCACGCATATAAGGTGGCAGGATCTGCGCATAAGAGGTGGTTGTTTTGCGCATATAAGGTAACAATCTACGCATAAAAGGTGGCGGTGTTATGCATATAAGGTGGTAACGAGGTCTCTGAACCCCTTGGTATACGGGCGTTTGAGCACGGCCCCTATAGAGCCTTTAATCTTATAACTGTAGTAACAGTTATTGGGGGCGCTGGGTTGTGGGTAACTTGCATTAAATCTTTTTGCCAGCTCTTCTTTCAATTGATGTGAAATCGGAGCTGCGAGCCATATGGCCCGTCGGGGCTTTACAACCCCGTACTAGGACGGGTGGTATGGCCGTTAAAAAACATACCGTCTTTTCGACCTGTTATGGCCGGGAGACGGTAGCGTATGTCCAAGGCTTCGGCCCAAAGGTTGCCGTGGCCGTCCTTGTACGACTTGTAAACTCCCGGCCGCCATTAATTTGGTGGCTTTGTTTTTATCTAAAAACAGGGAGAGACATCGCCATGCCCGACCAACCCGACACGGGTGCTCCTGAGAGCGCTACTCAGAAGAGAAGTACGCTCAAGCAGGATCTGCTTTATACCAATCCTCTGCTTGGTAATGATGTCTCGACAGACGGTGTGCGTGCTGTTCTGGCGTTGCTGACGCACCTTGATTTGAGCGAATCTAATTTGGGTGATGAAGGTAGCCATGGTCTCATTCTGGTTCATGAGTGGTTGCGTCGTTCGATGGCTTATTCTGGGTGTGGGGATTCGTTGGTGGTGCGTGTAGAGAGATAGACAAACAAGCAAAAGAGCACGTTCGCTACGCTCATTGTTAACGAGAGTATGTATGAATCTGATGAATCTGATGAATCTATGGATGCTCACTATGTGCCAGAAGCGGACGTAAGGATTTCAATCTTCAACGACAGCTAAATAGACATAGCGGCCATTAATGCACATAGGTATGGTTGATGCATCAACTAGCAAAGCGGTCATTCAACCGCCCGCCATAACCGGCACATTTGTGGCGACCGGAGTGAGCAACAAATGCGTCCGTGTTCATGGAGTTGTTATGTGGCGATTATTCATTTCGCCTCGTCAACCATCTGGATGGTCTTTTCCTCGACCTCTTTGGCAACTTGAACTAACGCTGCATCCTGAGATAGCGCCGAAAGCATTTGCACTGGCTTAATAAGGCCAATCTTCGTCTTGCCTTTCTCTGTAAACACCGAGACACGACACGGTAGCGCCATGTTAAGACGCATATCGGTTGACAGAACTTTTGCGGCCTGCCCCGGATTGCAGACTTCAAAAACCTTGCACTGCTCATCGAATGCAATGCCTTTGCTGCGAAGCGTGGTCCCCAAGTCGTGGACATGCAGTACCCCGAAACCATGATGTTTAACCGCTGCTTCAAGGTCTTCCGACGCTTGGTCGAATGATTTGTCGGTTTCAGCTATGTAATACATGAATCACCTCGATTGCTGTAGTTGACACATAACTTATATTAGTGGGAAATAAGAACCCGATATGACTCCGGGCGAATATCAAACATGTCTCTTTATAATCATATAGATAGCGCGTTTCTTTGTTGAATATTGAGTCACGTAAAGAGGAAATATTTTCCATTCCCATGATTTCAATAATAAATTGTATCTTCCTTTATAGCGAGTCAAAATAGTCCTTTTCAACCAAAAGGAGTGACCGTTATGGGGTGAAGTTCGCCAAGCCTTTAAAGGGCCTAAGTTACGTTGGAACAGTTCTATTTTGCAATGCGACGCAAGCATTACAGTAAACGTACTGAACAGGCTTACCGTGGCTGGATTCGACAGTACATCTTATTTCATGAAAAACAGCTCCCAGCAAGTCTAAACGGGACCCACATCACCGTTTTCCTCAATTTGGTGTGGAGACGTGACTTACATTTGGGTGGGTAAACGCTGGGCATACTTAGCCATTGTGATAGATTTATTTGCGCGTAAACCGATAGGATGGGCGATGTCATTTTCACCAAACAGCCAACTCACGCTAGATGCCCTGGACATGGCTTTTGAATCGAGAAGTAAGCCTAAAAATGTGATGTTTCATTCTGATCAAGGTTGCCACTATACAAGTCGACAGTTTAGACAGCGGCTTTGGCGCTATCAAATCAAAGAAAGCATGAGCGTCGTGGTAATTGTTGGGATAACGCACCCATGGAGCGCTTCTTTAGAAGTTTGAAATCAGAATGGGTGCCACCAATAGGTTACAGCTCCTTTGCACAAGCGAAGCATGAGATCATTGATTATATTATTGGTCACTATAGCCAAGTTAGGCCACATCAGCATAACGAAGGTTTAGCACCGAACTTGGCGGAAGAAAAATACTGGATTGAATACAATACTGTGGCCAATAAAACTTGACCACTACAACTGGGTCGCGTTTAATACTAAAGACAGTTTCTTTGATACCGCAGATGACGCTGGTTTCTCCAGAATGATCAGAGAGTTAACTTTCTCGAAGTATCTTGACGTGTATCATATCGAACGCTATCGACACAGGTTATCCATCGACGGAGAGCCTCTTTATTATTTTGCCATTTCAGGCAGAAAAAAGCTGATGTACCTGATTCGTTTTTAGAGTCAAAGGGTATCGAGCTATAAGGAAAGCGAACACGGCATGATGACAAATGGACGACTGCTATTTGTCATCATGCTTTTTGTTCTTTCCTCAAAAACAAAAAAATATGATTAAGATCATTCGCGCTCACTTTTCATTGCTGGCTGCGACAGCTATTTTGTTACTCGGGTCCGGACTGCTTGGCACCTTAGTCGCTTTACGCGCAGGTGCTGAGTCGTTCTCGCAGCCAATGATAGGCCTGATCATGTCCGGTTTTTTTATGGGTTATGTTATCGGTTCCTATCTTTGCCCACATGTCATTCGTAATTTTGGACATATCCGCAGTTTTTCCGTCTTCGCCGCCATGGGGTGTGTCAGTGTGATCCTTCATGGCCTCATTATTGATCCCACAATCTGGCTGATCCTTCGTATTATCACCGGTATCTGTATGCTGGGAATGTACCTCGTAATCGAATCATGGATTAACAGTGTTGCGACCAGTAAAACACGTGGCAGAGTTTTTTCAATTTATATGGCAATTAACCTGCTTTCTTTGGGATGTGGTCAATACCTGTTACTGGTATATGACATAAAAAGCCTGGCGCCTTTTGCGCTCATTGCTTTGTTCTTTTCTCTCGCACTGGTGCCAATCGCCCTTACCCGGATCACACAACCGGCACAGGTTGAAACCGGCCGCCTCGGGATTAAACATCTTTACACCACTTCACCGCTTGCATCTTATGGTGCTTTACTTTCGGGCATCGTCAATGGTGCATTCTGGGGTATGGGGCCGGTCTATGCACTCAACGCTGGTTTTGATGTGAGCGGTATTGCGCTATTTATGAGTGGGGTTGTTTTTGGTGGTTCGTTATTACAGTGGCCACTCGGCCATTTATCTGATCAGCATGATCGGCGTTTAGTGATCCTTGCGGTCAGTGTTATGGCCAGTATCGCTGCGATAGCAGTGTTCTATCTGATTAATTCACATCAGGCGCTTGGACTTCTGGCAGCATTTATTTTTGGTGGCTGCGCCTTTTCAATCTACTCGCTCAGTATGGCGCATGCCAATGATCAAATAAAACCCGAAGACATCCTTGAAACAAGTCGTGGACTTTTATTACTGAGTGGTATTGGGGCCACCATAGGCCCGCTCAGCGCCGGCCTGTTGATGGGATGGCTTGGTGCGCATACGCTAATGCTCTATTTTTCTGCACTCATGCTGTTACTGGCGTGTTTTGCTCTAATGCGACGTTTCATTGGCTCACCCATAAGTACAGCCGAACAGGGCGATTTCGTTATCATGGTACGCTCTTCACCAGCGATGCTTGAACTGGATCCCCGTGTGAAACCTATAGACGATATTGATGGCAGTTAAATAAGCGCTAGCAGTCTAGCCGAACACCCATCTTTAGTACCTGTTGATTATAGAATTAAAGAAACAATCAGGGTCAGAGAGCACACACTCTAATATTAGAAACAATTGCTCTCTGCCTCGGGTTTTTTTATTCTCTGCCGCCGTCGGAGTAATCTTTGGTTACTTCCCGGCACGCCGGGCTGCGTAGTTAGACCCGAATGAGGCGTTAAGGCATGATCATGCTGTACGGGAACTAGCGTTTCTGCTGGTAAAAGCTGAGCCTCTCTAATGTACTGGCAGGGGAACATAACCGGCCTTCATTGCCACCGCCTGACCTGCTGCCGAACGGGCATAAGCAAGAAAAGCCTGTACGGCTGGATCGGCATTGCGGCCCGGAGGGGTATTGAGAATAATGCTGAGCCTGCGCGCGAGGGGATAACGTCCGCTTTGAATAGATTGAATCGAGGGAAAAACGGCTGTTTCACCCGCCTGTGGAGCGACCGCCAACGCGATTAACCGGCCATTAAAAAGAGAACCTGAATATTCTAATATTCAAAGATACTACACCTTAACAAGGCCGCTTCACCGGCCGCCCCGCATTCAATTTACCCGCCACTCCCGTCGGCCTTAACCACGGCCCCTGCAACTGAGGAAGCCAGTGCTCAGCTGTCCGCAGTGCGGACACTAAAGCCCGCACGGTGAGCCAATGACGATAACGGGTACCCGGTGTAAAATGCGCGGTCTTCTCCACCAGATACCAGCGCAGGTGCTTTACCTGCCATTGATATGGCCCCACCTGCCAGCGCCGCCAGATAACCTCAGCGATCAACTGCGCCCGTTGCAGATGGGCGTGTACCGAGCCTCGGCGTGAGCCGGGTAGACGTCGCACCAGCAAGTCACGCGCAATGCGTGCCGCCTGCTGCTGATTAGCTGGCGTCGCCATCAGCGGCCGCTGCCCAGATAGGCCACCACATCGACCCGGCCGTGGCCCAGCTCGGCAGAGATCACCGCCCGTGCCTTCTGACCTTCCCCCTTTGCTGTTTCCCTTTCACCCGCCACCACTGGTGCAGGATGGCCGGTCAGCTGCGCGTATCGCTCACAGGCGTAAGCGGCACGCAGGTCATGAAAGCCTTTTAACTCGGCATCAGGGGCGACCTTTGACCAGGCGTGATAGGCGTGGTCACGCCACTGGCTGTAGCGGCTTCCGTCAGGGGTCAGGTTCCGACCGTTTCCCTGTAACTCAGCCGCCCTTTGCAGTACCACTACTGCCTGAGGTGAAACCGGCACCCAGCGATCCACCAGCTGGCCTCGGCCCCCTTTAGTCCCCGCCGTAATATTCACAATCCCTTGCTTCTCTGCCTGTTGCAGTGCGCTACGGCTATCAAGCAGCGAGGCCTCACGAAAACGCAGCCCCAGCTCACGCGCCAGTTCCGCAATCGTTGCGACACGCGGTTCACCTCGATGGTGTAGATTAGATACCGCCTGTTGCAACCGCGCCCGAGCCAATCCCACCGGGGCCGCCTGGCGCACATTATTACGCTCACCCACCAGCTCAGCAGGTGAGACCCGCAGCAGTGAATCCCCCCGCATTGTCTCTAAAATCACATTCACCGATGACAACAGATTCTGCGCATAACTCACCGCCATCACCTCCGTCGCGACCTGCTCGCGCAGTGACTCACCATAAGCGGTGACCAGTGCGATATCCACCTGCCGCAGATCCCTGATCCCTTCCTCCTTCGCATAAGCGGTAAACTGATTCCAGCGCTCCCCATGAGATGCCTGCGTCCCATAATGACCATCGCCATAGCGATCCGATAACGCATTCTTCCCCGCCCACGCCATCTGTTTCCCATAACCAAAATTTCGCCCACCACCCACTCTGCCCATCGCCATACCCTGTTACTGTTAAGTGTTAAACCGGATTAAGCGCCGGTCGCGCCGTGGTCACCTACCCGTGACCCTGGGGCTGTCTATTACCGACAGCAGGGCAGTTAAAGCCTGAATGCATGGCACCTCTGCACGGTCTGCATTGCGCAGATCGCGGGTAAGGTGCTGGCTGTCACAGCTCAAAGAGCTGTCGCCGCATACAGGGGTTTGTAGGCTTTTGCATCGGTGATGAGAACCGAAAAAGCCTCTATTGATAAGACGTTGCGCCAGTTTCATGCCGCCCGTCTCTGTGGAGGCGCTGCGCGCCATCAGCAAAGACGGGCCAACGCGTGGCGCACGCTTTTTGATGCTGCAACAGAAAAACTGGCGCAGTGATGTGGATTGATCAAAGTGATCAGGCGTGAAAGTGCTCGGTGCTAACACCGATAGTTTTAATAGATAAAGTTAAGGCATAACCCACAGCCTGATGGCTGTCGCACCTGAACCAAACTGGACTGGGTCTGCGAGGTGCTGGGAGTCGATTGCTCGACAAGGGTATCGCTGATTGACCGCAGCGATAACGGTTTTGGCAGGGGGTAGTATAGTGCTTGCTGCTGAATATATCTCCCCTGATGACTGCACCCGGAAGGGGAGATTAATCTCCACCTAACCACCAGATGCAATCTAATACAGTTAGAATTAGAGGTTAAGTGTTTATATTGTTGTATTACAATGGGTTATATTACTTTTCCTTTCTTTTGCCTGTCCCGGTTGCAGTATGTTAATACCTTTTTTACTATTTACATTTTCGGTCTAAAAGCCGATACTATTAATGCAACCATATGAACGGAGCTGCTTAGGCAGCGTGGTTGTACCGCCTGGTGACAGGTCTCCAGCAGGTCTGGGGATATTCAAAGAGTCCCGGAAAGCCCGCCTTTGAGCGGGCTTTATTTTATGCGTATCCGTTACCCTCCCGGTTTTATTTTCTTTCCTACCTGTCGATTGTAAGCGATAACATCCAGGCGGATTTTTCGTTTTCTAGGTTGCGTGGTTGCATAAGCATCTGTTCGTTCATAAGCGCTTTCGAGGATCAGGTTTAACCATCCTTTTCTGCTAGCTTTGGTGACATCAAAGTAGATCTCATATTCAACCACCCTTTCCTCCTGGGTAGTCAATTCGATGGTAAAAAATTCCCATGGTGAGTGTGCCAGCAGGGCCGCTCTCCCATGCTTCGGACGATATCTGGGAGTTTGGTGGAAAAAGCATAGCGATCAACGCAGAAAACGCGGCTCTCTTTTGGCCCCGTATACCACAGCTCATCACCTATCGCCTCGCTGGACAGCGCCTTCCTGGTAAAACAGTGCATAGAGAAACTGACTTGAAACTTATAAGTACACTCTGGGCGTTTCCCGCCTGCCTCAGCAGTGTAGCGCCAATAAAAAGGATCCAGGTGTGACAGGTTATAAGTAGCCCCCTGATATTCAAATGGTCTCCACTTCATACTGATTGCTTATGTTGCATCCGTTTCATCGAGCCTGCACTTCGACAGTACTTTTAGCAGCTAAAAATATGATTTGAACATAAAGAGTACTAAAAAGACAAAAATCTCTATGGCTGGATTTTTAATTGATTGATGAGTAATTGATTGAGTGGCTCTGAAAAGTGTTAGCAGCGCAAAAGCACGCAAATCGAAAGATTAGTTGTGGAAGATATCAGTTACGAGGGTGTTGCCACTGGCAACACGCCAAATTTACCCCCATAAAAATCACCTGTACCGCAGTACACTTGCGGTACAGCGCTCAGTTTTTCGAAACCAAGCTAATCTAGCATAACCTATTGAAGTTAAAATAATTCTACCTAATCTGTACCGTGTCACCCTAAGTCAACAAAATCAGTAACCTATTGATTTTATTGGCTCTAAAAATCCCCGTGTCGGCAGTTCGATTCTGTCCCTGGGCACCATCTATTTTTCTGTTTATCATATTTTCATTTCGGATCAGTTTATTTTTTGCTGCTCGTCTACAATTGCGTCTATAGTGCTGGTGCGATTGTTTGGTGCGATAAAGGGGCTAGGATGGATTTAGAAAATATGGTCAAAAAGGCGGGTGAGTTGTGGGCATCTGAGATGATGGACATTGCTAATAGCCGCGTGATCTTTATTCAGTGTAATGGATAACGGTTCTATGCTTGGGTTTTTAAAGGATGGGCTCTTCCTCATAAGTCAACTCAATAGTAATGCTGGTTGTTCGCAGATACGATCTGCTCTCCGTTTTGAGTTGAAGCATTCTCATGACTGTTGATCGCCCAACTGAGTACCTCTTAAGCGTGCTCCATGAGCTACGTAAACTTCCGAATGAAACAGAGTGGATTGAGTTTAAGCACAATAACGATGATCCAGATGAAATTGGGGAATATATTTCCGCGCTATCTAATTCTGCTGCATTACTAGGGAAGGTCACTGCCTGGTTGATATGGGGTGTGGATGACGGTTCTCATGATCTGATCGGCACAACTTTCAAGCCTGCCAGTAAAAAGGTGGGCAATGAAGAGTTGGAAAGCTGGTTGCTGCGCCTGTTGAATCCTAAGATTAATTTTCGTTTTCATTACCTGCTGGTAGATGATACACCTGTTGTTATGCTGGAAATTAGTACTGCATCACGCCAGCCGGTTCAGTTTAAAAACACTGAATTTATCCGCATAGGCTCATACAAGAAGAAGCTCAAAGATTTTTCCGAAAAAGAGCGTGAGCTATGGCGCATCTTTGACCAAATACCCTTTGAGCAGGAAATAGCGGCTGAAAATATCAGTGCAGATGATGTTCTTCGGCTGCTCGATTATCCTGCCTATTTTGACCTGCTTTCTCTTCCGCTTCCGGAGGGCCGGGATGGGATCCTCACTGCGTTGAATGCAGATGAAATGATAGCTGTAGGTGAAAGCGGCAAATGGAATATCACCAACCTTGGCGCTGTACTCTTTGCTAAACGGCTCGGAGATTTTCGTCATCTCAAACGTAAAGCCATGAGAGTGGTGTTGTACAAGAGTGAAAACAAAGTGGAAACTGTTCGCGAACAGGAAGGGACAAGGGGTTATGCAGCTGGTTTTGAAGGCTTGATCGGGTTTATTACCAACGTCCTGCCCAGTAATGAGGTGATCGGTCAAGCGTTGCGAAAAGAAGTGCCTATGTTTCCAGAACTAGCCATTCGTGAGCTGGTTGCCAACGCCATTATCCACCAGGATTTTCATAGCACTGGCACTAGTCCAATGGTTGAGATCTATTCCAATCGCATGGAAATTACCAATCCTGGCCTGCCCCTGGTCAAAACAGACCGCTTTCTCGACAGTCCGCCAAAATCCCGCAATGAAGCGCTGGCTTCATTCATGCGTCGAATAGGTGTCTGTGAAGAACGCGGTAGTGGAGTGGATAAGGTGGTGTTCCAGACCGAGTTGTATCAATTGCCCGCGCCGCTTTTTGAAGCCACGGATGCCCATACCCGTGCCATCCTGTTTGCTCATCGCGAATTGAAAGAGATGGATAAAGACGACAGGACCCGGGCCAGTTATCTGCATGCCTGCTTGAGACATGTTCAGCGGGACTTTATGACCAATACCACTCTGCGAGAGCGATTTGGAATTGAAGATAAAAACAGTGCAACAGCCTCCCGGATTATTAAAGAGACGCTGGAAGCCAGGCTGATACGGCCCTATGACGAAACTGCAAGCAGGAAGTTTATGAAATACGTACCGTGGTGGGCCTGATGTTAAAGCGGCATGCCTTATTTGATGGTTATTTGATGAGTACAGGTTGCTAATGCAGCTTTTTTATTAAATATTTAATAATTTCAGTTGGTTACGATGGCAGTGCTTGTTTGATGGCTATTTGATAGAAAGTACACCAGCACCTTGTGCAGACATATAAGCATCAGGTTGCAGGCCTATTTGTTTTTACCCAAGTAAAGAATCTGTCTTTTTAGGCAATAATATGAGTAATGATGAACTACATGCTCTCCGCACCGAAAACGCACGTCTGATTGCACTGCTCGAATCACATCGCATCGACTGGTGTTTGTCGCAAACACCATCTACTACAGCCGAAACAGAATCCTCCTCTCTAACGACAGAAGAGAAAGTCGCATTATTCCGCCGCTTATTTCAAGGCCGAACAGACGTTTATCCGATTCGCTGGGAGAGCAAGGCGGGCAAATCCGGTTATTCTCCTGCGTGCGCCAACGAATGGAAACGAGGCGTTTGTGATAAACCTCGTATTAAGTGCTCTGAATGTTCTAAACGCTTATTGCTGCCGGTCACCGATCACACCATTTTTAATCATCTCGCGGGGCACCACACCATTGGTGTGTATCCCCTGTTAAGCGATGACACCTGCTGTTTTCTTGCAGTTGATTTTGATAAGGCGGATTGGCGGGAAGATGCGCTTGCCTTTGTGCAATCATGCCGTGAATTGGGTGTACCGGCGACACTGGAAATTTCACGCTCCGGGAATGGCGCCCATGTATGGATCTTCTTTTCCTCAGCGGTTTCTGCCCGCGATGCCCGCCGCTTGGGCACAGCAATTATCAGCCACACCTGTAATCGCACCCGGCAATTGGAGCTTGGTTCTTATGATCGTCTTTTTCCCAACCAGGACACTATGCCTAAGGGGGGCTTCGGCAACCTCATCGCACTGCCTTTACAAAAGAAGCCGCGTGAACAAGGTTGCAGCGTTTTTGTTGACGATGAATTTCAGCCTTACCCGGATCAGTGGGCATTTCTTGCATCAATACAACCTATGAACGCTCAAGATCTTGAGCCTGCCATTCTCCTGGCGACTGGCAGCACTCATCCGTTGGATGTCACTTTTATCAGTGATGACGACTTGAAAGAGCCCTGGAAACGGTCAGATTCGAAATTCGATAAATTGACCCTGCCGATGCCAGAGTCTGTAAACATCACCTTGGCCAACCTGATCTATTTTGAAAAGGAACCACTACCACAGCCTTTGCTAAACCGACTGATTCGCCTGGCGGCATTCCAAAACCCTGAGTTCTACAAGGCCCAGGCGATGCGTTTTCCGGTATGGGACAAACCAAGAGTTATTGGCTGTGCCGAGAACTTTCCACGACACATCGGCTTGCCTCGCGGTTGTTTGGAGCCATCCATTACACTACTTGAAGAGTACGGCATTCGATGTGATATAGAGGACCAACGTTTTTCAGACAAACCGATTGATATTCAATTTGCAGGCACGCTACGAGATGATCAGGAGCGTGCCGCCAGTGGCATGCTTAAACATGACACCGGCATATTGTGCGCACCAACGGCGTTTGGGAAAACCGTCACTGGAGCCGCTCTCATCGCTCGCCGCAGTGTGAATACGCTGATCCTGGTACACCGCACTGAACTACTGAAACAATGGAAAGAACGACTGCAATCTTTTCTCAACACCAAAAAAGGCGACATCGGCACTATGGGTGGTGGCAAGGTGATGCCCTCTGGCGTCATCGATATCGCAGTGATGCAAACATTAACCCGTCGGGAAGAGTTGCTCGATCAACTGAATCAGTATGGGCAGGTCATTGTTGATGAATGCCATCACCTCTCAGCATTTTCGTTCGAAAATATTCTTAAACGCGCGAACGCGAAATATGTTTTAGGTCTGACGGCAACGCCAATACGCCGTGATGGGCAGCAGCCCATTATCTACATGCAATGCGGGCCTATTCGTTACACAGCTGATGTTGCAGAGAATGCACCCAAAGAGCTGGAGGTGACACCTCTCTACATGACTTCGATTATAGACACTCCTACAGACGCCCGCATTCAAGATCTTTTTCGCCACGTAGCTGAAGACTCGCACCGAACAAGCGCTATTGTCGTTAAAATTGTGGAACTCTACTGGCAAGGGCGTAAGGTGCTGGTATTGACTGAACGAACCGACCATCTGGACGCGATTAAAAATCTACTGAGTTTACATGTGCAGAATTTCTATACCCTGCATGGCCGTATGTCGAAAAAACAACGTACTGCCGTAATCAGCGAACTGGATGCGCTTCCTGCTGATACACCGCGCATTCTACTTGCCACAGGAAAACTGGTGGGCGAGGGCTTTGACCACCCACCACTCGACACACTGGTACTTGCCATGCCTATCTCATGGAAAGGCACATTACAGCAATATGCAGGACGACTGCACCGCGAACACATCACAAAAACCAATGTGAAAATCATTGACGTTGTTGACACCGACCACCCTTCGCTATTGCGGATGTGGGATAAACGTCAACGAGGTTATCGAGCCATGGGGTATCGGTTTGTTGAAAATGACAGGGTGCATGAGGATAGCGCTTCAACCTAATTTCGTCGCCAAATCTTCCGCCTTAAGGTGGGTATGACGCTTGAGCATCGCCAGATCCTTGTGACCGGTGATTGCTGAGACTTCCATGGTCTCGAAGCCCATTTCAAAGAAACGACTGGTGGCTTCATGGCGTAGGTCGGCCGCTCCCGGCGTCCTGCTTCGCGCGGCACTACTACATCCTTGTAGGTCGTGAAAACGAAGATCTTCGATCTTGGCGTTTTTGCAGACGTGAGAACAGGCCAGGGTAACGGAATCACCCCGAATCGGAAAGAGGAAGCCGGTAATATGATGGGGTTGTCGCTTGATCACGTCGATAACAACAGATGAAAGCGGCACTTCACGGTCATCGCCATTTTTGGTGTCACTTAGAATCGCTGTGCGTTTAAGCATATTGACCAGCTCAACCCGACGCGCTCCGGTCTCTAATGCAAGATGAATAATTTCACCAATAAATCCGCCGTATTCTTTAGCCTCTTTTAGTAGTGGCGGACGGTACGCATATAAGGTAACGATTTACGCATAAGGGTGGCAACAGTACGCATAAAAAGTGGCACCATGATGCCTGTAACCCTTGTTGTCACAGCAACGATTGAGTATCCCTCCTATAAACCCTTTAATCCCATAAAAATAGAATACAGTTATTGGCAGCCCCGATTTGTGGATAACACTATTGAGCTGACGTTACCCACAGGGTTCACCGTCTGATCTGCTTGTGTGAAAAGCCATCAGCCCGTGGATTTGTGGATAACGTCCGGTCTGCACGATTCAGCTTGGTCGTTTCACTGGCCGTCCAGACTTGAGTTTGCCAGCCTCTCCCGTTGGCCTTATCCACGGACCATTCAACAGAGGCTGCCAATGCTCTCCTGTTGGCAGTGCTAACAGTATGTAAACAGCAATCATTCGCTGCGTATCGGTGTTGCCACTGGCAACGCGTATCAACCTGCCTCCTGTTGACTACTTGAATGGGCAGCTGAGCCGATTTACTTTGGTAATAAAACCCAATGATACTGCGGTACACTAGCGGTGCAGTGCCCAGTTTTTCAAAACTACGCCAATCTAGCATAACCTATTGAAGTTCATATAACTCTACCTAATCTGTACTGCGTGGCCCTATGCTAACAAAATCAATAACCTATTGATTTTACTGGCTCTGAAAATCCCCGTGTCGGCAGTTCGATTCTGTCCCTGGGCACCATGAATTTAAAAGGCTTAGCTAATTTAGCTAGGCCTTTTTTGTTTTTTGTGGAAGCATTATGGAAGCGGCGTTGATATCCTCAGCACCAGTATCACCCTGATTCACTATCCCTTAACAAAATTGATTGCTTGATGTCAAAATAGCGACCACCTTCAATCAGCGAGCGACTGCTTAGTCGCGAAAGCAGGCATTCAGCATCAATTTACAATGAAGATATACACTCCAAAGCGGGTTTACGCGCTATATTTCAAGTGATTACAGGCACTGTGATCCCTTAATCTGAATAAATTTAGCTCACTAGGGTGGTGTATCTCTGTAGGAAAAAGCCTACGCAATTATAGGTGTTCAGATTCTAAAAATCGGATGTGAATAAGCCGATAATATTAAATCAATAATACGTAAGACTCCAGCCAGTACCTTCATGTGAGCAACATTCATTACGTTCACATCAGTCAAAGCGAGAGGCTATTAATTTATGTCATATATTACTGTAAGACCGCACGCCTTTATCGCGATTTTCCTAGTTGCATTTTACATACTAGCAATGCGGAAGCAGCTACTACTGGAATCACAAGTTTTGTACAACATGATATTCTTCCGTCAAGACTTCCAGCGAAGGGTAGTCCACGCTCGTTTACGAGCACAAAAAGGACTTCTTACTACTGCTATGCTAATTCGACAGGTGAGCCAATCCCATGCACCGTTGTATACATCGTGAATGGTGTTAAAGAACCGGACTTCTCGGGGGGAAATAATGGGGGCACAGTCATGGCTTTGATACTCGCCCGCTAGTCTTGAACAATGGATCAATTGAATATGATTACGATACGTTGCCTGAGGAACCATTAGTGGTCGTTGGGTCGACCATGCCCACCGCTAACATTGTTACTGCAGACATTGACCACAAAATTCCTGAGATTGGTGGAATAATCGAAACAGAGGTATTCGTTCTATCACCGCCAGGCTGGATTTGCTTGGCAGGTTGCTACACGCGTACATCGCGACGTTCTATTTTTGAAGTTACCGTTACAGCTCCTAATATTTCTAGTTCACCACTATCTGATCCTAGCCCTAGTGATCCTTACACTAAGCTACGTACACCAGACTCATTGCATATTAATGAAGAGGTTTACTATGGTACTGACCGTACCCTTCGCGTGCTCCCTAAGGTAGCAGAAGAATTTTTTCGGATTTCTGGGAGGAAGCTAAGTGTGAATGATATGAGCCTTCGATACGGGGGGGTGTTCGATGTGAATGGTAACTGGAAACCATCACATGCAACTCATCGTGGTGGAAAGGATGTTGATATTAACCAGCGAGGTACTCCTTGTCTACCAGACCATGAACTTCGAAGAATTACCAACATGATGTTGCCTAAAGTACTGCTGTCAAATGGTACATTACGGCAGCCCCTTCTCTGCGAGTCAGGAGGGAGAAAGCATATCGATTTCGACTTCCCCGATAACTTATTGAATCCTTGATTATGTATAAGTCCTTTATTTTCCTTTGCTGTATTACGCTTGGCCTCCCTTCAATCCTAATCGCAGAAGAAAAGGATCCAAGGCTGCAGATAAGAGAAGATTTTTCAATTAATAGTTTCAACCCAGAGATTCCCGGACACCAAGTAATAGGGAATGCCAAGCAAAATATATTAAAGCGTTTCGGTTACCCAGAAAATGTAATAACACGCATTGGAGCTGATTCTCGTGAGGCTGGTAGTGATCGTGAAACCATACGATGGGAATATGATGGACTAACCATAATCATGTATGCACCTTTGATCGGAAAGTACTCAACTGAATGGATTGAAAAGATCATACTCACAGGCTCTCAGTATAAGTTGAAACATGATCTAAACATTGGCAGTACAAAAGCTGATTACAGAAAAATTCTCGGAAATCCACGGGAGAAGAATCACAATTCATTTACCTATAGAGAGGGGCGCTATACAAATATCAAAGGTGTCGATTTCTTTACAGGTGTTGATGTAATCATTGAATTCAATAATCAAAATAAATCTGAGAAGATCACCTGGGTTTATGGCGGTGATTAACAATCATTGGCCGCTAATCATCAGTATAGAGCATTTGCTAAGTCATTAAGCAAGTAATACTAATGATAGCAGTCGCGACCAAGGAGTTGAAGTAATGAAAATTATGTCTCACAACCGAGTTGAAAGTTTATTGCCTTTAAAGCGATCATGGTTGTGGGCTATGTACAGTCTGCTTGCTGTCATAGCAGGATCAAGCAATGCATACGCCGTAGGGGATATGCCTGTACCAGAGATTAGCGATATCGGCATCTCTTCGCAGGGAGATTATGATTCAGTAACTAATTGGTATACCTATCGGTATGTGATTGATAACCCAGCTAGCAATACAGGTGATATATGGCACTTCAAGATTGACATCAGCCAAATCAGAAAAAATACTGCACGCCTCAGCTCGGCCGGTTTAGAGATCCCATTTGGATCTTCACCCGACACTTTCGACGCAATGCTGAGTAGGCTAGACCCCTTACTATTGCTACCAGGTACCACTGTTGTCCCCATCGGTCAGGAAGCCCCTCACGGCTGGATTGGTGGATTTGGGCGCGATGGCTATGCCGGGTTTTCTATCAAAAATGACACACCACCGATCGCGCCGGGTATGTCCTTGGATGGCTTTGCCATCATTAGCCCCGGCGTACCCACAATACGTGCTATTGAGGTAATCCCGAACTGGATCTTAGTAGTGGAAGATCATGGCGAGGTCACTGAAGAAGAACTCAATAGAGCCGGTGAAATCGAGGAAAACATGGTATTTCGGGGTTATACACTAGGCCCTGCCAATGCCCTGTTTCTGGGGTCATATGACCATTGGGACCACTTGCATGACGACCTTGAAAAGGCAGGAGCACTTGGCTGGTTTAGCGATACAAGCTTACTTGAAACCATTAAATCACAGCTCGCCACATCCCGTGAGGCCATGGATGCTTATGACGGAACACTTGCAAAGATTTTACTTAATGACCTACTTAATACCCTGAATCTTTCGACGCCAAGTCAGCGCACTCGGGAAGCTTATGACTTGGTGCGTTTAAATACGTTAAGCCTTATAGGTAATACTCAAGATACGCCTATTCCATTCGAGCCGCAGCTGACATTAACACCAAGCACGGCAGAACTCCCTATAGGGGCTGAATACACAGTGACAGCTACATTGGTAAATACGGCAGATAATAATTCGCCTATCCCTGGGGTTGATATTAACTTTAGAGTAATTGATGGCCCAAATAGCGGGTTATGGAACTTTGCGCAAACAGATCAGCAGGGCATCGCAACATTTAGTTATATTGGCAGAAGAGTGGGGACTGACAAAATAGGCCTGGCCAGGCCTTTGGCGTCGCTCAATCCAAAAATGATGGTTGCTTCTGTTGGCTCCCTGGCGGGATTTGGGATGGGAGGGGGGCGGCCTGGTGGTGGCAACAGACCAAATCTACCCCTCATCGGCGCTGAAGCAACGGTAACCTGGACTGGAGGCGCTGATCTGGTGATTCCTTTTTTCTCTCCACCTACGCTTGGAACAAAAGGTGGCAATAAGTTCTTCTTATCAGAAACTACAGAAAACAGAGGGAGTATCGCTGCCCCAACTTCAATCACGCGCTACTTTATATCTGATACTGAAAATATCAATCTAAGAACAGCAATTGTGATTGCAGAACGAGAGGTTCCTATTTTGCAGCCGGGAGAGTCCTCAGCAGTTCAGGTACAGGAATTTACTATTCCTGACGGCTTGCCTGCTAACCAATACTTTCTTGCCGCATGTGTAGATGCATCTGAGTCAATTATCGAAACTAATGAAACCAACAACTGTTCGTTCAGCGAACTAACAAGAAGTTCTTCTGTTGTTATTTCTTCCGTAGTAGCAAATTTACCTCCAGATTGTAGTTTGGCTTACCCCTCAGATAATTCTCTCTGGCCACCCAATCATAAGATGGTCTCTATTACGATCAATGGGATAACAGACCCTGATGGCGATTCTGTGGTAGTGCGGGTAACTGGAATCACTCAAGACGAACCTGTCAATGGCATTGGAGATGGTAACACCAGTCCAGATGGGCTAGGGATCGATAGCACACAAGCGCAAGTGCGGTCAGAGCGTTCGGGCAAAGGCAATGGGCGAGTCTATCAAGTGAGTTTCACGGCGGAGGACGGCCAAGGTGGCAGCTGCTCGGGTGCAGTCCATGTTGGCGTACCCCACGACCTAGGTAAAGGGGCTACACCAATCGATGATGGACAGAATTACGATTCAACTTCTTAGTTAGCCCCGGTGTACATAAGAAATTGTACGGGACTTGTTATAGATAGGTATTGCGAAGATCAGTTCTAGATTGGTGGCTGTGGCAATCACATAATTATGAAATGACTACAAAGTCTATTTGTCTGCCATTCGTGGTCGAAGCCATTAAGTCCGTTTGTGGCACAAGCCCGCCAAATCCAATCTCTTAACTTCTTTCCGTACAGTTATTGACAGAACTCCAAGTGACCATTCTGGTCGATCATTTTTCTTTTCAAAGTTTTCCTGACAACCCTTAACGATGATTTAAGATACGGTTCCCGCTGCATTCTCTCCCATGTATAAGCGGTATCACTTGATCTTGGGTGTAATCCCCCTAAAAATTACGTCGCACAGACAGTTAGATACTGTCGATCTTAAAACAAAATGAATCAGGCACCGCCGTACCAGACCTGTGTCGTGAACATGGCATGAGTACGGCTACTTTTTATCAATGGCGCTCAAAATACGGGGGCTTTGATGCCTCGCTAATGAGACGGATGATTACAACCGAGAAGGGTTGGGCATTGATGTTGACCTGTCATTACCCAGCACCCGGATCATTCGCTCATTGGAGCAGATCATTGAATGGCGTGGCAAACCTCACGCCATTCGATGTGACAATGGCCCGGAATATATCAGTCAGACATTGAGGGATTGGACGGTGATGCAGCAGATTACCCTGTTTTATATTCAACCTGGCAAGCCTACTCAGAATGCTTATATTGAGCGTTTTAATCAGACTGCAAGGCATGAATGGTTAGATTTATATCTGTTTAACAGCATTGAGCACGCTCAATTATTGGCCATGCAGTGGCTTTGGACATACAATAATGAACGTCCGCATACCGCCATTGGTGGGGTTCCTCCCAGGCAATGACTCAATGCGGCTTAATCTCTATTTTTAACCTCGGTTATTTATGGGGGGATTACACATTCACGCGTTGAGCAATATTTGAAATTGGTTCATCCCACTTAGTTTAATTTAAACTATATTGTTACTCATTGACTTGAAAGAAGCCGAGATTACGATTGCTCAATTCCTAAGAAAGTATAGGTTGCGGGCCTTTATTAGGGATGATTAAGCAGTCAATTAACAGGATAGCGTAATGCCAGAAAATATTGATCGCGAAAAGCGCCAACAACGACTTGAACTCTTCAGTCAGGCGTTGGAATACGACACGTTGTCGAATGTGCGCGGCATGCTCAATCACCTGCATCCCGCTGAGGTCGCGCATTTATTAGAATCGTTACCGCACAACGAGCGCTCGTTGTTATGGGATCTGCTTGACCCGGAAATTAACGGTGAAGTGCTACTGCATGTGAATGATGACCTGCGTGCTTCGTTGATTGGTGAAATGGGGGCCGATGAACTGGTCGCCGCGACTGAAGGGTTGGACACCGATGACCTGGCTGACATCCTGCTAGACCTGCCCGCAGCGGTGATCGAAGAAGTGTTGCAGGCGATGGATGAGCAGAATCGTCATCGCCTTGAAGCGGTGATGGCGTACCCTGAAGACACCGCCGGTGGTTTGATGAATGTCGATGCCATTACGGTGCGCCCGGATGTCACTCTCGATGTGGTATTGCGTTACCTGCGGTTGCGCGGGGAGATGCCAGCGACGACCGATACGCTGTTCGTGGTTGAACGTGATGATTGTTATATTGGACAATTACCACTGACGGTACTGTTGACACAGCCACCGACAAAAATGGTGCGCGATGTGATGTCGGCTAAAGGCGAGCGCATCCTGGCGGACATGGCGGCTACCGAGGTGGCGAGCCTGTTTGAACATCGCGATCTGGTCTCGGCACCGGTCGTCGACGGCGAGCATCGGCTACTCGGGCGTATCACCATTGATGATGTCGTCGATGTCATTCGTGACGAGGCCGAACATTCGATGATGAGCATTGCCGGTCTTGATGAAGAGGTGGATATGTTTGCACCCGCTACGGTGAGCGCACGCCAGCGCGGCATCTGGCTGGGAGTCAACCTTTTAACCGCCTTACTCGCCTCGTGGGTGATTGGACTCTTTGAAGCGACCATTGAGCAGGTCGTGGCGCTGGCGGTGTTGATGCCGATTGTTGCAAGCATGGGTGGCATCGCAGGCAGTCAGACGTTGACACTGGTGATTCGCGGCATTGCATTGGGGCAGATCGGCCGCTCCAATGCGCGCCAGCTATTATGGAAAGAGATGACCATCGGCATCTTAAACGGCGCATTGTGGTCACTGGTGGTGGCGGTCGTGGCGATTCTCTGGTTTGGCAATTACCAGATTGGCTGGGTGATTGGCGCGGCGATCATCATCAACCTGTTGGTCGCCTCCATTGCGGGCGCCTGTATACCGCTGTTTCTCAAAAAAATGGGGGCCGATCCTGCGCTTGGTGGCGGCGTGATGTTGACCACAGTGACCGACGTAGTAGGCTTTTTTGTGTTTCTTGGCTTGGCGTCTGTGGTGCTTTTATAAGTTTTGTGATGTGTGCGAGCGCTGTTTATTGTTCGCCCATCATCCCGTATAACATCTGAATCTCTTCCGGCCAAATGGCCGGCTCAATGGTCTCCAGTACCAGCGGAATGTCTTTGATCCTTTCGTCATTAATGATAAAGCGAAATGGATCGAGCCCCAGTTCGCCTTTGCCGAGGCTGTGGTGGCGATCAACGCGAGAACCCAGTTTCGGTTTAGAGTCGTTGATATGCATTCCCTTCAGATATTTGAAACCGACGATCTCTTCAAACGCATTCATCGTTTCATCGTAGGTCTCTCGGGTGCGCAGGTCGTAACCGGCGGTGAAGGTGTGGCAGGTATCGAGACACACCGCGATGCGAGTTTTATCTTCCACTTTATCGATGATATGGGCCAGGTGCTCAAAACGGTGGCCGAGATTGGAACCCTGGCCGGAGGTGTTTTCAATCACCGCAGTGACATCGCTGGTGACATCAAGCGCATGGTTGATCGATTCTGCGATCAGGTCAAGGCAGGTCTCTTCGTCGATTTTACGCAGATGGCTGCCGGGGTGAAAGTTGAGGTAGCAGAGCCCGAGCTGTTTGCAGCGTTCCAGTTCATCGATAAACGCGTCGAGTGATTTTTGCCGTGCCTCGACTTCGGGATGCCCCAGATTGATCAGGTAACTGTCGTGTGGCAGCACATCCTCGGGACGAAAGCCGCCTTTTTCCATATTTTCAAAAAAGGCATCGATCCCCTCAGTGGTAAGCGCTTTGGATTTCCACTGACGCTGGTTTTTGGTGAAGAGTGCAAAGGCCTTTGCACCGATCTCAATGGCATTCAAAGGCGCATTTTGCACCCCACCCGCAGCGCTCACATGGGCGCCGATTCGTCTCATTTCCAGATTCATGGTGAACTCTTGTTGCTTTATTAGCTGCGTTTGTAGGTGGTGGCGTGACATTTCGGGCACGGTGGAATGTGGCCGGCTTTATGAAAGTGGATATGTTTACCACAGGCGGTACAGGCCAGCGTACCGGGGCCAGTGACCTCACCCGTGTGGTATTCGTCGGCGTGAGCGGCACGTTCTTCCAGCGCCAGCAGTTCGACCTTGGTCTGGTCGGCCACGGAGAGAAACATCTCCAGCAGGCGATCTTCAATCAGTTCAATGTCGAACTTAAGCCACTCGATCAGCTCTTCGGTCTCTTCACTGGCGAGGTAGTCGGCCGCCGCGTCGAGATCGCGCTTCAGATAATCACCGATTTTGACCGCCTCGTCGGCGGACAGCTCACCCAGTTCAATCGCCTTTTTCTGGGCCTTACCCACAAGCTCTGCGACTTTTGGCCCCGCTTCTTCGCTAGTCTCATCAATGGCGGCTTTAACCCGTTCCATCATGACGTTATAGGCGTGGACCAGCTTTTCATTGGTAGTGCGTTCGTTTTCGCTCATGTGGATTGCCTCTTAACTGCTGTGGGGGAGTAGGGGGGAGCTGGCATCAGCCTGTGTCTAATCATCCCGATTATCTGTGGTATCGCGTATTCTGGTATCCTACCATTTTTTCCTCCCAAGGCATTACAAGTAGATATGGACGAGCAGTACAAGCCTGAAGTCATTGAGCAGCAGGCGCAACACGACTGGCAGCAAAATCAGACCTTTAAGGCGGTGGAAGACGACAGTCGGCCGAAATATTACTGCCTGTCGATGTTCCCGTATCCCAGCGGTCGACTGCATATGGGGCATGTGCGCAACTACACCATCGGTGATGTGATCAGCCGCTACCAGCGCATGCTGGGTAAGAATGTATTGCAGCCGATGGGGTGGGATGCGTTTGGCCTGCCGGCGGAGAACGCGGCGATCAAAAACAATGTACCGCCTGCGAAATGGACTAAAGAGAATGTCGCCTACATGGGGGATCAACTGCGGCGCCTCGGTTTTGGTTACGACTGGGATCGCGAACTCGCGACCTGTGATCCGGACTACTACCGCTGGGAGCAGTGGCTCTTCATCAAACTGTTCGAGAAGGGTGTCGTCTATAAAAAGACCGCGCCAGTCAACTGGTGTCCTAATGATATGACGGTGCTCGCCAACGAGCAGGTGATCGACGGCTGTTGCTGGCGCTGTGATACGCCGGTCGAGCGCAAAGAGATCCCGCAATATTTCATGAAGATCACCGATTATGCAGACGAGTTGCTGGATGATCTGGATCAGCTCGACGGCTGGCCGGAGCAGGTGCGCACCATGCAGCGCAACTGGATTGGGCGTTCCGAAGGGGTCGAAGTCACTTTCGGTGTCGCCGATCACGATCAACCGCTCACCGTCTTTACCACCCGCCCGGACACACTGATGGGCGTGACTTATCTCGCCGTCGCTGCGGAACACCCGCTGGCGTTGGCGGCGGCCGAGAGCAACGCTGCGCTGGCCACCTTTATCGAGGAGTGCAAAAAGACCGGCACCGCCGAGGCGGAGCTGGAGACGATGGAGAAGCGCGGTGTCGACACTGGCCTGAAGGCGATCCATCCGATTACAGGTGAGCAGGTGCCGATCTGGGTCGCCAACTTTGTGTTGATGGGTTACGGCACCGGGGCGGTGATGTCGGTACCGGCGCACGATCAGCGCGACTGGGAGTTTGCCAAAAAATATGGGCTGATGATCCGGCAGGTGATCGCACCCGCCAATGGAGATACGATTGATCTGGAACAGGGCGCCTTTACTGATAAAGGCGTGCTGGTGGATTCGGGTGACTTCACCGGTAAGCCTTTTGCCGAGGCGTTCGAAACCATCGCGCAATACCTGACTGAAAACGGCAAGGGTGAAAAAAAGATCACCTATCGCCTGCGTGATTGGGGTGTGTCACGCCAGCGCTACTGGGGCGCGCCGATTCCAATCATTAACTGCGCCAGCTGTGGTGCCGTGCCGGTACCGGAAGATCAACTGCCAGTGATACTGCCGGAAGAGGTCGAGATGGACGGCGTCGGTTCACCGATTAAAAAGATGCCGGAATTTTACCGATGTGAATGCCCGAAATGTGGTGGAAAGGCAGAGCGTGAGACCGACACCTTCGACACCTTTATGGAATCGTCGTGGTACTACGCACGTTACTGTTCGGCCGATAACGACAGCGCGATGCTCGATGAACGCGCCAACTACTGGCTGCCGGTGGATCAATATGTCGGCGGCATTGAGCATGCGATTCTGCATCTGCTGTACGCACGTTTCTTCAACAAGCTGATGCGCGATGTTGGACTGGTTAAGACAGACGAACCGTTTAAAAACCTGCTGACACAGGGGATGGTGTTGAAAGATGGCGTGAAGATGTCAAAGTCGAAGGGCAACACCGTTGATCCGCAGGCGTTGATCGAACGCTACGGTGCCGATACTGCGCGCCTCTTTATGATGTTTGCCGCGCCACCGGAGCAGTCGCTCGAGTGGTCGGATTCCGGTGTCGATGGTGCCGCACGTTTTTTAAAGAAGGTGTGGAATTTGGCAAGTGCCCATCAGGCAGTATTGAGTCGCTCGGCGAGCACAGGGTTTGATGCTGCTGACGATGCGCAAAAGGCGGTGCGTCGTGAAGTCCATGAAGTGTTGAAACAGGCGCTGTACGATTTCGATAAACAGCAGTTCAATACCGTGGTCGCGGCCTGCATGAAGATTATGAATGCGCTCGCGACACTGAAAGCGGGTGGCGCACATGATGCAGTCCTCGATGAAGGTTTCAGCATCGTGCTTCGCCTGTTGTCACCGATCGCGCCGCATATCGCCCATATCCTGTGGCGTGAACTGGGTTATGGCGATGATGTGTTGAATGCATCGTGGCCCGAAGTCGATGAAGCCGCGTTGGTACGTGATTCAATTGAGATGGTGGTCCAGGTGAACGGCAAGGTGCGCGGCAAGATCTCAGTCGCCGCGGATGCATCAAAGGATGTCGTCGAGGCGAGTGCGCGTAATGATGAGAATGTGCAGCGCTTTACCGATGGCAAGTCGATCAAAAAGGTGATTGTGGTGCCGGATCGACTCGTCAATATCGTGGTGGTCGGTTAATTCATGTCTGTCGTACGTAACAGGGTTTTGTCGCCGCGGTTACTGCTGGTACTGGTCTGTAGCCTACTGATGCTGGCGGGCTGCGGCTTTCACCTGCGCGGTTCGATGGGCGGTGATCTCGCCTTGCCGCCCCTTTATATTGAGAGCAGTGGCAATAACCTGTTTGCGAACGAACTGCGACAGGCGCTGGGCAACACCAAAACTAAAGTGGTGGCGGCACGTGCGGGCGCTGATTTGATTGTTGGGATAGGCGCGGAGAAACTTGATCGCCGTGTATTAACGGTCGATGCCTCGGGACGCGTGCAGGAGTATGAGTTGTACTACGCGGTTTCGTTCGCGGTGAATGATGCCGCCGCGCGCCCAGTGCTCAGCACGCAGACGATCACGCAGCGACGCAGCTTCGAATTTACCGGCGCTGATGTTCTGGCAAAAGAGGCCGAAGAGGCGCAGCTCTATCGCGGTATGCGTAGTAATGCAGTGCAGAGTGCGATGCGCCGTCTGCAATCGTTGGCCGCCCGGGACGAAGATGTTACAGCGCCGTAGTCGATGAAAATCAAACTGGAACAGTTGGCTGGCCAGCTTAAAAAAGGGCTTGCGCCACTTTATATTATCAGCGGCGATGAGCCGTTGCTGGTGCAGGAGGCTGCAGATTTAGTGCGTAAACAGGCGCGCGAAGCGGGCTGCCATGAACGTATCGTAATGAATGTTGAAAAGGGTTTCGACTGGAATAGTCTGTTGCAGGAAAGTAGCGGCATGTCGCTGTTTGCAGACAAGCGTTTACTGGAACTACGCCTGCCGACCGGTAAGCCGGGGGATGCCGGAGGTAAGGCGTTGCGTGCCTATGCAGAGGCACCGTCGAGTGATGACGTGTTGCTGATCGTCGCTGGCAAGGTCGACACCAAATCACAACAGACCAAGTGGTACAAGACAGTGGAAGCGGCGGGGGTTGCGGTGCCTATCTGGCCGATGGACGTATCGCAGCTGCCGGCGTGGATTACTCGGCGCATGAAGGCCAGTAAGATGCAGCCGACGGGCGATGCCGCACTGGTGCTCGCGGAACGGGTGGAAGGCAACCTGCTTGCCTGTGCGCAGGAGATCGATAAACTTTTTCTGATTCACGGTGCGGCCGAGATTGATGCCGAGATGATCGTCGACGCGGTCGCCAATAGCGCCCGTTTCGATATCTTTGGGCTGGTTGATACCGCGCTCTCGGGCAACGGTGAGCGTGTGGCGCGCATGATGAGTGGGCTGCGCAGCGAAGGGGTCGAACCGGTACTGGTGCTGTGGGCGCTGGCGCGCGAGATTCGTACCCTCGCATCGATGAGTTTTGAGGTTGCACGGGGCACCAGCCCCGATCAGGTAATGCGCAATCAGCGCGTGTGGGAAAAACGTAAGCCTTTAATCAAGCGGGGGCTACGTCGTTCGCCGCGGCAGTGGTGGTATCTGTTGCACCGCGCCGGGCAGATCGACCGCATGATCAAAGGGCAGGCCACGGGCAATGTGTGGGATGAGCTGCTGGAACTGAGCCTGATGTTAAGTGGTGTGCGGCTGCATCCGGGGGTTAAGCAGGCCGGGTGATTTTGCCTGCGGGGTAGGGGGGGAGCTAGACGTATCAGAACTACGGCCCGGACGATACCGCGCGCCCCGATCAATGCATCAACGGTGGTTCTTTTAAAGCTGACCTTCACTCATCGACAGGCAACGGCGCGGCGCTGATTTTCTTTTACAGCAACGACCTCAAGGCAACCCAGCAGAAAATCACCAACGCTAACGGTACCATCGTAAAATCCATTTTTTCCTTTTCCGGCGGCCGTTGTTTTCACTTTACCGAATCCAGTGGTAATGAGTTTAGTGCCTGGTCAGGTCGTTAATAGGAGAGCATTAACACAACTGTGCAGATTGTACTTCGCATATGAAATCAAAGTCACGCTGTGTGAAAGGCGTGTTCAAAACATACATCAGGCCTAACAATACTTGATCTCTTTCTCCTCTTATGGAGCACTTTATATTGAGCTTGCAACTAATTTCTGTATATACAATAATGTTCAGCAATGAAACGTAATACGAGAAACAGAGGCAGGCCTAAGCAGAACGTAAGCGCTACAGAAACGCTTCCTCCCATTAGAGTAACACCTCAACAAAAATCAAATTATAAGTTGGCTGCTGAAGCGGCGGGTTTATCCCTATCTGCTTGGTTTAAAACAATCGCAGATGAAAAAAGTAGGATGATGAATGAAAGTAATTAGTCTATTTTCAGGCGCTGGTGGTTTAGATATAGGTTTTGAACAAGCAGGCTTTGAGATTGTAGTCGCAGTAGAAGCCGATCCTTCCTGTTGTAATACGTTGAGGAAAAACAGACCAAACCTCAAAGTAATCGAAGGTGATGTTTCCGAAATTACTGGTGCAGAAATATTAAAAACAGCTGGATTGAGGCGGTCTGAAGCAGCATTAGTGATAGGTGGACCACCATGTCAATCTTTTAGCTTGGCCGGAAAAAGAATGGGGCTTGATGACAAAAGGGGGTCTATGATTCTGGAGTTTTCAAGGTTAGTGCATGAAATTCTGCCAAAGGCATTTGTAATGGAAAATGTAAAAGGGATGCTAAACTGGGAAAATGGCAAGGCAATAGAGGCAGTACTTAGTGAGTTTAAAGAGCCTGCAAAATATAAGAACAAAAAGTACATTTATGATGTTTCTTACTCCCTACTAAATGCCGTAGATTATGGTGTTCCTCAGAAAAGGGAGCGGCTGTTTATTGTCGGCAATAGAATTGGAAAAAATTTCAAATTTCCTGAACCGACGCATGTGAAGCCAGGTCAACTAAATATTGATTCCAAGCCTTCATACATAACAACATGGGATGCTATTGGCGTATTGCCGAAAGAAGATGAGCCATCCGAAACAGCTAAGCGAGTATCTCAAACCATCAAAGGAAGGATAGCAAAGCATGGCTATTAAAAATCATCAAATGACAGCCCACTCTCCTACAACTTTGGAAAAAATAAAGTTGGTTTCTGTCGGCGACAAACTCTCAAATACAAAAAAGACTTTTGGTTCTACTTATCGAAGACTATCTCCAGATGAGCCTAGTCCTACCGTGACTCGAAGTGGATATAGAGATTTTATACACCCTCATAAGGACAGAATGCTTACCGTACGTGAACTGGCGTGTTTACAGACGTTTCCTTTAGATTGGGAGTTTACTGGCGTTAGACTTGATTCTTATAGTTCAAAGAGAAAAACAACTATGACTCAATTTGGTCAGGTTGGCAACGCTGTTCCTCCTGTGTTAGCAAGGGCAGTAGCCGAAAGCATTATAGATCAATTATTTAAGGATTAATCATGCCAGCAGTGCCCGCCGAAGTTATTCTTGAGCAATACCAATTGCGATCTACATTTTTTGCGGAAAAGTTAAGTGACTTTGGTTTTTTTGATTTCGAGAAAAAAATTAACAAAATAATTTTTGATCAAGAAGATCTGTTTTGCTGGAAAGAGAGGTCCCAGTGGGGGATTACAGAGAGCGCTTGGGAGGAAATTTCCGCCAAAGAAATTACGCCGCTATCAATTTTTTGTCACCCTAGAATTGTTAGCCACCACCCGCGTTTAATCAGATATTATAGGAGTGTCGCATTGCTTCCTCAAAAAGGAATGCAAAGTATTTCTTCTGTAAGTTCAATTAAAGATATAGAAGATGGAAAAAAAGAAGTGCCACATGGAAAAATATTAAACATAGTCGAAACACTTAATGAGCTAGTCTCATCAATAATTGCATTGAATCCAGATATCGATTCAAAAAAGATATTAGGAATGATGTATTCAACGGCAGGAACTACGATTGATGGTTCATGGAGGAATCAGATCGGCACTGAAGGTGAGCGAGTTGTAAGAAGTATATTGGTTAAATCTCTTATTGAGAATGGCGAGATAAGAGCGATAGTAGATAAAAAAGATAATTCTTTTAATGTAGGTGAGTGGCAAGAAAAATATGGAGATATAGTTACGACAGTACCTGAAGTTAAAACGGTAATAGTTAATAATGGCTCATCCATTTATTTTTCATCTGAGCCAGACATCACCTTCATGGATGCAAGCGGTAAAATCAATGGCGCAGTTGAAATAAAAGCTGGAATTGATCCTGCTGGCGCATTAGAAAGATTAGGTGCAATGTTTAAATCATTTGATAATGTTTTATCTGCAACTCCAAATGCACACACAATTTTAGTTGCCACATGTCTCACGGAAGAAGTTAGCTCTCGCCTTCGCGAATCTAATGCGGTAAGAAATATATTTATCACTACGGACGTTATAAATAACAAATCAGGAAGAGGCGAAAAATTTTCCAATTCCTGTCGAGCGATTATGGGGCTAATTAGTAAAAGACTATAGCCAAAAAGGCATAATAAAACACGTAAGGCACGCAAAATCGGGGTCGGTACAAGACGGACAAAATCGTGGTGGGGTAAGCGGGGTCGTACCTAAACAACTATCTGTATCGCCTAAATAAAGCACCAAAATAAAGCTGAAAAATGGCCTTAATCAGCCCGTTTCTATAGCGAAACCGGATCAATAGGATCAGCGTCGTTGATTTTGTCAGAGAGGTAGGAGTTTTGAAATACCAGCATCCATCATTGCTAGCGCAGTGGTCACTGGATTCCGGCCTTCGCCGGAATGACGCGTGTTGATTTGTGTAAAACAATCTAATGACAGCTCCAGACCGTTTCAAACCTTTGTGATCTCATCAATGGTATAAAAAGTATGCCAGCGTGTTTTCAATATAACGACATCAAACTTGCCACGGTTCACCGCTGTCGTGTAGTTTTCGCACTTAGCCTGATGCCTGTCGTTATTGGAGAGAGGTATTGTTGATGGCGAATATCTTGATTAACTGGAGAATAACTAATGGCACAGGAACGCGCGGTGCTGGCAGGCGGCTGCTTTTGGGGCATGCAAGATCTGATTCGTAAGTTGCCGGGGGTTGAGGCCACCCGCGTAGGTTATACCGGCGGCGATGTGCCCAACGCCACTTATCGTAACCACGGCACGCACGCCGAGGGGCTGGAGATTTTGTTCGATCCAGAAACGATTTCGTATCGCCGCATTCTGGAACTCTTTTTTCAGATCCACGACCCCTCCACCCGCGAGCGGCAGGGGAATGACCGCGGTATGTCCTATCGCTCCGCCATTTACTATGTGGATGAGTCGCAGCAGCAAGTCGCGCTTGACACCATCGCTGATGTAAACGCCTCGGGCCTATGGCCGGGCCAGGTGGTCACGGAAGTTGAACCTGTGGGTGATTTCTGGGAAGCAGAGCCTGAGCATCAGGATTATCTTGAGCGCCACCCTGACGGCTACACCTGCCATTACCCGCGTCTGGATTGGGTGCTGCCCCCGCGCGGATGAGCCATTGTTTGCTATATCGCGCGGATGAACCATTGTTTGCTATATAAAGCGGGGCGTTTCTATTTTTTGAGGCAACACGATCAGCCGTAACCCACTGCTCAGGGTTCCTTTTTAGCGGGCCAATCCTCTGGCAAACCCTCCCCAGCCGGCGAAATAGCCGCTGTGGCGCGGCATTCATCGGGACAATCCCCCCCATAAATTGCTAAACTACCGCTTTTCGCCTCTGGATACGCCAACCGATTCAACCCGGTACAGAACCATGACAGACGTAACACAATACATGACCCAGCTCGGTCAGCGCGCCCGCGCCGCATCGCGGCTGATGAGCCGTGCCGAAAGTGGCACCAAGAATCACGCGCTGGAAGCGATTGCCTCCGCCATTGAAGCGAGTAAAACAGCGCTGCTTGAAGCCAACGCGAAAGACATGGCGGCAGGCAAGGCGAGCGGTCTGGATGCCGCACTGCTGGATCGACTTGAACTGAACGATGCGCGCATTGCCAGCATGGCCGAAGGGCTGCGCCAGATTGCCGCGCTGCCCGACCCTGTGGGTGGCATCGCCGATATGAACTATATGCCGAGCGGCATTCAGGTCGGCAAGATGCGCGTGCCGCTCGGAGTTATTGGGATTATTTATGAGTCGCGCCCCAATGTGACGGCCGATGCGGCAGGGCTCTGTTTGAAGTCGGGCAATGCGGCGATCCTGCGTGGCGGCAAAGAGGCGATCCATTCCAATCAGGCGATTGCACAGTGTATTCATGCGGGGCTGGAGGCAGCCGGCCTGCCTGCGGCTACCGTACAGGTGATCGAAACCACTGACCGCGCCGCCGTGGGCGAGATGATTACGATGCCGCAGTATGTCGACGTGATCATTCCCCGTGGCGGTAAAGGGCTGATCGAACGGATCAGTGCCGATGCACGGGTGCCGGTGATCAAACACCTCGACGGTATCTGCCATGTCTATATCGATGACGAGGCCGATCTTGAAAAGGCGATACAGATTGCGTTTAACGCCAAGACCCATCGCTACGGCGTCTGCAATGCAATGGAGACGCTACTGGTCGCAGAGGGCATCGCCGCACAGGTGTTGCCTGAGCTGGCGAAGATGTACCGTGAGGTCGGTGTTGAGCTGCGCGGTTGTGCCACCACTTGCAAGGTGATCCCTGATTGCATCGCGGTCCTTGATGAAGACTGGGATACCGAATATCTCGCACCGATTCTGTCGATTCGTGTGGTGAAAGATCTCGATGAAGCGATCGATCACATCGGTGCCCATAGTTCCGCGCATACTGAAACCATCGTTACTGAGAACATCACCCGCGCGCGCCGTTTTCTGCGTGAGGTCGATTCAAGCTCTGTGATGGTTAACGCTTCGACCCGTTTTGCCGATGGCTTTGAATATGGCCTCGGGGCCGAGATCGGCATCAGCACCGACAAGTTTCACGCCCGTGGGCCAGTGGGACTGGAAGGACTAACGTCGCAGAAGTACGTGGTGCTGGGTGATGGGCACATTAGAACGTAGCACAAAGGAATCAATGAGAAGACAGTTCCATCGTTTTGCCCTTTTTCTTGCTGATCAATGATCGGAGTTTTCGGCGGTACTTTCGATCCGGTACACAATGGCCATCTACAGGTGGCATTGGGGCTGAGTCAAACTATTCCTTTTGATGAGTTGCGATTGATACCCTGTCGGCTGCCGCCGCATCGCGTCGTGCCGCAGGCGAATACCGGGGATCGTGTGGCGATGTTGCAGTTGGCGATCGCTGATACAGCGGGGCTTGTGATCGATGAGCGTGAACTGCGTCGCGAAGGGCCGTCGTATATGGTCGATACATTGACTTCACTACGACAGGAGCTGGCTGATGAGTCGCTGGTATTAATCCTTGGATGGGATGCCTTTGTCGGACTGCCGACGTGGCATCGTTGGTCACAGATTATCGAGCTGGCGCATCTGCTGGTGGTGCAGCGGCCGGGAAACATTGCCCGCCCCTGTGACGAGGTTGAGGCGCTGTTGCAACAAGCGCAGGTCGAAACGGTGAGCGCGTTTAATCAAGCGTCTGCCGGCTCTGTTTTGTTGCATCCGCTCGATGTACTCGATGTTTCGTCGACCGCGGTACGCGGGTTGATAGCAGCGCAAAAGGATGTCAGTGAGCTACTGCCCGCAGCGGTACTGGGCTACATCAAAGAACACAATTTATATCAATGTAAGTAAAAGCAGGAAAAAAATTAATGAAATCTGAAGCGTTAAAGGACCTGGCTATCAAGTCCATAGAAGATATGAAAGGGATCGATGTGACGGTACTGGATGTCCGCAAGATGACCACCATTACCGACTATATGATAGTCGTCAGTGGTACCTCGAGTCGTCACCTAAAATCGATTGTGAACAGTGTTGCGGTCGATGCCAAAAATGCAGGCACTACGCCACTGGGTACGGAAGGTGAGAATGAGGGTGAATGGGCGCTGGTCGATCTCGGTGATGTTGTCGTACATGTGATGCTGCCACAGACACGTGAATTTTATCAGCTTGAAAAACTGTGGAGTGTTGAAGGCGCCTCTGAAAGAGAAGCCGCCAGCAAGCTTGGTTACGGCGGTAAGGCGTAAGTCTCGATGCAGATCCACCTGATCGCCGTCGGTCATAAGATGCCGAGCTGGGTGGTTGACGGATATCAGGAGTTCACCAAACGCCTGCCCGCAGAGTGCAAATTGAAGCTGGTTGAGATTGCCCCGGGGCGGCGTTCCAAAAGCGCGGATGTAAAACGCGCGATTCAAGATGAAAGTACCAAGATGCTTGCCGCGATTCCAAAGAATGCCAAAGTGGTTGCGCTCGATGAACGTGGCAAGGCGTGGACCACGCGTCAGCTTGCGACACAACTCGAAGGGTGGATGTCAGCAGGGTGCGATATCGCGTTGCTGGTCGGCGGGCCGGATGGCCTTTCCGATGAATGCCGTAGTCGCGCCGAACAGCAGTGGTCGCTGTCTCCGTTGACGCTGCCACATGCATTGGTGCGAGTGGTGCTTGCCGAGCAGATTTACCGTGCCTGGTCAGTGATGAAGGGGCATCCTTATCACCGGGATTGAATGGTGGTTTTTTGAGATAATATACTTTCCGCTATTGGCGTAAGGGCGGGCGCTCGATTGGCCTGCGTTAGCCAAGCCTTTGCATGCTTTACGGCTTCAAAGGGTAAAATGCAAAACTGATTCAAGTAATAGAACGCATTATGTTGTCGACTATCAATTCGTTTTATGGCGCATTGCAGGTAGTGTGACTGTGGGCGAAAAAAACATTCAATCTGTTGACTCGAGAAACTTCATATTATTTGCTGCTGATTCACTCAGAGGGCTATTTGCTGTGGCAGCAGACCAAGGAGGTAGTAGTGGATGATGAAAAATGCACAATGCATCGAGGGGCTATAAATTAAATGGCTGGTAAGTTATTGTTTTTTTAGATGTCTTTATTGTCGCTGTGTAAATCAGCGAGGGTGTTATAAGGGGTTTTTCTTGCAGAATTTAACCATTCAAAAATGCATAGTGCGTAGGGTGTATTTCCGCTTTAGTATAGATAAACGATAGTATGTTTTTTGAATAGACCTTCAATTTTTTATAGATAAGGACTGTACTGTTTTGGTTGGTTTTGGTTAGAATAGAGTCACTTGGCTGGGCATGGCTTGGGAATTGGTTGAGGGGGAGCGATTTTCAAGCTGTGTTTGGCTTAGTTTTATATCTGAGGGGTCTTTAATTCGTTCGTCTCTCTTGTTAGATCCTCCAAAATTAATATTCTTTAGCTGTTAAATCACCTGTCGTAGCGTACGATCTTTTCGATCACGACTATCGACTACTGACATAATGCTGTCAGCAGTCCCTTGTTAAGCTGGTGTCTCCAATGTTATTAATTTTAGAATAAGGAGAGTCAGCATGATAGAAGCACTGAAACAGCCTGGTCGTTTTTGCTGGAATGAGTTGATCACCCACGATGTGGCCGCCGCGAAACAGTTTTACAGTGAAATGTTTGGTTGGCAAATGGAAGATGCTGAGTGTGGTGGTATCGATTACACCACACTGAAGGTTAATGATGATGAAATTGGCGGTATCATGAAGACACCCGCTGAAGCGGGTGAGATGCCGCCAATGTGGGGTGGTTACGTTACCGTAGAAGATGTCGATGTGAGTGCTGCCAAAGCGACGAAAATGGGTGGGTCGATCTGTGTATCGCCACAGGATGTGCCAGATGTTGGGCGCTTTTGTGTGATTAAAGATCCACAAGGCGCTATGCTATCCCTGTTTTCATTTATAAAATAAGGACAGTGTGAAATGGCGCACGCATATTTTAATGAAGCGACCTTTGACTTTCTAGACCGGCTGGCGGATAACAATCAGCGCGAATGGTTCCATGAGCATAAGGCGCATTATGAAGGGTGCGTGCGTGAGCCTGCATTACGTTTGATTGCAGATGTGGCAGAGGCGTTGCCACATCTGTCATTACACTTTGAAGCAATACCCAGGAAGGTCGGTGGTTCGCTGATGCGGGCGCATCGAGATACCCGTTTTGGCAAAGACAAGACACCGTACAAAACCAATATCGGCATTCAGTTTCGCCACAGAATGGGCAAAGACGTGCATGCCCCCGGTTACTATCTTCACATCTCATCGAGTGAATGCTTTCTCGGTGCGGGTATCTGGCGTCCGGACGCCCCGTCGCTGGGCAAGATTCGCGAGCGCATCATTGCAAGAGAAGATGAATGGCTCAAGGCACGTGATCACAAACCGTTCCAGAAAAAATTTCGTATCAGTGGTGAATCATTGAAGACAGCACCGCGTGGATTCAGCAAAGCCCACCCGATGATCGAAGACCTGCGCCGCAAAGATTTTATCGCGATTCATGATCTTGAACCTGAATTAGTTTGTGCTAAAAAATTAAAGTCAGAGATGATGAGGCGTTTTGCTGTGGCGACGCCATACATGCGGTTTCTGTGTAATGCATTAGAGTTTCAGTTTGATTAAGCCATTGTGCTTTCTTTTGTCGTTATCCCTGTATGCACTGTCATATCGCCTCTACGCTCGTCACCCCGGCCTTAGCCGGGATGACGAGCGTAGAGGCGATCAGGAAATCATAAATTAATGCGTCGTGCCGATCGTCTCTTTCAAATTATTCAGTTACTGCGGCAAGATCGCGTTATTACTGCGTGTAAAATTGCTGAGGTGCTGGAGGTTTCAGCGCGCACGATCTATCGTGACATGCAGGATTTGTCGCTCTCTGGCGTGCCGATTTCAAGTGAGGCGGGCAGTGGTTATAAGTTGCTTCCCGGTTTTCATCTGCCGCCATTGATGTTTAATGAAGAAGAGCTGTCGGCGTTATTGATCGGCGCACGTATGGTGCAGGTGTGGACAGATCAGGGGTTGGCCTCAGCCGCTACACAGGCGATGATTAAAATCGAATCTGCTGTGCCGGAGTACCTCCGTGATGAACTGGCGCGCGAAGATATTCTGGTACCGGACTTCGGCGTTGATCCGCGTGTTTTAAAACGGATGGCATTGTTGCGTGTCGGCATCAAAGCGCAGCAAAAAATCGAGTTTAACTACCAACGGGAAGACGGGCAGTCATCGAATCGCATCGTGCATCCCTTGGGGTTGTTTTTCTGGGGCAAGGTGTGGACGCTTACGGCGTGGTGCGAACTGCGCGATGAGTTTCGCAGTTTTCGACTGGACCGAATGTCACAGGTGAGTGTGTGCGAAGCGGTGTTTGAGTCGTTGCCGGGGCGCACATTACAAGACTATCTACGCTCTGTCTGTTGTGATTGAACGCTGTTTTCAGGATTGGCGTATAAGATGAATTTTTTTAAAAAAGTACAGAGCGAAGGTGTTTGATGAAAAGATGTGATTGGGCCGTGAATAACCCGCTGGAGACTCACTACCACGATGAGGAATGGGGGGTTCCCGTTCATGATGATCGCCTGCTGTTCGAACTCCTGATTCTTGAAGGGGCGCAGGCGGGGTTGAGTTGGATAACCATTTTGAAAAAACGGGCCGGATACTTAAAGGCTTTTGATGATTTTAACGTGCGAAAAATTGCGCGCTATTCCGATGTTAAAAAAGAGAAGTTACTACAGGACCCCAGTATCGTGAGAAACAGATTAAAAGTGAACGCGACGGTGGTCAATGCGCAATGTTTTCTGGAAGTGCAGAAAGCGTTTGGCAGTTTTGATGCCTATATCTGGTCTTTTGTCGATGGCCAGCCAGTCCAGAATAAGTGGAAAAAGATGTCTGATGTGCCGGCGAGTACGCCCGTGTCTGAAGCGATGAGTAAAGAACTGAAGAAAAAAGGCTTTAAATTTGTTGGCCCTACGATCTGTTACGCCTTCATGCAGGCGACAGGGATGGTGAATGATCACCTGGAGTCATGTTTTCGGTTTCCAGAAGTGAAGTTAGTTTTATAGCGTATATTTTTTGGGCGCTTTAGACTGGAAGATGCGACGGCAATATACACCGAAATCACTTGTCCGCGCTATTATTGGTTATAATGAGAGGGCGTTGAATATCGATCACAAGCAGTAATGGGCACTATAAAGTGGCCTTGTTTTTAGCATGGGTGAGGCGTATCGCAACGTTTGATGCCCGGAAAAGGAAAATAAGAAGTGAGAGCAGTACGTATATTGATGCGCGCAGGGATATTTTTTCTGTTGAGTGCAATATTAGGCATTTCAGTCATCCATGCGAGAACAACGCTGGAAGTGGGTTATATCCCGATTATTCCGATGTCGCAGTTATTTGTGATGGAAGGCGAAGGATGGGTTGAAGATGCGGATATTGAGCTTAAGAAGACACGTTTTCAATCCGGCCCTGCCATTGTACAGGCGTTGGCATCCGGCAACCTAGATGTTGCCTACATGGGTATTGCTCCAGCGATGGCTGCCAGAGCAAGGGGTATTGATATTCGCGTTGTTGCGTCAAATGTCATTGAACAGGTCGCCTTAATTGCCCGCAGCGATCTGGCCGACTATATAGCACGTGCGGCAACCCCCAAAGAGGCGCTTGCTAAATTTACAGCAGATAAGGGCCGAAAGCCCAAAATAGCCACATTACCAAAAGGGTCTGTGCCAGATACGGTGTTACGTCACTGGCTAATCAAGGTGGCTGGGCTGAGTGAATCAGATATCGATATTGTTGGCATGGGGGCGACCCGGGTCCAGCAAGCGTTACTAGCAGGCTCAATTGATGGCGCCTCGATTCTGGAGCCGATTATTTCTATCGTACAACAGCGAGACCCTGCTATAAAAGTAGTTGTGTATGGCAGTGGTATGTTTGAAAATACGCCGGGTGCTGTATTAGTCGTGCGCGGTGAACTAGTGAGAAAAACCCCAGCGATTGTACAGCAGCTTGTGGCGATGCATAAAAAAGCTACTGACTTGATTATAGCCAAGCCAGCAGTGGCCGCGAAGCACGTGCATAAAGTGATTGGCCGCGGTTTGATTAGCGTTGAGATTGTTGAAAAATCGGTGAAGTCGCCATATATAAAATTTGCCTCAAATCCTGTAGATATTATAAAGGCAACCAAACAGATGCATGATTTTCAGGCAGAGATAGGGACATTACGTAAGCCGGTGCCACTGGAGCAACTGTTTGATACAAGTTTCTATACTGCAATAAAAGACTGATGATGAGTGATCAACAAACTAACAACCCTCTACACGGCGTAACGCTAGAGCAGATCGTCACTAGTCTGGTTGAGTACTACGGCTGGGAGTTGTTAGGGCAAAAAATCGATATCCGCTGTTTTAATAGCGATCCTTCTGTAAAATCTAGTCTCAAATTTTTACGTAAAACTCCATGGGCGCGTTCTAGAGTCGAGGCGCTCTATGTCACCACACAAAACAGTGTGTGGATGAAAAAATAGTTTTCCTGTCGGTGAAAAATCAACCTGCCTAAATTAGCCCGGCAGATTAAATTTCGGGATAACGACACTCGACCGTTAACTGTCAGGGTCTGGGTACGCTCACTACCCAGATGCCAGGAAAAACCCGCCATTGCAAAATTAGTTATCGCGTCGAAGAGTGAATTAACGGTATGGACGCCAAATCATTTTTAGCGAAGTTGCGACACAACTGAAACAGGGTGGCAGATCCCATTGTTATTTGACGAATTTAAGCAGCATGCGATCACTTTCGCCGATTGCGATGTATTTGCTTTGCTCCTTGTTTCCAAGGCGCAAAGTAGGGGGGAGTGTCCATACGCCTTTGGGGTAATCTTTCATATCGTTGGGATTGGCGAGCAGATTAGATTTATCTACCAGTTTGAAACCTGCCTTTTCGATCAGAGCGATGGTGTAGGCTTCATTGACGTACCCTGATCCCGCTTTGGGGTCCTGTTTAACGTCGGGATTACCGCGATGTTCGACCAGTCCGAGAATACCGCCGGGTTTGAGTACGGTATACATCGCAGCCAGCATGGCATCGGTACTGCCCGCGGCCATCCAGTTGTGAACGTTGCGAAAGGTGAGCACCATATCGGCAGTGCCAGGCGGGGCAATTTCGGTTTTAGCCGGCGGGGCCAGTACAGTGACAATGACCTTGTCATAAGCGGCGGGGTTGGCGGCAAGTTTTTTATTAAATGCTTTTGTTGCATTACGGAAGAAGCGTACATGGGACTCACCATCAAAACCGGCCGCGTAGAAAGTACCACTTTGCTTTAGATAAGGGGCGAGGATTTCAGTATACCAGCCGCCACCCGGTGTAATTTCGACTACCGTCATATGTTCATTTATACCGAGCCAGCTAAGCGTCTCAAATGGTTTGCGGTATTGATCGCGAGCTTTGTGGTCTGCACTGCGATGGTCACCATTGATGGCCTGTTGTAGATTGCTATCTTTCATCTGGGTGATGTCGCTTGCTTTCACCGTCGTCGAAAACAGTACCAGGAGTGAGACGCTCAATATGACAAGAATATTACTTTTGAGACGACGTGATGATAGTGGCATAGTATTTTTCCTCTTACTGTCAACGTGGTGGTTATCTTAAGCTTGATAATGCGACTATACTATTATCCGTGCCGTCCGCATATCATGAATGTTTTACCCAGAGGATGAAGATGACAGATAGTGATGCACTGGCGCAGCCTGCAGATTTGGAAGATATGGACTTGTCAAAAACCAGTATGCAGCGCTTGCAGTGTGCAACACGCCTGCTGGATGGTTTTCATCGTGGGCTATTTGGTTTTTTACACTCACCCAAACGTACGCTTAGCGTCAATTTTCCGGTGGAAATGGATGATGGTTCGGTACAGATCTTTCAGGGATTTCGCGTGGTGCATAATCGGATCTTGGGGCCGGGTAAAGGCGGGATACGTTATCACCCCGATCTCACTGTCGAGGAGGTCCAGTTTCTTGCCGCGGAGATGACCTGGAAGTGTGCCCTGGTTGATATTCCGTTTGGTGGCGCAAAGGGTGGCGTGGTGTGTGATCCAAAGGTGCTGAGTGAAGATGAGTTACGTCGTATTACGCGTCGATATATCACTGAACTGGGGGATGCGATCGGCCCGAATACCGATATTCCGGCGCCCGATATGTACACCAATGCACAGACGATGGCATGGATTTACGACACCTATGAAGTACTACACCCGCGGCGCAATAATCGTCCGGTCGTCACCGGTAAGCCGATTGAATTAGGCGGCTCCTTTGGTCGACGGGAAGCCACGGCGCGTGGCGCGCTTTATGCTACGCAGCGGTTTCTGGAACAGACGACCTTATGTGGTTTTCAGGACCTGAACGGCGTGCGTGTGGTGGTGCAGGGGTTTGGTAATGTGGGTGCGATCGCGGCCCAGTTGTTTGCTGAAGCAGGCGCCATCATTATTGCCGTGAGTGATAGTCAGGGCGGTATCTATGATGAGCGCGGACTCGATATTGCCGCAGTGCTGGCGTATAAACAGACGCATAAAACAGTGGTGGGAGTGCAGGAGACGCTGTCGATCACCAACAATGATCTTCTGGAACTCGATTGCGATATCCTGATTCCTGCCGCGCAGAGTAACCAGATTCATAAAGCCAATGCGGCACGCATTAAGGCAAAGCTCGTGGTGGAAGCGGCGAATGGCCCGACGACACCGGGTGCCGATGAGATTTTACTTCAGAATGGTGTCTATCTCCTGCCTGATATTTTGGTGAATGCGGGTGGTGTCGTCGTTAGTTATTACGAGTGGGTGCAGAATTTTGAGAATGAACAGTGGGAACTTGAAGTCGTCAATCAAAAGCTTAAACAGAAAATTCATAAGGCCGTTGATCGCGTGATTGACCGCTGGGGTGCGTTGTCAGCGAATGCACAGGGGGAGCAATTGAATGAGCAAGAACATGAAGTATGCCCTTGTTATCCCGTTGACTTGAGAACGGCGGCACTGGTGGCATCGATTGAACATTTGGTTAAAGTGACATTGTCACGGGGTATCTGGCCCTAAAGGATTGTTTTAAATGCCGATAACAATAGATTAGGCGCTTTAATCTGGGAACTGAAATGGCTGAACGTAGTATCAAAATTGCTGACCTGGCTGTGACCTTTGTTGAGCCTTCAATGACGCAACGCAAGGTGATTATTGGGTATTTGAATGAACTGGGACTGAGCCAAGTAGAGTGGTTTTCGGAGGGGCAAGCAGCACTCAAGGATATGTATCAGTTTCAACCCGACTTAGTGGTGAGCGCAATGCATCTGCCCGATATGAGTGGCACAGAACTGATTCAGTATATGCGTGAAGACACTATTCTTGAGCAGATTCCCTTTATGCTTATTTCCAGTGAGCACTCAGATTATTATCTCGAGCCTATACGGCAGGCGGGTGTTGTCGCGATTCTCTCTAAACCCTTTGATTTGAAAGATTTGAAAAAAGCGCTTTATTCGACACTTGAATTTATCGAGCCGGATAACTCAGCATTGGCTGACATTGAACTGGACCAGTTAATGGTACTGGTCGTGGATGATAGTGACACCGCTCGAAAACATCTCTGTCGTGTATTGGAAGGCCTTGGCATAGAGAATATTGTGCAGGCTGTCAATGGTAAAGATGCGTTAAAGTGTATGGCGCAGCGATTTTTTGATTTAATTGTGACTGACTACAATATGCCTGAAATGGATGGACGGGAGTTAACGCGTTATGTACGTGAAAATGGTACCGATAAATCGATTCCCATTTTGATGGTCACCAGCGAGAAAAACAGGAGTCGATTAGCGGGTGTTAAACAGGCGGGCGTTTCTGCATTGTGTGATAAGCCGTTTGAGCCAGCAAAAGTAAAGTCATTGATCAAAAAAATTCTGAGCGAATGAGGAATGAAAATATAATGAATAAAAACACAGTGCCTTTGGTGGACAACGTCGAGGGTTATCATGCGCATGTCTATTTTGACGCGGTAACACGCGAGCAGGCACAGCAGGTATGTCAGACCGCGACTGATATATTTGGGATTGAAATGGGACACATGCATCAAAAACCAGTCGGGCCTCACCCGTGCTGGAGTTGTCAGTTGAGTTTTTCGGCGCAACAGTTTGCAGCAGTGGTGACATGGTTAGCGATGCATCGTGACGGGTTAACAGTATTCATTCATCCGTTAAGTGGTGATGATTTGCGTGATCACCGCGATTTTGCTATGTGGTTAGGGAAGGTTGAGCCCCTAAGTCTCGGTATGTTTATTCAATAGTACTGCTGTTTCACAAGAAGCGCATGCTAAGAGAGAGCGGTGTAATGATAAAGCAATGGAAAGTAGCGTTAGCATTACTGAGTGTGCTCGCTTGTATATCAGCTAATAGTAGCGAAATATTCAAGTGTGAGGATGCCATGGGGCGCATCGCCTTTCAGGATAGCCCCTGTCATAGTGCAGAGGTAGAAGAGAAGATAGTCGTCGCACCAGCACTCGACTTGGATGAGGCGACCGAAGCTGCATCGACAGTAAGTCCGATGGAAATATCCGCTGATGCAGCATCAACAGTGCCCGCAAAGCAAGCGGATGGAAAAAATTTCGCCTGGCGTATCACAAAAGGTCAGCAACGTGGCTATTTGATGGGCTCGGTCCACTTTGGCAAAGAAAGTATGTATCCGTTACCGGTGACAATACTCAATGCTTTTAAAAGTGCCGATGCATTAGTGGTTGAAGCCAATATCGCGGATGCCGATCAAAACATGCTGGCGCAGATGATGATGAGCAGTGGTGTCTATAGTGACGGCACAACATTGAAGACAGTGCTGGATGCCGACACCTGGGGCGCACTGAATATATCAGCAGCTAATCTCGGTATGCCTCCTGCAATGATCGCAGGCATGCGCCCATGGTTTGCCTCAATGACATTAACTGCGCTTGCATTAAAGAAAATTGGGCTTGATGAAACGCTGGGTATTGATCAGCACTTTCTCGACTTTGCGAAAAAAGAGCGCAAGCCCATCCGTGAACTGGAGTCGGTAAAGCAACAGCTGGCACTATTGAGTAGCCTGCCTCAGAAGGTTCAAATTGCAATGTTGAAGCAAACCCTTGAGGAAGTGGGAAATGCCAGTGAATACTTCGAGACCATGTTCAAATCGTGGCAATCGGGAAATTCGCAAGCGCTAAATGAAATGTTTATCGCGGATATGAAAAACAGTCCCAACGGTGAAGCGCTTTATCGTGTGATGATCACTGATAGAAATATTACAATGGCCAGGGGTGTGGATACTATGTTGCGTGGTGGCTGCAACTGCTTTGTGGTGGTCGGCGCCGGACACCTGGGTGGCGAGCAGGGGATTATCAAATTGTTACAGGCAAAGGGGTATGACGCGGAACAGTTGTAGCGCCTGAACTTGTTCTTATGGTTTGACCCCAATCACCATTGGGGGGGTACGTTATTTGATCTCATTCTCAGGCAGTGTTTTACCTGCATTGAGGATCCCGTTGGGATCAAACTGTCGTTTGATCTGTCGCATCAGTTCGAGGGTGACAGCATCGATTTCACGTCCGACAAAATTACGTTTCTCGATGCCGACCCCATGTTCGCCGGAGAGGGTGCCGTTTAACTTGAGCACCAGGCTAAACACCGCATCGAGACATTGTTCGGCATTGTGTTGCTGTTGCGGGTCATCGGGGTCAAATAGCAGGTTGGTGTGCAGGTTACCGTTACCGGCATGACCAAAGTTGACGATTGGAATATTGTGCTGTTTGGAGAGCTGTTGCAGCCCGCGAATCAATGCCGGCAGGCGTGATACCGGCACCACGATATCTTCGTTGATCTTCTTCGGCGCGACGTTGCGCAATGCGGGCGATAGCGCTTTGCGGGTATTCCACAGTGCCTGAATTTCAGCCGGTGTGGTGGCAGTCGTAAGATTGAGTAGCCCATCATTGCGCGCGGCATCACTGACCCTGGTAGCGGCTTCATCCAGGCTGGCACTGAGTCCGTCGACTTCGATCATTAACATCGCACCGGCCCCTTGCGGCAGATCGGCCTTTGAGTAGTCACGGATCATCTCGATCGCAGTGCCGTCGATGAACTCTAGCGCGCAGGGTATTACTGGCTGCGCCATGATCGCCGAGACCGCTTTGGCGGCGTCATCAATTGTTGCATAGATTGCCTGCAAGGTACGTTTGCCCTCGGGCAGAGGCGTGAGTTTTAGCGTCGCCTCGGTGATGACGGCGAGTGTCCCTTCGGAGCCGATCAGCAGGCGGGTGAGATCGTAACCGACCACCCCTTTGGTGGTGTAGACGCCGCAGCGGATCTCGCGTCCGTCGCCGGTGATGGCGCGCAGTCCGAGCGTATTCTCACGCGGGGTGCCATATTTAACCGCACGTGGGCCGGAGGAGTTATAGGCGAGGTTACCCCCTACGGTGCACACGGCTGCACTGGTGGGGTCCGGCGGCCAGAAGAATCCGTGTTCGCCGGCGGCCTGTTGCACCTCTTGATTGGTGACGCCGGGCATCACCACCATCACGCGATTATCAGGGTCGATCTTGATGATCTCGCGCATGCGCTCGAACGATAGCACCACGCCGCCCATGATGGGTACCGTCGCACCAGTGGTGCCGGTGCCTTTGCCGCGCGCAGTGACAGGAATGCGGTGCTGGTTGCAGAGCTGAATGGTTTTGAGCGTCTGTTGATGGTCCTGTGGAAAGAGCACCGCCTCGGGCAGCGCCTCTCGGCGACTATTGTCGTAGCCATACGGCCAGCAGTCGGCGGGGTCATGCAGCAGGTTTATCTCGCCAACGATAGCGCGCAGTGACGCGAGTAACTCAGGGCTCATCGGCTTCAGGCATCTATGTATTCAAAGACTTTGACGATACCCTGTACGCCTTTTACCTGTTGTACCGTCTGTGCCGCCATGTTGCCTTCATCACGTGTCACCAGCCCCATCAGGTAGACGACGCTACGTTCGGTGATTACTTTAAGATAGCCGCTGTTGACACCCTTGGCACCCAGTAGGGCACTTTTTACCTTGAAGGTGATGGCGGTGTCGTTGTTTTGGACTTTGAGTCCAATTGCCTCGGTGACTTTGAGCTCGTTATGTACCTGTTTGATCTTGATGTTCTCACGTGCATGCGCTGCTGCGCGTTTAAGATGCTGTTCGCTGGGGACCTGTCCGATCAGGAGCGCGATACCATTGAAGACGGTCACTTCGATACGAGCATTTTGCATCAGTGCCTTATCTTTATGCAGGGCATTACTGATTTTAAGTTCGGTGGTTTGGTCATCAAGGATTGCACCAGTTGAGCGGCGGTCATGTATCACAGCTGCGCCGGTGGCTGCGCCAGCGACAAGCATCGGCGCACACCCCTGTAATGAAGTGATGATGAACAGGGCGGCAAGCGTGGCGCTGAGGAGTTTTGTCATAATGATTAGCCTTCTGGTCCGAGCAGCTGGTAGTCGATAAGGTCACACAGGCAGTGAATGGTGAGCAGGTGAACTTCCTGAATGCGCGCAGTGTTGTCTGCGGGCACACGTATTTCTACATCATTTTCATGCAGAATGGCGGCAATGTCGCCCCCGTCGCGGCCGGTCAGGGCGATCACATTCATCTCTCGCTCATGGGCGGCGTGAATCGCATTGACGACATTTTGTGAACCGCCGCTGGTGGAGATACCGACCAGCACATCACCGGGTTGTCCCAGTGCGCGCACCTGTTTTGAAAAGATCTCGGCAAACGAATAGTCGTTGGCGATCGAGGTGATGGTGGACGCATCAGTGGTCAGGGCAAAGCCTGGCAAGCCGGGTCTTTCGATCTCGAAACGGTTCAGCAGTTCCGAGGAGAAATGTTGCGCATCGGCCGCCGAGCCACCGTTACCACAGGTGAGTATCTTGTGCTCATTGAGCAGGCAGGCGGTTAATACGTCCGCCGCAGTGACAATCGGTTGCGAGAGGGTTTCCATCGACTGCATTTTAGTCTCGATGCTGTCATTGAAGATGCGTTTTATACGAGTTGCGAGATCCATAAGGGGTGTGTGTTGTCTCTTGTTTGAGTTGATTGGCAGGGGTTTACCACTGGGCCTGAAATGCGTCCTGTATCCATTGGATATCGTGTTGTTGTGCAACGGGGTCAGCCAGCGCATGAATTGCAATCACATCAAAACGTGCAGGCTGCCTGGCGGCTTGTCGATTTTCCTGTAAATAGTGTAACGCACTCATGATCAGCTTGTCTTGTTTCCGCCAGTCAACGCTGGCATCCGCCCCGCCGAAACGCCGGTTGCGACGATAGCGTACCTCGATAAACACGAGGCTGTCGCGGTGCTGCATGATCAGGTCGATTTCACCACGGCGGCAACGATAGTTGCGGGTGATAAGCTGTAACCCCTGCTGTTGCAAGTATTGGAGTGCGATGGTTTCTGCGCGTTGGCCATTCTCCTGAGTGCTATCGTTGTTGTCCATATTGTCATCCATGACACGGGTAGTGGTTGAGTATATGGGGGCATTACAGGGGGCGTGCAAGGCCACCTTTGAAACGTGCCCACGGAAGCTGGCGAACGATATGGTTAGACGCGTTCAAACTCAGGGCGCCGGTCTCGCCATGGTGGCGCTGATAACGGAATGTCGCCATGTGTTTAATCTGCGGGATGAGGTTGTAGGCATCGATTCCCATCGCATAAAAGCGGGTGTACTGGCGATTTTCGTCGGGCCACAATTGCTGGATACGAGTGCTAAGATCGCTTGCTTCATGTGTGTTTTTCAATACCCATGGGATATCGCAAAAGGTGATTTCATCAAGATCTCGATTGGCTTCTTTGTCGGCGGTCCCGGAGTAGAGGTGAGAGGTGGCGTAGACCGGTAGGTCGCCGGCGTAATGAAATTTGAGTTGCGGTTTGATCAGTCTTGCCTGACGTGGAAAGGCGACCATGAAGATAAAGCCAGCATCCTGGCGACGGCGCGGTTCAAATTTAAGTTCAGTGCCGAGGAGTTGTGACAGCGTGCGTCTGCGCTGTTCACTCTCATCGATGTTGAGCAAGTTACGTAGTGGGCCTGAGAAATCGTTCTTGCTGGAGGCGTAGGTCTGCTGTTCCGCAATGGTGCCGCTGAGGGCCTCCCAGCGTTCATTGAATGCTTGCAGAATGCGCGCCGCCCATTCCCCTTCGGGCACAATCGTGAGCGCCTGGTTGTAGCCGTCGAGCCATGCCCGTTCAGCGAGTTGACGCGCTTCGTCTTCTGGCGACAGACCAAACTGAAACAGGTTGTTGGCCATCAAGGTGAGGTCGTTGCTGTAATTGAGTGTCAGTGTCGGGACTATGATTTCATTTTTCTGTAACAGGGTATCGACCTCTGCCTTGCCAAGTGGGCCAACGATGAACTCAGCGCCGTTAGCGACCGCTTTGCGATACAGATTGGAGACGGTCTCTGTGCTGCTGCTGGTGTCATAGAGTTGAATGGTGGGGCGAGGTTCGGCGCTATTATTACTGAGGTGCGCGGCTAGAAAGCCATCGCGAATAATGTCCGCCACTTTGGCGAAGTTACCACTCATCGGTAGCAGCAGCGCGATTTTTTTAGGGTGAACAACATCCTCCGAGCGCAGTGCCTCAACCGAGGCGAGAATGTTTTCCGATACTTGTAGATTGGGATAGCGTTCGCGCCATGTGGTGAGCGACGGGGTTGCCGCGCTATCCTCAAGGCGGGTGTTATTGAGCTGTGAGCGTTTCGCCAAATGGGCAAGTTCCAGCCAGCCGCTGAGTGGGTCGGGCGGTGGATCGATACGCAACTGCTGCAGCATTGCATCTGATAGCATCATCAGTGATTGCCAGATCAGCAGCTGGTTCTCTTCAATTTCCGAAGGCCCCTCTGCAAAGGGCTCCAACGGTATATTGAGGTAATAACCCCTTTTGATGTATTCACGTACTGCTTCGATGAGGTTGCCGGCACGACTAAAGGCCTGCGCGCGTAACTGATAATATTGCGCGTGCTGCGCAGTCGTGGCAAGCGGTGATGGCGGATCCTGCAATAGCTCAAGGGCGTAGGCGGGATTTGATTCAGCAAGTGCGAGTCGGGAAACGATCAGGTTGAGATCTTGCTGCTGTATTACGCTGAGCCCTTCTGTCGGCATCGCATGTAATGTCCGCTGTGCCTGCTCAATATAATTACCCTCAACCATCATGGCGATGGCCTTAATCTGAAAGTCGGTGCGGGCTTCGGGTGCGGCGATCAGTGCCAGCTGTTTGTAGGCGTTACCGGCGGCGCCATATTTGCCATCGCGTTCCGCTTGCTGTGCGAACTCGATGAGCGCGGCGGTGTCGCGCTGCACATCATCGTCGGGGGTGGTGCTGCAACCACTAATAAAGAGCGTAAATACAGTGGCCGCGAGCAGGGCGCGGAGTGGGTGTAAAAGTTTGGCCATGGTCTGTTATTCGAATTCCTGTGTCCGATGCAGTGTGGGCTCTGTTAAAGTGAGCCCTGATTATGAGTGGGTAGGGTGCCTGTCGGCAAATTATCCAGTTATTGACAGTGACTTGCGTCGTAAAAAACCCACTTGCTGTTGATCGCTATTACTATAACTAAGTCGTTGGGGGTTGTCAGTGTCAATTATTAGCGGCGCATTGTATGTGGTGGCGACGCCGATCGGAAATTTGGGTGATATCAGTCAGCGAGCGATTGAAGTATTGAGCGGCGTTGCGTTGATTGCCGCGGAGGATACGCGCCATAGCGGTAAGCTATTGCATCACTTTGGCATTAAAACGCCCGCGATGGCGCTGCACGACCATAACGAGCGCACGGTGAGCGGGTCGATTGTAACGCGTTTGTTGAGTGGCGAAGCGGTGGCACTGGTGAGTGATGCCGGCACGCCACTGATCAGTGATCCCGGTTATCATCTGGTGGCGCAGGCACGTGCCGCCGGGTGTCGCGTGGTGCCGGTGCCCGGCGCGAGTGCCCTGCTGGCCGCGTTGTCAGCATCGGGCCTGCCCAGTGAGCGGTTTATCTTTGAAGGGTTTTTACCCGCCAAGGCGGGTGCACGCCAGGCGCGGCTGGAGCAGCTCCAAGGTGAGCATCGCACGTTGGTCTTTTATGAAGCGCCGCATCGGATAGTGGCATCGATCGCGGCGATGGGAGCGGTCTTTGGGGTGGATCGGCAGGCCGTGATCGCGCGTGAGCTGACCAAGACCTTTGAGACGATCCATGGCGATACGTTGGCGGGATTGTCAGGCTGGCTGGCATCCGATACCAATCAGCAGCGCGGCGAATTTGTGGTGATGGTGGGCGGCGCACCGTTTGAGGATCAGCTGATCGATTCCGAGGCCGAGCGGGTACTGCGGTTGTTGCTGGATGAGATGCCGCTAAAACAGGCGGCGGCGCTGGCCGCGAAGATTACTGGCGTGAAAAAGAACCTGCTGTATCAATTTGCGCTGGCGCTTACTCGATAACGTGTCACTGGCATTGCTTACATTCATCTTTGCTCTTTGGGCGGTTCCCCTGTATCGTCCGCCCCGGGAGTCGGCCAGGCAATCGCTGTTCGATCACTTCGGTGATCGGGTGGAGGAAAGTCCGGGCTCCATAGGGCAGGGTGCCAGGTAACGCCTGGGCGGCGTGAGCTGACGGCAAGTGCAACAGAAAGATACCGCCTGCTTGCAGGTAAGGGTGAAATGGTGCGGTAAGAGCGCACCGCGGCGCTGGTAACAGCGACGGCATGGTAAACCCCACTCGGAGCAAGACCAAATAGGGGAACGTATGGCGCGGCCCGCGTTGTTCCCGGGTAGGTTGCATGAGGTGTATGGCGACATGCACCCCAGATGAATGATTGTCCTCGACAGAACCCGGCTTATCGGCCGGCTCCCACCTCTTTAATTTACCGCGCAGCGCAGGCCATCACTTGATGTGATGGTAGATTATTGCTACTGCGCCTTTTTCTTCTGCTGAACTTTCTTTTCCCAATCGAGCGCGGTCTGCGCAATCAGCGTCAGGTCATTGTGTTTTGGGTGCCAGTCCAGTGTCTCGCGAATTTTTGCGGCGGCCGCGATCAGCGCCGGTGGATCGCCCTCACGGCGCGGTTTTTCGACGATATTAAGCGCACTTCCGTGGCATTTCGCTACAGTATCGAGCACCTCGCGCACGCTGAAGCCGCTGCCGTAGCCGCAGTTGAGGGTGGTGGATTCGCCGCCGTTGCGCAGATAATCGAGCGCCTTGAGGTGGGCGCTGGCGAGGTCATCGACATGGATGTAATCGCGTACGCCGGTGCCGTCTGCGGTGGGATAGTCGGTGCCGAAGATCGCGACTTGCTCGCGTGCGCCAGTGGCGACTTCGCAGGCAACTTTAATCAGGTGGGTGGCTTCGGGGGTGGACTGACCAATCTGCCCTTCGACATTGGCACCGGCGACATTAAAGTAGCGCAAGATCACATAGCGCAGCTCACAGGCGGCCGCGAGATCGCGCAGCATCCACTCGCTCATCAGCTTCGAGGTGCCGTAGGGGTTGATCGGTGACACCGGCGTTGCTTCTGAGGCCGGGAGTTCGTCCGGGATCCCGTAAACCGCAGCAGTAGATGAGAAGATAAAGTTTGAAATCCCCGCTTTTTGACAGCATTCCAGTAGGTTACGGGTGTTGCAGGTGTTGTTACCGTAGTATTTCATGGGGTCGGTAACTGACTCCGGTACTACTATATTGGCTGCGAAGTGCAGTACGGCGCCGATGTCGTGTTCTTTCAGGATGCGACTGACGAGGGTCTGATCGCCGCTGTTGCCAATAATCAATTCACCGTATAGCACCGCTTCTTTGAAGCCTGTCGAGAGGTTGTCGAGTACGACAATGCGATGTCCGGCTTCTCCGAGCTGGCGTACTACATGACTGCCGATGTAGCCTGCGCCGCCTGTTACCAAAACCCCTTGTTGCGCCATGAATGGTATCCCTTGGTTGTGAATGGGTATCATCGGCATCATAGCACTAATGATTAAATGGTTTGCAGCTTGGCACCGGAATCGTCGGGTGATTGGCTCATCATCAGCGCGCAATCACGAGAAAAGACGAAGAATTCCGGTTTTTCATGGGTTTGTGTCACTATTATGTTGACAAGTATTGGCTAGGTCATCAGAATAAGCCGCTTGCATTTTTGGAGGGGTTCCCGAGTGGCCAAAGGGATCAGACTGTAAATCTGACGGTTCATCCTTCGGAGGTTCGAATCCTCCCCCCTCCACCAGAATATAATAAAGGTGTAGATACCGGGTTGACAGCATGCGGGTGTAGTTCAATGGTAGAACGTCAGCCTTCCAAGCTGAACACGTGGGTTCGATTCCCATCACCCGCTCCATCAATATGATTGGATGGTAATGCAGTTTTGTTGAGTTTGATTTGCCTGTGATGGGCGAGTGGAGTGAAGCGCCCATATAGCTCAGGTGGTAGAGCACTCCCTTGGTAAGGGAGAGGTCACCGGTTCGACTCCGGTTATGGGCTCCATAATGAAGTTTGGTTATGGTGTTTTTTTATTGAGTTTTACGTGTGCTGGTAATTTAGTTATTGGGAGACTATCGCGATGTCCAAGGAAAAATTTGAACGAACGAAGCCACATGTAAATGTGGGCACGATTGGTCACGTCGACCATGGTAAGACGACACTGACAGCCGCGCTGACAGTGACGCAGGCAAAGAAATTTGGTGGTGACTCAAAAGGTTACGATCAGATCGACAGCGCGCCAGAAGAACGCGCCCGTGGCATCACGATCGCCACTGCGCATGTCGAGTACGAATCAGCCAACCGCCACTACGCCCACGTGGATTGTCCCGGTCATGCCGATTATGTCAAAAACATGATCACAGGTGCCGCACAGATGGACGGCGCGATTCTGGTCTGTTCAGCGGCCGACGGCCCGATGCCTCAGACCCGCGAGCACATCCTGCTGGCCCGTCAGGTCGGCGTCCCCTACATCGTCGTATTCCTGAATAAGGCGGATATGGTCGACGACGACGAGCTACTTGAACTGGTCGAAATGGAAGTGCGTGAACTATTAGACAGTTACGATTTCCCAGGCGACGATACACCTGTTATAATCGGCTCCGCTTTAAAGGCCCTTGAAGGCGACGACAGCGAAATTGGCACCCAGGCGATCGACAAACTGATCGATGCCCTAGACACCTACATCCCACAGCCAGACCGTGCGATTGACGGTGACTTCCTGATGCCAGTGGAAGATGTCTTCTCAATTTCAGGGCGCGGCACCGTAGTCACAGGACGTATCGAACGAGGTGTTGTCAAAGTTGGCGAAGAGATTGAAATCGTCGGCATCAAAGACACCCTCAAGACCACCTGTACTGGGGTCGAGATGTTCCGCAAACTGCTGGACCACGGCGAAGCAGGCGACAATGTCGGTGTACTCCTGCGCGGCACCAAGCGCGAAGAAGTAGAGCGAGGCCAGGTATTATGTAAGCCAGGTTCAATCAAACCGCACACCAAGTTTGAAGCGGAAGTCTATATTTTGAACAAAGAAGAAGGTGGACGTCATACACCATTCTTTCAGGGATATCGCCCGCAGTTTTACTTCCGCACCACGGACGTAACCGGCGCATGTGATCTTCCCGAAGGGATTGAAATGGTAATGCCGGGTGACAACGTTGCGATGACCGTGACCTTGATCGCACCGATTGCGATGGAAGATGGATTGCGTTTTGCGATACGCGAAGGTGGCCGTACGGTTGGCGCCGGCGTCGTTTCTAAAGTTATTGAGTAATTAATAAAGAAAATAGTACGCGAGTATAAAGATTGTAGTTTATTCGTAAGCATAGGTATCGTAAGATGCCTGTGCTTTGTTTTACTTGCAGGTTTTGCTCGTTGAAGAAGTAATAGGCCAGTAGCTCAATTGGCAGAGCGGCGGTCTCCAAAACCGCAGGTTGGGGGTTCGATTCCCTCCTGGCCTGCCACTATAAAAGTTGGCAGGTCTAATTTATTTAGACATTTAAGAGGCTTAGGCGAAAATACAGTGGATAAGTTAAAGTTTCTGTTGGCTATTCTGGTGCTGGGAAGCGCGATTGGCGGCTTTTATTACTTCGGTGAAGAGTCAATGCTTTATCGTGTGATTGGCATGTTGGCGGCAGTCGGCATTGCGACCGCGATTATGATGCAGACAGTAGTTGGGCGGCAGGCGTGGGGCTTTTTCGGCGATGCTCGCACTGAAGCCCGTAAGGTCGTGTGGCCGACCCGTAAGGAAACAGTGCAGACGACATTGATGGTGTTAGCGATGGCTATTCTTATTGCCATTTTACTTTGGTTGTTTGATTCATTTTTAGCGTGGGCTGTCAGTTATCTGACAGGCGCAGGAGGCTAGCTAGCACATGGCGATGCGGTGGTACGTTGTGCATGTCTTTTCAGGGTTTGAGCAGCAGGCTGTTCGCTCATTGAGAGACCGTATTGTCTTCGGTGAGATGGAAGATAAATTTGGCGAAATTCTCGTGCCCACTGAAGAAGTGATCGAGATGCGCGGAGGGCAAAAGCGCAAGAGTGACCGTAAGTTTTTTCCTGGCTACGTGCTGGTTCAAATGGAACTGGATGACGTAACCTGGCATTTGGTAAAAGATGTGCCGAAAGTGATGGGCTTTATTGGTGGCACCAGTGATCGACCTGCCCCTATTTCTGATAAAGAGGCGCAGCGGATTATCGATCGCGTACAGGAAGGGGTCGAGAAGCCGCGTCCGAAGGTCTTGTTTGAACCGGGTGAAGTAGTGCGTGTCACAGATGGGCCATTTGCAGATTTCAATGGCGTCGTCGAAGAGGTCAACTACGAAAAGAGCCGCGTACGTGTTGCCGTGTTGATCTTTGGGCGTTCTACGCCCGTTGACCTCGAGTTTGGCGAGGTCGAGAAGAGTTGATTTTTGACCAGCCGCGCGGCTGGTTTTTATAGTAAACCAATGGGGAGCCGTAAGGCGCTTGCACCCGGGAGTAAAGCGAAATGGCAAAGAAGATAGAGGCTTATATTAAGCTGCAGGTGCCCGCAGGGCAGGCAAATCCAAGTCCACCGGTTGGTCCAGCGTTGGGTCAACATGGTGTCAACATCATGGAATTCTGTAAGGCGTTTAACGCCAAGACACAAAAGATGGAGCAGGGCCTTCCAACGCCTGTTGTCATTTCGGTCTATTCTGATCGCAGTTTTACCTTTATTACCAAAACACCACCTGCTGCAATTTTGTTGAAAAAGGCTGCCGGTATAAAGAGTGGTAGTGGCACCCCTAATACTAATAAAGTTGGCAAGGTTTCTCGCGCACAGCTGGAAGAGATCGCCACCACAAAAATGCCAGACCTGACAGCCGCCGATATGGATGCTGCCGTGCGTACGCTTGCGGGTACCGCGCGTAGCATGGGTCTTGATACGGAGGAGGTGTAAGATGGCTAAACTGACAAAACGTACACGTGCGATTCGTGAAAAAGTAGAGCCAGGCAAGCCTTACGCCTTCGATGAGGCAGTTGCCATTCTGAAAGAGCTTTCTACCGTAAAATTTAAAGAGTCTGTGGATGTCAGCATCAATCTTGGTGTGGACGCACGCAAATCTGATCAAGTTGTGCGTAGCGCGACTGTTCTGCCCAACGGCACAGGAAAGACTGTGCGTGTTGCTGTATTTGCACAGGGCGCAAACGCAGAAGCAGCACAGGCAGCGGGTGCCGATATTGTTGGTTTTGATGATCTGGCGGCATCCATCAAGGAAGGCAACATGGACTTTGATGTTGTGATTGCGAGCCCAGATGCGATGCGCGTTGTCGGTCAGCTGGGGCAGATACTGGGCCCGCGTGGTCTGATGCCAAATCCTAAGGTGGGTACCGTGACGCCTGATGTCGCGACAGCAGTTAAAAATGCAAAGGCAGGGCAGGTGCGCTACCGTACCGATAAGGCAGGGATCATTCACTGCACCATCGGTAAGGTTGATTTTGACGCAGAGGCGCTAAAGGGAAATCTTCAGGCGCTGCTGGCTGATCTGGTCAAAGCGAAGCCAAGCTCTGCGAAAGGTATCTATTTGAAAAAAATCTCTGTCTCGAGCACGATGGGGCCGGGCATACTCCTCGATCAGTCGACGGTTGCTGTGGCTGCTGTATAGAGATTTTGCGCGTTAGCGCAAAAAAGAACTTTGGGCCCTGTCAGGCATTGTCTGGCAGACGTCGAAGACCGTTGGTGAAGGGCGCTAGTGTTTTTAGCAACCTTCTTAATGTAAGAGTTATTACTGGCTTTTTACCAACGCAGACGGTGGTTCCGTAACAGGATTTTCCTGATCACGGTCACCGTTTTAAGTGGAGTGCTTTATAGCGCTCTGTGTGATCCATAAACATTGAATAAACAATGTTTATAACTCAGGAGGTAGACGATTGTTAACATTTGCTGAAAAACAAGCGATCGTTGCTGAAGTGGCCATCACTGCTAAGGATGCTCACTCTGCTGTAGCTGCGGAATACCGTGGAATATCAGTGGGTGACATGACGGCATTGCGAGTTAAGGCACGAGAATCTGGTGTTTCGCTACGCGTGATTAAAAACACGTTGGCGAAGCGCGCGGTAGAAAATACCGAATTCGAGTGTATTAAAGACTTGCTGGTAGGTCCGCTGGTTCTGGCATTTTCGAATGATGAGCCCTCTGCAGCCGCACGCGTCATCAATGATTTTTCCAAGGAAAATAGCAAGCTTGTCGTTAAGGCTGTTGCGCTCCGTGGAAAATTACTTGACCCATCGGATCTGAAGAAGCTTGCAACGATGCCTACGAAGGATGAGGCGATTTCAATGTTGATGTCGGTGATGAAAGCACCGATTGAGAAATTTGTACGCACTCTGGCTGAGCCTAACAATAAGTTGGCTCGCACTTTAGCGGCAGTCCGTGACCAGAAAGACGCAGCGTAATCATAATCATAGTTAGTTTAATATTTAATTTTTAGGAGTAGATTTTCATGGCAGTTTCATCAGAAGAGATTTTAGATGCGATTTCTAACATGACAGTAGTTGAGGTTGTTGACCTTATCTCTGCAATGGAAGAAAAGTTTGGCGTTTCAGCGGCAGCGGCAGTGGCAGTAGCCGCACCTGCAGCTGGCGATGGAGCAGCAGCAGCAGTAGAGCAGACTGAGTTTGATGTTGTAATGACAAGCTTTGGTGCTAACAAGGTTTCTGTCATCAAGGTTGTTCGTGCAATCACCGGGCTTGGCTTGAAAGAAGCTAAGACATTGGTTGAAGGCGCACCATCACCAGTTAAAGAAGGCGCGAGCAAAGAAGAAGCTGAAGATGTTAAGAAACAGCTGGAGGAAGCTGGCGCTGCAGTCGAGATTAAATAAATCTGACGCGACGCCTGGTTTGCTTAACCGCAAACCAAAAAATGAAGCGGGCTTGCAGCCATGGGTTGCGGGCCTGCTTCTGCTTATTTGTTTTTGTCGTTTTAATGACGGCAATTTGTACCAAGATGACCTGTGATTTCACCTTCACAGGTTCTGATTTCAACTAAAAGTTGAGGATCTCAAATGGCATACTCATTTACTGAGAAAAAATGTATTCGTAAGGACTTCGGCAAGAGTCCGAGCATTCTTGAAGTCCCCTATTTACTGGCGACCCAGATCGAATCCTATCAGTCCTTTTTGCAGGCTGGCGCTGCTAGCCCTGAAGAACGGCCTGACCTGGGACTTCAGGCAGCATTTAAATCAGTGTTTCCGATTGCGAGCTATTCCGGCAATGCCGCATTGGAGTATGTCAGTTATCAACTGGGCACCCCGGTTTTCGATGTTAAAGAATGCCAGATGCGCGGCGTGACTTATTCCGCCCCACTGCGCGTCAAGGTCCGTCTTGTTATATATGACAAGGATGCACCGGCGAGCCGCAAGGTCGTTAAAGACATCAAGGAACAAGAGGTCTATATGGGTGAAATCCCATTGATGACCAACAACGGTACGTTTGTTATCAATGGTACTGAACGTGTGGTTGTATCGCAGCTCCATCGTTCGCCGGGTGTATTTTTTGATCATGATAAAGGTAAGACTCACTCGTCAGGGAAGTTACTCTTTTCTGCGCGTGTGATTCCCTACCGTGGTTCATGGCTGGATTATGAGTTTGATCCGATGGACTGTATTTTTGTACGTATCGATCGTCGTCGTAAGCTTCCGGTCACTGTATTGCTGCATTGCCTTGGTTATACCAATGAGCAGATTCTCGATATGTTTTTTGAAACTGATCGCTTTGAGTTTACTAAAGATGGTATCAAGCTTGAGCTTGTTGCTGAACGCTTGCGTGGCGAGACACTCTCGTTTGATATTAAAGTGAAGAGCAAGGTCATTGTAGAAACAGGGCGTCGTATCACCGCGCGTCATATCCGTGATATGGAAAAGGCTGGACTCAAGAGTATTGTTGTCCCTGATGAGTACCTGATGGGTAAAACGATCTCTAACGATATTTTCGATCAGGAAACCGGGGAGATTGTTGCCGATGCCAATAGTGAAATTACCGAAGAGCTGCTGGAAAAACTGGTGGCGATCGAGGTAAGTGAGCTGACCACGCTGTATACGAATGACCTCGGGCAGGGGCCTTTCATCTCCGATACGTTGCGTCTTGATCACACTCGCACCCAGCTCGAAGCGCAAGTTGAGATCTATCGCATGATGCGCCCAGGTGAGCCACCAACAAAAGAGTCAGCGGAAGCACTGTTCCAGAACCTGTTTTTTAACCCTGATCGTTATGACCTTTCTGCGGTAGGACGGATGAAGTTCAACCGTCGCGTTGGACGCACTGAAATTGTCGGCGACAGCGTGCTCTCTAATGACGATATTGTCGATGCACTGAAAGTGTTGATTGATATTAAAAATGGTCGTGGCACCGTGGATGATATTGATCATCTCGGTAATCGTCGGATTCGTTGTGTAGGCGAGATGGTTGAAAACCAGTTTCGTGTTGGACTGGTGCGTGTTGAACGTGCCGTGCGTGAGCGTCTTGCCTTGGCAGAGTCAGAAGGACTGATGCCGCAGGAGATGATTAACGCCAAACCTGTGACTGCAGTGATCAAAGAGTTTTTTGGTTCCAGTCAGCTATCGCAGTTTATGGATCAAAATAATCCGCTGTCCGAAGTGACCCATAAACGTCGTGTCTCTGCACTAGGGCCGGGCGGTTTGACCCGTGAACGTGCCGGTTTTGAAGTGCGCGACGTTCATCCCACGCATTATGGTCGTGTCTGTCCGATCGAAACGCCTGAAGGGCCAAACATTGGTTTGATTAACTCACTCGCGGTTTATGCGCGTACCAATGAATATGGTTTCCTTGAGACCCCTTATCGTAAAGTGGAAAACGGTAAAGTGACCGATGAAATTCAATACCTCTCAGCCATTGAAGAGGGGCGTTTTGTGATTGCGCAGGCGAATACCACGCTTGATAAAAAAGGCGTTCTCACAGATGAACTGATTTCATGTCGTCATGAAAATGAATTTACCTTGTCTGGCCCAGATGGGGTTGAATTTATGGATGTCTCACCGAAGCAGATTGTTTCGGTTGCGGCCTCACTGATTCCGTTCCTTGAGCACGATGATGCTAACCGCGCCTTGATGGGTTCCAATATGCAACGTCAGGCAGTGCCCGCACTGCGTGCCGACAAGCCACTGGTGGGTACCGGCATGGAACGTGCTGTTGCCGTTGACTCCGGTGTCGCCGTCGTCGCGACCCGTGGCGGTGTGGTAGATCTGGTCGATGCTGGCCGTATTGTGGTACGAGTTCACGACAGCGAGACAGCCAGTGGTGAACCGGGTGTTGATATCTATAACCTGATCAAATATACCCGTTCTAATCAGAATACCTGTATCAATCAAAAGCCGCTGGTTAGCCCTGGTGACGTGATTGAGCGTGGTGACATCCTGGCTGATGGCTCCTCGACCGAAATGGGTGAGCTGGCGCTGGGTCAGAATATGTTAGTGGCGTTTATGCCCTGGAATGGCTACAACTTTGAGGATTCGATTCTGATCTCTGAGCGTGTGGTTGAAGAAGATCGTTACACCTCGATTCATATCGAAGAGCAGACCTGTGTGGCGCGTGATACCAAACTGGGATCTGAAGAGATTACCTGTGATATTCCGAATGTCGGTGAAGGTGCGCTCTCTCGACTGGATGAGTCTGGCATTGTCCATATCGGTGCCGAGGTCGGTCCGGGCGATATCCTCGTCGGCAAAGTGACACCAAAGGGTGAAACTCAGCTGACACCGGAAGAAAAACTGCTACGTGCTATTTTTGGTGAGAAGGCATCTGACGTTAAAGATACCTCTTCACGAGTCCCCACCGGCATGAATGGCACCGTGATTGATGTGCGTGTGTTTACGCGTGACGGTGTTGAAAAAGACACCCGTGCACTGGAGATCGAAAAGGCTGAGCTGAACAAGGTCAGAAAGGATCTTCATGATGAGCGCCGCATTATGGAAGGCGATATCATTCTCCGTGTCGAGAAGATTCTGCTCGGTAAAGTCGCCGATGGTGGTCCGGAAGGACTGGCCTCAGGCGCTAAAATTACCAAGAGCTATCTGGCGGCACTACCACAAGATGAGTGGTTTGCAATACGCTTGCAAAATGAAGCGGCAAACAAACAGCTTGAGCAGTTGCACGATCAGTTCAAGTTACTGAAGAAAGAGTTTGAAGCGAAGTTTGAAGAGAAGCGCGCGAAGCTTACAGCAGGTGATGATCTGGCACCGGGTGTACTGAAGATGGTAAAAGTTTATCTAGCAGTGAAGCGTCGTTTACAGCCGGGTGACAAGATGGCCGGTCGCCACGGTAATAAGGGTGTGATTTCAATGATCGTTCCTGCTGAAGATATGCCTTACATGGAAGATGGTACCCCGGTTGATGTGGTGCTGAATCCATTGGGTGTACCGTCTCGAATGAACGTGGGTCAGATTCTTGAAACGCATCTTGGTTGGGCCGCGAAGGGTGTTGGCCATCGTATTGCCGACATGCTGGATGCTAAGAAAGAAGTGACCGAAGTGCGCGGTTTTCTCGATAAAATCTATAACAGAAGTGGCAAGAAAGAAGACATTAGCTCATTGACCGATGATGAAGTGCTCAAACTTGCTCATAACATGCGCAAAGGTGTGCCGATGGCGACACCTGTGTTTGATGGTGCTGCCGAGTCTGAAATTAAAGAGATGCTGGAGCTGGCGGGTCTGCCTGCGTCGGGTCAAACAACCCTTTATGATGGTCGTACCGGTGATGCCTTTGACCGTCCAGTCACCGTGGGTTACATGTACATGCTGAAACTTAACCATTTGGTTGATGACAAGATGCATGCACGTTCAACCGGGCCATACAGCCTGGTTACCCAGCAACCATTGGGTGGTAAAGCACAGTTTGGTGGTCAGCGCTTTGGTGAAATGGAAGTGTGGGCGCTGGAAGCATATGGCGCAGCTTATACATTGCAGGAAATGTTGACGGTGAAATCGGATGATGTCGCGGGTCGTACCAAGATGTATAAGAGCATTGTCGATGGCGACCATACCATTGATGCCGGTATGCCCGAGTCTTTCAATGTATTGACGAAAGAGATCAGGGCGCTCTGTCTAGATATCGAACTAGATTGATGGTCGGTCTAGTGTTGAATCGGAATTTTGCAGCAATAAATATGAATAAATTTAAGCAGGAGACAGCGCAGTGAAAGACTTACTTAACTTGTTGAAGCAGCAAGGGCAGGTCGAAGAGTTTGATGCGATTCGCATTGGACTAGCGTCCCCGGAAAAAATACGTTCCTGGTCTTTCGGTGAAGTAAAAAAACCAGAGACGATTAACTACAGAACCTTTAAGCCTGAGCGTGACGGCCTTTTCTGCGCCAAGATTTTTGGCCCAGTGAAAGATTTTGAATGTCTGTGTGGGAAATACAAACGCCTTAAACATCGTGGCGTAATCTGTGAAAAGTGTGGCGTTGAAGTCACGGTGACTAAAGTGCGTCGTGAACGCATGGGCCACATTGAATTGGCAAGCCCGGTTGCACACATCTGGTTTTTAAAATCGCTACCCTCTCGTATGGGTTTGTTGCTCGACATGACCCTGCGTGATATCGAACGTGTACTCTATTTTGAGGCGTTTGTCGTCATTGACCCTGGCATGACCGAACTGGAGCGTGGCCAATTACTGACGGATGAAACCTATCTTGATGCGATTGAAGAGCATGGTGATGAATTTGATGCACGTATGGGCGCAGAAGCGGTTTACGAGTTATTAAAGTCTATCGATGTGCCAGCTGAAGTTGCGGTGCTGCGTGAAGAGATTGCTGAAGCGGGTTCTGAAACTAAGATCAAAAAGCTCAGTAAGCGTCTGAAGTTAATGGAAGCATTAATGGGTTCAGGGAATAAGCCAGAGTGGATGGTGATGACGGTGCTGCCTGTATTGCCACCGGAATTGCGCCCATTAGTACCGCTGGATGGTGGCCGTTTTGCGACCTCCGATCTGAATGATCTGTATCGTCGTGTGATTAACCGTAATAATCGTCTGAAACGCTTACTGGATCTGAGCGCGCCCGATATTATTGTGCGTAATGAGAAGCGTATGTTGCAGGAATCTGTGGATGCACTGCTGGATAACGGCCGTCGTGGTAAAGCGATTACCGGCACCAGTAAGCGTCCGCTGAAATCACTGGCCGATATGATCAAAGGCAAGCAGGGTCGTTTCCGTCAGAATCTGCTGGGTAAACGTGTCGATTATTCGGGACGTTCGGTGATTGTGGTTGGGCCTACCCTTAAACTACATCAGTGTGGTCTACCAAAGAAAATGGCGCTGGAACTATTCAAGCCATTTATCTTTGGCAAGGTTGAGCGTCGTGGACTAGCAACAACGATTAAAGCGGCCAAGAAGCTGGTTGAACGTGAAGGGCCAGAAATCTGGGATATTCTAGAAGAGGTCATTCGCGAACATCCCGTGATGCTAAACCGTGCGCCAACGCTTCATCGCCTAGGTATTCAGGCGTTCGAGCCTGTATTGATTGAAGGTAAGGCGATTCAGTTACACCCGCTGGTTTGTACCGCATTCAACGCTGACTTTGATGGCGATCAGATGGCGGTTCATGTGCCATTGTCTATCGAAGCACAGCTCGAAGCGCGCTCGTTGATGATGTCGACCAATAACATTCTGTCACCCGCGAATGGTGAACCAATCATCGTACCTTCACAGGATGTGGTGTTGGGGCTGTACTGCATGACGCGTGAGAAGATTAACGCGCGCGGTGAAGGGATGATGTTTAGTGACATCCTTGAAGTGCATCGTGCCTATGAAAATAAGCAGGTTGAACTGAGCGCTAAAGTTTCAGTACGTATTCGCGAAGTGCTGTTTGATGAAAATGGTGAAAAGCAGGAGACCTTCCGTCGACGTGAGACCACTGCCGGCCGTGCGTTACTGTCAGAGATCCTGCCTGATGGCATGGCGTTTGACCTGGTTAATCAGAATATGAACAAGAAGGCGATCTCTGGCCTGATCAATATCTGTTACCGTAATGTCGGGCTGAAAGAGACTGTCATCTTTGCTGATCAGTTGATGTATACCGGTTTTAAACATGCAATGTTGTCGGGTGTTTCTGTCGGCGTAAATGACATGGTGATTCCGGATACTAAAGGAGCGATCATCGCCGCAGCTGAGAAAGAAGTGAAAGATATTCAGAGTCAGTACGCCTCTGGTCTGGTGACCAATGGTGAGCGCTATAATAAGGTGGTTGATATCTGGTCGCACACCAATGATCAGGTGGCGAAGGCGATGATGGACAAGCTGGGCACTGAAACCGTTGTGAATGCAAAGGGCGAAGAGGTCAAGCAGGCATCATTTAATTCGATCTATATCATGGCCGATTCTGGGGCGCGTGGTAGCGCGGCACAGATTCGTCAGCTCGCTGGAATGCGTGGTCTGATGGCCAAGCCGGATGGTTCGATTATTGAAACACCGATTACGGCTAACTTCCGTGAAGGCTTGAACGTACTGCAGTACTTTATTTCAACGCATGGTGCGCGTAAAGGTCTTGCTGATACTGCGCTGAAAACGGCTAACTCAGGGTATCTAACCCGCCGTCTGGTGGATGTTGCTCAGGACATGGTGATCACTGAAGAGGATTGTGGCACCACTAATGGTCTACTGATGACGCCACTGATTGAAGGTGGTGATGTTGTTGAGCCGTTGCGTGATCGTATCCTTGGTCGTTTAACTGCAAGTGACGTGACCTCGGCAGATGGCACAGAGGTTTATGTGGTTGCGGGTACCCTGCTCGATGAAGCAGGTGTTGACCGCCTTGAAGAGCTGGGTGTGGATCAGGTTAAGGTGCGCTCAGCGATCACCTGTGATAACCGTTACGGTATTTGCGCCTCGTGTTACGGGCGTGATCTTGCGCGCGGCCACAAAGTTAATATCGGTGAGGCGACGGGTGTTATCGCGGCGCAATCGATTGGTGAGCCGGGTACTCAGTTAACCATGCGTACATTCCATATTGGTGGCGCGGCCTCGCGTGCGGTTACCGTGAACAGTGTTCAGATTAAGTCTAAAGGTAAGGTGCGCCTGCATAATATTAAACTTGTGCAGAATACTGGGGGTGTTAATGTGGCGGTTTCGCGTTCTGGTGAATTGATTGTCATCGATGATACCGCGCGTGAGCGTGAGCGTTATAAGGTGCCTTATGGTGCGCTGATTTCTGTGAATGATGGTGATGCCGTTGACGCGGGCCAAACACTGGCAAACTGGGATCCTCATACACACCCGATTGTCACCGAAGTAGCCGGTCGCCTGAAGTTTGGTGACTTTATCGACGGCATTACCGTGCAGAGTGAGACGGATGATGTGACAGGCCTCTCCAGCATGGTGGTGACGGATCCGAAGGCGCGTGGTTCAAATGCCAAGGATTTACGCCCAATGGTGAAAATTACGGACGCAGAAGGTGGTGAGATCTTCTTTGGTGGGACCGATATTCCAGCGGTCTACTTCCTGCCAGCGGGTGCGATTATCAATATGGCCGATAATTCAGACGTAAATGTGGGTGATGTTATCGCCCGTATTCCGCAGGAGTCATCAAAGACGCGTGATATTACGGGTGGTCTGCCACGTGTTGCTGATCTGTTTGAAGCACGTAAGCCGAAGGATCCCGCTATTCTTGCCGAGATTAGTGGCACGATCGGCTTTGGTAAGGAGACCAAGGGTAAGCAGCGCCTGGTGATCGTCGGGCAGGATGGCGAGCGTTATGAGACCTTGATCCCGAAGTGGCGTCACATCACCGTGTTTGAGGGTGAGCATGTCGCTAAGGGTGAAATGGTGGCCGATGGTGCCCCTGCGCCACATGATATCCTGCGTTTATTAGGAATTGAAACGCTGGCGAACTATATCGTCAACGAGGTGCAGGACGTGTACCGACTTCAGGGTGTGAAGATTAATGATAAGCACATTGAAGTGATTGTGCGCCAGATGCTACGTAAGGTCGAGATTGTTGAACCCGGTGATGGCGGCTTTATTAAAGGTGAGCAGGTTGAGCGGGCGCGTTTACTCAAAGAGAACGATGCGCTCATTTCAGCCGGAAAAACACCAGGGACCTATGTCAACATCCTTCTCGGCATCACCAAGGCCTCGCTGGCGACTGAGTCGTTTGTCTCTGCAGCATCCTTCCAGGAGACCACACGTGTCCTTACAGAGGCTGCTGTGTGTGGTAAGCGTGATGAGTTAAGAGGGCTTAAGGAGAATGTCATCGTGGGGCGTCTGATTCCCGCAGGCACTGGTATGGCATATCACAATGAGCGCCGCCGTAAGGACGAAGAGAAGCTTCAAAAGCAAGTGGCCGATAAAGGGCCTACGAGCAGTGAGGTAGAAGAAGCATTGCGACAGGCGCTTACGGAGTCTTAACTTTGCATCGATAGACTTGTTTATAGTGGTAGGGCTTGATGCGGCCTATATTCGACGATATCACTGGTATAATCGCTGATAAGTGGCGTTCATGTACGGTTTGACCGTCACTTGTCGAGCAGGATAGTGCAGGATTTATGGTGGGTTTTGTGAATGATTTCGAGACTCAGTGTGTGTTTATGTAATTAATCGGTATTTAATTGCATCCCAAGCTTGACAGTTGGGTGTAATATCCATAAAATTTCGCGGCTTCGCAGAGAGATAAATTCCTCTCTGCTAAAACAATTTTTAATGTTAAGTGCTCGATTCATGTAGGGTTGCTCAGTAAGAAATGACCCCTAAGTGATTGAGCATTTAAGTTTTTTGGGTGGAGACAGGTAAGGCATGGCAACAACGAATCAATTGGTACGTAAACCACGCGGTCGCAAAAAAGCGAAGAGCACTGTTCCGGCGCTGGAAGGTTGCCCACAGAAACGTGGTGTGTGTACCCGTGTTTATACCACGACACCAAAAAAACCAAACTCTGCGTTGAGAAAGGTGGCGCGCGTGCGTTTAACCAACAGCATGGAAGTCTCGACCTACATCGGTGGTGAAGGACATAACCTTCAGGAGCATTCAGTCGTGTTGATTCGCGGTGGTCGTGTAAAAGATCTACCAGGTGTGCGCTATCATACCGTCCGCGGTAGCCTGGATACCTCGGGTGTTGATGGGCGTCGTCAGGGGCGTTCGAAGTACGGCGCCAAGCGTCCAAAATCTTAAACCTAATTATTTATACGAGACTGTAAGCAATGCCAAGAAGAAGAGTTGTCGCCAAAAGAGAGATCCTTCCTGACCCTAAGTACGGGAATGTGACGCTGGCCAAATTTGTCAATATTTTGATGGAAAGCGGTAAGAAGTCTGTCGCGGAAAAGATTGTCTATGGTGCGCTGGGCCAGATTACGGAAAAAGGGCATGCAGAGCCCGTTGAGTCTTTTAATAAAGCGCTCGAGAACATTCGCCCATTGGTAGAAGTGAAGTCACGCCGAGTCGGTGGTGCTACCTATCAGGTGCCGATTGAAGTACGCGCAAATCGTAGTGTAACGCTTGCGATGCGCTGGTTGGTGGATGCGGCGCGTAGCCGTGGTGAGAAGTCTATGGGCTTACGCCTTGCGGGTGAAATTATGGATGCATGTGAAAGCCGTGGAAGTGCTGTTAAAAAGCGCGAAGATGTCCACCGTATGGCAGAGGCAAACAAGGCATTTTCACACTATCGCTGGTAGGCCCTGAGTTTTAAGGGCGTATTGGTTGTGGCAAGAAAAACCCCGGTAGAGCGATATCGCAATATAGGCATTATGGCTCATATTGATGCGGGGAAGACCACTACCACAGAACGAATTTTATATTACACAGGCATCTCTCATAAGATTGGAGAGGTGCATGATGGTACTGCCACCATGGACTGGATGGCGCAAGAGCAGGAGCGGGGGATAACGATTACCTCTGCGGCGACCACCTGTTTTTGGGAGGGGATGGAGAAGCAGTTTTCTCAGCACCGTATCAATATTATTGATACACCTGGGCATGTTGATTTTACCATCGAGGTAGAGCGTTCATTGCGCGTCCTCGATGCGGCCTGCGCAGTGTTTTGTGCAGTCGGTGGTGTTGAACCACAGTCGGAGACGGTGTGGCGGCAAGCGAATAAGTATGCGGTACCGAGACTCGCATTTGTAAATAAGATGGATCGTGTAGGAGCTGACTTCCTACGCGTAGTAGCGCAGCTAAAAGAGCGCCTTGGGGCTAACCCTGTGCCACTACAGCTACCAGTCGGCTCAGAAGAGACCTTTGAAGGGGTGGTCGACCTCATCAAGATGAAGGCGGTCTACTGGGACGATAGCACGATGGGGATGTCGTTCGAAGAGCGGGATATTCCAGTGGCGATGCAGGCTGACTGTGAGCACTGGCGTGAAAAGCTGATTGAAGCGGCGGCTGAGGCCAATGATGAGTTGATGGATAAGTACCTGGAGCATGGAGTGCTCTCGGTAGAAGAGATAAAACAGGGATTACGCAGTCGCACAATTAGTAATGAGATTGTGTTAGTGATGTGCGGATCGGCCTTTAAAAATAAAGGTGTACAGGCAATGCTCGACGCAGTGGTTGAATATTTACCATCGCCAACCGAAGTCCCTGCGATCAAAGGAATACTGGATGATGCAGCAGCAACTGTGGCAGCGCGTCAGCCTTTAGATAGCGAGCCATTTGCGGCGTTGGCCTTTAAAATTGCAAATGATTCGTTTGTGGGTACGTTGGCATTTTTTAGAGTTTATTCTGGGGTGATCCGCACTGGAGACAGTGTCTATAATCCAGTGAAAGGTAAAAAAGAGCGCATTGGGCGCATTGTGCAGATGCACGCCAATAGTCGCGAAGAAGTTAAAGAAGTATGTGCGGGTGATATCGCCGCAGCCATCGGGCTGAAAGATGTCACTACAGGGGATACGTTGTGTGATGTTAATAGCATCATTACCTTGGAGCGGATGGAGTTTCCTGAACCGGTGATTTCGGTGGCTGTTGAACCGAGGACCACAGCGGATCAAGAGAAGATGGGGGTTGCGCTGAGTAAGCTCGCCGCAGAAGACCCTTCATTTAAGGTCCATACGGATGAAGAGACGGGGCAGATTATTATTTCAGGAATGGGTGAGCTCCATCTTGAGATTATTGTAGATCGACTGAAGCGAGAGTTTAGTGTTGAGGCCAATGTTGGCGCTCCACAGGTCGCATACCGCGAAGCGATTCGCAAGACGGTCGAGCAGGAAGGTAAGTTCATACGCCAATCAGGTGGGCGAGGCCAATATGGCCACGTTTGGTTGCGTATAGAGCCGCTGGAAACCGGCGGTGGTTATGAGTTTGTAGACGGCATTGTGGGTGGCGTGGTGCCAAAAGAATATATCTCTGCTGTGGATAAGGGTATTCAGGAGCAGATGCAGAGCGGTGTGCTGGCCGGCTATCCGATGGTAGATGTGAAAGTGACACTCTTTGATGGTTCATACCACGATGTGGACTCAAATGAAGTGGCTTTTAGGATTGCAGGTTCGATGGGTTTTAGAGAAGGGGCGCTAAATGCGAGTCCAATGCTACTAGAGCCGGTCATGCGAGTTGAGGTGGTGACACCGGAAGATTACATGGGCGATGTGATGGGCGATCTCAATCGTCGCCGTGGGCTGGTGCAGGGGATGGAAGATGTCCCGGCTGGCAAGATTATTAAGGCGGAAGTGTCGCTGGCAGCAATGTTTGGTTATGCCACGGATTTGCGCTCAGCAACACAAGGGCGCGCAACCTATACGATGGTGTTTTCCAAGTATAGTGAGGCGTCTGGAAGTATAGTAGATGGTGTGGTTAGGCAGGCATCGTAGGGTTTTAGTGTTATCGACTTTATAGAAAGAGGTATAAAGCAGTGTCCAAGGAAAAATTTGAACGAACGAAGCCACATGTAAATGTGGGCACGATTGGTCACGTCGACCATGGTAAGACGACACTGACAGCCGCGCTGACAGTGACGCAGGCAAAGAAATTTGGTGGTGACTCAAAAGGTTACGATCAGATCGACAGCGCGCCAGAAGAACGCGCCCGTGGCATCACGATCGCCACTGCGCATGTCGAGTACGAATCAGCCAACCGCCACTACGCCCACGTGGATTGTCCCGGTCATGCCGATTATGTCAAAAACATGATCACAGGTGCCGCACAGATGGACGGCGCGATTCTGGTCTGTTCAGCGGCCGACGGCCCGATGCCTCAGACCCGCGAGCACATCCTGCTGGCCCGTCAGGTCGGCGTCCCCTACATCGTCGTATTCCTGAATAAGGCGGATATGGTCGACGACGACGAGCTACTTGAACTGGTCGAAATGGAAGTGCGTGAACTATTAGACAGTTACGATTTCCCAGGCGACGATACACCTGTTATAATCGGCTCCGCTTTAAAGGCCCTTGAAGGCGACGACAGCGAAATTGGCACCCAGGCGATCGACAAACTGATCGATGCCCTAGACACCTACATCCCACAGCCAGACCGTGCGATTGACGGTGACTTCCTGATGCCAGTGGAAGATGTCTTCTCAATTTCAGGGCGCGGCACCGTAGTCACAGGACGTATCGAACGAGGTGTTGTCAAAGTTGGCGAAGAGATTGAAATCGTCGGCATCAAAGACACCCTCAAGACCACCTGTACTGGGGTCGAGATGTTCCGCAAACTGCTGGACCACGGCGAAGCAGGCGACAATGTCGGTGTACTCCTGCGCGGCACCAAGCGCGAAGAAGTAGAGCGAGGCCAGGTATTATGTAAGCCAGGTTCAATCAAACCGCACACCAAGTTTGAAGCGGAAGTCTATATTTTGAACAAAGAAGAAGGTGGACGTCATACACCATTCTTTCAGGGATATCGCCCGCAGTTTTACTTCCGCACCACGGACGTAACCGGCGCATGTGATCTTCCCGAAGGGATTGAAATGGTAATGCCGGGTGACAACGTTGCGATGACCGTGACCTTGATCGCACCGATTGCGATGGAAGATGGATTGCGTTTTGCGATACGCGAAGGTGGCCGTACGGTTGGCGCCGGCGTCGTTTCTAAAGTTATTGAATGATCAGGATCAGCGAGTACAGATAATGGCTAGTCAAAGAATACGTATACGCTTGAAAGCATTTGATCATCGACTGATAGATCAGTCGGCACGAGAAATTGTTGAGACGGCCAAGAGAACAGGTTCCCATGTTAAGGGGCCTATTCCGCTTCCAACGAAAAAAGAGCGCTTTACGGTGCTGATATCACCGCACGTGAATAAAGACGCGCGCGATCAGTATGAGATCAGAACACATAAGCGCATGATGGATATCGTTGATCCAACAGATAAAACAGTAGATGCACTGATGCAGCTAGATTTGGCTGCTGGTGTAGATGTTCAAATTAAACTGAACTAATACGTACAGTATAGAGGTTTTAGCAATGTCGATTGGTATCGTCGGTCGTAAATGTGGCATGACACGCGTCTTCACTGAAGATGGCGTTTCTATTCCCGTGACCGTAATTGAAGTGGAAGCGAATCGGGTTTCTCAGGTGAAAACACCAGAGATTGACGGATATCGTGCCGTGCAAATCACAACAGGTGAACGCCGCGCATCACGTGTCACAAAACCGCAGGCAGGTCATTTTGCCAAAGCAGGTGTTGAGGCTGGACGGGGTGTTTGGGAGTTTCGTCTGGGTGATGGCGAAGGTGAAGAGATTGTCGCGGGTTCTGAGATTAAAGTTGATATCTTTGAAGTTGGGCAGAAAGTTGATGTTACTGGCACCAGTATCGGTAAAGGCTTTGCCGGTACCGTTAAACGACATAACTTTGCGATGAAAGATGCGACGCATGGTAACTCGCTGTCACATCGTACGCCGGGTTCAATCGGACAGAATCAGACGCCGGGCCGCGTATTCAAGGGCAAAAAGATGTCTGGTCAGATGGGTAATGTTAAGTGCACCACTCAGAACATTGTAGTCGTTCGCGTTGATGCTGAGCGTAATCTGCTGTTAGTGAAGGGCTCTGTGCCAGGCGCTACGGGTGGCGACGTGGTCGTTCATCCGGCCGTCAAAACGCGCGGATAGGGAGAAGTATTGTGGAACTAAATCTTACGACGGCAACGGGTAAAACATCTAAGAATGCGATTGAGCTTTCAGATGCGACATTTGATTGCCAATACAACGAAGCATTGATCCATCAGGCAGTGACAGCACACTTGGCTGGTGCTCGTTCTGGCACAAAAGCACAGAAAACCCGCTCACAAGTGAGTGGTGGTGGTGCAAAACCTTGGCGTCAAAAGGGTACAGGACGCGCAAGAGCTGGTACAATACGCAGCCCGATCTGGCGCACGGGTGGTGTCACATTTGCAGCGAGCCCAAGAAATTATTCGCAGAAGATCAATAAAAAGATGTATCGACTGGCGTTACGTTCGATTCTTTCTGAATTAGCGAGAAAAGAACGCTTGATAGTCGTTGATAAGTTTGAATTAGAGGCAGCAAAGACGAAAGAACTCGCTGGAAAGTTATCAGCATTAGGGTTGGGTTCAGTGCTGATCGTTGGCAATGAGCCAGATATGAATCTTTATCTGGCAGCGCGTAATCTACATAAAGTAGATGTGATGGATACAGTAGATATTGACCCTGTTAGCCTGGTGCGTTTTGATAAAGTATTGATGACGGTAGATGCGGTTAAGCAAATTGAGGAAAGACTGGGATGAGACAGGAAAGATTGATGAAAATACTGCTTGCTCCTCATATTTCCGAGAAGAGCGCCCGCGCTGCGGACAGTAATAAGCAATTTGCATTTCGTGTTGTTTCGGATGCAACCAAGCCTGAAATTAAACAGGCTGTTGAATTGATGTTTGACGTTAAGGTTGATGCGGTACAGGTGGCAAACGTTAAAGGCAAAGAAAAGCGTTTCGGCAAAACGATCGGTAGACGTTCTGACTGGAAAAAAGCCTACGTGAAACTGCAACCAGGCCACGACATTGACTTTATGGGTGCGCAGTAAATAGCGCTCCATTTATAAAGACGTATTAAAAGAATAGAGTTTAATAAGGATTTCGATCATGCCAGTCGTTAAGACAAAGCCAACATCACCGGGTAGACGTTTTTTAGTCAAGGTGGTGAACCCGGATCTTCATAAAGGTAAGCCGTACGCGCCTTTATTGGAGAAGCAGTCAAGAAATGCCGGGCGTAATAATAACGGCCGCATCACCGTGCGTCATCAGGGCGGTGGACATAAGCAGCATTATAGAATTATTGACTTCAAGCGCAATAAAGATGCGATTGTCGGTAAAGTCGAGCGCCTTGAATACGACCCTAACCGCAGCGCGAACATTGCGTTGGTGTTGTACGCTGATGGCGAGCGTCGCTACATCATTGCTCCGAAGGATGTAAAGGCGGGGACTGAAGTTATTTCTGGCATCGACGCGCCGATTAAACCCGGTAGCTGTCTGCCAATGCGTAATATCCCAGTGGGTTCAGTGGTTCATTGTATTGAGCTTAAGCCAGGTAAAGGTGCGCAGGTTGCACGCAGTGCCGGTACTTCGGCACAGATGGTTGCCAAAGAGAATAACTACGCTATTTTGCGTCTACGTTCAGGTGAGATGCGTAAGATTTTACTCGATTGCCGTGCAACTATCGGCGAAGTGAGTAACTCTGAGCATGGCTTACGCTCACTCGGTAAAGCAGGTGCAAAACGCTGGCGCGGTGTCCGTCCAACGGTACGTGGTGTTGCAATGAATCCGGTGGATCATCCGCATGGTGGTGGTGAAGGACGTACTTCTGGTGGCCGTCACCCGGTCAGTCCATGGGGCATGCCGACTAAGGGTTATAAGACACGTAGCAACAAGCGTACTGATAAGCTGATTGTTAGATCACGTCGTAAAACACGCTAATTAGCTATTTAAGTAAAGAACAAGACAGGGGTTTACTAAGTGCCACGTTCAATTAAAAAAGGTCCGTTCATCGACCAGCACCTTGCAAAAAAGGTTGATGAAGCGATTGCTTCAAATAATAAGCGTCCGATCAAAACATGGTCGCGACGTTCGATGATTAGTCCAGAAATGGTTGGTCTGACGATTGCTGTCCATAATGGTCGTCAGCACTCACCGGTACTGATTTCAGAGAATATGGTTGGACACAAGCTAGGCGAATTTTCACTGACCCGTACCTTTAAAGGTCACGTGGCTGATAGAAAATCTAAATAGGTGATTTGAGATGGAAGTTGCTTCAAAACTGAGATACGTTGGGATCTCCGCACAAAAAGCCAGACTGATTGCTGATCAAGTCCGTGGCCTGTCTGTTGATAGAGCATTGAACACCTTACTGTTTAGTCAGAAGAAAGGTGCAGGCATTGTTAAAAAAGTGCTTGAGTCTGCGATTGCGAACGCGGAACACAACGAAGGGGCTGATGTCGATGAGCTTAAAATCTCTGCCATTTGTGTAGATGAAGGGCCGACACAGAAACGATTCAGAGCCCGCGCGCGTGGCCGTGGTAATCAGATTCTAAAACGTACCAGTCACATTACTGTGACTGTTAGCGATAAATAAGAGAGTTTTTAGACTATGGGTCAAAAAGTACATCCAATAGGTATTCGCCTCGGTATCGTTAAGGATTGGACATCGAAATGGTATGCCGATTCAAAAGACTATGCTGACTATTTGTTAACGGATCTTAAGGTACGCGAGTATCTGAAAAAGAAATTACAGCAAGCATCTGTGAGCCGTATTCAAATTGAGCGCCCTGCACGTAATGCACGTATCACAGTGCATACGGCGCGCCCAGGCATGGTTATCGGTAAAAAAGGCGAAGATATTGAAACGCTTCGTAAAGAAGTCAGCAAGATGATGGGTATTCCGGTACACATCAATATTGAAGAGATTCGTAAGCCTGAGTTAGATGCACAGCTGGTAGCCGAAAGTGTTGCACAGCAGTTAGAGCGACGCATTATGTATCGTCGAGCAATGAAGCGCGCGGTGACCAACACAATGCGCCTGGGCGCTCAGGGCATTAAGATTAATGTTGCTGGTCGTTTGAATGGTGCAGAAATTGCCCGTCGTGAATGGTACCGCGAAGGTCGTGTACCCCTTCATACACTCCGTGCTGATATTGATTACGGCTTTGCCGAGGCACATACCCCTTCTGGCGTCATCGGAATTAAAGTATGGGTATTCAAGGGTGAGGTATTTGAAACGGCTGTGCAGGAAGAAACAAAACCTGCTGATAAGGCCGCGGCTAGTTAAAGGAAAGAGTAGTTATGCTTCAGCCAAAAAAGACAAAATTTCGTAAACAGATGAAAGGCCGCAATCGCGGGCTGGCAACTGTTGGTAACAAGGTAAGTTTCGGTGAATATGGCCTTAAAGCGACAACACGAGGTCGTATAACGGCGCGCCAGATCGAGGCTGCTCGTCGTGCAATGACACGTCATATTAAACGTGGTGGTAAAATCTGGATTAGAATTTTCCCAGACAAACCAATTACCAAGAAGCCAATCGAAGTAAGACAGGGTAAAGGTAAAGGTAACGTAGAATACTGGGTATCCCAGATTCAACCAGGCCGCATGTTATATGAAATGGAAGGTGTTTCTGAAGAGATAGCACGTGAAGCATTTGAACTTGCCGCTGCGAAGTTACCTGTACAAACAACATTTGTAACTCGGACTGTAATGTGATGAATGCGACTGAGCTTAGAGAAAAATCAATTAACGAACTGAATAGTGAGAAGCTTGAGCTACTGCGCGAACAGTTTAACCTGCGCATGCAAAAAGGTACTGGACAGTTAACCCAGTCTCATTTGCTGAAGAATGTTCGTCGGAATATTGCGCGCATCAACACAGTAATTAATGAGAAGAAAGCGGGTAATGAATCATGAGTGAGCAAGCAAACGAATCACGCAACGTCACTGGTCGTGTCGTTAGTGACAAGATGGATAAGACAGTTACCGTGCTTGTTGAAAGAAAAGAGCCTCACCCACTCTATAAAAAGTACATTAAACGTTCTTGTAAGCTGCATGCGCATGACGAAAAAAATGTATGTAAAGAAGGTGATTTAGTAACGATTGAACAATGTCGTCCTTTGTCTAAAAGCAAATCCTGGATGCTTGTTTCAGTTGATGAAACGGCTGCTGGTTAAAACCCAGGTCAATATATAAGGTTTACGGGGAAAAACGATGATACAGATGCAATCAAGACTGGACGTTGCTGACAACAGTGGTGCACGCCAGCTAATGTGTATCAAGGTGTTGGGCGGTTCACATCGTCGCTACGCTGGTGTTGGTGACATTATTAAAGTCAGTATTAAGGAAGCGATTCCTCGCGGCAAAGTCAAAAAAGGTGAAGTGTATAACGCTGTAGTCGTGAGGACCTGTAAAGGTGTGCGTCGCGATGATGGTTCACTGATTCGTTTTGACTCAAATGCTGCTGTTCTACTTAATGCGCAGTTACAGCCGATTGGGACACGTATTTTTGGCCCAGTGACACGTGAACTACGCACAGAACGTTTTATGAAAATTATTTCATTGGCCCCAGAAGTTTTATAAGCCTGATTGCTCGGACGATATTAAGATGAAAAAGATCAAACAAAATGATGATGTAATTGTGATCGCCGGTAAGGATAAAGGTAAGCGAGGCACAGTTATTAAAGTAGTTAACGATGAGCGGGTGATCGTTGAGAATATAAACATGGCTAAGCGTCACACCAAGCCTAACCCGAATAAAAGTATAGCGGGTGGTATAGTTAGCAAAGAGATGCCTCTGAATATCTCTAATATTGCGCTGTATAATCCAGCAAGCAAGAAAGCTGGCAGGGTAGGCATCAGGACGTTGGATGACGGGCGAAAAGTTCGTTTCTTTAAGTCAGATAATGAAGTCATTGATAGCTAATAATTTTAAGGTTGGATAGGAAGATGGCAAGACTCCAAGATCATTACCGCGAAAATGTAGTTAACCAGCTGGTTGAAAAGATGGGCTACAAAAGCGTGATGGAAGTACCGCGTATCACTAAGATTACCCTCAACATGGGTGTCGGTGAGGCCGTCGGTGATAAAAAGATAATTGAGCATGCGGTTAATGACCTGCAGAAAATTAGTGGTCAGAAAGTTATTGTCACGTACGCAAGAAAGTCTGTGGCGGCCTTTAAAATTCGTGATGGATGGCCAATTGGTTGTAAAGTGACATTGCGTCGTGATCGTATGTATGAGTTTCTTGATCGTTTGATCACTATTTCTATACCACGTATTCGTGATTTTCGCGGACTCAATGGTAAGTCATTTGATGGCCGTGGAAATTACAGCATGGGTGTTCGCGAACAGATCATGTTTCCTGAAATCGAATATGAAAAAATTGATACTTTGCGTGGGTTAGACATTACAGTGACCACGACAGCAAAAACCGACGAAGAAGGTCGTGCACTGTTGCAAGCATTCAATTTTCCATTTAAGAACTGAGGTCTGACAGATGGCAAAAGTTTCGATGATTAACCGTGAAGCTAAAAGAACACGTACAGTAGCGAAATATGCAGTAAAACGTGCTGAATTAAAGCGTATAATGAAAAATGAAAATCTTTCTGATGAAGAACGTGACACTGCGCAGCGTAAATTTCATGCGTTGCCTAGAGATTCGAGCCCGGCTCGTCAGCGTAAGCGTTGTCGCATAACGGGTAGGCCTCACGGTTTTTATCGTAAGTTTGGCCTGAGCCGTAATAAGTTAAGAGAAGCTGCTATGCGTGGTGATGTGCCAGGCCTGGTTAAGGCAAGTTGGTAAGTCACAGATTTATATCTGCGTGGCTAAATTTAAAATTACTGAATAATACGACTGGTTAGGATTTATAAATGAGCATGACCGACCCAATAGCAGATATGTTGACACGTATCCGCAATGCACAAGCAACGAATAAAGTTGATGTGTCTATGCCATCTTCTACTCTGAAAGAAGCGATTGCTGTAGTAATGCAGGATGAAGGTTATATCAATAGTTTTTCTACCGATGAAAGTGATAATAAAAAGTCACTCACAATCGTACTGAAATACTATCAAGGTAAGCCCGTTATCGACAAGCTGAAACGGGCGAGTCGCCCAGGTTTACGAATATATAGAGGTAAAGGTGCTATTCCAAAGGTACAGGCTGGATTAGGCATCGCTATTGTGACGACCTCTAATGGTGTTATGACCGATCGCGCAGCACGTGCGGCAGGTCATGGCGGTGAAGTTCTTTGTTACGTTTCTTGATTGGTTGAACTATGTCTAGAATTGCAAAAAATCCGGTTACTGTCCCAGCGGGCGTTGAGGTTTCAATCAATGGCCAGGACATTTCTGTTAAAGGTGGAAAGGGTCAGTTGACATTTTCTGCGCATAACGACGTTGAAGTCGTAAAAGAAGGCGATGAATTGCGCTTCACGACTCGTGCGAAAGGAAAATCTGCCATTGCACTGTCAGGTACAACACGCGCCATTGTGAATAATATGGTGACAGGTGTTCACACTGGTTTTGAAAAAAAATTAGCACTGGTCGGCGTCGGTTATCGCGCCCAGGCACAGGGTAAAGTGTTAAACCTGACATTAGGTTTTTCACATCCGGTGAACTTTGACGTACCGGAGGGTATCACCGTTGAAACCCCGAGTCAGACTGAAATTGTTATAACAGGTGTTGATAAGCAACAAGTTGGACAGGCCGCGGCTAATATTCGCGCCTACCGTCCGCCAGAGCCTTACAAAGGTAAGGGTGTACGTTATGTCGGTGAGCATATCGTCATGAAAGAAGCCAAAAAGAAATAAAAGCCCGAATTTAGCATTATATAGGTGAATAGCGTGGACAAGAAAACAGGTCGTTTACGTAGAGCGAAACGAACAAGAGCGAAGATCAGAGAGCTGGGTGTTGAAAGGCTTTGTATTTTTCGTACGCCGAGACATATTTATGCACAGTTGATCGGCACCAGTGGTGCGGATGTGATTGCAAGTGTTTCGACACTGGATAAAGATGTTAAAGCCAGCGTTAGCAATGGCGGAAACATCTCTGCTGCAAGCGCTGTCGGCAAAATGATTGCTGATAAAGCAAAGGCAGCCGGTGTTTCTAAGGTTGCATTTGATCGTTCAGGATTTAAATACCATGGTCGTGTGAAGGCGTTAGCGGAAGCTGCGCGTGAAAACGGTCTCGAATTCTAAGGGTTAAGAAATGGCAAAGTTTGATGCTTCTCAAAAAAGTGATGATCTGCAAGAAAAACTTGTAGGTGTCCGTCGTGTTGCCAAAGTTGTAAAAGGTGGACGTCAGTTTGGTTTTTCTGCACTTACCGTAGTGGGTGATGGAAAAGGCCGTGTTGGTTTTGGCAGTGGTAAGGCACGTGAGGTGCCGATCGCGATTCAGAAGGCGATGGAAGATGCGCGCCGCAACATGGTTGACGTTAAATTAAATGACGTTACCTTGCAGTACCCAATTACATCCACACATGGCGCTGCCAAGGTGTTCATGCAGCCAGCAACACCCGGTACCGGGATTATTGCAGGTGGTGCAATGCGCGCAGTATTTGAGGTTTTGGGTGTGCAGGATGTACTTGCTAAGTGCATTGGGTCAACCAACCCTGTCAATGTGGTGCGCGCAACGGTTAATGGTCTACGTGAAATGACCAATGCTGAAGCGGTTGCGGCAAAACGCGGTAAAACGGTTAAGGAAATATTGGACTAATTCTAATGGTTGATAACAATAGACAAATCAAAGTGACGCTGGTTCGCAGCCCAAATGGACGTCTGGCATCACACAAGGCGTGTCTTGCTGGTCTAGGATTGCGCCGGATGCATCAGACTGTGTCGGTTGAAGATACGCCTTGTACCCGTGGCATGATCAATAAAGCCTATTACATGTTGAGAATTGAGGAAGCGTAAGATGTATCTTAATACAATCAAGCCTGCCGATGGCGCAAAGCAGACACGTAAGCGAGTGGGCCGGGGCATCGGTTCAGGCCTGGGTAAAACCTGTGGTCGGGGGCATAAAGGACAGCATTCGCGTTCTGGTGGTTTCCATAAAGTCGGTTTTGAAGGCGGCCAAATGCCGCTGCAGCGTCGTCTTCCAAAAGTTGGTTTTTCATCGAGAGTGAAAGCAACACGTGCAGAAGTACGTCTGCATGAGTTAATGGCCGTTGAAGGTGGTGTGGTGGATCTGGCTGCATTGATAGCAGCGAATATTGTGCCTCATCAGACCTTGAAGGCAAAAGTAATCTTGTCGGGTGAGATCACAACTGCTGTGACCGTGCGTGGTATTAATGTGACCAAAGGTGCTCGAGCAGCGATTGAAGCTGCTGGCGGCAAGATAGAGGATTAAGTGGTCGCATCTGGCTCAGCAATGGCAGGCGCAGGTCGTCTGACCGAACTTAAGCAACGTTTGCTATTCGTTCTCGGCGCACTGTTGGTGTACCGTATCGGTACGCATATTCCCGTGCCAGGCATTGATCCACTGGCGCTTGCTGCGTTGTTTGAACAGAGTCGTGGCACGATCATTGACATGTTTAACATGTTTTCAGGCGGTGCATTGGGTCGCCTGTCTGTATTTGCTTTAGGTGTGATGCCGTATATTTCAGCATCGATTATTATTCAGCTGTTGACCGCTGTCTCACCAAAGCTTGAGCAGTTAAAAAAAGAAGGTGAATCCGGACGCCGTAAACTGTCTGAGTACACACGCTACTTAACGCTCTTTTTAGCGACCTTTCAGGCGCTTGGTATTTCAATCGCACTTGAGAGCCAGCAAATTGGTGGGGGGGGTGTTGTGATAGACCCCGGCTGGGATTTTAGGCTGGTCGCTGCACTGAGTTTAGTCACCGGGACAATGTTTTTAATGTGGTTAGGTGAGCAGGTCACAGAGCGCGGGATTGGTAACGGCATCTCAATCATTATCTTTGCCGGTATTGTCGCTGGTTTGCCTTCTGCGATCGGTGGTACGCTTGAGTTGGCTCGAACCGGCGAGATGAGTTCAGTCGCTGTGCTGACCATTATTACGCTTGCTTTAGCCGTCACCGCTTTTGTAGTTTTTGTCGAACGCGGGCAGCGACGTATCACGGTTAATTATGCTAAACGTCAGCAGGGGCGTAAGATGTACGCTGGACAGACGAGTCACCTGCCACTTAAGGTGAACATGGCGGGTGTGATTCCCCCAATTTTTGCTTCAGCGATTATTATGTTTCCCGCAACCATCGGTGGCTGGTTTGGAAGTGCTGACGGGATGGAGTGGCTACAGGATATCTCTCAGATGATATCCCCGGGACAACCGCTTTATGTCATGTTACTGGCGGTCGCGATTATATTTTTCTGCTTCTTTTACACCGCATTACAATATAATCCAAAAGATACAGCGGATAACCTTAAGAAGTCAGGCGCATTTATTCCGGGTATTCGTCCTGGTGATCAGACGGCTCAGTATATCGATGCTGTGATGACGCGTTTAACCCTGGTGGGCGCACTTTATATTACAGCGGTGTGCTTGTTACCTGAATTTTTGATTGTCTACTGGAATGTACCGTTCTATTTTGGTGGAACATCGCTGTTAATTATCGTAGTGGTTGTGATGGACTTTATGGCGCAGGTTCAATCTCACCTGATGTCCCATCAGTATGATAGTCTGCTGAAAAAGTCGAAGCTGAAGGGCGGCGCTACTAAGCGCTAGACGCATAATAATTGATTATTTAGGTTTGGAGAAAGACGGTGAAAGTACGTGCATCAGTAAAGAAAATTTGCAGAAATTGCAAAGTTGTCCGGAGAAAAGGTGTGGTTAGAGTTATCTGTAAAGATGCTCGGCACAAACAAAGACAGGGTTAGTAGCTGATTGGCACGATTTATATTGCTTTCGATGCCTATCAATAATAGAATTAGCCGTTTTCGCGAAAGCGAAGCGTTATTTAGTGTTTAGGAGCGTTTAGATGGCCCGTATTGCAGGCATCAATATCCCGGTAAACAAGCATACAGTGATTGCCTTAACCGCAATTTACGGTATCGGAGCTACACGGGCAAGTAAGATTTGTGAAGTGAGCAGCATCAATCCAGCGACAAAGGTCAAAGACCTGACAGAGGTTGAGCTTGAATCATTACGTACAGAAGTAGGTAAGTTTGAAGTTGAGGGCGATCTTCGTCGTGAAGTTACGATGAATATCAAGCGCTTAATGGATCTTGGTGCTTATCGCGGGATTCGTCATCGTAGAGGATTACCACTTCGAGGACAAAGAACCAAGACAAATGCACGTACCCGTAAAGGGCCACGTAAAGCGATTAGAAAGTAAAATACGACGGAAGCGACCAGTAGATTATGGCTAAGACAAGCAATCGCGCGCGCAAGCGCGTCAAAAAAAATGTTGTAGATGGCGTGGCTCATGTTCATGCCTCTTTTAACAACACAATTATCACGATCACTGATCGTCAGGGAAATACCTTGGCCTGGGCGACCGCCGGTGGCTCTGGCTTCCGTGGCTCCAGAAAGAGCACGCCTTTTGCTGCACAGGTCGCGGCTGAAAAAGCGGGTGCTGTCGTAAAAGAGTTTGGTATGAAGAATATGGATGTGATGGTGAAAGGTCCAGGGCCGGGTCGTGAATCTGCTGTTCGCGCGCTGCACTCCGCTGGTTTTAAAATTAATAGCATTTCAGATGTGACCCCAATCCCGCACAACGGGTGTCGTCCATCGAAAAAGCGTCGAGTTTAAGGTAGGTTATTGTGGCTAAATATGTTGGTGCAAAGTGTCGTTTATGTCGCCGTCAAGGCGAAAAGCTTTTTTTGAAAGGTGAGAAATGCCATACCGCAAAGTGTGCGGTTGAAAACAGAGCTTTTCCTCCTGGTCAGCATGGTACTCGTCGTACTCGTCTGACTGATTATGCGGTACAGCTGCGTGAAAAACAGAAAGTTAGAAGAATCTATGGGGTTCTGGAAGACCAGTTTAGGGGTTATTACAGTGAAGCTGATCGCCGTAAAGGTTCGACTGGCGAAAATCTGCTAAAGATTTTAGAGTGCCGCCTAGATAATGTTGCTTACCGTATGGGCATGGGTGTTTCGCGTAGCGAAGCGCGTCAATTGGTACGGCATAACGCACTGACAGTGAATGGCAAAAAAGTAAATATACCGAGTTATCAGGTTAAGGCTGGTGATGAGCTGGCTGTGTGTGAAAAATCCAAAGCACAGCTGCGGATTAAATCATCACTTGAGTTTGCTCAGCAGCAAGGCTTTGCTGACTGGATCCAAGTGGATAGTGAAAAAATGTCTGGCACGTTTAAGGCTTGTCCTGAAAGAAGTGATCTGCCTGCAGAGATTAATGAGCATTTAATCGTTGAATTGTACTCGAAGTAATTTTATTTCCAGTTGATTTAAAACGATTACTATATCTGAATACCGGACACCAAGAGAGGTCGATTAATGCAGGGCTCAGCAAACGAATTTTTAAAACCACGTGTAGTTGATGTGGAGACTATTAGTGATTTGCGTGCAAAGGTAACATTAGAGCCTCTTGAACGTGGCTTTGGTCATACACTTGGAAACGCGATTCGCCGTATTCTCATGTCTTCAATTCCCGGTTGTGCTGTTACTGAAGTAGAGATTGATGGCGTGTTACATGAATACACGACCATTGAAGGTGTGCAGGAAGATGTAATTGATATCCTGTTAAACCTGAAAGGCCTCTCCATCGTGATGCATGAGCGTAATGAGGCTACCCTGACCGTTAGTAAAAAAGGTGCAGGCCAGCTACTCGCAAGTGACATTGAGTTGTCACATGACATTGAGATCATGAATCCTGATCATGTGATTGCAAACCTGACAGAAGTCGGCGAGTTGAACATGCGTCTGAAGATTGAGCGTGGCCGTGGCTACCAGCCAGCGGTTAACCGTCGTAGCGCTGCGACTCAAGATATTACTGATGAAAGTCGTCCTATCGGTAACCTACAGCTGGATGCTTCGTTTACACCGGTTCGTCGCGTTGCCTATAATGTTGAAAGTGCGCGTGTTGAACAGCGAACCGATCTTGATAAGTTGATCATTGATATTGAAACCAATGGCAGTATTGACCCGGAAGAAGCGATTCGTCGTGCAGCGAGTATTTTAAAAGATCAGCTTTCAATCTTTGTTGATCTTGAAACGACGACTATCGAAGAACCCGCTCAGCCAGAGGCAGATATTGATCCAATCTTGTTGCGCCCAGTGGATGACCTGGAATTAACTGTGCGTTCAGCCAATTGCCTTAAAGCAGAGAACATCTTTGTGATTGGTGACTTGATTCAGCGTACAGAAGTTGAGTTATTAAAAACGCCAAACCTTGGCAAGAAGTCTCTGACTGAGATCAAGGATATCCTGGGATCACAGGGCTTATCACTGGGCATGCGTTTAGAAAATTGGCCGCCAGCAGGACTCGTTGGTGCAAATAGAAATTCAGATGATAAAGTTGAAGCGACAGCTTAATTTTAGTTAATGAGAATATAGAAAATGCGTCATAGACAAAGCGGTAGAAAATTAAATAGAACGACAAGTCATCGTGAAGCCATGTTTAAAAATATGGCCGTATCACTGGTTCGTCATGAAATGATTCGTACAACCTTGCCGAAGGCCAAAGAATTACGACGTGTTGTTGAGCCGTTGATTACCCTCGCAAAGAAAGACAGCGTCGCTAATCGTCGCCTTGCCTTTGCTCGCATTCGTGATCGCGAAATTGTTACCAAGTTATTTAATGACCTAGGGCCGCGCTATCTGGAGCGTCCAGGTGGCTATCTGCGAATTTTGAAATGTGGCTTTAGAGACGGTGATAGCGCACCGATGGCGATTGTAGAACTGGTCGACCGTCCAATGCCTGAAGTTGAGGAAGAGATCACAGAAAGTTAAATAAAAAGCCGGGGTAAACCCCGGCTTTTTTGTGAGCATTATGATCGTTCTATCCACTGATTTTGGAATCGAAGGGCCATACATCGGACAACTCAAAGCGGTGCTGTATCAACAGGCACCCGACTGCAAGGTCATTGATCTCTTTTCTGACCTACCGCCTTATCAACCGCGAGCCAGTGCCTCGCTTATCAGCGCATATAGCGTAGGCTTTCCAACTAATACGGTTTTTTTATGTGTGACTGATCCGGGTGTTGGTATGTCAGACCGGCGTGGCATCGTGGTTAAGTCGAATGAGCGCTGGTTTGTGGGGCCTGATAATGGCCTGTTTGATCTTGTCCTGAGGGATGACCCATCGTCGCAGCAGTGGACGATCATCTGGCAGCCTGAATGGTTATCGCATACCTTTCATGGGCGTGATTTATTTGCCCCGGTTGCCGCTGAACTCGCAACAGGCATATTTCCAGATGAAAAATTGCGGCCTTTAACGAAAAGTCATGGCCGTGCTATTAATGAAAGTGACTATTCCTGCGTAGTCTACATAGATCATTTTGGTAATATTATGACTGGAGTGCGTGCTGGTAGCCTTTTAAAAAATGCGACTGTTACCCTTGCTGGTCAACAGATATATTATGCACGTACATACAGTGAAGTGGAAGTCGGGGGCATTTTCTGGTACAAGAATGCTAATGGTCTAGTCGAAATTGCGCTGAATTGTGGCGCTGCGGCTGACGTACTTCAGGTGACAGTTGGAGACAAGATATCTTGCTAAAAAAGCAGGGTGATTTTGTATCACAATAGTGTCCTTTGCTGGGACACGTCGTGTGCTATGGAGAATATTAGGCGCTGTTCAGAGGGTGATATATGACCCTGTATTCATCTTTTTTATCTATCGCCCAGAAATAAAAGGCTTATCGGTAATATGGCTCAAGTGCTTGTCAGGTGGTTTAAGCGTTACTTCACTGATCAGGAAGGGGTCATTCTCGCGCTATTATTAGTCGCTGGTTTTGCGATTGTCATTTTTATGGGTGAGATGCTGGCACCCCTACTGGCGAGTCTTGTGATAGCCTACCTGTTAGAGGGGTTGGTGAGCATGATTCAACGGCGTGATATAGCGCGCCTGCCTTCAGTGTTGATGGTCTTTATGCCCTTCTGTGCGCTATTGCTGCTGCTGATCTTTGGTCTGATGCCACTGCTCTTTGGCCAGCTGACTCAGCTACTTCAGGAGCTGCCAACAATGATTGGCAAGGGGCAGCAGAGTCTACTGCAGCTACCGGTTAATTACCCAAACTTTATTACAGAAGCGCAGGTCGGTGAGCTGATGACAACGATTCGCTCGGCTGTGACCGATACAGGCCAGCAAGTGGTTTCATTCTCACTGGCATCGATCTCTGGCCTCTTTATTTTAATCATTTATTTCATTCTGGTACCGGTACTGGTGTTTCTATTCCTAAAAGATAAACAGTTTTTTCTCGACCGGATGTCGGACTATATGCCACGCGAACGGCGCCTCGCGATCCGGATATGGGAAGAGATGGATCAGCAAATAGGCAATTACGTACGCGGAAAATTTCTCGAGATTATCATTGTCGGCGTGGTAACGTTCATCGTGTTCGCATTGATGGGGCTACAGTATGCGATGTTACTGGGTGCGCTAGTCGGCCTGTCAGTAGTGGTGCCCTATATCGGAGCTGCCGCAGTGACTTTTCCGGTGGCCATCATTGCCTATTTTCAGTGGGGCTGGAGTGCCGACTTTGCTTATATAATGGCCGCTTATGGGGTGATCCAGGCGTTAGACGGAAACCTGTTGGTACCGTGGTTATTCTCCGAAGCGGTCAACCTACATCCGGTGGCGATTATCACCGCCGTACTGGTATTTGGTGGGCTGTGGGGCTTCTGGGGGGTCTTCTTCGCGATTCCATTGGCGACGCTGGTGAAGGCGTTGATGAATTCGTGGCCGCGTTCAGAAGAGTCATCCGAGGCGGGTCCCCCGCCAGAGCATCAACGTGAGGCGGCGTAGTCAGCGGTTCGATAGGCTACAGGATTTCAGACGCATAATCGGCTAGGCGTGAACGCTCACCACTGATCAGCGTGATATGCCCGCTGTGCGCCCAGTCTGCAAAGCGATCCACAACATAGGTAATACCCGCAGTGGTCTCTGTGAGATAGGGGGTATCGATCTGTGCAGTATTGCCAAGACAGACCACTTTGGTGCCCGGCCCCGCACGGGTAATCAGTGACTTCATCTGCTTGGATGTCAGGTTCTGCGCCTCATCGATAATCAGGTAGCGATTAAGAAAGGTGCGCCCGCGCATAAAGTTGAGTGACCGAATACGAATACGATTAGTGAGCAGGTCATTGGTCGCCGCTCGCCCCCATACTCCCCCTTCCGCAGTGGAAAGCACCTCAAGGTTGTCCATCAACGCACCCATCCACGGCGCCATTTTTTCTTCTTCGGTACCGGGCAGAAAACCGATATCTTCACCCATCGGGACGGTCACGCGGGTCATGATAATTTCATGATAGCGTCGCTCATCCAGCACCTGCGCGAGCCCTGCGGCGAGTGTCAATAGCGTTTTACCCGTGCCAGCATTGCCGAGTAAGGTGACGAAATCAACATTCGGATCAAGCAGTAAATTTAACGCAAAATTCTGTTCGCGATTGCGTGCATTTACGCCCCATACATTATGATGGGTTGAGCGATAATTATTACAGACCTCAACCGTTGCTATGCCATTGTCTATTGTACGAACGATGCCTTCGAAACCATTTTCCTTGCCATCATGAATCAGTTGATTGGGGTGCCAGTGCGGACAATCAGGCCCAGTCATTTTGTAGAAGGTTTTATCACCCTCTTTCCATGAGGTGACTGCCTTGCTGTGTTTATCCCGGAAGTCTTCGTCAAGTCTGCTTTGGCCACTATAGAGCAGGCTAAGATCATCGAGTACCTGATCTACTCGATAGTCTTCCGCTGGAATGCCGAGGGCCACTGCTTTGATTCGCAGGTTAATATCTTTGGAAACAATCGTAACCACATGCTGTTTTTGCTCGTTTTGTAGTGCCAGCGCTGTTGAAAGGATTTGGTTATCCGCTTTGTTACCCGGTAAGTTTTGCGGTAGCACCGAGGCCAGCTCACGTGTCTGTAAAAAGAGACGACCGCTGATCGTGTTGCCGCTTTCTGGTGAGGGTAGCTTCAGCCCTTTTTCGATTTCATGTTTAACGCTATCACTCATCAACTCTTCAATATTACGACTCACCAGTCGCGCATTACGTGATGCCTCTGAAGTGCCGCGTTTATTATTATCCAGCTCTTCAAGGACGATCATTGGAATGAAAATATCGTGTTCGTGGAAGCGGAAAATCGACGATGGGTCGTGCATTAACACATTCGTGTCGAGCACAAAAAACCGCTGTATTTTATTATTCTTGTTTGTCATTATTTACGATTATTTGTTAATTTCCTTAACGGCTTGAAGCACTTCTTCGACATGCCCTTTCACTTTAACGCCACGCCATTCCTGCCGCAAGACGCCCTCCGCATCGATGAGAAAAGTGCTGCGCTCAACGCCCCTTACTTTTTTACCGTACATATTTTTCATTTTCATCACAGAGAAAAGCTCGCAAAGCATTTCGTCTTTATCCGATAGCAGGTCAAAAGTGAATGCCTGTTTTGTTTTAAAGTTTTCGTGCGATTTAATGCTGTCGCGAGAGACACCGAAGACCAGGCATTTCTGTCGTTTGAATTTGCTGAGATTATCGCGAAAGTCCTGGCCTTCAAGGGTGCAGCCGGGGGTGCTATCTTTAGGGTAAAAATAGATCACAATATTCTTCCCGCGTAGTTCGGAAAGGGTGATGGTTTGGTCGCCTGTCGCCGGTGCTGTGAAGTCCGGTACCGCTTTGCCAATGGTGAGTGTTGCCATAATGATATCTCGTAATAGTTAGATTAAGGTTGAGCGAATAGATAGTGTCATTTTTTATCGCTTCTAAGATGGTTTCAATCTTAAGCGCATTAAGGGGGGCCGTAAAGAGACTCGCAACGGGGATTGATAAAATGCATGTTTGGGGAATCTGCTGAAAAAATAGTCAGATTATCTAAATGTCAGCTTATTTGCTTATGGGAAAAGTAGTATACTGGGCGGCAATAATTGAGTAATTCCAGTCCAGTGTTAGATGGAGAGGTTTGATGTTTCACGGCAGTATGGTGGCGTTAGTAACGCCGATGCACGAGGACGGCACGTTGGATGACGTATCGTTGGGCAATCTGGTGGAGTTTCATATTGAAAATGGCACCAATGCAATCGTGGTGGTAGGGACCACTGGCGAATCTGCGACGCTCGATGATAAAGAGCATTGCGGCATGGTGCGACGTGTGGTGGAACTTGTGGCTGGGCGAATTCCCGTGATTGCGGGCACTGGCTCTAATAGCACTCGCGAGGCGATTACGCTGACACGTTGCGCGATGGAAAGTGGCGCGGACGCCTGCCTATTGGTGACACCCTATTACAACAAACCCACACAGGAAGGGCTTTATCAGCACCATGTGGCGATTGCCGAGGCGGTACCGATCCCGCAAATATTATATAACGTGCCGGGTCGAACGGTGTGTGACATGTTGCCATACACTATTAAAAGGCTCTCCGAGATTTCCAATATTGTCGGAGTGAAAGAGGCCACCGGGAATTTACAACGTGCGCGAGAAATTCTGGAATGTTGTGGTGATCGCATCGATCTTTATAGTGGAGACGATGTGGTGGCGATGGACCTGATGCTGGAAGGCGCCAAAGGGGTGATTTCGGTGACTGCTAATGTAGCACCGAAGGCGATGCGGGCGATGTGTGATGCAGCCATTGCTGGCGACCGTCATGTGGCCGAGGCGATCAATAACCGCTTGATGTCTCTACATCAGGATCTCTTTGTGGAGGCGAATCCGATTCCGGTGAAATGGTTGATGCATGATATGGGGCTGATTCCCGCAGGGATTCGCCTGCCGTTAACACCACTCTCCGAAAACTACCACGAAACATTACGGGTTGCGCTAAGCGATGCCAAAGGTGCGATGCAGTAATATGAATAGACGAAAAATGAATTCTCAGGTGGCCTGGTTTCCTGTCGCCATTCTGATATTAGCTGCAGTGTTCTTGGCGGGCTGTTCGACGACGCCGGATGAGTCTTATAAAGCAAGTCAAATGACAAAGTCGCTAGAGTATCCGCCTGACCTTATCGCCCCCGTGATCAACCAACGTTTTTTTGTGTCACCCGAGGGTTCCGCACCAATATCAACCCCCATACCACTCCCAGAAACACCTCCAGTTCCGCGTAAGCCTAAGAATAAACGAGGTGGGGGTGGTCATAGCCACTAAAAAAGAGACGTCTCTACTTTTTACAAATAATTAAAGGTTACGTGTAGATGCGTTTCGCTTCCATCGGCAGTGGTAGTCGTGGCAACGGTACCCTGGTCGAGAAAAACAAGACCTGCTTACTGATCGACTGTGGCTTCTCGGTAAAGCAGGCGGTGAAGCGCTTTGCGCGCCATGAGCAGGCACCGGAGGCGATCACTGCCATTATTGTCACGCATGAGCACGGTGATCATATCGGCGGGGTCGCCAAGTTGGCACGACGATATAAGATTCCCGTCTGGGCGACTCATGGCAGTGCGATGCACTTTACGACGGGTGAGTTACCGGAACTCAATATTTTCAGTAGTCACGAATGCTTTGAGATCGGCGATGTGGAGATATCGCCTTTCCCGGTGCCGCATGATGCACGAGAGCCGAGTCAGTTCGTGTTTTCTGATGGCGATCATCGCTTTGGCCTGTTGACCGATGTCGGCTCCACCACGCCCCATATCGAGGTATCACTGAGTGGTTGTGATGCCCTGCTGCTGGAGAGTAATTATGACGCCGAAATGTTGGCGGGTTGCGAGTACCCCGCCTCGCTCAAGGCGCGGATCAGCGGTCCCCGTGGGCATCTGAGCAATCAGCAGACGGCGGCACTCTTGGCACGGATCGATTGCTCACGTCTGCAGCACTTTGCCGCAGCACACCTCAGTGAGCAGAATAATGCGCCGGAAATTGTGCGGGAGACACTTGCCACCGCGCTTGATTGTGAACCCGAATGGGTCGCTATCGCAGATCAGGAGGTAGGCCTGGGCTGGCGGCAGCTGAGCTAAAACAGGTCAGAAATTCTGCGCTGGAGTATTATCTCGCAGGATTTAAAGATTATTTTACGGTACAATTACGCTGAATTTTATTCTGGGCGTCATTCTGAGAAACATCCAATGAAAAAAGAGAAAGAACTCTATTCTGGCAAGGCCAAGTCCGTCTACACCACGGAAGACCCGGACAAGCTCGTACTACTGTTCCGTGATGACACCTCCGCCTTTGACGGACGTAAAATAGACCAGTTAGCACGCAAGGGCATGATCAATAATAAGGTGAATGCCTTTATTATGACGCAGTTAGAACGCGCCGGGATCATTACCCATTTCGACCGTCTGCTGTCGGATGATGAGTCGCTGGTGAAGCGGCTTGAAATGCTGCCAATCGAATGTGTAGTGCGGAATGTCTCAGCGGGAAGCCTGTGCAGACGCCTCGGTGTGGAAGAGGGATTAGACCTCAATCCGCCTACCTTCGAGTTTTTTCTGAAGAATGATGAACTGCATGATCCGATGATTAATGAATATCATATTCGTGCCTTTGGCTGGGCCGATGACGATGATATCTCAGTCATGAAACGCCTGACCTTCGAGATCAATGACGTGCTAAAGCAGCTCTTTTTTGAAGCCGGTATTCTATTGGTCGATTACAAACTGGAGTTTGGACGCTATCACGGACAGCTGGTACTGGGCGATGAATTTACCCCGGACGGTTGTCGTCTGTGGGATGTTGAGACCCGCGAAAAGCTTGATAAAGATCGTTTCCGCCAGGGACTGGGGGGCGTGATCGAGGCCTATGAAGAGGTTGCACGTAGACTTGGAGTGACACTGGATTAATTGCGCTTAAATGGCCTGCAACATCCTGCTCTTCTTCTGTTATCCCGACTCAATCTGATCTGGTTTTAATATGTTACAACTACGTGGCGCGATAGCTCTCTCTTCCTTCCGTACTGAAAAGTTGTTCTCGCTTGCGCGCGCAGCATTGCCGACAATCGAGGCGATTCATAGTGAATTTGTCTATTTTGTTGATACGGAAGCAGCGCTGACCAGCGTAGATCAATCACTATTAAAAACGCTACTCAACGCATCATCAAGTGATCATTCTTTTGCTGACAGCGGCACGTTGATGCTGGCGGTGCCGCGACTCGGCACCATCTCGCCGTGGTCAAGCAAAGCGACGGATATTGCTCACATTAGCGGCCTGTCAACAGTGGCACGTATCGAACGTGGCGTGGCTTATGTGGTGGAAACTACCGCGAATGAAGCGTTGTCGGCTGAACAGAAAGCGACATTAGCCCCTCTGTTGCATGATCGTATGATTGAGTCATTACTGTTTGATTACGCTGCTGCCGAAGGACTTTTCAGTCATGCCGCGCCGGCCCCATTAATGAGTATTGATGTGATAGGTGGTGGCAAGACGGCACTGCTAGCGGCGGATAGCGAACTGGGGCTAGCGTTGAGTGATGATGAAGTTGATTACCTAGTCGACTGCTTCATTGCTTTGCAACGTAATCCCACTGATGTGGAATTGATGATGTTTGCGCAGGCAAACTCAGAACATTGTCGCCATAAGATCTTTAATGCCGACTGGATTATTGATGGTGAACAGCAGCCGCTCGGTCTCTTTCCGATGATCCGCAACACCACCAAATGTTCGCCCGGCGGAGTGCTGTCCGCGTATCACGATAATGCGGCGGTGATTGCCTCGCCCACTGCAGCAGCACGCTTTTTCCCAGAGGGTACGAGCGGTGAGTATGGCGCGGTAACTGAGGCCACGCATATCAACATCAAGGTTGAAACGCATAACCATCCCACGGCGATTGCCCCTTTCCCGGGGGCTGCGACTGGCATGGGCGGCGAGATTCGTGATGAAGGGGCCACCGGCCGTGGCGCAAAACCGAAGGCGGGGCTGGCCGGTTTTACCGTGTCTAATTTACAGTTGCCCGGTGCACTGCGTCCGTGGGAGCAGAATAACGGCAAGCCCGCACGCATTGTTTCGGCGCTTGATATTATGCTGGAGGGGCCGATTGGCGGCGCGGCATTTAATAATGAATTTGGTCGTCCTAATTTGACCGGTTACTTTCGTACCTATGAAGAGTGGGTGCCGGGTGCTGAAGGACGTCAGCTGCGTGGCTACCATAAGCCGATTATGATTGCCGGCGGCCTTGGCGCGATCCGTGAACAGCATATTGAAAAAAATAACATGCCAGCGGAGACGCAACTCATCGTGCTGGGCGGCCCAGCGATGTTGATCGGCCTCGGCGGCGGCGCGGCCTCTTCAGTGGCGAGTGGTGACAGCAGTGAAGCGCTCGACTTTGCCTCAGTGCAGCGCGGCAACCCTGAGATGGAACGCCGTTGTCAGGAAGTGATCGATCGTTGTTGGCAGCTTGGTGACGATAATCCCATTGTCTCGTTACACGATGTTGGCGCAGGCGGGATCTCCAATGCACTGCCAGAGCTGGTGAATGACAGCGAACGCGGCGCCACCTTTGAACTCCGCCACGTGCCCAATGATGAGCCGGGCATGTCGCCGGTGCAGATCTGGTGCAACGAATCTCAGGAACGTTATGTGCTCGGTATTCCACTGGATCGTCTGGTGCAGTTTACCGCGATGTGTGAACGCGAACGTTGCCCATTCGCGGTGGTGGGTGAAGTGAAAGTGGCGCGTGACCTCACTTTGAATGACAGCCACTTTAACAACAGTCCAGTGGATATTCCAATGGACCTGCTGTTTGGTAAAGCACCGAAGATGTGTCGCGATGTAACACGTCAGTCGGTCACCGTGAATGAACTTGATTGCAGTGAGATAACGCTCGATGACGCGGCAAAGCGCGTGTTACAACTGCCCGCCGTGGCGGACAAAAAGTTTTTGATCACCATCGGTGATCGCAGTGTCACTGGCATGGTGGCGCGTGATCAGATGGTCGGGCCGTGGCAGATTCCAGTGGCGGATGTGGCGGTGACATTGGCGGATTATGAGCATTATCACGGCGAAGCGATGGCGATGGGTGAACGTAGCCCGGTTGCGCTGTTGAACCCGGCGGCCTCTGGTCGATTGGCGATTGGCGAGGCCCTCACTAACATTGCCGCAGCCGATATCGCAACACTCAGCGACATAAAACTCTCGGCGAACTGGATGGCAGCAGCGGGTCATCCCGGTGAAGATGCTGCGCTCTATGACACGGTTAAGGCGGTCGGCATGGAACTCTGTCCTGCGCTTGGCATCGCCATCCCCGTGGGTAAGGATTCACTGTCGATGAAGACGGTGTGGGATGAAAAGGGCGAGCCGCGTGAGATGAGCTCGCCGCTGTCGTTAATCATCAGTGCCTTTGCTCCGGTGCAGGACTGTCGTCATACATTGACGCCACAATTGCGCACTGATCAGGGTGCGACGGATCTATTATTGATCGACCTGGGCGCTGGGCAAAACCGAATCGGGGGTTCTGCGTTAGCACAGGTCTATAAGCAGACCGGGCGTACCCCCCCTGACCTGGATGATGTTGCTCAATTCAAGGCCTTTTTTAATATCGTGCAGCAACTCAATCGCGATGGAAAACTACTCGCCTATCATGATCGTTCAGATGGCGGTCTGTTTGCCACGATTAGTGAGATGGCGTTTGCCGGTCACGTCGGGGTGACGATTGCGATTGATGCATTGGTCAAACAAAATGATAAACAGGCGCAGTTGCGCGCGCTATTTAGCGAAGAACTGGGCGCAGTGATACAGGTGCGTGGTGATCAGCGTGATGAGGTCCTCGCTGCATTCGAAAACGCAGGGCTGGGTGGTTGCACTCATCGCATCGGTGGGTTGAATCGTGATGATTGCGTAGTTGTTACGCTGGCGCAGGAAACGCTGCTAACAGCGCGCCGCGTTGCACTGCAACGGGTGTGGTCTGAGACCTCATGGCAGATGCAGGCGCTGCGTGATAACGCGGAGTGCGCACAGCAGGAATACGACACGATTCTTGATATCAGCGACCCGGGCCTCAATGTTGATCTGAGTTTTGATCCAAACGAAGATATTACCGCCCCCTATATCAATCAACAACGGCCGCGTGTAGCAGTACTGCGTGAGCAGGGCGTTAACGGCCATGTCGAGATGGCCGCCGCCTTCGACCATGCAGGGTTTACTGCGGTGGATGTTCACATGAGTGATATCCTCTCCGGACGGGTTTCATTAAGTGACTTCCATGGGTTGGTCGCGTGTGGCGGCTTCTCGTTTGGTGATGTGCTGGGCGCCGGTATGGGGTGGGCCAGCTCGATTCTGCATAACAGTCGAGCGCAGGATGAATTCAGTGCCTTTTTTGAACGTAGTGATAGCTTTGGGCTGGGGGTCTGTAACGGTTGTCAGATGATGTCTCATCTCTCAACTTTGATATCCGGCGCTGAACTGTGGCCACGTTTTGAACGGAATACATCAGAGCAGTTTGAGGCGCGTTTTTCGTTGGTCGAGGTGATGCGGTCATCTTCACTGTTTCTTGAAGGGATGGAGGGTTCGCGTTTACCGATCACCGTTGCGCACGGTGAAGGCCGCGTGGTATTGCGTGATGGGCAGAGCCTTACTCAACTTGAGCAAGCGGGCGTGTCATCATTACGTTTTGTGGATAATTTGGGCTCGGTAACCGAGGCGTATCCGGCGAACCCTAACGGTTCTCCCGGTGGCTTGACCGGGATGACAACAACGGATGGGCGTTTCACAATTATGATGCCGCATCCAGAGCGCGTCTTTCGTACGGTGCAAAATTCATGGCACCCTGATGAGTGGAACGAAACCGCCGCATGGTTACGAATGTTCAGGAATGCAAGAAAATGGGTAAATTAGACTTGGATAGATTGCGAAAGTATGGACTGCTGGCGTTGCTATTGCCGGTGCTTGGCATGTTGGCGTATATCGCATGGAATTTGATGCAGGAGCGGGGCGTGCCGAAATGGGAGCTGGCGCTGGCGCCGATTCATGCTACGGATGCAGAGGTGTTGGAAGATGTTTTTAATGATCTTGAGTATCAATGGCCGCTGGCAGCCGATGCTGAGGTACCCCCGGTCACGGTCGATCCGTTACCCAAAGATCTTGCTAAAGTCACCGATGTTAAGCTTAAAAAGTCACTCTTTTTTCGTTCACTGTTGCCGCTAGCACTGGCTGAAAATCATAAGCTTCAAGGGCAACGGCGTTATATGCTGGCACTTTTCTCGATGGACCTTCCTCCGGTTGGGAGTGAACAACGTCAGTGGCTTGAAACGCAATTAACGAATTATCGAGTTGAGGGCAGTATTGAAGATGAGGCAACGCGCGCGGAATTGGCCCGTCGACTTGACGAAGTACCAGTGGCATTAGTGTTAGCGCAGGCGGCCAATGAAAGTGCCTGGGGCACCTCGCGTTTTGCGCGGGAAGGTAAAAATCTTTTTGGTGAGTGGACTTATAAAGAGGGTGAGGGCTTGATCCCCGAAGGACGAGAGGACGGTGAGAGTCATGCGGTGCGCATTTTTCCAACCCTGCGTGCATCGGTAAAATCTTATTTTAATAATATTAATAGTGGTCGTGCTTATGAGGAGCTACGCCTGATGCGTGAAAAACTGCGTAACGATGATCGCCCCCTGGATGCGTTGAAACTGGCATCGGGATTGAGCAGTTATTCTGAGCGTGGTGAAGCGTATGTTGAAGAGATCAAAAAGATGATTCGCAGTAATCGTCTTAATACATTGAATGATGTTTCATTGAATATAGACCCCGATAGCTGATCGCTATTCTGCAATGCCATTTGGTGATGATGGATAGATCCACAGATGGCTGTACCAGTAAAAACGATCGGTACTCTTTGACGGTGCAGTACAGTTATAACGGCTGCGTCGTTGACTGAAAGCCTTATTAGCTTCGACCATCACGTGCCCTTTAGCTTTGTCGATCCAGGTGACTTTTGTTGCCCCCTGCTGACTGGCGAAGCAGTTAAATTGATCAAGCTGCATATCAGGATTGTGATCAAGCATTAACTGCAGGCGAGGTGGGTTTTGTGGCGTAGACGTTGGATCGCTGGGTATGATGTGCGTGACCGGTAGTGGCAGGCTCATTGCTTTTGTGTTGAACTGTTCAATCGCTGCAAACGGCCCTGCCATTGGGTAACGGGGGATGGCCAGCAGATTTGAGTAACGACTCGCTACGCCTGATTGCTGACCGAAGGCGCTCCATCCCAGTTGCGCAATAATCTGTTGTAAAGCATGGTTATATTCTCCGTAAGGATAGGCGAAGAGCGCGGGTGCACTGCCAAACTCATCTATCAGTCGTTGTTGAGCGTGTAGCAAGTCATTACGAATTCGTTGCTGCCACGCTTTAAGTGTTTCATTGGATTGTAATGTGATCAGAAAATCGTGATAGGTTGAATGGTTTGCAAAAGTGGCACCGTGCTGTTGCATTTCGCGCATCTGTTCCCAACTCATGAAAGCGGACATTTTTTTATCGACCGGGTCAGTTGAGACAAAGACCGTAAAGGGCCAGTCACGCTGTTTGAGTCTAGGATAGGCATGGGCGTAGATGGAGCGATAGGCATCGTCTATGGTGATGGCAACTACACGAGCGGGCAGTGGTTTTTTGGCTTTAAGGTACATTGCAATTTTTTCAAGCGGCCAAATCTGAAACTGATTCACTTCAAGGTAATCAAGATGTGCATCAAATTGAGCTACTGAAACATTAGTCGCAGGATATTGTGCCTCACCAAAGTGGTGATACATAAGAATGACCGCGCCATTGGACAGTCCTGCGGTGGCGATACATGGCAATAGTAACGCGGTGAGCAAGTAGCCAATTTTTAACAGATGGTGGCGCAAATTAAGTCGCTGGAATTCAGAATAGTCATCACTCTATGCTAGCATGAATTTCACTTTTGCAACGCGCGCGACTATGTTGTAGCTGCTTAACTCGTCAATTTGAAAAATGTTTTTGCTGTACCCTGAGGCCCTTTCCAGTTGAGGCAATGGGAAATGTAACGCATCATTAGCCAGTGTGTGAGCGCTTGTTATTTCAAGATGATAGGTGAGAGTAAGATTATTTATGTTTAAAAAATAGGCCTAACTGTATTATACAGCAAAAACCGCTATGTTCATGGTAACGTATTACGCAGGGTAGCTTGTTTTTTTTGTATAATTTATATTCGTTAAATAGACGATGTACGGGAACAATGCGTAGGCGTGCGAGACAGGAATATGGCTGAGAAGAAAAAAAATAGACGGCAGATAAAAAAAGAGATTCTGAGCGAGTTCGAACGCACCTTCGATGTGCCGCGGCTCAATTACGAAAAACGTGCCAAGCCGATCCGTGACAAGACCAAATTATTTGGTGTGCTAGCGGCGGGGGTTGTGTATGGCCTCGGGTTTGCCATTGGCATGTATGGATTACAGAGCGGCGCCGTGGATGACAAGATATTTTCCAAACTGGTATGGGTGATGATGATCCCGGCTACCGTGGTCGGTTTTGTCGCGTGGATGATTATTAGTAATCGACGTGAGCAGCCTATGCGGGAAGAGGTCACGGGGTATATTCGTGAGATCGAAGGTGAAGCGGGTGTGTTATGGCGGTACGCACCGATCCTGAGTGAATTTAAACCGGATGATCATATTTCAAAGCGGGTATTGCAGCGTTCACAGGAGAAGCTTTTTTCCAAGATTTCCCCTGAGGATTACGGCACGGCCGTCACTGAGATTCATGATATTTTGGAAGACAGTCGCGATAACCCTTTGAGTCTGGAAACGGTTGAAGCCGTCGCGCAAAATTTGGGGCGTGCCGCGGCTTAGTGTAATTTAACGCGTGATGTGGGCTGTCGTTTGATGGATATCGAACGACAGCCCGTCAATGTCTAGAGCGAACTCCAGTCCGATTTTTTACGCCAGCGAATCTTGGGGATGATCAAACCGAGAATCATGCCGAGCAAAATCACGCCTGCGCCGACAATAAACCAGTCACGATCGCTGCGATCTTTGAGTGAGTCATTTTCTAGCTGCAAGGCTTGATGACTACGCTCTAACTGGCGTGACTGTTCTCTGAGTGTGGCGTTCTCACTATCCAGTGCGAGTGCATTGGATGAGATGTTCTTTACCCGAGTGAACTCCTTGGACTGCTTTTCATTTGCCGTGGAGAGTTTATTCGTGGTTGATTTGAGCTCACTGTTTTCTTTGGTGAACTGTGACAGCTTATCACTCAAGGCGCTGTTTTCTGCTTTGATCCGAGCCAGCTGCTGTTCAGCGCTCGCAAGGCGCTCTCTGGCACTGCGCTGTTGTTCCAGGTAGCGAGTGATGACCCACCCCTGTGAGCCGTCGGCCATACGTACCTGAGAGTAGCCAGAGTCTGGATTACTCTGGAGTAGTTCCAGCGCGGTGCCACTGCCCAGCATCCGCAGGATTTTGTGCTGGTTGCTTTCGCCGCTGCGCATGGTGACCTCAAGACGGTCTGTGATATAGCGTGTTTCAGCATGCGCGGCCGTGCTGGCGGCGCAGATCAGAAACAAGATGATTGTTTTTTTCACTATCGATCCTTCAATATTCAGGGTATCCGGAATTTCTGGTTGATAAAATGCCAAAGATGTAAAGAAGAAAATCTTTCTCAGCGGATTATCTGATTGATCCTCTTCAGCCTACTCTACTGCCAATTTTCTGTTTCCACCTTCGCCTGAGTCTTCATAGCGATGCTGACTAGGGAGGACAGCGAGAGCTGGGCAAGCGTCAAAGCGGTTCTGGTTCATGCGCAATCCGGACACCTGCACAACATTCCTCTTGTAAGAAACCGATCAAATTCTCTAGGTGCCCATACTCGGATATACAGACAATCGTGCGGCTATGTTTCTCCTGCCGGATCAGCCCTACCTTGGCCATGCGCGCAAGGTGATGTGATAGCGTCGAAGCAGGAATACCCAGCCCCTTCTGGATATCTCCGACCGAAGCCCCATCATGGCCAGCTTTGACCAGAAAGCGGAACACGGACAGTCGGTGACTATTCCCTAGCTCAGCTAAGCTGGCTGCAACCTTTTCGTGATCCATAGCACGCCCCAATAATTCGATGTTTCTAGAATTATAGTTGACAGGTCGGATAAACGCAAGTAGGCTGCGTACATCATTTCGACAATACTAGAAATATAGGAGTAATATTGAATGTCATCTCAACTCCAAGACGCTCTAGGCATGTTCGCCTTTCTCGCTATCGAGCTATCGGTTTTATTCATTGGCATTAGCTTGCTGGTCGGAGTTCTTCAACGTCACATCCCACCATCCAAGGTGGAAGCGTTACTGACTTCCAGTGGGAAGCGAGGCTATTTTCTTGCTGCTGGTTTAGGAGCTATAACGCCCTTCTGTAGTTGCTCGACTATCCCCATGTTGAAAGGGTTGATTCGGGCACGGGCCGGTTTTGGGCCGATGATGGTGTTTCTTTTCTCATCTCCGTTGCTGAATCCTATCGTCGTCGGCCTGCTGGTTGCCACGTTTGGATGGACACTTACTGCTATCTATGTGCTCGCCGCTTTGGTGGTCGCGGTAGGTGCCGGATGGCTGCTTCACACGCTTGGCTTCGAGCGTTATGTGCGCCGGACGGCGACACAAGAGAGCAGTGGATGTAGTTCATCAGCAAGCCCGTGCAGTGCTACATCGACCGCATCGAGTTGCGGCACCAACAGCTGCGACACCACTCCGAAGACGGCTTCTTGCGGGGCTGATAGGAAGACAACAGTCTCTACGTCTAGCGAATGCTGTGACAGTCAACCCACTGTCACGGTTAAGAAAGAAGGGAAGTACAGTGGTGTGTGGCGGGAAGCTTGGTCGGACTTTATCGATGTGTTGCCTTACCTGCTCATCGGTATTGCGATTGGCAGCGTGATCTATGGTTTCATGCCCACTGACTTATTGGAGCAGTATGCAGGCCCAGATAATCCCTTTGCCATTCCAGTTGCCGCTGTCATCGGCGTGCCGTTGTATATTCGCGCTGAAGCCGTCATACCTCTGGCAGCGGCTCTGATGGCCAAAGGCGTGGGTGCCGGGACGGTGCTAGCGTTGATCATCGGCAGTGCCGGAGCCAGCCTGACTGAGCTCATTCTGTTGCGCTCTTTGTTCACGCTGAAGCTTTTAGCGGCGTTTTTAGCAGTCATTTTTGCTATGGCGATGATTGCCGGTTACGCCACCTACCTGTTTTTCTGATCAAGGCGGGAGATGATTAATTCGTTAAGCCTTCCTGGGTACCAGTTGGTGGATTCTGATGAGCAGAATGAAGACATACATTTTCGGCTTGAAGCACCTACACCAGTAGCCTGCGAGGGGTGCGGCGTGCAGGGTGAGTTCGTGCGGTTCGGCAAGCGTGACGTTCCCTATCGTGATCTGCCCATCCACGGCAAGCGGGTCACTCTCTGGGTGGTCCGCCGCCGATACACCTGCCGGGCCTGCAAGACAACATTCAGGCCCCAGCTACCGG